>Ga0164242_10000079_pt1 | contig 114812 bp, 169 predicted proteins | sample OricomgcompostMG_FD_108783 | JGI IMG/M metagenome (GOLD analysis project Ga0164242, IMG submission 108783) | Miracle-Growth compost microbial communities from Emeryville, California, USA - Original compost - Miracle growth compost (MG) ...
AAGCGATTACAGATAATGGTTACTTCAACTTAATACCGGCGGGATTCCCGGCTTGGTCGGTATATAAATACAAGAACCGGGAGATACTTAATCCCAAAGCCACAAAGTGCCTTGGTTAGTAGGGATAAGACAAATGCATGGTGACCGTATCGGAGCCAATAAGCCATTTGTAATATGGTAGGCCCGGTGTCGGTATAGTGTAGGTGGAGAAATCTAGGGTGAAGTCAAGTGGGATAAGTTCCCTACCGGATTCCGAGAAGCCAATAATCACTATACCGGCCCGAATTTAGAAAATGTCAGGTCTGCTGGCTGAGGCTTCTCCTTTCGCCTCGGGAACGCCTGACTTGACCAGTGAAGCTAGAGCAGATATACTGGTCACCAATCTTACACCCTCGAAGAAGGATAATCTCAATGATTACAGCACTCGCAATTATTTGCTATCTTTTGATTGGTATCATCTGGCAAGACATCTTCGTCAACCATACGCTTGATGATAAGCGATGGGCAGATACCGGTCGCGAAGTAACCATACCTAATAGAATTACGCTCGGTGTGGCTTGGTTCTTTATGGTAGTAATCATCCTTGCAACTATTGTCTTTTGTGGTTTCTTAGGATTTTATGACGCCGTACGTGAAGCATTCGAAGATATTTTTCATAAGTAAAGGATTAAACAATGGATATTCTTCATGATGATACCGACCTATACGCCAACTACGGACGTGTCGGGTATGTCTTGACACATCCGCGTCCTAGTCGCGACCACACATTTACTGATGAAGAGAAGAGTATGTATGATAGCTTGACTCACCAGGGTCGTACTCTGTATGATGGTCTGCGAACAGAATTCAATGTTATTCATATGTCTGCATTTGTGTGGGCACTCGACCTGTATGGAAGTAAGGTAAAAAATTGATTCCCAATGCAACAGATACCGTTGAGGTAAAGTCCAATATCGACGGTGAGGTCGGTCAGTTCACAGTCGATGAGAACTCCCTCGCCAAGATTATGAGTGTTCTTACCAACCTCTACTCCGACCCCGAAATGGCTGTCGTTCGTGAGTATCTCACCAACGCTCTTGATGCCCAGATTGAGGCTCAGGAGAACGACCCGAACTATGTGTGGCGTCCCATTGATGTGATGACGCCCTCCGCGTTCACCAAGGAATACAAGGTGCGTGACTACGGTATCGGTATGAGTGTGGATGACATCAGGGATATCTATTCCAAGTATGGTAAGTCCACCAAGGAATCCTCCAATGCCGTAACCGGCATGCTCGGGCTCGGTTCCAAGTGTGCGCTGACCTACACGTCTCAGTTCACTATTACTGGATACAAGAATGGTGTGCGTACCCGCGCGGTAGTGTCCAAGGATGACCAAGACATTCCCGTATTCATGATTGTAGACACTCGTGCAACCGATGAGCCGGATGGTGTCGAAATCTCTGTACCGGTTCGCGACCGCAACTCCTTTGCGGAAAAGACCAAGAACTTCCTCATGTGGTGGAAGCCGGGTCAGGTACTCGTCAATGGTCAGCCGCCTGTGACACACGATTATCCTGAGGTCAAGAAGGGCGTGTATCTCATTGACAATGCCCGCACGTATGGCGATGCTCCGCGCTCCTATGTCGTCATGGGTAACGTTCCCTATGCTGTTGATTCAACATATGTGGACAAGAGCCTGCGCGATGCTCGTATGGGGTTTGCGGCCTACGTTCCGATGGGCGCGGTAGATTTTCCTCCGTCTCGTGAGGTTCTCTATTACAACAATCGTACCAAGAAGGTTATTACTGATATCTCCAATGGTCTATTTGAGGCGGTACTCAACCAGAAGTTGGATGAGATTAGGAATAAGAAAACCCATCGTGAAGCATGGCTGGCATGGGATGCCCTGGGATATCACTTCGCCAATCATCCCACGGCTAAGAACATGACCTATAATGGTATGCCTATGCCGACCAACTTCTCGCATCCGCATCTCACCCTTACATGGAATTGGCAGGGTCACGGAGAGATTAACTCGCGCACCTATGTCAATATGGCATCGGTAATGAAGCCGGGGGCGTTGATAGTTACCGGCGTGACTGAGAACAGCAAGCCCACGTCTTACTTCAAGAAGAAGGTTCGCCACTACATCAACGAGAAGAACATCACAGCCCCTATTGCCCTATTGGTTGATAAGGATATTGTTTCTCCGTGGTTGACTTGGGTACCGCGCGTCGATGCCAAGACCATTAAGGATATTAAACTACCGCGTACGCCTAGTAGCAATACTCCGAGAGCCGAATCTCCGTATGACTATTACATGATGGTCAACGGTAAGGCGGAATACTTCTCAGATGTCAATCTGAGTAAGGAGGCTCTTGCACGAACAATTGCCTATATCAGTCCCAAGGATATGGTGGAGACGTATCGCAAGTCCGGGTGTAATGGTGAACAACTCATCCAGCGCCTAGGCGATGACTACGCTCTCGTGGTAATGGGTAAGAATCGCTGGGAGAAATTCTTACGAACATATCCGCAGGCTATTACCGCATCTGAGGCATTCAGACAGCGAATCACTTGGCTGGTCAACGCTTCCTCAAAGGAAGAGTACATCGTCGGCCAACTAGGTGGCTCGGAGCGCAGTTTCTTGGAACAGGTCAATCCTGCAGAACTACACGACCCGCAACTCTCCAAGATTGCACAAATCACTCAGAATAACAAGAGTGTGCTTCCCAAGTATAAGCAGGCTGAGAATATCTCGATATTCATCAGGAAGGCATGTATTCATCTTAATGTACCGGAGCGCGCCGATATGGCAAACGTCGGTATCACTGACAGGTACCCGCTCATCGAGTACATCGGTCAGCGCGAGATGAAGCACATGACTATCTACGTCAATGCTGTATATGACCAGGAGTATGCTCCGAAGCCATGATTGTCTTTACCGGGGAGCCGTTGACATAGGCTCCCCGGTAGGGTACAATAGGTGTAGAGAACAAATACAAGGAGAACATAGCGAAATGCAATTCAATCTAGTACGCCGTGACGGTTCGGCTAATATTACCGTCGTCGTTGATGGTGATATGTTCGTGGCAGACGACCAGCACCCCAACTTTGAAGCAATCGTACAGGCTGCCGTCGATGGAGACGATTCTGTCGTTGACCTATTCGATGTTTCTCGCCGTGCTGCTGCCAAGTTTGAGAATCTCTCTGAGCGCGTAACCGTCGCCAACTCCCGCGTCTATGTCGATGCGGATGAGGTCGATGATGTGTTCGCTGATGAGATTATCCGATTCTTGGATGAGGAACTGGACGACTGGAAGCCGTTGGTCAACTTCTTGGAGAAGGTCTACACCAACACGGACGCCCACACCCGTAACAACCTGTCCCGTTGGGTCAGGGCCACGGGAGGATTCACCATTGATGAGGATGGTGACATTATCGGATACAAGGGTGTCCGCCCCGACAAGACCAGTATTCACGCTGGCCCGGCTATCGTGAACGGCACGGCTGTGAACGGAAACGTTCCGAACGAGCCCGGTAGCATTATCGAGATGTCTCGTAGTCGAGTCACCCACAATCCGTCTGTGGCTTGTGCCGCAGGTCTGCACGTAGGAACCTGGGAGTACGCTTCTGGTTTTGGTAGCGTGGTATTGGAGGTCAAGGTCAACCCGCGTGACGTTGTTTCCGTACCGACCGATTGTGGTGGTCAGAAGATGCGTGTCTCCCGCTACAAGGTGGTCCGCGTGCTTGACGGTAAGCACAACAGCGCGGTAATCGAGAGTGCTTGGCATCCTGCCGAGGATTACGACGACGATTACGACGACTACGACGACCCGTACGATTACACGTACTGAGTAGTCAATATTTCAAAGTAGAGGCAGGGTTGAGAGACCCTGCCTCTACTGTTATACTAGGAGAATGGTGAACAAGATTAAGATAAAGGACGATACCCGTCAGTTTGTCAACCAAGCGTGGGTTCGTAACGGTGACAGTTACGTCACCGGAGAGGCATTGATTCTAGCGTGTCTCCTACACACTACCGGGGCCGGTAGAAATTCGGACGATATGAAGTTCGTTCAGGCACTCATGAATGATGCCAACCTTGAAGATAAGGAGTAGCATGATTACAGACCAGTTCGTTTCCAGGACAGAACTAAAGGATATTCTAAGTCTGTTGGACTACATCAATATCCTCTATGCGCAGACCAAGACCGTCAAGAGTATTTCCATCAATGGGTTGTTTGATGATGACGGACTCGGTAGGACATTCACGGTCTATGATACCAATGGTGAGATACTTGGGCACATAGGCTTTGGCGAAGAGGACTTCGTGTTCTACTTCGATGATGATTACACAATTTAAGAAGGGTAGATTTTGTCAGCATATCACGACGGCGGGAACACATTCTATATCGGGGAGTTTGATGGTGATATGGAGGCCAACGTCATCATTCCCTTTACCCTAGCCGTGAAGCATCAATTAGCAAAGCGTAACGGTAGACTCAACCTCTATGTGAATTCCTATGGAGGTAATGCTTCCATAGCATTCCACATGGTAGAACTCATTGAAATGGCCAAGCGAAACGATGTGACGGTGCGTACGATTGTCACTAGCGCAGCATACAGCGCCGGTAGTATACTGGCGGTGTGTGGTAGCCCTGGCGAGCGTTATATTGCCAAGGATGCACAGCACCTGGCACACTATGGCTTTTCCCCACGCGGGGAGGATGGTACACCAGAACAGGCCAAGAGGAATCATAAGGCCACGCAGGTATTCTTTAAGCAGGTATATGAGCATTACGATAAGTATTGTGCTATTCCCAATCTCAAAGAGAATCTGCTGGTAGACGATTGGTACATCTCATCGAAGGAAGCCTTGAGATGGAAAATGGCAGATAAACTCATCACCAAGTTTCAAATCTAGTAAGGATAAACATATGTTGCTGGCAGCGATAATATTCTGTTTAGGCATGGGATACTTCGCCATAGGCGGTTTGGCCTGTGGGATTACCGAGCGCCAAGGTCGCCTCAGATGCTCATACTCATCCCACAGCGCAGAATGCAATCACATGTGGGTCTCTGGACTGATGGTTCCATTCTGGCCGGTAGCCCTTCCAGTTATTCTGGGCTTGGGCATTACCGGCGTGAGCAGTCAGACCAAGGCTACCGTGAAAACACAGAGGCAGCGTCAGGCTGAGATTAGCGAGGCTAAGCACAATCTTGAATTGGCTGAACTTCGTGCCGCCGAGGATGCTATCTTGAATAAGCAGTTGGCGGCAGCCGGTAGTGCATCATTCGATTCCGGTAACATCAAACATATAGATGAATATCCCAATACACAAGCAAGGTGGTACGAGTGAAGATAATGATGGTTGGGGACACCCACGGTAACGCAGAGGTAATCGCATTCAAGGCCAAGTTGGCTTACCTTTACAAGATAAAGAAGATGGTTGTCTTGGGCGACTTCGGAATGTGGCCGGGACGCGGTGGTGTGGCGTTCTTGGATGATGTCAACTGTGCATTGAAGCAATACGGAGTGAAGCAATATGGAATAAAGTTATATGCTCTACCGGGCAATCATGAGGACCACGACCAGTGGGAATGGTGGGTCAATTCCAAGATGCCTACCGACGAGAACGGGTTCACGTTTATCCGCAGTCATATCCTCATCGCCCCTAAGGTGAAGTTCTGGCGTTGGGGTGACAAGCAGTTTGCCATTGCTGGCGGTGCTGTCAGTATCGACAGAGGTTGGCGCACGCCCGGTAAGTCATGGTGGCCCAATGAGGAACTGTCTGTCAAGAACTTGGAGTCTATCCATAAATACTCCGGGCCGCAGGTAGATTACCTATTCAGTCACGACTGTTCCAACTACACTCCATGGGGTTTCAAACTCAACCCAGATATGAATTCCCAGATACATCGCCAGAAGATGGATGAGATATTGGAGTCATTGTCTCCTAGAATGCACTTTCATGGTCATATGCACAAGAAGTATGAATGGGTCAACGAGCATACCGGAGGCACGCTCACCTATGGATTGGATTGCGATGGAGAAGATGCATCTTGGGGCATTCTAGATACTGATGATGATAAGTTCTACTGGCCCAACCAAACCGGTAAACGCTATTTTGAATGATAGTGTTTTATATGCTACACTAACCTTATGAACTTTTGGAAGGTGGTGTAATTCTATGGCTGGAACAGTAGAATCAGTAGACGACCGCTATGACCGCGATTGGCTCAATTTGAAGGACGACCGTAAGGTACGTGGCTTTGACTACATGAGCGAAGAGCGTCGTGAGCGTGAGTATGTTGACCCAGATGACGTTAATGTAAATGAGGATGGTAGCGTTGACGGTACCGTCGCAGCGCGTCATGACAACGAGCCGAGCGGGTTTGACCGTAGCGCGTTTGAGGACGACCTAGTTTACAACCCGAACGCCTGAGAATTATACTTAGGCTAACTTGACAAGTAGGGCACTTGATGTGCCCTACTTGTTGTGCTATAATTGAATAGGTGTTTACACAACAAGTATCGAAAGGTAACAAAATGATTCCTCTCACTATCGACAAGGTTGATGGATTTGTTGCTAAATTGCAACGCAAGGGAGTAAATGTGCGATGGGACGGCTGGAAGATGGTATTCTTCAAGCCGAGTCGTAGAGCAGAACGTTCAATCCACGGCAGTCGTGTGAATGGACAATGGGGTTATGAGACAGTCGTCTCCCCCAACAGACAGGGCAAGTGGTTGGTTCGTACCGACCTTATCAGAGGAACCAATGGATGAGGATATTCTCTGGTATCATCTAGGGGTATGCCGAGGGATGGATATCAAATGGTTCTACGAGGATTATGAATCCGACCCGGTATTCGCAGCGAATATGGATAGTATATGTCTATCCTGTCCTGTAAGGGCAGCGTGTCTACGAGAGGGTGTTGAGAATCAAGAGTATGGCTTATGGGGTGGGGTATTCCTCATCAATGGCAAGGCAGACCCCACGAGGAATCAGCACAAGACAGAAGAGGTCTGGGACATAATAAAGAATGGTGTCACCGATGAATGACGGCTTGTACACCGAAGAGGTAAAAAAGGCTATCTATCATTTCAAGGATAAACTACCCGCCGACTTCCCACTCATCACTGATGATAGGGATTATTACCTGGTTATCATCGTGAAGAATGAGAACTTCGATTGGCGTACCGTGGAGGATAGATTGTCTATCGCAGTCGAGTTGGAGTCTTTAAGAAAGGCTATTGAAGGAACGGGTATCAGATGCGTAATCGAGAAGTGATTGTGTGGCTGCCGGTAGAGCAGACCTATGGATATCTGGTTGAACTTGGAGCATTCTTCTCTACGGTAAAATACACCAAGGATGGAGTAGATTTCGAGATACTGATGGAGAACAATGAATTTGAATTTTTGGAGGATACTTTAGTTGAGTATGACGATGACGACGATGATTAATGCCAGTGAGAATGTGATGAAGTGTACCTCTTGTGGGAAGCCTAAGGCACAATTGAAGCAAAAGAGGTCGAAGTTGCTACCGGGCGTTCCCATGTATCTATGTCAAGACTGCATGGACAACAAGAGGGAGCCGAGAGGTTTCATCGTGCTCGCCGGTAGAGAACATGGAGTCGATTATGTATCCTACTGGATTAAGCCACAACGCTACATTGGTGAGCCAATTACTGTGAGAGAATTGACATAAATAATTCCAAGGCTACCATTATAACGAGAGTAACGTTATAATTGAGGCATGAGGAACGTTATGTGGGGATTTAAGCCGCGACCGATAGACCGCGCGGTATTCTTTATTCTATCCGTACTTCATATCCTAAGTGCATTGTATCTAATAGGTCCATGGTATTTGGATATGGACAGAGGACGCACGTCCCCGCTCATCAATATGTTCAACAGCGGCGATGCCGTAATGACCTATGGCATATTGGTACTCGTTGACGGTATAGCACTCCTTTATGCTGCCGTAGGCAGGGGTGTGAATTATGCCAAAATAACAGGCTATGCACTATTGGCCGGGTTCCTCCTAAGATTATACTCCTTGATAGGTGTATTCTTAATTTCTCAGAGTTGGAGGCCACCTTCATATCTATCGCATGCTGCGAGCGTTCTTATCTTGGCAGTATACTGGATATGGGTGAAAGTAAGTGAGAGACCTATTCAATAATTCAGCGTTTGTCGCCCTATTGGCAACCATCTTCGGCGGTACGGGGCTAAAGATAGTAGAAACCTGGCTCGGTAAGGCCAAAGAAAGGGCCAGCGAGGCTGCTAATATCCGAGATGAGTTGCGTAAGGAGATTGAGTCTTTACGCGCACAGTTGGCTAGAGCCGACGATGAAGAGAAGCGTTTGGAAACACTGGTAGATGAGTGGAGAGGCAGATATTACGACTTGCGCGATGAAAAGCAGAAAGTGGTAACAGAACTTACTATCACATTGGACAAGTTGAGAAACTACGAGGCCAAACTAGACGGACAGGCATTGACCTGATATGATGAGGGGAGGCCACGATGCTAGAACTTACTGCTCTTGATAGATGCGATAGGTGTGGTGCGCAAGCGCATCATGTGGCTAGTAAACCTAATAAGATTCTAATGTTCTGTAATCATCATTACAGAGAACACAGGGAGGCTCTGTTGGAACAATATTGGATTATTGAGTCTGACGTTTCTCCTACCGAGCCGGTAGACACATCGGTCTATAACAGATAGGTTAGTATGAAGTTTTCAGAACTACATGAGACGATTCCTTTAGCACGATATGGCAAAGAGAAGTCTCTGGAAATGAAGCCGTATCCGAATATTATTCTCGCCATGCCTGGTAGGCATGCTGAGGATACTACACCTAAAGGTGGAGATTTCGTCGTGATGGTCTCAGACAAGAATGTTAAATGGAGAAGGCACCAATTCACTCATGATGATATCTTCCAAGATATCCAGATGCGCAGGCTATCTAGCGCATACAATAACTTCACTGAATTCTATCTGAATGTGATAGCCTTGGACTACGACCCAGACGACTGTCCATATCCGACTACCGGCCTCGGTGGAGTTATGGACAATCTTACATTCTTTCACGCGGTACAGTGTTTGGCCGTTGCCGAACATAGGCGATATTCACAGTATGAAGATAAGTTCGGCGGTAGATTCCTACCGTTCCGATTCGCCGCAGGCATCTATGATGGACTATGGTCCGCACAGGATGCCATTGATGTACAACGATACGGTAGACCAGCGGTAGAGCGTTTGGAGAAGTCCAAGGGCGTCCCGGTACTGACCGCCAAACTGATGTCTATCACCCCTTGACACACCCACTTCCACCTGATAGGATGGTGGAACCAATCTATTGAAGGAGTATCCCATGGATTTTGAGTATGACCTTTATGCGGCGGATGGAGACGGGTTCTCATCGAGCGCATTCGAATATGTAGCCTACAGCCGTCCCGACAAGAAGATGGTCGTTGGCTTCTATGATGGTGGAGATTATCTCTACAGTGATGTGGAAGAGTCCACCTACCACGTCTTTATCAACGCCGACAGCCTGGGACGCTTCTACCAGAAGAACATTTCTGGCACGTTCAAGTCCGAGCGTGTGGACGGCGTATTTCTTACCGAGCGTGAGTGTGAAGAGACCGAGAGCGTCGATGATGTCGCTGGATGGACTTCCGAATTGTCTCTGGCAGGCGTCTACAACAAGTATGGTGTAAAGTATCTCACCCAAAACGGCATTTATGCCGAGCCGACCTACCAGGCGACCTCTGAGGACCAGGCTTTGGAGTTGTTCAATTCTGAACTTGAAGCCGCACAAAGGGTTGCGCCGAGCGGTACTCTCGACAATGTAAGGATTGTGAGCGTGACCCGATACTTTGACTGATACACTGATACATTGCGAAGAGGAATTCGATGACCTACTCGGTTATGCTGTTCACTCGGAAGGTAGGGTGGTTGTGTTGTTTACCGCGCCGAGTTGGTGCCAGCCGTGTAGGAGATTCGAACCTCACTGGCGTAAGGCTAGTGAGCAATCAGACTTACCCTTCTTCAAGGTAGATATGGGAAAGACTCCCGAAGATACCGGAGTCCATTGGGCCAGCAGTAGGTTCAATATCCTTGGTGTGCCTTCTGTGAAGGTATTCAGGACTGACGGCCCTCCGATAGATATCCAAGCCCGCGCGGTAGTCCCCTTCCTTAAGGAGATTCATGACTAAGAACCTATCAGAAGATGAAGTAAATGAAATCATCAACTTCGCCGTAGCCTCATCGGCCCTCGTTATCATCATGAAGCACAGTTCAGAGTTTATGGATGGTGACGATGATGAGGCTAGATTAGAGGGTCTCGATGATGCCGTCAATCTCATCTTCAACAATATCCCTGACGTTATCATGCCGCATGCTGACGATTTAGCATCCGAGACACTATGGGATTTCGCTGAACAGGAGAAGATGGTCAGACAGTTCCTCGATGAGATTGAGGGTCTGTAGTGCATATATTGGATTATAACTCTGACACGCCCGGTATTGATATGTCCGACACCATCACCAGAGTGTGCATATGCGGTGGACAGTTGTTCAAGACGGTAGTGTCGTTCGATGATACCTTTGAGATTGCCCAATACAGTCTCGATGGTGAGTGTGTGGAGTGTGGGACGCGTGTCAAATTGCCCACCCCACTAGATTTACCCAATTTTTGAGTCAGGATAACATGAACTATAACGGAGATGTAACAGAGTCCATCAATAGCCTTATCGAGTCCGGTGAGTCTCTCGGGCCAGACTATTATGGTAATAAACTATGGCCAGTCAAAGCCACATATCATGAAATTCCAGACATAACGGTCGTGGAGTTCAGTCGCGTAAAGCCTTGACCTACCCGCGCCGGTAGGCTACAATAGACCCACATCGACAATCGGGAGGTATCGTGAACAACACCAAGGGTATGAAGTTGACCATGACGCGTTTCGCGTGCAAGAAGGCCGCTCAGAATGGTCTCACCGCCGAGCTTATCAAGGATTCTTTCGAGCACCCGGTATACGTCAAGCCAAATCCTGACAAGGAGGGACAGTATCAGGTCGGCGGTAAGGATATCACCTTCGTCGGCGTCCCCAAGGACGACTCCTTCCTGTGCATCACACTGTATGGGGGTAAGTGATGATGGTTGGTAATATCCTTCCCATAGTCCTGCTATACCTAGTTCTAGGGGTTATGGTGAGTATGGTATGGGCTGGCGTGTATGGAAGGGATGAGCCGTTCGGAGCCTGGACTGCACCTATAACTATATTATTTCCCCTCGTACTACTTGTGGCCGTAATCAAGGCATTGTTCTGGCTTCTTAAGAACTCCTTCCATAAGTCGGGGCTTGTTATGCTGTTCGTTGCGATGAAGCATGGTGAGGATGGTCTAGACCAGTACGAAGAGCGCTTGCGCCACTCATCCAAATGAGGTAGACTGTCGGTACCGACAACGAAAGGAACCACCATGAACGTCAAGTACAACCCCTTCCACAAGGTCGTCAACATCGCCATGACGGCTGAGGACGCTGCCAAGCTGGCTGGCGTGCTCGGCATCGTCGTGGACAATTCTGAGGGTTCGCCCATGGACAAGCTCTACAACGGTATTCTCGATGAGGGTATCGAAGCGCATGAGGTCGCGGTAGAGCCCAACGAGTCCTATGAGGACGACTTCTACAACGAGCCGTGGTCTCACGTCGTCGTCATCAACTAAGGAGAAAGTATGCCCTGGTATTTCGAAACGTGGCTCACGCTGTCAATCATCTGCGCGGTAATCTATGTCATTGGAATCTTCGCTGTATGTTCTGAATGGCTACACAACAAGCGAGAGAACGCTTCTGCGGATAATATCAAGAGTGATGCCCGTAGCGCACTCATGTGGATAGGGCTCGCGTTACCTGTGGCATTATTCCCACCCATCGGTATCGTAGCCCTATTAGGACTTATCATCTATCACGTCGGTAAGGGATTCAAGGCCCTTGTCGTTGATGCTTTCAAGGAGTAAGTATGAGTGAGTTTTGGAATAACATGTTTATCGCGGGCGCACTCCTTGAGAGCCTCATCATACCCGCATTCCTGATATTCATGTTGGAGACAGAAATGTACTCTAAGTACAGGAATGCCAGGGATTTTGAATACCCTGATGCGAAGAGGAAGTACGCTCGTAAACTGGTCGTCTCCTACGGGGCGTTCATCCTTGCTATTCTTCTACCGTGGCTGGCCGCATGTTGTGGGCTGGTGTTCGGTATCTGGTGGTGTAGTAGGGGCGTGCGCAGGGTGTTCATTGATGCCTTCGCGGAGCCACGATGAAACTCTACTTCGATGATATTGAGAAGGATGCGCAAGACGCACGAGCAGATGAACTAGACCTGCTCAACTATTACACGAATATCGGAAGTGAGGATTACCAGACTGATGTTTGGGACAGCGAATATTGATAACGCATTCAAGATGCTTGAAGATACCGCCGCCAAGATGGAGGTCATGAACCGACATTTGGAGACTATCATCGAGCTTCTGGTAATCCAGAATAGCATCCTGGTAGAAGGGACAGGCAACTGATGGATAAATTCGACAAAGGGGTACTCGTGGTGTGGAGCATAATGGTTCTCGCATCACTAGGATTCTGGGCGGTAGTCCTCTGGGCCGTCATAAAGTTGGTAAATCACTATGCATGATATGAACGACCAGAAATTTGAGTTGGACTCGGTGGTGGTCTATCCACTGGTATCTGGTAACATGCCATATATCCGCGTGGGTAAGGTTGTCGAAATCATCCCCCCAAAGACGCCTGGATATCCTGAGAGACTTCGTGTAGAATGGTTCAGCAACACGGGCATGTATGGTAGAGGCACAAGAACTTCTATTATCAACCATCCAGCGAGGGGCCTCATCATCACCGACCCATCGGAGAAGATGTTCAAGAGGGAGCAATGAGCGATACTCGTTTCGGGTGGTGTATGTCGGGTCACCATTCGGACTGTATCGTAGAGTTTGAGCGATTCTACCACGGCACCAAACGCGCCGGTAGAAAGACGGTATCCGCCGTTATCTACACCGGAGACATTATCAAATGTGGTTGCAAGTGCCATAAACCTAAGTCAACTCGTAAAGGGAGAACGTCATGAAGTTGGAGGATTGGAAGGCTCTCGGCAAGGCTGATGCTGCACAGAAAGCGCGCGGTATCGTTGAAGTTGACCTTGTGAGTATCGCTGAGGATATTCAACTGGCTGCCGGTTTAGATGCCTTCGAAGCCTACTGTGAGGGTGCCGGTATCTGATGAACAAACTACAGAGGCCCAATAAGCATGCTTTCACCAAACGCTCAAAACGCCTCTATAAGCGCCTCAGGAAAATAAGTAGGGGGATAACCCTCCCCGTGGGCTACGAGATTATTGTGGGGCGAAATGGGACGCTTCCAGACCATGCCTACGTCTATGTATGTGATGTCCGCATCGGCAGGAAGTCGAGAGAGATAAATTTCAAGCATTTACCGCACAAATTTGAGTTGTCTCAAATTTTGAGTTTGTTAGTTGAAACCATACCGTACAAGAGTGCTCCCATGAATTTTGAGTTGGACTTTCAAAGCATGCTTTTTGAGTGCCCGTTCTGTAGTAATAAGTTGGAAGTGAGTTGGGTCGGTACACGATGCACATCGTGTGGATGGACGGAGACAGTAGGATGAATTCCAGCCGTATGTTCAGGGCCAAGACCTATGGCCGTCTGTGGTTCGAACACGTCAACCACAACTATTGCCCGTACTACCTCAACTCCACCCACCTACAATGTCCGTGTGTGGAGTACGCCAATCTCGGGGAGTTCTTGAAGTCCAGGGGTATTGATATCGACCACCCTCAGATACGAGAATACTTCGGTGAGCACCTGGGCGGGCCGGTAGATAAGAACAACCTCACCACCGATGATAAACTCGATATGATTATCACCCTATTAGAGTCATTGACATCATACTTCAAGGCCGTATATCTACCGAGCGAGGACGACGATGCGTGAGTATCTGCGCACAATCTGGCCCGGTATTGCCTTCGGTTCCATCCTAGCCCTAGACATATACATAAGAACCGCCCGGTAGAACAAAGACAACATAGACTACAACATACAATACATAAGAGAATATAGAAGGAAGTTATCCACAGAATAGGGTGATTACCCTGTGGATAGTTGTGGATAACGTTAAAAAGATGAACATAGTGTGTTAAAATTGATGTTAGCATATGAAATGTAGGTGTATGAGTATTCGGCAAATGCAATAAAACGCATCAAAATGGACATAAATGACAGTAAATACACGAAAACATAGGCAAATTTACGCATATTTGAACAAAAAGCAGTAAATACAAGCAAATACAAGCAAATGAACGCATTGAGGCTATTGTTAATCAATGTTGTAGGTGTTGTATATGTTGTAGGTGTTAATAGATTGAACTACCGGGCCGGTACTAATACCATTTCCTACAGACAATTCCTATTTCCTTATATATTCTATGAGATTATATATACCGTCGTAAAAGGGATATTTGGCTACCGGCCAAAATTTCATGAGATTTCTGAGTCCGTCGTAAAAGGAGTATTCCCCAAGAAATACCATTTCCGTCGTAAAAGGCTAAAAAAGACAATTTTGCCCCCGACCCCCGAAGGGGGTGCGGGGCAAAATCATTTCCATTACTATATCTACTCTGTGTTGTCAATAGTGGTATAGACAGGAGATATTTGTCTTGACCTACCGGGCGCGGTAGTGTAAGGTCATACCTGATGACCCCGAATGAAGGAGATTGATATGGCTTTCTCAGTTTCTACCCGTGGTGGCCGGGAAGTGTTTACATACAACACGACTCCCAAGGCTATGTGGTATCGCAAGGACGGCGGTCTCACCGTCGCGTTCCAGAACTACACTCAGCGATTCAGTAAGTACGTCGCGCCCGTCGTGACAATCAAGTAGGGATATAAATAAAGTGAACACACGACGTGAAGCACCCATTGCCGCTGGTCTGGCCAAGCCCGGACGTGGCAAGTTCTCTGGCGAAGCCAACGCATGGCTCGATGCCCAGCGTGCCGCTGGGGTCAAGTTCAGCGATGATGGAATGGTTGTAAAGAACACCATTTCCAAACCCGCCAAGGATAAGGATGCTAAGTCCGCGCCGGTACGTCCTGAGGATACGTCCTATATTGCACCTGAGGATTACCGATTTCCTGAGTCAGAATACCGCGCGGTAGCAACCATCGACGGTAAGCGTGTCCACTACGGTATGCGCGAAGCCTGTAACAACTGCGGGTATTCCCTTCTCAATCACCCTTGCAATGACCCTATGGTCCATGGTAGGGTCGTGGTTATCGAACAAGTGAATGTGGGAAGGCGGTAGTATGGATGGATTCCAGAAGTCACTCATCGTAGTGTCCATTATCGCATTGGTTTGTGCAGTAGCGTCCGCATGGTTGCTCATCTGCATATTCCTCGCGATAGCGCACTCGATTCTCACAATGTGAGACAACTAAAAAAGTTCAAGAAATCGCTTGACAATCTGATTCAAACCAACTAAGCTTACGGATGTAAGCCAAACAACCCAATGAAGGAGAAACACAATGGCTACTCGCAAGAATGTTCCCGCCTCCGCTGTCCGTGCCTGGTTCGCCACCGCGCAGCCCGAGGGTGTCAAGGCTCCCGGTTCGCGTGGTCGTCTCCACCCGGAGACCGTCGCCGCGTTCCACAAGGCTAACAAGTCCATGCGCTACGAGGCCGCTTCGGAGGCCCAGAAGCCCACCATCACGGTCGGCGTCAAGTCCCTGGACAAGTCCGGGCGTGCCACGACCAAGAAGGTCACGGTCACGACCGAGGCCGCTCGCGACCTGCTGGGTCACGAGAAGGGCAAGCGCGGTCGTTTCAACAAGGCCGACCTCGCCCTGGCGTTGGAGGCCGAGGCCCTGGCCGAGTGATGCAGGCGGGCCGGTAGGGTTTGACATTCCCCTACCGGCCTGCTACACTAATCACTACAACAGAATATGAGATAGGCCCCCTATTCAGTCGTTTCAGGCAAGGGGACAATACATTGGTGGTCATGAGCCTATCTAGATTTGTGGGGTGAAGATGCCCAGCCCTCAGGTGGGGCGAAGATACCCAGCAAATGGCAAGCCCCCGGTCGTAAGACCGGGGGTTTTGTCATATCCAAAAGAAACAAATCGTATATTATCGTAACGTAAATGATATATTGTACTCGTAATGTACGTTTATACAATCGTAACCGTTGTGTTACACAATCGTAATCAAAGAAGTGTTGACAACCGTGGATTTGCCCCCCACCGTAGGTCCGGGGCAAAATGGATTTGTCAAGTCACAAATGGGTAACGAAAAGCCCCCGTCTCATACGCGGGGGCTAGTCGTGGTTATTCTAGATTTCCCACCACGGGTCAACGATTGGGGAGATGAACGGCTCAAGGTTCACCGTGTGGTCGCAGACAACTTCCTCGGGGTCATTGCCCATGACAAAGAAAATCCAGCCGGACCTACCATCCGGCAGGTTGACCACAATGGTGGCCTCGTCAACCGCCATGATAGCCTCTACGGCAGACTCCACCGTGGAGACGGGAACGATGTCCTCACCGTCGTGGACCTCAATGAGCACAACGTGTTCCTTGACGATACCGGACAGAACGGCGGTGATAGCGGTGCGGTCGTTCTTCGGAACAAACTCCATGATGTTTCTCCTTAGTGGTTAGTAAGGTCTATGGTACTGGACTACCGGCCCAGATACAAGTCGAATACGTGAAAGATTCCATTCCAGCGCTTGGCGTTGGCAATCACGTACTCGGTAATGGCATCGTAGTCCGAACCGAACTCGCGGGTAAGGTCATCATGGTCTGACGGAGAGACGTTGTATTTCTTGTATGCGCGAAGCTGCGCCTTGGTGACCATACCGTAGTTCTCGTGAAATGTCATCGCACTGGCCATGTCAGATTACCTCGTACTCTCCGGTGAATGGGTTGGTGATGATGTGAGTTTCTTCCGCGTCACAAAGTGCGCACGCCCAAATCTCAACCTTGGTACGTACCTCGTCGCTAAACTCAAACTCGTGTTCGCATTCCGTTTCCATGTAGACATTGAACCACAATCGTAAGCGGTTTGTCTACCCCGTCCACATGCTGAGACGACTTGACACTCATGAAAGTGCCCCCCACGATGGGGGGCAGTTTTGGATTTGTCAACTGAGATTTGAATAAAGAAATGGCCCGGTATTTCTACCGGGCCATTCTCAGTTATGCGCTATTGCCGATTGAACCGGCGAGAAACATTCCGGCGCAATAAGTCCGCATTGAACGCATTGCCACCTAATGCCAATCATGGCAATAGAGAAACGCGCGAAAGAATGCGCACAATCGCGGGTATCTTTACCCTCACAAACAGTCATTTCACTTATCCTTTCGATGCGTCCAAATGTTGATAATGCGACGGTAGGTTACCCAAGTAATAGCTTGCATTTCAGCGGGAGAAATACCGGCATATTTGGCTGCATCGGTATATGCCGCGCTAATCTCATTGTACAATCCTTTACCGATAGAGTCGCGGTCGGTAATACCGGCGATACGGATAGCGTGAACATCAACAGTGACCGCGCGCGAAGTAAACGGGTTTGCGATATTGTCGAAGAACGCGCGTGTCTTTAGTCCGCCGAGAACATCCAAAGGATGCGCACCATTGCGGATAGCGTTGGCAGCACGAACGCTATTACCCAACGCGCCACCATTCAAAGGTGAGTCGAAACACTGTCGTGCAAGAATGATGTTGCGGTGCCACGGTAGACGCGGAGACAATGCCGCAATGATACCGGCGCCAGAAATGACATTACTAGCCTCACGCGCAACCTCATGCGCGGTCGGATACCATGACAAACCCGACATAACCTCGTCGTTGGATGCTTGGTCATATATGGCAAGAATGTTTGAAGTCATGTTCATGGCTTCACACTACCATACGTAAACAGTAATACACAAGTACATCGTAAGCTGTCTAGACCACATCGTACCCGGCTTGACATTTTTGATTTTGCCCCCCACAGTGGGGGGCATTTTTGGCATTGTCAACTGGTCTAGACATTTGAAGATTGTGCTTGCGCGCTCGGTAGATTTATACTAAGCTGGGGTCATCCCCAGAGAGGGGAATCCCCAAACAAAGGAGGCGGCTATGCCGTTCCAGTCCATTCCCGAGACGAGCTACACGAACCGGCAGCCTGCCACGGTCATCGCTCACGACGGCGATTTCGCTGTCCAGGTCGGTGGTCAGAAGTCGCGGACCTCGCTCACCGTGGTCGGTGACTTCCGGCTCCGCAAGCTTGTCGGTGGCAACTACTCGGTTCACGAGTACGGTCAGCCGCTCACTGTTCACGTTTCGCCGGATGCCACTGTTCGCGGTGCCGTGTTCGACGTGGACGTGACGGGTATGACCGTCGCCCAGGTATTCAGGGCTATCGACGCAACGGTGCGCGCGCGTCGGTTGCTCACTGGTAACTGAGCACTCAGTCTAGCCCCGGTAGGGTGATTACTCCCCTACCGGGGCTATTCCATTATCCAAGAACACTTGACAAATCATATTTGCCCCACACCCTTCGGGTGGGGGGCAAAGCCGCCCGGTAGGGCGGCTTTGCCTCATCCTGACATTGTGCCTATTACCACAATAACCACAAACACTATCATGATGAGCGCCAGAATGGCAATCACTTGGCAGGCCAAGCAAACCCGTGCTTGGTCCCCGAGTCGTTGGAGTCGTGCTCGATGCCGTCGTTCCAGACCCAACCGAGCGCGTTGGCGAGCGTACCGGCGGCGGTGCCGTGGTTCCAGTCGCTCGACTTGGCCAGGTCCATGGGGACCGTACGCTGCTTGCCTCCACCCTTGGCGATGACCTTGGGAGTGCCGTTGACGTTGACGTACGAGGTACGGATGATGTTGGTCATTTCTTTCCTCCGTGAATGGGGCAGTTGTTGTCGTGGTGCAAGGGAGACTCTACCACGGTCCCGAACTTGCGGTCAAGCTCGTGATAGGTCAGGCAGCGGTCCTCATCTTGACTCATGGCGCAGCGACGAACGAGAACGGCATTCGTGGTGAACCAACGCTCATCGTCAATATTGGCGAGAACGTTGGTCAGGTTGGCAATGGCCGAAAGCTCATCGACACGTTTGGCGAGAACAATCTCGGTTTGAGTGCCATCGTTGGCAGTGACCATCTGGATAACGTTGAACTTCATGGGATAAGACTAATGGATATCCTACCGGCGCGCAAGTGTGGTCTATACCGGTCGAAATAGTGCTTGACAAATCAAAAATACCCCCCACCCTACGGGTGTGGGGCAAAATCCCATTTGTCAATGGGATTTGCCATTTCTTACAGAAATGAAACGGGGTCGGCGTCCGCGAAGAACTCTTCCATTTCATCCAGCGACATATCCGAGATAATGTCCTGAATGTTCTCGCCGTCGTCAATGGCATCATAGATGTTATACATTTGATTACTCCCATCCCTTGAAGTGCTTGGGCTTGCGACGGTAGTCCTTGACAGACTTGTGGCTACCGGCGGCATTGGAACGTCGAAGCTCCTGCATTGCCTTGGCATATGCCTCGTTGCGCACCTTAGGTGCCTGAGCGCGGCGATTCTTGTTCTTTCCCATGATGTCACTCTATCCTATTTGATAAGCGTACGCAAGTAATATGCGCGCGTGCGGAGGGTATTCGCGACGATGGGCTTACCGAGCGCGTCAGACTTGGATGCCCAAACCTGCAGAGCATAGGCGTACTCGCGCAGGTACCTCTCATCCGAGGTAATCACGGGGTTGAGTTTGGCGACTACGGCGGTTGAGAGGAAATCCATATGAGTAACCTATCATGACGTACCGATATGTCAACCGTGGTCTATACCGGATGAAATAGTATTTGACAAATCAGAAATGCCCCCCACCCTTCGGGTGGGGGGCAAAGCCGCCCGGTAGGGCGGCAATACCCTATCCTATAATCCACACGCTGTCAAGAAGCGTTGACGGTCAAAGTTGGCATTCTCGCGTGCGAAGTAATCCGCCAAACCCTTTGCCATTTCCTCAACTTCATACGCCGCACCACGGATGAAATCCGGGCTCGTTTCGGGGAGGGTAGCCTCCATTTCGTCGCGGATGATTCTAGCGATTGCCACGAAATGCTTGCGGGTCATGATAGCCTCTCAGTCGCGGTAGATGAGGACGTATGCCTCATTCACGGATGTGATGAAACGAACGCTTGTGCCGAAGCAGCTTTCCGGCGTCTCGCGCGCAGCGGCGAGAGCGAAATCACGAACGGACTCGCGAGTCTCACCCTCCACGTCACCGACGCGAACCTTGACCGGCTCGACTACCCGGCAGGACTTGCTAACGTTGATGATTTCCATATGAGTAACCTATCACAACGTAGTGACATGTCAAGTGCGGTCTAGACCAGTCAAGAAATGTCTTGACAAATCAATATTGCCCCACACCCTTCGGGTGGGGGGCATTTCTGCCCTAGATTGGATAGTCCATGTTTGAGATTTCAGCATTAGTGAACGTACCAAGCTCAACCGAGTACGGCGGCAGCTTGTCAATCGCCTGTCCACCGTGTTCGCGGTAGTCGTCCAACTCCATGTATGAGTTTCCGGTCTTGACCAAAGCGATTGAGAAATGGTCATTGATGAACACGCGGTGCTTCTCGTTCCAGTTGATTTGACTCATGGGCAAAGCATATCACCATTTGAAGGAATGTCAACAGCAATCGTAATGTGTTGATTGGTGGGGGGATGCCATTTTGCCCCCCACGTGGGGGGCAAATCCGATTTGTCAATCGGATTCGTCCTCATCCTCAAATGAGGTAATGATGCGCACAGGGTCAAATGGTGCAAATCGGACAATGAAGTGAGTTCCCTCATCATCTACCGTGTCAACGGCAATCCAATCGTCCTCATCCTCGATTGAATACACATACGCTTGGTCATATCCGCGCTCGGTATTCTCGGCAAGGAAATCATTGTTCTCCAAAGCGTGTGCAAAGATAACGTCAGTCTGCATTGTTTCTCCTAATGTTGGTATTTGGAATGGTCAAGGGTGGAATGCTTGTCATTGTGCTCGTTTATCCAAACCGTCTTTACGGTCCACGGGCCACGGTAGATTGAGAAATCTGGAATCAGCACCATGACCAAATCGCGCTCGGCATCCATCTGTCCACGAAACACAATCTTGACCACGCGGTCATTCTCGGTACCGACCTCGATAATATCGAGATTGTCAAGGGTGGCGGTTTTGAAAATGGGGATGTTTCCATAGCGGTCGTCTGTAGCAGCGCGGAGAGCGTGACGCGTCCACGTCAAACCGACACGCCCGGTAGGCTTGACAAATCCGTCAGGGAGTTTGATATCCGCGTGATACAGTTTCATTTCTACCTCCACCAGTACGGTAGCACACGGGCAAGCTCCCATGCAACTACCAACCAGACGGTCCAGAATACGAGCCAGCCGCGCGCGGTGACCTTCACTTCCACCACGCCTTACCCTGTACCCAAAGACAGTTGGTTTGAGTCTTTGAGTGGCACACCGTGATATGCGGGTGTGTCTGAGTCTGCTCGATTTGGTGGGAAATCGAGTATGAGAGGAATGCGATTGCCACGATGATTACGTGAATGAGTTTGTCCATAGGGACAGTCAACCCTACCGCGCGCGTAATGTCAAGGCGCTCGTACCAGAATATGAGACTATCGTAATGGAGTGGAAAGTGGAGGGAAATCCCATTTTGCCCCCCACAATGGGGGGCATTTTTGAAATGTCAAGCCCGTCCACAATATGAGATTACAGTTGACAATCGCGCGGTAGTGCCCTAGGTTTGTCTCATGACCACTTCACTTCACGCCCACATCGCCACTTCGTCCTCTGACTGCGACGGCGGTCACGGCTATGATTACATCGTGTGCCTCAATGATGAGGAAATCGCTGAGCACGCGCGCCAGGATGGCGTCAACGATTTTCACGACCTGCATTTCAAGGAGCGCGTGCTGGGCGGGCAGGTCTCGTTCTCGCCGCTGGTCAAGGTCCAGGTCGAAATCACCGAATCCGGCTTCACCACTCACGAGGTCACGGATGAGGGCTACCGCGCGGCTGAGGTCTACTGGTGCGAGGATGAGGCGTGCGACCCCAACTCGGCAAGCCAGTATGACCAGTTTGCCGAAATGATGGGATACTAGCAAAGGCTAGCCCCATTGTCAAGGTTGACAATGGGGCTTTGCCCCCCACCCGAAGGGTGTGGGGCAATATTGATTTGTCAAGTGAGTCCAGGATATGAGAAAGCCCCGGATTTCTCCGGGGCCATGATTCTCAGTGAATCGGCATGATATCCGATTCTGAGACGTAGCGGCGGTCCTCGGGGTCGATTTCCGCCTCGCGCCACTCGGGAGTGTGGTCGTCCCATTCTTCCTCGGCAGCCTCATAGTCCCAAACGTCATAGGCGGCGTCCGGGTAGTCAAAGGCGTCACGGGCCTCGTGACGGCCATAAGCCAGGTAGTCGTGAAGGGCTTCGGTGTCTGCGTAGTTGCTCATGAGAGCATCGTATCGCGTGTATCGTATGCGCGCAACCCCGGTATAGACCACTCCGTCGTAATCGCGACGAGGGTTGCGGGGTTTCATTTTGCCCCCCATGTGGGGGGCAAATCCGATTTCGCCACGATTTATACCCTTATCGTAATCGCATGTATGGGTGGGGGGCAAAGCCGCCTCGCGCGCGAGGGTACCGCATGGCGGGTGCCCTGTCAAGGGTTTGGGCAAAGATTTCTTTGTGACGTAGCTCACACGCTAGTTAGGTAACGATTTGGTTACATACCCTTGACTCGCATCTATTCCCATATAGTTTGTGAGTGAGGGGCAAGTCGTCCCGGAATCGGAGATTTGGAAATGTTCTCAGTTACTCCCGGTCCATTTGTGGTTTATGACGCGGATGGAAACGCGTTGTGTCACTCACCGCGACAGACTCGGCAGGCAAGCAATAGCGCGCGGCGCCGGGCCGTTATCGCAGTCTGGGAGACTGCACTTGTGAATGCCGGTCTCATGACCGGTTCGGTTGTCAAGTGTGCGGATAACGTCACGCGCGACCGGGGCAAGGGTATCGACACGCGTGACGGATTTGCCGATTTCGGCCACATTGTGTCGGAACACAACGATGGCGCTTTCTGTGGGTGCAACGCCGTTCCGTTAGAGGGTTCTCAGAATCGCGCGGACGGCGACGCTATGCCCTCTATCCTTTGGGATGCGGACACGCGCGAGGCTTACCGTCTCGCGTTCCGTGCTGCGGCACTCGCCACCATGCCCAAGTCTCGCGCGGCACGGGCAGTCTGACACGTTGCCATTGTGGCGGGCAATGCCCGCCACAATGGCGCTACACAAACACAATCCTCAAATAGAAATGAGAAATGAAATGGACGACATTACTTTGGAATCGGCACTCATTGCACACGGTATTTCGGGAGAGGGTATTTCCCTACTGGACAATGCGCGTGAATCCGGTGTGTGCGCAGTGTGCTACGGGTGTGGGTACGTACTGGACTCGGCACTAGGTCGCTCACTGGCAGACATGCCCATGTCTGTTCGTAGTGCCGTGGCGGATGCCATGGAATGGCACGGATGCCCGGCATGCCGCGACATGGGCGCAAGTATGGCGCGTTTCGTCTAAGCCTCACAATCGCGTTCTAAGCGATTCAATCCCCTAGGTGGCACTCACTCCCACCTAGGGGATTTGCGCGTCCCCTAGACCCCATTATGTGCCTCTCAGGGCATCGTAGGACGTGCGCACTATCCGCGCGACCGCGACCGCCAGCGCACCCGCTATCATACATAACATTTCTACTACAACATTGAACTACTGAAATAATGTTATTTTTTGTTATACGATAGAATCGTATCGGAATCCAGATTTAATCTGACTGATGGTGGAGTGGTGCACGCCATATCTTTCGGCCAAGATGTTGACCTGACCCCAATATGGTGTTCGCAACGCCTCTTTGATTTCCAAGATATCTTGTACCGACAATTTCGAACGAGACTTCTGCCTCGGTAGTTTCCTCGCGCCCGGTAGTCTTGACCACGTAGTCCCGTTCAACACATTCCTAGCCGCAGACTCACTGATATTATACTTTTCTGCAATATCGGCAATGATGGTATTGCTCAATGGTAATGAACGTATTTCTTCTACCTGCGAGCGTGTGAGTCCTACACCATTCCTCTCTCTGAGGAATTTGTCATCAGAATTATCTGTATAACTACCGTCCAATAGATGTTTGGGGTTTACGCATGGGGGATTGTCACAGGTGTGTCTGCAAACTACCGGCCAAATTTTGTATTCTATATAGTATGAGACTCTATGTGCTTTAAAGTTTACTGAATTTATATAGAATTGACCATAGCCCTGAGTGTCTACCCCCGCCGTCCACACCCAACAATCGCCGGACGTATCTACCTTGGACCAGAATCTGTCTATAATCGCTTGATTGAGATTCATTGTATATCTGGTATGTACAATTGGGGATTGAAGTGATTGCCCTGGGAGTGGGCCTCATATATACCGTCCGCTCTTTGGGGGTTCATCTCATTCAATACCGCCAGGTTTATGTCATAGAGTCTCATAAGGAGGGCTATAATGGCTAATTGGTAGTCAGGATTATCTACCGGGGCCGGTATGTCGTCGGTCAAACCCTTCAACGGTTCAGATTCATGCATCTATATCTTCCTCTTCATTAAAATTCTCGTATCTCATGATACTACCGTCCGCGTTCGGTACCATATCGAGTGTGATGGTCGCCCCATTGATATGCGGCATTCGGAGTACAGTGATATCGTCTCCCATCAAATCAATATCGTTATATTTCGTATCAATCGAGACCGTTTGGGCGATACCGGACAGGACTCGCTCACGCTCGTCATCATCTTCTTCAACGATGAATATCTTATAACGTTTTGGTAACGTACCCCTCAAATCATCGAAGCAGATACTCCCTGCCATATAGTCAGGCGCTATATCATCTGATGTTATCTGCATAACTCTCATATGCCTCATATTGTTCCAGGCGGGCACGCAGATGTGAAATCTCGTCGTGTGCGCCTCTCAAATCATACTTCTTGTAGGCGGCATATGTCAATGGCATGTTCTGGGAGAAGTGGTATTCGATTTGCTCCGCTACCGCGCGGATTTCTGCCAGGGCGTGCTCATCGTTGCGCAGGGTGAGGAACTGCATCCAGTTCCTGGGATTTCCCGTCACATAGAACTGCGTCATGATACCGACCGGTAATACGTTGCGTGCTACTTCCTTGGCCACACCGGCGTTGAGCATGTTCTGATATGCCCCCCAGGCATTCTGATATGCCTGTGTGGTGGTGGCGAAGGTATGACCATATTGTTCGTCCGTACCGAGTTTGAATGTGTATGCTCCGACCTTACCCACCTGACGCAAGGGACGCTGGGAGTCCACGACGAAGAAACGCGGCGGTAGTTCCTTATACCTTCCACTCATCTCATTGTATGACAGCGTACGGTGGCGCATGAATTCTCGTGCCACGAAGATGGGCGTCTCGATGAAGAACGTCATATGACCGTGTTCGAAGGGACTCATATGCCTGTTCTTGTACAGGAAGTCGATAAGACCTCCGGTACGCTTGCGCCAAGCACGAGCCGACTCCACGTTCCAATCTATGTCGTTGGGCTTTCTCTCATGCTCACCACCAAAGTTGGATACCCATGCGGCATGGCATACCGTGTCGTCACTGGCCGAGGCGCTCACCAGGGATACGGTTGACTTGTTTACGAATTCCATTTAATCTCTTCTAAGTTCTTTCTCATCATATCGAATACCGCCACACCGGGCGTATACACGTTATCGCACGAAAAACACTTCAATGCCGGTTCTTCGTTCTTACCCATAACAGAGACTAGTTCAGTATCATCATCTGGGCATAGGATGGGTGGTACTCTATCTTCTTCTACCGCGCGGCGGTAGGAATGAACCAACTGCCAGTCGTTCACATATTCTCCAATAACAAGAACATCTCACGCATGGCAAGCACGTCGTTGCGACTGGTGTGGTCGGGCTGAGTCAACTCATAGCCTTCATTTTCGAAGAATGTAGCCAAATCCTTCATCGACGGTACATCACTCAGGCCCAATTTGGCCATAGCATAGGACTGGATATCGAGAGTACGATAGTGGAATCTCCACAATCCGGCCTTGTTGATAAACCCCTGGTCGAATGCGGGTACCGCCGCAACCATGGTAGCGCCGTCAGAGACCTTCAAGAACTCTTCAACCTCGAAATGGTCACTTCTACGACCAGATATACCACGCTTGGTGAATCCGATGAGATTGTCGATGAATTCAGGAACCTCGGTCACCCCGAACCACAGGGTATGTGGCTCCGAGTCTCGGGAAGCATAGGTGAGTTCGACCAAATCGTCATGTTCATCATCGAGGCCGGTAGTCTCGGTATCTACAAATATCATTTCTCTCATCGTATTGTCCTATACCTTCTTCTTCTCACTAGTCTGAATCCATCCCTCTGGCATGACCAGCACGGCTGGAACACGCCATGGTTCATATCGAGAACAGCCTTGTTCTCACCACATACGGCACATGGCATGTTATGCTCGGCCACAAAGCCGGTACCATGGTCATCAATCTCTATTTTCGCTAATTCCATCTTCACTCACATATGGTCCCATGGATATAACGGGCATTTCGGGCATCTTCTCAAGGAAGATGGTACCGAATGTATCCTTCATCCATACATACTGCTTTCCGAACAACTGTGTCTTGAACAAGAACTTGCACCCGTTCTGGCGCAGAGCCTCCAAATAACTCAATTGTGCGGCATCTTGATGCTTCTGCGCATCGTCTGACTCAAATCTCATACTGGTGTGTTGAACCTCATGCCTGTATTGGGATGCTTGTGTGGAGCATAGGTGCGTATACCTGAATTGGGGCATACGACGTGGGCATATGTGGCACCATCGTACTTCTTGGCGGGTGTACCGGGCGTGATGAGCGTCTGACACGTAGAAATCGCGCAATATGTCGCAAACGGCATCGGTACGGTCTTGAACTCGCTCGCTGCGAGTTGTTCGTCATGATAGTTCATGAGACTCCCTTCGTTGATGACCTTACGGTAACACATTCAGAACGGAGGGTCAAGTTCGACCACGGACTTGACGCCGGTAGACTTTTTCTTACTCTTTTTGGGCAATTCCTTGCCCCTACGGCTCTCATACAGGTCTTTATAGCACTTCTGGTGCGCCAAATGGTGCGGAATCGCCTTCAATGGGTCGTGATATACAAAATCACCCGCGCAAAATCCTTTTTTACAGATAGCGCAGGTACCAGATTCTCTAGAAATTCCCAAATAAGGCATATTAATATCTACTATACTACTAGTACAATACTTGTACTAACAACCCTACGGGTTGTCTAATAGGAGTAATATAGTTAGTAGTCTATATTATCTACCGAGACTTTCTATGTACTCTATCACCATACTTAATAGTTACATCAATAGATACTAACGGGCCAAATCTAGGCTTGTCAAGTCAATTCAGCAGATTCTCAGGAAACTGTTACATTACTGTTACATTTGCATAACGCGCTCGGTATAGTACAATTAAACTATGCTTATATCGTTCAATCAGACCACATCTCCCAATGTGAAGGAGACCAACGGCTACGGATATGCCGCTAAGAAATGCAAGGAATCGCTGGTAGAACTCGGTCATGAGGTTTCGTGGAGGAATCCTACCGCCGATGTGGAAATCAACTTCATCCAGCCTGAGAAGTGGCATTGGAGCGGACCCTATCGTATCGCCTATCTACCGTGGGAGTCTACCGGATTCCGTCCCGGATGGATAGAGTCTCTCAACTCCGTGGATGAGGTCTGGACACCCTCTCCTGTAATTAAACAGTGGATGGTGGACGCCGGGGTCACCAAGGACGTGAAAGTTTATCAGCACGGCGTAGAGAGCCTCTGGGAGCCCTTCCAGCGCCCCACGTCGGGTACGTTCAAGGTTCTCCATCATGGTGCTGAGGCTCTGCGCAAGGGTGGGGGCGAGACCATGCGCGCATTCATGAGCACCCTATGGGATGAGGATGCCACGCTGGTGATGAAAATGGCTTTGAAGCAGATGCAGGTTCATGACACCAAGCACATCGAGATTGTCAAGAAGGTACTGCCCATAGACGAACTTGTGAAGTTGTATCAGTCCTGTCAACTACTGTGTTATCCGTCATGGGGTGAGGGATTCGGATTGGCTCCATTGCAGGCATTGGCTACCGGCTCGCCGGTACTCGTCACAGACGGCTGGGCACCATATCACAACTTCCTTACTGAGAGCGAAGTCATAAAATCCGAATTAGTAGACTCTCCATGGCCCAATCACCACCCCGGAAAGATGTTCCAGCCCGATATGGATGACCTCATGGATAAACTAAAGTGGCAGTTTGATAACCGTGATAACATGAGTGACTTGGCGTACCAGCGCGCCGGTAAAGTTCATGCAGAGTATAACTGGACCGAGTTGACACGACAAGCATTCTCCCACCTTACTCAGTAAAAATTTATTTTTACGAGTGGCCTTAGAAGAGTCTTTCTGCTATGCTGGAAAGACACACATTCTTAGGATTAGAGGTAGGAAATTTGAGCACAATTCTTAATGAGAATGGTGGGATTATCGACCCGTACAGGGCCTTTATAGCCACCTCTCGTTATAGTCGTTGGTTGGAGGACGAGGGTCGTCGCGAAACCTGGATTGAGACTGTTGATAGATACATCAACTTCATGCACAACCACGTAAATAATAATTATCCCGGAGCAATACCGGACACATTCTGGCTAGAGGCCAGAGAGGCTATTCTCAACCATCAGGTGATGCCGTCCATGAGGGCACTCATGACAGCGGGCAAGGCGTTGGAGCGAGAGAACCTAGCACAGTTCAACTGTAGTTTCATAGCCATTGACGACGTACGCGCATTCGATGAGGCGCTGTACATTCTTATGAACGGCGTGGGTCTGGGCTTCTCGGTAGAAGCCGAACACGTCATGAAATTGCCGGTAGTAGATGAGCATTTCGAGAATACCAATACTACTATTGTAGTAGCAGACTCCAAGGCTGGATGGGCTCGTGGACTTCGCGAACTCATCGCCATGCTCTATGCTGGCCAGGTTCCAGTCATCGACATTTCAAACGTGCGACCAGCGGGCGCACGTCTTAAGACGTTTGGTGGTAGGGCATCCGGCCCACAGCCGTTGATTGACCTATTCGACTTCACCATCGGCATCTTCAAGAATGCTGCCGGTAGGAAACTAACCCCCATCGAATGCCATGACATCATGTGCAAGATAGGCGAGGTCGTCGTTGTAGGCGGCGTACGCCGTTCAGCCCTATTGTCACAGTCTGACCTGTCGGACTACGAAATGGCCAAGGCCAAGTCCGGCGCATGGTGGGAGTCTGAGTCTCAGCGTGCTTTGGCCAACAACTCGGCGGTATATTACAAGAAGCCCTCCATTGGAGAGTTCCTATCCGAATGGGGCAACCTGTATGAGTCCAAGTCGGGCGAACGCGGTATTATCAATATGGAAGGTTTGCGTAAATATTCCAATGCCCCTCGTAGAGACTTGTCTCAGATTACCGGATTGAACCCGTGCGCGGAGATTCTTCTCCGTTCCAAGCAACTGTGCAATCTCACCGAGGTCATCGTTGATGTGAACGATACTCGTGACGACCTTATCAACAAGGTAAATATTGCTACCGTACTAGGAACGGTACAGTCCAGTTTGACCAACTTCAAGTACCTTCGCAAGATTTGGAAGGATAACTGTGAAGAGGAACGCCTACTCGGTGTGTCTCTTACCGGTCAACTTGGTCACAAGGTTCTGTCTGGCTCAGAGGGTTCAGATAAACTTTGCGGCCTGCTGAGCGTCATGCGAGAGTCTGCTATTTCCACCAATGAGAAGTATGCCAAGGCAATGGGAATAAATGTCTCAACTGCAATCACCACGGCGAAGCCGTCCGGTACGGTCTCTCAGTTGACAGCATCCTCTTCTGGAATGCACCCATGGCACAACAACTTCTATATCAGAAGCGTTCGTGGAGACAATAAAGACCCGTTGACCGAGTTCATGAAGGATATCGGTATTCCCAATGAGCCTGACGTGACCAAACCGGATAACACTACCGTATTCTACTTCCCGCAGAAGGCCCCGAAGGGCGCATTGACTCGTAATGACCTTACTGCTATCGAGCACTTGGAGACGTGGAAGGCATACAAGACACATTGGACCGAGCATAATCCTAGTGTGACCATCAGTGTTCGTGAGAACGAGTGGATTGAAGTGGCCAATTGGGTCTATGAGAATTGGGACTACATCGGCGGTATCTCATTCCTGCCATATTCAGAGCACACCTATAGGCAGGCCCCATACCAGGATTGCGACGAGTCCACATACAAGCAGTTCATGGCGGATATGCCCAAGGATATCGACTGGTCACTACTATCAGCATATGAGGAAGAGGATACGACCTCCGGTACTCAAACACTGGCCTGCACTAGTGCCAACTGTGAGATTGTAGATTTAACCAAGTGATGTTACAATGGGATTTGGAGGATAAATGGCTGTAAGAGAAGATTCAAATGGATTCCTAAAGCACCTTGAGAATTGGGGGCTGGACGTTTCCGCTGAGAAGGGTTGGAGAAGTAGGGGTAGACCGTATAACTTCTACCCGCGCGGAGTGGTATGCCACCATACCGCTAGTCCCAGACGCGGTGGAGATATGCCGAGTTTGAATACGGTGGTGCATGGTCGTTCAGACCTACCGGGTCCGTTGTGTCACGTATTACTTGGGCGCTCCGGTAAGGTGAAGGTCATTGCCATGGGCGATGCCAACCACGCCGGTAGCGGAGGTCCGAAGTTGGGTATTCCTGCCAATGAGGCCAACTACTTCATGTGGGGTATCGAAGCCGAGAACGATGGAGTCGGAGAGCCGTGGCCAGAGCACCAGATGGACGCCTATGCCAAGTTGTGTGCCGCATTGCTTACATGGATTAACGTTCATGATGCGAAGATGGTCATCGGTCATAAGGAATGGACTTCCAGGAAGATTGACCCTGACTTCAATATGCGTGCATTCCGTAGGAGGGTCAAGAAGGTTTTGAAGGCTGGACCGTCCAAGGGCGTGACGGTACACCTTTCAAAGTTGAAGTTCGGAAAGAGAAACAAGGATGTTCTAGCCGTTAAAAGGGCTTTGAAAGCGCGCGGGTTCTTCAAGGGTTCGCTTATCAAGTTCTTCGGTCCAGGGTTGAGGAATTCGTACAAGAGGTGGCAGAGACACCTAGGATATTCAGGCAAGGACGCCGACGGTATTCCAGGGGAAAGTTCTTTGCAGGCTCTTGGCTTTATTGTAAAGAAGTGATATAATAGAACTATCCATAAGAACGGGATGCGGTTTCAGAGTCCACGAGAGACAGAAGCCTAGTGTTACTTCATTCGTGTAATGGGATTTCACTTACCGGAGCCTTAGGATGGTTGTTACGGCGAGCCCCGGTAGAGATACCGGGGTATTCGTCATTTTACGACCATGATGCTATAATTTTTCTATGTCCTACAAGTATGATGTATTGAAGTCCATTCCCTACGCTGCGTGGATGTTGGACTCGGTACCGCCGTATGCTGATTGTACCGGGTTCGGTAACAGCGGAGGCAAGAATCCTACCACTTCCAATCCTAGTACCGCCGCTGCCGTGGTTTCCGGCGCGGGGTATTCCAGCGTGTTCTCCAATATCGCCCAAGGTAAGTTCTACAATAACATATTCAAGGCCGGTAGCGAAGAAAAATCATTTGCATTAGAGGCGTGGGTCAATCCAGTACAAAAAACTGTAGATGTTCAGGCTCAATCATATATGGAGAATATACATCCGAACCCGAGATTGCTGACCGCTACATCTACATGGGGAAGCACCACAGGTACTGGCGGAACTACTACTAATACCCGAGAGACTTCTGGCGGATGGGCTGGATTGTCATGGTTTAAGGTGTTGTGGTCTACGGCATCAACAGCAGGCAACCCATCGTTGAATGCATGTACTGCACGACCGATAGACCCGAACACAACGATATCAGTCTCGCTTATGGGTATAACTAATTTCTCTAGAGAAATGAAGCTATGGGTCGATTGGAATGACAGTTCATCATCTTATATAGGCTCGTCTGTGGTGGCTTCTACTCCTACAGCTAACACCTGGACGAGATATACTGGAACATTCACAGCACCGAGTAATGCAGCAACTTTCTCTGTTAGACTGAGAACCACAGGTACCACTATGGCTGTTGGCGAATATATTGGTGCTACAGCGTGTATGATTTCCAAGACACCCACAGTACAACCATATTTTGATGGTTCAATGCCTGGATTCGAATATTATGGTTCCGGTAGTACACAAATTTCACGTACTCGTTCTGATGTGTCTCTCACCAATGTTGCTGCATTTCCCAACAAGCTCGGGTATTCCGATACCAATCATACGTATCCGACTTCGGGAAGTCCTGAGGGTCGAGGATATACCCGTAAGACTTTCAACGCAACCACTACATTAACAAGGGGTAACGACCTATTGTATACCGCCAATTATTGGCCGTTCGTGCCTACGGGATGGTATGTATATTATGCTGTTTGGGTGAGGTCTAGTATTGCTCAGACTGTATGTTTACAAAGCCAACCGTTATCATCAACCTCCCCGGTAATCGGTGGAGGTGGTTCTGAGCATGGTTCAGATGTATCATTATCACCCAATGTTTGGAAGATGCTCACCTATTCAACAAACAATCCACTTCCAGATGGAGTAATAACAGTCAGACTAGACATTGATACTGGAAGGTCATCCTCACCTAATCAGTACAATAGCGGTGATACTTTGGATGCTTGTATGGCAACGATTATCATGAGTCCGACAAGGATTACTGATGGAAGTGTCGCAGCATTCACCGGATGGTCTCCGGGAGATACCTGGGCCGGTACATCAGAGGCTTCTGAGTCTTTTATGCTCGTGTCTCAATCTGACCAACAGATACTCTCACATTCGGGATATTATGATGGTTTGAGTATCAATGGCAATGTGATTAAATTCAGCACGCAATACTCTACCGCGCCGGAAGCAGCATGCACATACGACCTCGGTATTTCTAGAGCGGCACACGTTGTTGGAATCCATACAGAGTATATGAACGAGTTGTGGGTCAATGGCGAGCAGGTAGACACTATTGAGTTGACCGATGACCAATGGAATGACTCCTATGTATCATCTGACCCGTACTTGTATTCGGGGGCGTCATCATCTTCACAACAGGTGGCGATGAATGGAGTCGCATTTTATAATAATATAACACCGACTCAGATTCAAGCCAACTACGCTGCCGGTATCAATGTGATTGGACAAGAACACATATATCCAGTATTCGATGGTCTACCGTTCAACCTGGTTCCAGACTTCGATACCGTGGTTGCTGACCAGACGTGGGCAACAAATACTGACTTCGAACTAGGCTACAGAGACAGTGTTGACTTCTTTGAAGATAGAATCGTACCTAGTTATGAATCTGATATATCCGTGGCCGGTACATGGTCAACATCTCTACCGCTCGATTCTGACGGTGATACCTCCATCTATGGCGTACTCGTGGAATGGTCTGGAAATGGAGCACATGTACAAGGTTCATTGGACAATGAAACATGGTATGACCTGGTAAGTGGTGAGTTGTTCGACCAGATACCACAAGGATATGACCCTACGAACGAGACGTTGTATATCAATGTGTCATTTGCAGGGGGGTTGGCAGAAGATGATTCATACCTAGACAGCCTACATGTAGTAGAGTATAGAAATGCTAACTTCCCGAATACTACCGGTCGAGAGTTGACGGCCACATATCCGGCAGTATTGCGCTCAGACTACGAGCCTATCCTGTACAGAAACGACAACGGTGTGTATCTCGGCACCGGTAAATTGACCATAGGTGCTGATACCGATGATGATGTCATGGCTGGTAAGACCATAGAACTATGGGTGAAGCCAATATCTCAATCACCAGGATTCTATGTAAGTATGAGTGGAGATAGGTACAGGAATGGGGCATTGGATTCTACCGCGCCGGTAGGTCAATGGAGCCTTATACACATTGCTGGAACCACAGACACATCCGCTGTAGATATCAATATCAAGGGCGATGTGATTGTCGGTCAGATTGTATTGTACCCGGACACATTGAGTGCAGACCAGATTCTCAGCATATATCAGTCATATACCGGTCGTCCTCATGTGAGATTCACAGATTCCACTGTGGTAAATATTAGCGAGGACGCGGCCCCGATAGACATATATACGCACGATTGGTCTATTGTAGCAGCCGGATGATGCATTCTATTTGCTCATTAATGGCTATTGGGGTACAATAATCGTTATGAAGGTTACAACATTAGGTAGGAAAGAAATAGAGCAGGTACCGTGGGGAGTCTATCTATGGCAGATGGACGACGGTAAGTTCATCGGAGACGATGATGGTCACTTCCTCATGATTGCATCAACCAAGGGCAATGTCGAGAAGTTGCAGTCCCTTAAGAATGCAGTCAAGGACTTCGGTATCGAAGAGGGCCACCCGGTATTCTTCTCGGGCAACAGGATTGTCACAGATGAGGAATACGAGGAACAGAGACTTCGCATGGAGTTCGGCCTCGTTCCAGACCCACTAGATGTTGCAGCCATTGAAGAGGAACGTAGGTTAAGTGGTAAGAGAAGATAAGGAAGAGTACGACATCGAAGAGGGTGTCCAAATCTATACCGTCCGAGACGCGGCGGTAGAAGATAACGACCCCTTCTCCAAAGACTCTAGTTTCATAAAGAACCTACAAGGAGTATCCTCAAACAAGAAGCGTTCCATCACCTACATGGAGAAGCGTTTCAAGGGCCGCGATGACGCCGGTACCAAGCAAATAGAAGATATGATTATCACTGGCTACAATGCTCTTGAAGTCGTATTGCCACCATACAACCTGGACTATCTTGCTAAACTATACGAACTGAACCCAGAGCACTATTCCGCCGTACAGGCGAAGGTATCCAATATTGTTGGTCTTGGATACGAATTCATCCCATCTCCTGCCACCAAGATGAAGTTGGACAATATGGACCCTGCCAAGCAGGACAAGTATAACAAGAAACTTCTCAGGGCCAAGAACGACCTCAGTGACTTCATAGACTCGTTGAACAGCGAGGATGAGTTTGCTGAGATTCTTACCAAGGTGTGGAGAGATTATGAGACCACCGGTAATGGATATATCGAAATATCACGCTCGGAGACTACCGGAGAAATAGGGTATATCGGACACGTACCTTCGACTACCATCAGGGTCAGGCGCAGGCGAGACGGATTCGTACAGATTATCTCAAACCAGGCGGTATTCTTTAGGAACTTCGGTGATGATGATACCGACCCTATTGGTGGAGACTCCAACCCCTCCGAACTTATCCACATAAAGAAGTACGCACCGTCATCTACATTCTATGGGGTGCCAGACATTGTAGCCGCAAAGGCGGCGGTAGCCGGACAGGACTTTAGTTCCAAGTTCAATCTAGATTACTTTGAGAACAAGGCCGTCCCGAGGCATGTGGTAATCCTCAAGGGTGCCACCATCGCTCCCAATCTTGCAAAGAACATCTTGGAATTCTTTGAGACCGGCTTGAAGGGCAAGAACCACAGGTCGTTGTTCATACCGCTTCCGGGTGATACTCCCGAGAAGAAGGTCGAGTTGAAGATTGAGCCGGTCGAGGCCGGTATTCAAGATGCATCATTCATCAACTACAGGAAGATGAACAGGGATGAGATTCTCATGGCTCACAGAGTGCCTATTACCAAGGTCAGTATTCCTACCGGCGTGTCGTTGGCTGTTGCCGCCGACGCCGGTAAGACATTCAAGGAACAGGTGTGCCAGCCAGAACAGAGCGTCTTGGAGAAGAAACTCAACAAGATTATTAAGCAGATTACTGACGGATTGTTCTTGATTCATCTTAACGAGCAGACACTTACAGATGAGAACACGCAGTCCCAGATTGACGAGCGTCGTATCAAGACTGGTGTTGAACTTCCGAACGAGCAGCGCGCCCGCCGTGGCCAGGGTGCTATCCCTGGTGGAGATTCCAGGGTTGATTTGAATGCTAAGGGCGGTAACTCGCTCGGTAATGATAACAGGGCCAAGGGTAACCGCGAGCGTGATGCACAAAGAAGTTCAGCCAGGACAGATACCAACAATGATGGTAGAAGTCCAAAGGGAGAGGGACGTACCAACGGAGTGACCTGAGATGACTAGGATGGATAGGATTGCTTTAGGGTTGTTGAAGCCTGTCAATCCATATGGAAGTCTGATTCTTGGGTTACTAACGTTCGCTTGGGGCATATGGATTGCGATACCGGCCTGGGCTGTGTTCGATTCCGCGCCGCTATTCTCAAGGATAAATCAGATAGCCCCGGAATGGGCGGTCGGTATCTTCGCGGTAGCCGTTGGCATCGCCTTGATGATATCGGTGGTCAAAGGCTCCTTCAAATGTCTTAGTGCGGTCCTTGTCGCTTGTGCGTGGTATTGGACTATCACATCTGGTTTGATGTGGTGGGGAGATTGGAGAAATACCGGTGGCCTCACCTACTCATTCATTGCTATATATAGCATTTACCTACATCTGAACATTAAAATGAACTATGTGAAGAAGTGAGATAGAAGTTTAAATTTTGCGTTATAATTACGAGAATGATACTATACTTAACATGGAACTGATTAAGAGTCATTGGGTTGCCGATGGTAATCGAGTATCCCTCAACATGCCTATTGCCAAGGTTGACAAGGAGAACCGTTTGGTCTCCGGGTTTGCCACGTTGGACAACGTTGACACATCAGATGATGTGGTAACGTCCGAGGCTAGTAAGGGTGCTTTCAATAGATTCAGGGGCAACGTCCGAGAGATGCATCAGCCTATTGCTGCAGGACGCCTGGTAGATTTCCAGGAGGACTCTTTCTATGATTCCAGGTCAAATAAGTTTTATGAGGGTATCTATGTGACGGCCTACGTTTCAAAGGGCGCAGAGGATACCTGGCAGAAGGTCTTGGACGGTACATTATCTGGATTCTCTATCGGCGGCAATATCATTGACTCGTCTACTGAGTTTGTCAAGGAAGCCGGTGAATCAGGCAAGACTGTTAGATTCATTAAGGAGTATGACCTTGTGGAATTGTCGCTGGTAGACAATCCCGCCAACCAGTTGGCCAATGTATTCTCTATCGTCAAGTCCAGTGATGGAACATTGATGAAGGGCATGGTAGCAGACACGGTAGTAGTGAATGTGTTCTGGTGCCCTGCTGATGAGATTGCCAAGAACTCTGTAGCAGAGTCAGAAGATTGTATCAATTGTGGGCATGCTATGGAGCAGATTGGGTGGTTCGAACAGGGCGAAGATGATGCTGTCAAGACCGCCAATACTGTTGCCACATTCCTTCGCCAGAAGGAGGAAGATAATGCCGTCACCAAGCAGAATGATACTCATGGCGAAGGGGGTGTAGATATGAGCGAAAAGATTGAGAAGGATGCAGACGAGGTTGTCACCGCAGACAACGTAGACGCCAATGAGGATGAGGATTCTCAGGTGGATGAGGTCGCATCCGAGAATGATGCTGAGGAAGAGGCTCCGGTAGAAGAAGTTCAGGCCGAGCCAGATTTCGAGAAGATGTTTGACGACTTGAAGGATTCTGTCAAGGAGTCCATTGCCAAGACTGTTGATGCAGTCGAGAAGAAGGTCGAGCAGGCAACTGCAGCATTTGATGAAAAGGCTTCTGAGTTCGAAAAGTCTCTTGGAGAACTCAGTGATAAGTTGGAGTCAATCAAGACAGAGCGCGAGGACGTTTCAAAGCGTCTAGATGCTTTGGAGAAGGCTTCCGCTATTAAGAAGTCCGGTGAGGTTGAGACAACCGAGCCGGTAACCAAGGCTAGGAAGAGTAGTTTCTGGGGTCAGCACTTCTTCGAAGGTGAGTAATCACCTAGACCCTAGGAAGTACAAAGAATAGTCTTACATGAACTTTAATTACGAAACACACGTTTCCAACAGGAGGTGAAACAAAACATGAGTGATAGTCTAATTGAGAAGGTTGTGACTACCGATGCAGTACAGGACGGCAATCCCGTTGGTACTGGTGGTCTAACCTACGCACAGGCTGACCGCTTCATCGACTACATGTGGGATGAGACCGTTCTTGGTTCCCTTGTAACGACTCGCCGTATGCGTGCTGTCGAGGAAGAGATTGACACAATCGCAGTTGGCTCCCGTCTAGTACGTGGTGCTACTGAGGCTGTTGACACTGGTGAGAACGTCGGACCTACGTTCGGTAAACTGTCCATCACCGTTAAGAAGTACCGTCTAGATTGGGAACTAAGTTCCGAGTCTTTGGAGGACAACATTGAGGGTGCGGACTTGGAGGACCACATTGCACGTCTACTTGCTACCCAGATGGGTAACGACCTAGAGGATATTGCAATCAATGGTGATACCTCTTCAAGTGTACCGGGCATCAAGGTTGATGACGGTTGGAGGAAGCGTGCTGTTGCAGGTGCTCACGTACTTGACAATGGAGGCGACGTACTTAACCGTGCTACATTCAACAGGGCACTCAAGGCTATGCCACGTAAGTACATGGCCAAGCGTGCAGGTTTGAGATTCTTCACTGGTTCCAACGCAATCCAGGATTACATCTTCTCCCTACAGCAGACTGAGAATGGCTTCGTAAGCCCGGAGACACTTGCTGCCGCCGGTATTAACGAGGCAGTTCGTACCGAAGGACCAGCAGGCTTCATCACCGGAAAGGCTTTTGGTGTTCCGGTTCAGGAAGTTCCGTTGTTCTTGGAGGACCGTGATGGTGATTATGACACGGACTCTGGCACCTCTGGTGTACAGTTGCCGTCTGATAGTCTTAACCACACCGACCTTTGGTTGACATTCCCGAAGAACCTTATTTGGGGAATCAAGCGTGACATCACGGTTTACCGTGAGTTCAAGCCAAAGAAGGATACTGTCGAGTACACAGTCTACACCCGTCAGGGCGTTCAGATTGAGAACTTGGATGCATTCGTTGTAGTCAAGAATGTAAGAATTTCGGATTGATGTTATCTGATTAAGTCTACCGCCCGCCCTTTCGAGGGCGGGTGGTGGCTTTATACTATGAAGTATGATATACTTCGATTACAGAAAGGTTTAAATAATGGCATTTAAAGATTTGAATGTAGAAGAGTTGCAGTCGGTTGCAAACTTCTTCGCAGTTGAGGTTGAGAAGGCAGATGAAAAGAAGTCCGCAACCAAGGCAGAACTAATAGCCGCACTTAATGCAGGCGACGACCCGGTAACCTGGGAACAGTATGAGACCATCTACTTGGAGGCCAAGGCAGATAATCAGTTGGAGTCCGACGAGGACGCCGAGGAACTCGTTGAACGCGACCCGGTAGAGGTCGAGCCCATCGACACATCCAACTATGTATTAGTAAAGTATGAGCGTAATAACCCATACTTCGAAGCAGTAGGATACGCATTCAATAAGCGTCATCCGTTCGCCAGTGTTCCTCCTGAGGTAGCAACCCACTTGGTACGTAATGTGGGCGGATTCCGATTGGCACTCCCAGACGAACTCGCAGATTACTACAACTAAGTTGGATTGATAAATCCACCCATGCTACAATAATGATATGACTGATATAGCGTCTTACGATTTCGTATATGAGCAGGGTGAAGATGCTGTCATCGCCATTGTATATAGTGTTGATGACGCGCCGGTAGACCTCACAGGATATTCTGCAAGAATGGATGTGAGGTTAGACGGTGTTCTCGTATATACGTTCAATACTGATGATTCAGACTCATCCACCGATGATGAGATTACTGTCGATAGCTCAGGTAATGTTGAAGTCACCATTGATAGGTCATTGACATTACCGAGCGGTGAGTTAGTCAACTATATCGGAGAGACTCTTACCTTCGACCTATTCTTGCGCAAGCCGATTGGAATCGGCGGTACCCAGAAGAAGATTCTAAAGGGCACTATTACATTCCAACAGTCAGAGACGTTGTGGTCATAAATTATGAGTGAATCTATCCAAGTAAATGTAACGAGCAGCGAAGTAATCAGCGTCTTAGAGGGTGCCAAGGGTGATACTGGCGGTATCACGCCAGAACTACAAGCGGCTGTAGATGCAATCTCAGACTTCCAGGGCCAGGTGCCTGGTCTTGAACTCGGGTACGCAGAATTGATTGCATCACGCTCGTATGCGGCAACCGGTGCCCAATTGATTACGGGGCTGTCTTGTGCTCTTACGGGAACTGGCCGCCCAGCCGACGTTGAACTATATCTCCCGCAATGTGCGCATTCTGTAGCTAATACAACGCAGATTGCCGGCGTAAGCTATTATAAAAATGGCGCGTACGTTGGCTACGCATGTATAACAGAGTTTTCCACTCCATCCACAAACTATGCAGTTGCTGGTGTAACAGCATACGCAAAGGGCAGAATAATGTTAGAAGCAAATGCTGCATATCAATTCTATGGATTGTTTAATATCAACGCCGCAGGCGTTGGTGGGTTTATGGCATCGTCAGTTCCCGCATTCATAGCGGTGACCGGTCGATGAACAGATTCATTAGGTCGCGATATGAGACATTGGATTCTGAGGATGCGATTACACTTGGGGCAATAACATCGTGGACACATGATGAACCTCACGGGGTCGTACTATGTCATGGATATGGTGCAAGCGCAGGGTCTCAAACTATAAATGCTTTGACGGTCGATTTGATGTATGAACTGTCTCAATTCGCTACCGTGCGTGCTCAGGATTTTGGTGGAATGACGTGGGGAAACGACGCCGGTACAGATAAAGTACATACTGCTATAGCACAGATGCGTTCAACTTGGGGAGTCACTGGTAAGGTAGCGTTAGTCGGTATTTCTATGGGCGGTTGTGTGGTTCTCAATTACACAAAGAGATTTCCCGACGATGTTGCTTGTGTCGCCGCCGCTATCGGGCTGACGGATTTGGGAACTCTCTATGATTCTGAGACCGGCTATGATGCATCCATTGATGCGGCCTACGGAGGCAGTTTCGATACAGACGACAGAAACAATCACAGCCCTCAGTTGTTCATCAATTCTATACCACCAAGTCTGCCCATCAGTCTGTGGACTTCTACCAATGACCCTATCGTGTATCCAGCATGGCACGCAGCTTTCAAGGCTGCTCGACCACAGACGGACCAATTCCTTATGGGAGACTTAGGTCATGGCTTTACTAATACACAATCTGCTCTACTTGCACAATGGATATCTGACCATATGTAAATCTTGGTATCATAAATCACGCTATGATACAATTGCTTTATGGCTGACATTGTATTCCCTGGAAAGACACCGAGTGAGACATTAAACTCTCAGGCGATGCCAACTAACGCAGACATAGTTCTGTATAAGGGTGATTACGCAAGATTCTTCATTACCATCAAAGACACCGATGGTAATCCAATAGACCTTACTGGTAAGACTCCAAAGGCTTCATTGAAGAGAAGTTATAGTGACCAGAATTCTATTAGTTTCACAACCACTATATCATCATCAACTGTTATTGAGGTTTATTTACCTAGTTCAGTCTCTAAGAGTCTAGTGGTGGGCTCATACATTTGGGATTTACAGTTGACAGACGAATCTGGCGATGCCAGGACATATCTGGCCGGTGATGTCACAGTGATGGATGAGGTAACAACATGATAATGGGAATAGTTGAACATGCCCCAGATACACTTGAAGTTGTCGATAAACCCAACGAGCCACACATCATTACATCTAATACTAACATCACGCATGTTATCAAAGGAGTGAGCGTTGACAGCGATACGGTTGCTATAGTTGTTAATCCTGTCAACTCGATAGTCTATATCTAATGAATACAGTATATGTGAATGATACCGACCGCTCGGTATCACTAACGGTCCCGGTAACCCCAAATATAGGAACAATGGATGTTACTGTTTCGAAGAATGGCGCGGTAGTAGAAGTAATAGATACTGTCACCGCCGATGGAAACACATACTCGTTTGACCTACCATTCTCACTATGTCAATCAGACAATGAATATGACATAAACTGGAAGTTCTCCTACGACGAGAACTCATTGACCTATGATTACGACAACACCACGCAGGTAGAAGTTGTCACGCCGATACTACCATTGGCTACCATCGGTAGCATTCTTGGGGATGACTTGAATACCCCCGAGCACACACGAACAGCCGAGGCCGCCGTAAGGACAATAATTCAGGCGCATACTGGACAGAAGTTCGGGTATTCCAAAAACAAGACCATTGTTGTTGAGGGTCATGCTGAGAGAGCATTGAGACTACCGGAGAGGCTTATCGCCCTCAGCGGTCTATCTACGTTGACAGCACAACTCGATATACGAGCAGCGATTATCACGAGCGACGGCTGGTACTTGAAGAAGAGTTGGTCCGATAGCGTATTCGATATCGAGAACGATTCTCTGTATTGGTCAGGTGCTGATTACAACTTCGACAACCCGGCCCCTGGTCAGCCAGGCTACGAGAAGCCCAGCCACGGCCCCATCATTGACGCTCCTAGAATCCGTGTCTCGCCTACCAGATGGAGGGATGACTACCCATTCTCCATCACCGGAGATTGGGGCTACAAGTCGGTCCCGGTAGATGTTCAAGAGGCTGCTAAACTACTTATCAATGATTATGCATGCTCTGAAATAGCGTATAGAGACAGGTACCTTGAATCTATCAAGGCATCCGATTGGAGATTGCAGTTCTCTAGTAGGGCTTGGGAATACACCGGCAATGTCCGAGCAGACCAACTCCTAGCCCAATACGTCTTATTGAATTGGGCGGTAGTGTAATGGTTGTCTGCCTCACGGGTGCTAGATTCAACATGAAGGCAGACATTCTACGCCAAGGATACGACGTTGATGGTGACTTCGATACTACCGATACTGACGGTGAATGGGCGATGCAGCAAGACCCTGACACTGGTGAATTCATTAGGAAGTGGCAGCCCAATCCGTCTAGTCCAAACGCGCCGGTAGATACTCCATCCCTAGAGACATTCTCCTGTATAGCGCGAGGTATCACCAACGGTGGACTACGTACCCAAGGTGCTAGTGAATACTTCGGAAAGTTGTATGAGGATACCGACTACGTACAGATGACCTTTGGAGCCAATGTAAAGGTCGGTAGGCGAGATAGAATAACTAATATCCGTGATGCGTCTGGCAATATAGTCTGGGTGGAAGAAGAGGCCGATGGTCGCCCGCCCACAGTATTCAATGTGAATGGTGTCATTCCGGTGTTGGACCCGTTCGGCAAGCACATAGAGTCCTTTGCGCTTTTGGAGAGGGCTGAGAGTCAGTGAGCGGCGCTATAGAAATCAACGCAGACACGTCTGGTATCTCCGCATTCGCTGGCGGTATGTCAGGCATGTTGACCGCAGTTACCACTACGGCCTTCAAGAGTAATTTCTTGGGCAACGCCATGAACCAGGTAAGGAAAGAGTTCATGATTAGCGCAGAGGCCAACAGAGACCACTTGAAGCATGTGTTTGAGTGGGGCGACGAGCAGGGTCAGGTAGGCACCAGGCCGCTGTTCGCAGTTACTAAGAATGGCTCAGGTTCACGACGATATATGTCGTTCAGATTCCTGGACTCTACCAAGCAGGTTCCGTTCCCAGATGAAGGTAGATATGGATTCACTTTGAACGGCAATATGAAGCCACACGTATTCAGGAAGAAAGCACTCGTTATGGAAACGCAGAGCGAGGTAGTGATATCCCCGAGACCAGACAACAAGAAGGGTTTGTTCATCCCATGGGAGCAGGCCGATAAAGGCTATATCATGATTAAAGGCTCTACTGTGATTAATCCTGGCGGTACATCTACCGGCAAGTTCTCAGAATTCTGGGAAGAGTGGTTCAGAACCGAGGCACCTAGAATCATGGCTGCCAAGGCCAAGGCCGCTGAGGAAGTTCTAGCCGCTACCGGGCAGAAGGTCATCAGATATGCTGCCGGTACAGTAAGGGGTGGCGTCAAGGTCGGTGGTAGGTTTGCCAAGGGAGAGAGCGCATCCTTCGCATATGTTAATGCAGAGAGACTTGCTGAGGGCTTGGTCGAAGCCGAGATGAAGTCAGCATTCCGAGACAATGAACCGGCGTTCGCTGACGACCTATACTTATATGATGATGGTGATGATTACTGATGTATGAAGGTCATACTGCAATATATGCTCTCAACTCCTATGTGTGGAAGTTGATTGAGACTAACCTCGGATGGTCCAAGTCCGACTATAGCGGCGCGGTACCTATTATCCCGAGTTCACAACAGCCTGAATTGATGAATACCAAGAAGCCATTCCTGGTATACGGTAGTGCCGGTCAGCCTTTCGGAAATCTATACGTACAGAGAAGAGATTCAGTCTCATACAACATCTATGGCCAAACGGCCAAGGAAGTAAATGATGTGGTCGCACTTATCGCTGATGCTTTCGAGACCCAAGACCAAGCCGCAGACTATGTGAATCAATGGTTGACCACTGAGCGCAACGCGACCGGTAGAGATAGAGGTATCTCCTTCCTATCTGTTAGACCAATCATGAGCGGTAGAGCCACAGCAGCAGCCGATGAAGGCGGATTGGTATCAGCCTATTGTATGGTGGAGATAAAGTATGTCTCGGAGAACAATGCTGTGACCACAGGGTTCACATATACTTCCTGAATTTTGCGTTAGGACGACTTAAATGATAGTATTAAAGTCGAGGAAGTGCTAAACAAATTCTTTGTTACGGAGGTGACATAACTTATGAATAACAAGCAGAACATTATTGTTGGTGCGGCATCTATTTACATTGGTAACAACTCTGTAAACACGACTGTTGCAGCATCACAGAAGCCTGCTTTCGTCGCTAATACGTCTTACCGTACAACTCTAGAGGGTACGGCTTGGAACTCCGCTTCTACTGACCCGACTACAGCAGCATTCTGGCAGGGTACTGGATATACTCAGGACGGCCTAGAGATTGCTTACGAGCCAGACTTCGGTGACGTTGAAGTTGACCAGTTGCTCGACTCCGCATTGGTATTCAAGCAGAGCATGAAGGTGTCCTTGAACACCACATTGGCCGAGGCCACGCTTTACAACTTGATGCTATCTTGGGGTCAGGCTGGTGCTACGCTTACCTCGTCTGCATCTGATGCAGAACTTGTGATGCAAGGCGGTAGTTTGGGAGATGCTCCAATCGAGCGTTCCCTAATTGCTGTTGGTAACGGTGTATACGGTCGAAACACACAGAGTGCTGGTGCTACTGTTTATGCAGAGCGTACCTACCATGCATATCGAGTTCTACAGGTTGAGTCCTCAACCCACTCTATGAAGAGGAATGAGAACACCGGTATTCCGGTATCCTTCCGTGCGCTTCCGGCTGACGACGGTAACTACGGTAAGGTCAAGGACCGCCAGAGAACGTGGTAATATAGTTTAGTACGTAGACAAACCCCCGGTAGAGATACCGGGGGTTTGTTGTATAACTTGCAAGATAACCACTCACCCATTATAATTACACTATGACATACAGGAGGAACAATGGCGTCTGAGGTATTTACTACCGAGAATATAAGGCTTCTTGATGGGGAAGAGGTTGAACTACGACCGCTTCCCATTTCCAAGTTGCGTAAGTTTATGAGATTGTGGACAGAGCATGCTACAGCAATGGCAAACGAGTTGAATGCTACTAGAGATTCAGAGGATGAGGAACTAGACCAAGCAGCCATGACGGACAGGCAGTTCGACACATACATCAAGTTGTGTGCGATTGGCTTGGAGTCTCAGTTGAAGGGTGACCAGACTGAGAAACAGTATATTACACAATTAGAAGATGTGCTCGATGAGCAGACCATCTACAAGATTCTAGAGGTCACTGGTGGATTGAAGTTGAATGATTCCCCAAATCAGAGTCCGGCGATGATGCCGGAAATGGGTGGGATGAACTAGATTTAGCACCGCTTCTGGCGGATGTATTCCATCAAGGACCATGGAAAAATATAAAGGAAATGGAGGACTGTCTAACTCTTGAAGAAGTGTATCTGCTATCCGATGCAGTATATCGAGCAGAGCACAGACGCAACAAGTTTGCCGCTGCGTTGAAGGGCATCTCTTTGGATGAACCAAATGATAGGTTCGAAGAGGTAGAGAAGAAAGCGCAGGCGGCACTTGCGGGTCAGAGTGAAGAGGAATTCGTATTCGGCATGATTGGCATTGAAGTCGATTCGAATGAAGATGATTAATGCAAAATATAGACGTTAGGTTCAACGCATCTAGTAACTTCTCCAAAGTAAGGGCAGACCTTGCCGGGTTGGAGGCACAGGCTGGTGCGTTGAACAAGGTTCTCACTGGTGGTGCCTATGCCAAGCCACCGCAGTTGGTGCGTCCAGAAACATGGAATCAGGCATCGGCTGCGGTGAATACCGCCAGCCGTACGTTCCGTGATGCGTTGTCCTCATCGGGCAAGTTCACCACACAGCAGATTCGTGCTACGTCAGAGGCCGAGAGATACACTCAGGCAATTCAGAAGCAGAAGTTGAGCCTGGGTGAGATGATTAAGCACCAGGGTATTCTAAAGCAGGTATATCAGGACCAACTTAGAATGCAGAAGATGAGTGCCCAATATTGGGGTACTGACACGCAGGGTCGAGCAGTAACAGATATTACGATGCCGACCAGAGTTCCTCAGGAACTAGATACCTGGCAGAGAAGAATGGGATTCTTCGGCTCGTTGACAAAGAGCGCCGGTAAGGAAATCGTTAACCTCGGTAAGAACATTCAGTGGTCTGGTCGCCAACTTACCGTAGGTCTAACCTACCCGATGATATTGTTCGGTGCCGCCGCCGGTAAGGTAGCATATGATACCGAAAAAGGCTTTGCCAACATCAACAAGGTATACGACCTATCTGCTAAGTCATTGACCTCGCAGGCGGCTAAGGAGCAAGAACTTGGTCAACTAAGGTCAAGGTCATTGGCCATGGCGACCACGGCAGCCCAACAGTATGGTTCTACTTTGAATTCTACATTGAAGGTTGAGAAGGAATTGGCTGCTACTGGTCTACGAGGTAACCAACTTCTTGGAACCACTCAGCAGGTTCAGCGCATCTCCACTCTTGGTGATATGGACCCGCAGCAGACCACCCAGATGGTCGTTGCTCTACAGAACACGATGTTGAAGGGTGACAAATCAACCAAGCATTTGGCTGACACCCTAAACTATTTGAACGCTACTGCAAACGCAACCTCTCTTGACTTACAGGACATTGCAGAGTCTGTTCCTCGTGCTGCATCAGCATTTCATTCCCTGGGTGGTACGACCAAGGACTTGGCAACAATCCTTGTCGCTATGCGCGAATCCGGTGTTGAGGCAGCACAGGGTGCTAACGCTATCAAGTCTGCATCTACTCGTATTATCAATCCTGTTAAGAAGGCTATTGACATCTATGACCAGTATGGTATTGATATTCAGAAGATTTCCAAGGAGTCCAATGGTAACCTATTTGAATTTCTTAAGAAACTAGGTGTAGAGCAACAGAAGATAGTTGGTCCTACCAAGAAGCAAACAGCCTACTTACGAGCACAAGGTATCGCCGCCCTATCCGGAACTTATCAGTACAACCGTTTGAACGCTGCGCTTGTTAATATAACCGATGCATATGGTGGCGTCAATAATCAGGCATCCAAGGCGATAGAATTGGGAAAGAGGTCTCCTGCAGAATTGGCTAAGATTGCTAAGGCTTCTCAAGATGAGATGATGAATAACCCTGCCGGTAAGTTGCGTCAAGAATGGGCTGCCCTACAGATTGAACTTTCAAAGATGGGTGTGCCATTCCTAAAGGCTGGTGCGGATATCCTGTCGGTATTTACCAAGATTACTAAGGCATTCAACAATATGCCGGGTTGGATTAAGAAGATAGCACTATTCGGTGCCGCTGGTCTTGCTCTTGCAGGTCCGCTTGTCATGCTTTCCGGTTTGGTCATGAACCTATTTGGACAGTTCTTTACTGGTATCGGTACTATTGCCACTATGGTTGCTCAATTCAAGCAATTGTCAGCAACATGGGGCGAGGCTGGAACCATAGGACAGAGACTTGCTGGTGTTGGACAGATTATCACGAAGCAGGAGCGTGCCGCCGCTCTAACTGCTGAACAGCAGAATAAAGCATACGCTACCCAGAAGGCTGAGATTGCCAGTCTCGCAGAAGAGGTAGCGGTATTGACGGCAGCATACGAGCGCGCCACTATCGCTGCGCAGGCCCAGATGGAAGTCATTGGTCAAATTCCATCATCAGCATCACCAGCATTCATTGGTCCAAAAACACAAGTGCTGGCTGGTCACCCGCTCACTTCTGCAGAACAGACTGCTGCTGCGTCTATTCCTACATATATACAAGGTCCGAATGGAAGAATGGCTGGTAGTCTTACCGAGGCCGCTAGATTGGAGCGAATTCAGGCGCAGGTCGCAGCCGATGAGAAGGCTGCTGCGGCTGCTGCGGAAGCGGCTGCTGCTGCAAACACGAAGAATAGTACGGCGTTAAAGACTGCCGGTGTAGCATCGGCAGCCATGGCAGCATCTATGGTATTAATGATGGCTCCGGTAGGTCATGTAGGTCAAGAGATTGGTAAATGGGGCCTTATCGGAACTATGGCAGTACCTGCCCTTAAGACCGCTATTGGTCTTGGAAATAGGATGGTATCCAGTGTTAGCGCCATTGTCGCAAGAACCATAGCTGCTGCTGAGGGAACGTCATTGCTTACCACTGGTATGGCGGCTGCACGAGCAGGCGCGATAGGATTCGGAGTGGCACTTAATGAGGCATTAGGCCCAATTGGTTGGATAGCTCTTGGTCTTACCGCCGCCGCTGGTATATTCATGGCAATAAAGCATCATAATGATGAAATATCCAAGCAGCAGAAGGAACTACTCGATGCACAGTTGAAAGCAAATGATGCTTTGAACAATTCTGCCGCAAAGTTTGCTGAATATATGGGTAAGGCAGCCGGTAGCTATCAGCAGATTACACAGACCAGTCCAGGAGTGGCAGGTATCGGTATTGGTGGAGTATCTGCCAACATGAAAGCCTATGATTACTATAAGAATAATGATGAGGGTAAGAAGGCCACAGCAGGATTCAAGGATGCTGGCGGTAATATTCTAGGTACAGACCTACTTATTGATAAGGCTCGTCAAGAGTTCATTGACCTACAGGTTGTTGGTAAGCAAACTGCCAAGCAAGCATCTGGAAACCTCGTTGCTATGTTGGAGGCGGTGGGTTTGGGTGCTCGTCAAGCTCAGACCATCGTTGACAACGTTTACAAGCATTATGGCGACCTATCCAAGATGGATTGGTCTAAGCCTATTCAGGACCAGATTAAGACTTTGAAGGATACCGCTGGAAAAGGAATCCTGAATTCGGAATATAATACTACTGCTGGATTTACAGATTATACAGTAAATGACTCGCAAGTAAAGTTGGTTGAACAACAGGCTGCTAAATCCGCCCAGGTATTCAATCAGGCTATTGCCAATGCGGCTTCTCCGCAGAAGGCCCATCAATATATCAAGGCATATATGGATGCTGCTCTAGAAGAATGGAATAAAGGTTATAAGGCTATTTTGAATGCACAGGGTGGTGGAACCGACCGCGCCCGCGCGGTGTTTACCAAGTATGGTATTGATTCTGGTAAGGCATTCTCCACAGCATGGGCAAAGAATGCAGACTTCCGCAAAGATTTGAACAATCTCATTGGTAGCACTGGAATTGTTGGATATGGAGAGTATATTAAGCAGGCTACCCTGGCTGGAAAGACATGGGAGAATGCGATGATTAAGCCCCTTGCCAAGGATTCTAATTATTTGAGTGACTCTATTAATAGCGTTGTCGATGCTCTTATAGAGTTTAATAAGCAGGGTGTTGGTGTGACTAATAAGCAGGCTGCCAACTTCATCAAGAATTCCCCACAGTATCAAGAGGTAATGGATTTGCAGCGAGAGCTTGCGAATATCCACGTGACAGACAAGGGTGTTGGTCTTGACCGTATCTCAGCCATGACTACCGAGTTGAACAAGAAGTCCAAGTCTTTGACCGTTACTATTAATGGTCTTAACAAGAAGTTCGGATTCGAACAGGGTCAGACTGCTATGCAAGCGCTACAGAATTTGATGAATGGCGTTAAGGCCAAGACTGATAGTGCTGATAATTCTGTAAAGAAATTGGATAATGATTTGAGTGCGGTGCCGAGTTCAAAGAATATCAGTATTGGTATTACTAGTGATAGCGTGCCAAGTATTGTTAAGACAGCTATGTCTGGTGTACAGGGTGAAATGGCAAGTTCCGCACTTGCATCGTTCAATGCTTCATGGGATTCTAAAGAGGCTGCTACACAAGCATATTGGCAGAAGCGTCAACAGCATGCTCAAAATGCTGCTCAGGATGCTCAGGATAGATTACAGGCTAAGTTCGATAAGCGTCAAGATAAGATTACCAAGGCATATCAGAAGAGAATCGACGCGGTAAATAAAGAAATCAAATCTGAGCAGGATGCCGATGACAAGCGCGAAGCTATGTATGAGGCCGAGAAGAATAGACTACAGCATTTGGCAGATATGCAGAATGATAATATTGATTTTCAGACAGCTATTACTGAGGGTCGTCTAGACGACGCCGCCAAGATTCAAAATAATGCTGGCGCAAAGAACGCCGCCTACCAGATGGATAAGGAACAGGCTGCTGCCGAGCAGAGAACCAAGGACACGGTAGATAGGCTAGAGAAGAAGAACGACAAGCTAGAGAAGCAGCGCGATAAGGAATTGAAGCAGCTTGAAAAGATGGAGGACCGTCAGAAGAAGCATCTTGACCGTATGCAGCAGGCCCGCGAGGCAGCGTTGGAGAGGGCATCCAATGCTGATATGGCTGCCCAGAAGAAGCAGAGGGATTATGAAGAAGCAATGCTTAATCAGCGTCTGGACCTATTCAAGTCATATACCGCTCGTAATCAATCAGACCTAGAGGCTTGGATGAAGAAGGTTGGATTGTCTTATGATGATTTCGGTGTTGATGTTAAGGCTAAGGGTGAGAAATGGTCTAAGTATTTCCGCACTGAGCTTTCAGAGCAGATTCGCAAGGCTGGTACGGACGTAGCCAATGATGCCATTTGGTCAGAAATTGGTCCCAAGATGGCAGGTCAGATTCTAAAGGGAATTGGATTTAAGGGAATGGCAGATTTTAAGAGGTTTGTCAATACTGGTAAGATGTCTGGTGGTGGTACTGGTGGAGCAGAAACTCATCACACTGGTGGTGTCGTTGGTTCCGGTTCCGGTAGCCGAGGTAATGTCCCTAATTCATTCAAGGGTCTACATCGTTCTGAACAGATGGTACGCGCCCAGAAGGGTGAATACATCGTAAACAAGGATGCTTCAAAGAAGCATGGTTCTCTTCTAAGCGCAATTAATAGTGGTATGTTCGGATATGATAGAGGAAATAACTTCGGCACAGGTGGTTTAGCTGCCGCAGAGACCCAGACCAGAATATATCCTGGTGTTGCAGGATTAATATCTGGTATTACCGCCAATATGTATAAGGCCGGTGTAGAGAAGGGTGTTGATACTGGATACACTAAGGCTGTCAAGTATTGGGCAAAGAAGGCGGCAGCCATGTATTCAGGTGCTCCTGGTGTTTATGGTGGGATGCGTTGGGATAAGACTCAGATGCAGAACGCAGCTAAGATTGCCTCTATTGGTTCCGCAATGCATATGGGCAAGCGTGACATTGAGATTGCTATCATGACAGCTATGGATGAGTCAAGTTTACGCAATCTTACCGGAGGTGACCGAGATTCCGCCGGTCTGTTCCAGCAGCGCCCATCACAAGGATGGGGTACGTTTGCTCAGGTAACGAATCCAGATTATGCCGCTCGTACATTCTATTCTCACCTTAGGAATGTTGGAAATAGAGGAAGCATGAGCCCTTGGATGGCTGCACAAACTGTACAGCGCTCCGGTACTCCTGATGGTAGTAACTACGAGAGATTCTGGGGTTCTGCTGAGGCTGTATTCAATGCTCTAAAGTCATCAGGTGGCGGTGGAGGATATATTCCTGGTACTGGTAAGAAGCATCGCCCGGTAAATGGTGGAACAATCACACAAGGTCTACACGATGTATATACAGGATATGGTGCTGTTGACATTGGCGTCCCGGTAGGAAGCAAGGTATATGCTGTTAATGATGGTAAGATTACATTATCTACTGACCTACCGGGTTCCGGTAATGGTGGATACCGCTCGTATGGTCGCTATATCAAGTTAAAGACAGATTCTGGACCAGAAGTTTTATACGCTCACCTTTCCAGAAGGAGTGTATCTACTGGTACTAATGTTGCTGGTGGAGCAGTTATTGGTTATTCAGGTAATACTGGTAATTCTACCGGACCGCACCTTCACTTTGGAGCAAGTAATAACAATCCTTGGGCGTGGTTGCGCCAGGGCGGAACAATTAGATATGATAACACCCCAGCCATATTGCACAAGGGCGAGACAGTGTTAACTGATGCTCTTACTCAACAATTTAAGAAGAATGTTGCATCAGGGGGCGGTGACTCATATACTATTACTGTTGACCTTCGTGGCGCTGTTATCAAGGATGAGTTTGATTTCAAGAAGGCCGTCAACAGCGTTATTGATGAGCGCGAAGGCAGATTGGGTAGAAAGAGGGTTATTAGGTAATGGCAGCAGATTGGACCGCTAACGCGATAATGTCATGGAACGGTAATATGATTACTGACCATGGCCGTCAATCTTTGAGCGAGAGTGTTGAGAGAATCGGCACCGATAAGCGTATGGCTGATGGTACGCTGCGCAGGCAGTTCATAGGTCTTAAGCGCACCTGGCAGGCACAGTGGGATAATCTACCCTCTACCAACAGGATTGCAACAGGATATAAGACCGCCGATGGTAACTGGTCTGGTGAGCAGATTGAATCCTTCTACCGCACTACCAGTGGCGTATTCAGACTGGTACTCAGGCGCGGTAGTGCTAAGGGCAAGGCCGTACCGGCTGGGGCCTCCACACCAGGAGTTCCGTATTCTGATAATGATTTCTACGCTGTTGACGTAATGTTTACAGACTTCTCCAAAGAGACCGTGAAGCGTGGCACGGTAGACCTTTGGAATATGTCAGTGACTATGGAAGAAGTATAATGAAGTCAGTTGCTACAGCCACACGCGACACCATTACAAACGACTACGTAAACGAACTGTCTTTGGTGGTCGAGGGCGAGTGGAAGAACAATCGCTTCTATCGTACCGCCGTCGATAATACTCCATCTGAGGACACCGATGGGTATGATGTAGAACTATTTCCCATTGAATCCATATCCATGAGTAACAGGCCGACCTCCGGTATCAATAAGGGTGTGGTCAATCAGGCTCGTGTAGAGCCAGAACTACATAGTGTCGTGCCAACATCACGATACTATCTATCATCTACCTCTGACGTATACAAGTATTGGCAGTCACCATATCCCTCAGCCACCGCAGCACCGTATGCGATGACCGGGTGCGCTCCACAGGTAACGTATTGTGAGGATAATACCGATACCGAGCCGACTCCGATTGTGGTGTCCGCGAACAAGATTCACTTCACTGTAGAGACCAGTTGGTGCCGCCCGGTAGATTATGATATCCAGGTAATGTATACCACTACAGATACATGGCACACTGTTGCATCCGATATACCGGTTCCAGATTCTGGTCTTGTAGAGATATGGTATAACGGTTCAACATGGAGCGCGACTAAGGTTCTAGATAAGAGCACCACGCTGTGCGCGGTAAGACTAGTCATCAACAATATGAACAAGTATGGATACTTCAATCTTATCGAACTAGGTGCCGCCATTGAGTTGGACTTGTCCAAGGACACTGTGAATTTACAGGATAACTTCAACATGGGTGACCCAGACTTCATTTCACCGCTCGGTAATATATCATCTAATACTGGCTCATTGGCGCTATTCAATGACACTAGGATATACGACAACGAGAACCCAGATTCTGCACTCTATGGCATTTTGGACCGAGGTGCAACCATAAGGGCGTGGTATGACTACGATGGTGATAAGGTCCAAGAGATAGAGATGGTTTCTGATACCTGGAAGGAAGATGACGATGCGACCGTCACGGTCTCGTTGATAGACAATTCAAAGTTCCTACAGGACACCACGCCACCGGTAGTCCTTTACCGTAACCTATCTGTACAGGAGATAGTATGGAGACTATGTGACATTATCGGATTCAACAAGTATGAAGTAACTCCAATAGATGAGTCTATAGCCACACCATCCATTGTAGATATATTCTGGACCGATGGACAGAAGTCTGCATGGGACACATTCAGCGAGTTGGCTAGAGCAACTCAAACGGCCATATACTTCGACTCCTTTGGTGTGTTGCAGGTAAAGACCAGATATGCTGCATGGGATGATACCAAGAGTGAGGATTACTCATTCTACAAGGATACCGTCGCCGGTAGTCAACTAGCCAATATGGTCAGCCTTACCAATAACTCAGAATATGAAGCCAACAAGGTAACGGTAAACTGGAAGCCTACCGGGTTCGACCCGAGAATAGGATGGATTACACCATACAAGGTGGTATGGAAGCCGGATAACGATGTGGTCATCCGTACGTCAGAATTGGTCGGTAGCCTTACGAATCAGGACTATATCAAGTTGAGTGCAAAGGATGGGGCCACCTGGCCATGGAAGGGTATGTGTCAGATTGATGGAGAGTGGATTTCCTATGAGGGCAAGCAGTACGGGTATTACGACTCTACTCGTATCAAGAAATGGACGTATGTGAATAGTTATGCTGCGCAGAAGAAGTTGGATGCTCAATCGCCACCGGAATTGAAGCATCTCAATGGATATAATGGTAAGTTGAAGATTACCGAGCGCGGGGCATACAACACCGACACTACCAATCACGTTGTGGGGATATCACCAGTTTGGAACAAGGGCGTTCAGGTCAACTACGGCCCGACCGTCAATACCTCCAAGTATTTCAGATACAACAAAGGTCAGTCCAGCATTACTATACAGAATCCTGGTAACAGCGGAATCAACAGGTACAGATATCTACATCGCGGTAACCCTGTAGACCAAGGATATAGGTGGATTGGTACTAGGTTGAAGATTGACGCAACCTCACATTCGGATAAGGTCGGCGGTATCTTCTTCAACTCTGATACTAGTCTCGGAGTTGGATACTTCATAGAAGTGACGGCATCGGTTAAGGTCAACGGTAAGAAGAAGAGTACCAAGAACGAACTAATGCTCTACTCTATGGACGGGGCCGGTAACAAGAAAGTATTCGGTGGAGAGACCGTTGTAACCAAGCATACCCATAAGGGTAAGGGTAAGAAGTCAAACAAGAAGAGGATTACCAAGACCAAGACTGATATCGGCGTAAGCCTCGCGGTGCCACAGAACAGGTACATTGATATTGATATCGTGTACAGTCCCGGTGGGGCGGGTGCTGCGGATAATATCCAGGTCTGGGCTAACGGAACCTTTAGATTCAACGCAACAATACCAGCGGGCACCTGGAAGCACGCCAGCGGGGCTCGTTTCGGTCTGTACGCGCGCGGTAGTTCATCAGTCACATTCGACTATGCATACGCTATCTCCAATACAGCAATCTCTATTCCTACATTAACAAGGTACTTTGATGCCATCGAGAACGATTGGCAGAGCACTATGATTAGGGATATGATATACGAGACCAGGAAGGTCAGGAAGAAGGTCAGGAAGAAGAACAAGAAGGTATTGCAGAAATACAACTTGAGAATATTTGATGACTTTGGGCCGATGGTACATGAGATTAGGAAGTTCGATGTCACATTCTCTGATGAGACCATAGCCTCGATACAGGCTAAGTTGTATTCTTCCAACCAGGGTGCAGCACCGTTCGGATTCTGGTATGACCCCAAGCATGCTCACTTTATGATTGCTAATACTTCCAAGAGGAACCTTGTTCTCAGTGGTGATGATAATACTACCGGCTCGACGGTGAACCAGAAGTTGTTCGTATACGGACGCCCGGTAGTACAACAGGAAGCCCAAACCATCGTAAAGAATGATGAATGGGCACAGAACAGAAGAGGTATCATTGATATAGAGTTTGAATCTGATTGGATTCAGAACCAATCCGAGGCCAATGCCCTATCGGATTGGATGACTACCCACTGGTCTAGAAGTGATACATCTTTGGACGTTGAAGTGTTCGGCAACCCGATGATAGAACTCTGTGATGTGGTTCATGTGAAGTGGGACGACATAGACGATAAATTCTATGTGATTGCAATATCCAATACCTTCGATTCTGGACTTACTACCTCGCTTACGCTCAGGAAGGTCTGACTAACAGAAGTTGCATAATTAACATACTTCGGTATAATTGAGGTATGAGTGTAGACAACTGGTTGGAATTTGACGAAGGTCAGGAGATGCCACCGGATTTGTCCGGCGTCCGCTATCGAGATACTGATGGTGCTGGCGAGGACGTTGAATTCACAGAGGATGACTTCGTTGATTATGAGGACGATGCCGCGCCCGGTAGCGGGTTCGTTGAAGATGAACTTGACCCACCCTCATCTATGGAGGTTGTCTCACAGACCGTCAGAACAGGACCGGACGGTAACCAGGTAGTTGATGTGGTTATTGATGTCGAAGATATCGACGGAGCAATCAACTACGAGTTCAGGATTACTAAAGCATGATAACAGCAAATGGTAGAACGTTCATCAAGAACTATCTAGCCGGACAGGCGGGGTCTGTGGCCGGTTCTATTGCTGTTGGCATCGGCGCTGCGGCAGCAACACTGAATGATTCTAAATTGCAGTTTGAGTTCGCTCGCTGCCCGGTAGATACCATTGCCTACGACTTCACCACCGACTCTATCATATATAAGGGCTCTTTGGACGAGACCATCGGCGGTAAGATTTATGAGGTCGCCCTATACTCTGATGATGTCAATGCCACAGACCTATCCAGTATCATGATTACGTCATTTGACTCTGATGATGAGGATTGGGACACCGGCACCTGGGATTCATCTGTCAGTAGGATTGGTAACGATTCCTTGAAGCATACCCCAGCCGCATCCGCTACCAGCGCGTCGGTATTGGGCGGTCTATTGGTCAACTTTGAGGATTATTCATCATCTGACGTATTTACGCTCGCATTCAATGTTGACAATGCGAACTGCGCTAGCATCGCCGTAAGGTTCAGGACTGACTCTGCTAATTACTATGAGTATGTGATATCCAACCCTAGTGTTAGTTACCAATTCGTTACATTTGCCAAGGGTGCGTTCACCGTCACCGGCACACCGGATTGGGGAGATATCAACGAGATTGAGATTAGAACCACAGCCAAGGCTGCCGGGTCGGCGTCGGTAGAGTTCGAAGGGCTTCGTCTAGAAGATGTAGATGGACCATCTCCGACGTACGGACTACTTGCAAGGTTCGTACCTAGTGTACCTGTTCTCAAGACCGAGGGGTTCGTCCAGGACATAGAATATGCTTTGGCGGTTAATATCTAATGGCTAGATTATTGATACCGGACCTGCAGCCGGGTACACAGTTCTACGTGCAGGTCCGCGCGGTAGATAGAGACTCAGCATCCGAGTTCAGTCGTAAGTTCTCATTCGTTACCACAAGTGATAATACTCCACCGGACACCATCACATGGGCATCATCTGATGCGTGGGTCGTCAGTGGAGATGCATTCGTTGCCACCTGGCAGGCCATTGATACGTCTCTACCTCAGAACATGGACTTCGACCATTATGAACTAGAGGTTGGTAATGGTGTAAGAACATCTGTCGTATTGACCAATAATACATCATTCACACTGACGTTCGAACAGAATCAGATTTACTTCGGTACCCCATCTGCAACGGTGACTGCGCGCGTGCGCTCGGTAGACCGTGTTGGTAATGTATCCGCGTGGAATACGCTTCTCAGCGCTACCAACCCGGCCCCGGCACCAGTCAACTCCATTTCTACGAATCCACTATATGACTCTATTCAGGTCTCATGGGACGCCGGTACTCTACCGGACGACTTCTCATCGTTCCTATTGCAAGTGTCAACTACCTCCGCATCGGCTGGATTCTCCACCGTATACAATGGTGCTGACCCGACATTCACCCATCCGACTACACAGTATGTCACCAACCACTGGTTCAAGGTATTCGTACGAGATAAGTTCGGTAGTTTGTCATCTGGTGTCACATCGAGCGCGGTAAAGCCTAAGAACGCATACTCTGTAGACTCTACCGCTCCTAATGCTCCTACGAGTGTAACAGCATCAACCTCATATAACGCTACCAGGCAGGAGTCATATATTGATGTGTCATGGCCAGCCATTTCCAACCCGGAAAATGACCTGGCTGCATATGTCATCAGATACAGCAATTCTACTTCTGGACCATGGAACTATGTAAAGGTAGATAAGGACACCCTTACTGCAAGATTGACCGTTACTCCTGGACAGCCGTACTATGTCGGAGTAAGGACGGAGGACTGGTCTGCTAACAAGTCAGCCTATGTCAATGCAGGAACATACCCGATTACGAGTGCTGTGGATACCGCCGCACCATCTACTCCTACCGGGTTGGCTGTGGCTGCGTCGAATGTGCTCGGAACCAACTTTGTTGCGACGTGGAATGCCAACACTGAGAACGACTTCAAGGAATATGAACTTGGTATCGTATATTCTGGTGGAACAGAAGTATTCTATAGAACTACTGCTAGGCGATTCGATTTCACGCTCGACCAGAACAAGTCTGCGTTTACCACACCGCGCCCGGTACTCAATTTCAGGGTACGCGCATGGGATGACAATGGTAATGTAAGTTCATTCACGTCCGTAGTAACAGGGGCTATCGCTGCCCCTGCCGCCCCAACGGCATTGTCTGGCGTTACCGGAGCGAACTCAATTCAGACATCATGGACACCATCTGCATCAACTACTGTAATCGGATATAACGTATATCAGGGAACTGCAGCCAATCCGACCACGCTCGTAGGATTCTCCAATACCACCTATTATGTGGTCACGGTATCCACCACTGTTGGACAATACTTCACAGTCAAGGCCGTAGACGCATTCGGACAAGAGTCTGTCGCGCTCAGTGGCGGGCCATATTCTGCAACCAATCCATTCCTGGTAGACACTACCCCGCCAGCCGTTCCAACGTCTTTGGCCGCTACGCTTTCAAACAACACTAATGGTGTAGGTCAAAGAGCATCTGTCACATGGGCTAATGGAGCCGAGACCGACCGCGCCGGTATTGAATTGAGTTTCAAGAGACATTCCGATACCGTATGGACATCAGTATTCTATGGTAAAGACGCTACCAGCGCGATTGTAGACCTATCGTACGCATATACTGCATATGACTTTAGAATCAGAGCATTCGATAACAGCGGAAACTTCTCAGCATGGTCAGCAACATTGGCCAAGGGCGCTATCGCCAACGTTGCTCCGAGTAACGTTACAGGGTTGTCTGCTGTATCCACCACCAACTCTATCACCTACACCTGGACTCTGGTAGCAGATGCAGATGTCAGTAACTATGAATTGACATTCTCAACATCTTCCACATTCGCATCAGGCAATATCACCTATTACTCTGGTAATTCTAATACCATAACAGTATCTGGATTGTCTCCTGATACTACGTACTACGCGCGCGTGCGCGCGGTAGATTCTGCAGGTCTTACCTCAGCCGCATGGTCTGGAACAGCCATAAAGGCTACAAGCCCATATAGTAGTGGACTTAGCGATGGTGTCGCCCCGGCATCATCACCGGCACCGTCCGTGCTTGGTGGGATAGGATATCTATTCGTGTCATGGGCACCGGTAACCAATAACGACCCGGTAACCTATGAAGTCCATATCTCAACCATCTCAGGATTCACTCCTACGAGTGGTACCAAGGTTGCCGAGATAAGCGGAACTATTATTAGTTTGGAGAAAGACGCAGCCGGTACTGCCCTGGCCTATGGTACTACATATTATGTCAAGACCATTGCTAAGGACGTAGATGGTGCTGCCACGGCCAGCAGTCAAGGTTCAGGTCAGATATCCAAGGCTGATACCGCCGATATTGCTGTCGGAGCAATTACAGCATCGTCCGCGATTATTGCCAACGCAGCCGTAACGAGTGCTAATATTCAAGATGCTGCAATCACTACGGCCAAGATTGATAATTTGGCTGTAACTAACGCTCAGATTGCAGATGCTACCATAACAAATGCTAAGATTGCAGATTTGTCTGTATCCAAGTTGACTGCCGGTACAGTCGGTAGTGGCGTCGGTATCACCATGGCCGCAGGTTCATCCATTCTTCTCAATGGCGGCTCGGTATATTCCAACACCTATTCTACCAGCGGCGGTACATCAGGATTCAGCCTTAGTGATTCCGGCCTCATCATCAGGAGCGGTGATATCTCTGCAGCCGCATTGACGACCGGTACCATCTCTGGCACCAATACTATTACTCTTTCAGGTTCCAATGCCAAGATTGTCGCCGGTAGCTGGTCACTCAGTGGTGATGGTCTAACGATTCCTAATGGTGCTATTACAGCTTCCAAGTTGAATATCACCATAGGTGGAGATAACTTGATATCTGGCTCTAACTGGTCGAACGGACAGACCAATGGCTGGGGCGCGACGAGCGGCACGCTGTCTATTTCATCTACTGTGTCGTATTGGGGTGGATACTCTATCAAGCTTACCACCGCTGGTACTATTTACCCGTTGTTGGTAAAGGCTCTGCCGAACTCAATGTTGAAGCCGAATACCACCTATCAATTCTCAGCGTGGGTATATGTACCATCGTCTGGTGGAGTAGCATATCTTTCATTGTCTACAAGAAATATCAATACAAGTAGCCCATCAATTACCGAGGTAATTGTTGGTAACCTTCTACCTGCATATGATTCTTGGAAGAAGATTACGGTTACATTCACCACATTGGCCTCCATGGGTACGAGTGATGTGTCGTTGTATGTTTGGGCTCCATATACTCCTGCTGCTGGTTTGATTTGGTATACCGGCGCGGTATCTGTAACTGAGGGTGACATTGCTCCTGCATATTCACCGCGTAGCGATGATATTCTACCGGGCACTATTGTTGGTAATATGATTCAGGCCAACACGATTGATGCGGCGAGTTTAGCGGCCAACACGGTCATCACGCAGAACCTCAGTGTCGGTAATAGTTTGATTGTGGGATTGAATGCCACAGATGCATCATCGTTGGTGCGTTCATACAACTGGACTGGAACCGGTTCTACTGTAGGTTGGGGCATTCTCGGTAATGGTACTGCATACTTCCAGAATGCCACCGTCAAGGGTACGATTAATGCTACCGGAGGTAGTTTCTCGGGCTCCATCACCGCCAGCGGCACTATCACGGGCGGTACGTTCACGGGCGGCACCGTACAGACCTCTACGACGGCCACAACGAACGGTGTGGTAATTAACAGCACCGGCATCAAGGGATATGGTGCATCGACACAGAAGTTTTTCCTAGACGCCTCTAACGGCAACCTGACGCTTACCGGTGCAACAAGCATCGGCGGTACGTTGGTAGTATCCGGTGCCACCACGCTTAACAGCACATTGACCGTATCATCGGGCTCCATTACCGGTGGTGGATGGACGCTCAATTCGTCAGGTATGACTATTCCTGCTGGTGCAATCAGCGCCGGTAGTCTTTCATTGCAGAATAGTCAGAATATTATCAGTCCAGCATATGCAGACTTCGAATTCCCACCGACGTACTACAAGACCAATGTGATTACATCACAGCCGAGTACATCTACCGTATCAGTAGTTACTGATACCACGGCCAAGTATAACTCTCAATGCCTACAGTTCCGCAATACCGCCACCGGTACGACTCCTATCGTTTACCTATCTACAGCATCTACAGCATACAATATTGCTAATATGGAGTTTGGTAAGTCATATATAATTTCTGCTTGGGTTCGCAATCCTCTTGCCTCAGCAATTAGTGTCGGAATTTCTACGAGACGAGCATCTGATGCCGTGTTTACGAATGTAGTAGCCAATACTGCTCTTGCCTTGAGTTCTACATCATGGACTCGTATATCTGGTGTGTTTACCCCAGCAGCATCAGATAGATATTTGATAGCATTTACTAACAATGCCGCTGCTGCTGGACAAGGATTCGATATTGATGCTATTCAGATAGAAGAGAAGATTACCAACTCTTCTGCACCTTCTACGTGGACTCCACCGAGCAGCACCACTATTGATGGTGGGCAGATTAGAACGGGTGCTATTGCGTCTACCGCGTTTGCTCTTGATGAGAATGGTAATCAGATGCTGGATGCGTCCGGTAATCCGGTACCGGCGTGGAGCATCAACACCGCCGGTAATGCTGTATTAGGTGACGCTTGGATTCTTGGTAATATTATTGTAGGTGACCAAGCATACGATGGAACGCAGGCGCTACCAAGTATTAGGTCGTACAACTATGATGAGAACTTAAAGACGGGTTGGAGTATTAATAGTGATGGTTCTGCTGTGTTTAGGAATGCTATTATTAGTTCTGATGCGCTTGTAGACGGTAACTTGACCGCCGCGATGTCGATTCAAACTGGTGGTGCGATTATCGCATCCGGTATTCATGGTGAGAGTGTAGAACTAAATAGTGATGGATTCACAGTTCACGGTGCTGAACAACAAAATATCATATCAGTAAGTATCACTAGTAACATCGCCACTATTGTCACCGCATCACCACACGGGTTCATTGATGCCGCTACCGATGCTGATAATGCTACTGAGGTAATCATCCGAGGTGTGGATGATTATTTAGGATATACCTCGCGAGTATTCGATGGAACCTATATCGTTGCCACATCACCAACCACCAGTTCGTTCACATATGCCTTGGATTCATCACACGCCAACGTAACGTCTACTGCCGTGAGCGCGACGGTACTCGGAGAGTCTGCATATATCACAACTGGACCTACTCTCATCGACTTCCCGACAGACGCCTCTAACCCAAACATCATCTCCGGTACGATGATTACCGATAATATCTCGGTCAACCAGAGCCTGTCAATATCTGGTCAAGCCCTTATTGGTGCTAATACTACCATGTTCTTGACCTCTACGATTACCACGCCAACATCCAAGCCGGTACTTACTTGGACCAATACTAGATTTGCCACCTACCCGATGCAGGCCGATACTTCTCACCTACATATTTCAAATACTTTGGGAATGTGTCGAGGTCACGATGGGGATATGCGTTATTTGCAGATAGCAGTTGATGATGATTATGATATTGTTCAATACATTGGAAAGATGTCATTGAGTTCCGGCGCGGTGGGCTCTAAAGTCGTTAATCTGCCATATACTACAAGTGATGATGGAGAATTAATTAACTTCTTTAGTATTCAATACGACTCTGTGAATAATCTTTACTATGTACTTGTTTGGTATAGAACTAATGCTAATAATCCTTTCCAGATAAGAATATATGCATACGACACCACATTTACTACAAAGGTACAGGATTATTTGGTGGTGACTGAGCCTAGCCTTGGTAGATATCAAGTATCCAATAATGGTGGATGGGCTGGCGCTGGACTAGGATACGATTATATTAACAATAAGTTGATAGTGGTAATCTATGATATGTCATCTCACATATATAGAAAAGATTCATTTACTCTTGGAGCAACAGGTATTTCTGGGCGTGATGGTTTGACCGCTATGTCATCTACATGGCTATATGGTCAGGATGGAGGTCGTTCTCCGGCCCCTGGTAATAATCCGACATTCCTTGGTCCACTATACTATGGTAACTTTGATTATGGAACTCCTAGATATGTAGCGGCTACTGGTCAGGATGTTGGAATATTCGGCAGTTATCATTGGGTAGAAATGATAGTTACCGACAGTTCCTATACAAGATTCAAGACACAGGAATGGACTTTGAGAGACCCGAAGAAGGGTACTGCAATGTCTGCCAATTCCGACCTAGCACCGACATTCTATGATACAGGCACTTCTCAGTTCTATACTATTGGGCAGGACGGTGTAGTTCTCATATATGAGAGTGGTAGTCTGCAATGGAATGGTGGAAGCACATATATCAGATACTCATGGTATGACTCAAATACCGCAGGAGACACTACGAGCGGCCCTGGCGACGGTACACATGAAACATTGACCTCCACTTCTACATCAGTGGTGTGGTCCAAGCGTCAAAGGATGAATATAACTATTCCTCAGATTCCATTTAGCAATGGGCTAAATGATATACCTAACGCTGCCAGGTTGTACATCTATCAAGGTCAAACTGATATGGTGAATACTAGTTCAAATTATCAGCGTGTGGGAACAATCAATTACCCTAGCACTAGTATGACGCTAACTCCGGGAGTCACGCCGAGTGGAGCCCCGCCGACGAGCAATCAATTTTCAACCATCTCATCAAAGGCGACAATCCAGACCACTTCCGGTAGGTCATTCTGGTCTGGTGATGATACTGCTCAGTTCAGCCAGTTGGTATTGGTATCAACATCTGATGTTAGTACCGGTGCCGGTAACAAGCCAGCCTTGAGAATAGGTGATACTGGTGGAGTACACATGCGCTTCGACGGTAATGAGATTCAGGGTATGAGTGGAGACTCTACTGTTGGTCTGGTATTGATTAATCAGGGTGGAGGAAACTTCCAGGTAGGAAGCACGGCAACTCCGTCAACAGCCCACTTCTTCGGTGGTATAGGACTTAGGAACTATACTGGAAATGATGCCAACGGAGTCAATGCTGCATCTGGATGGTCTCTAGACTCTCAGACTTTTAGGGTATTCGGTGATATAGTATTCTGTAACTTCAACGTCACTCGTACGGGCGGTACTATATCTAATACTGGTTCTGGTAACATCGCCAACACAACGATAGCAAACTTTAGGAGCGGATACACACCCAGATTCAATACCAACCTCGGCTCTGGTCTTACCGGAAGATTGGCAGCGTTTGTGGCCGGTGTAGACGGAACGATATCCATCGTAGCAGTTGGTGGAACAACAGATATAACTTCTGGCGAGAGTTTCTCCGTAGGAGGATTCTATCTCATCAACTGACTTGACAAGTCGGGTCAGGTCCGATTATAATTACAACAACAAAGAAAGAGAACTATAAATGACAGAGGATAACAGACTACAGAAAGAAACTCTCAAGAACCAAGCACTTAATGAGAGAATAGCACAACTAGTAGCCCAATATGAGAACCAGATAGCAGAGTTCAGAGCAGAATCCACCCTCGTTATCGGTGAGTTAAGGAATACTATCTCAACACTAGAGGCGAAGGTTCAGGAAGCAAATGAGAGTATTCAAGAAGAAATCCCAGCGGAACCAACCGAGGGCTGAGGTACCTACCGGCCCGGTAGAGTATCCAGCAGGTATCTGTCTTAGGACAGAAAAAGGCATCTTCTTCCTCAACAAAGACTTAAAGCGATACAGAATCGCCACGGATAGAATCCTGCAGTCATGGAACTTCCCGCTTATCGTAGACAGTTCCGAGGCGGCAGCGAGCACCTATCCGATTGCTATCAACAAGTTGGGATTCCGAGACGGCTCTTTGCTTAATAATATCGCTGATGGTAAACTATATCTAGTATCAGCGGGCAAGTTACGTCATATTGTCAATCCTGACTTCCTGAATAGGATTGGTAAGACTACCGCCGAGGCGGTAGTTGTCTCTGATGCTGAAATTAAGATAATGAAGGTTGGAGAGAAGATTACCTAATGTCGTTGACAAGTAACTGGAAGGCCATTACATGGTCTCCCAATGATGTTATTACAGACGAGAAGTTGCAGGGTATGGTGGCTAACGACGAGTTGTTGAAGAACAACGTGCTGCAGACCACCTATCGTGGCAACTCTGGAAGTCAAAGTCAAGGTTTGAGGTTGCTGGCCGGTACGGCGACGATTTCCTCAACCAAGAAGTCCGCATCTGCGGCAAGGTCCATCTCCTTCGGTAGTTTCTTCTCATCCAACGTGAAGCCCATTATATCCACTGGTCTGGTATCAAAGAACCAGAGGCAGGTATTCTTGACGGTAAGCGGTCAAGGCAATATTGTCATACCCAATAACAAGGGTATGGTCGTGCATGTGTTCGTCGCCCCGTCGAGTAAGAAGAAGAACATCACGAACACGCTGTACGTACACTGGCACGCGCTAGGGTACTAATTTTCATATAGAAGGGGCTGTCCGTATTGGCGAAGCGTCGATACAAGGGCAAGTATTATTCCCCGAAGCGTAGGGCGATATATGCGCAAGGGGACGATATAGACCACCTTGTCCTATTTGAATTACACAATTGGATATGTAACATCTGTAAGCAACCAATCAATCCTGAATTGAGATTCCCGAATGAAATGGCTGCTACAGTAGAGCATGTGATACCGCTATGTAAAGGTGGCACTCATACTTGGGAGAATACCAGGCCGAGCCATGCTAAGTGTAATTTTTTAAAGGGTGATGGATTGGCTACATAAGTCTATTCGTGTTAGACTTTAATCATGAGAAGTTGTAGAATCGTCTCGGTGGGTCTACTACTTGCTCTGATGCTATTTCTGTTCTCATTTGTGACCGCTTGGCATGATAGCAAGAACACCCCTGTAGAAGCCGCAACCAAGTCGCCTGTCAGTTGTCAGGTATTGAATCTAAAGCAACACCCGCGAGTGGTATGTAAACTCAATGGTGTTGTGATACTGGACTACGCTATCGACCTTCCTACCGTGACGGTCCCGGTACCTACCAACGTCCCGATTCATATACCGGGTCCGACTGTGTACGTCACCAAGCATCCTAAGCCTACTAAAGCCAAGACGGTATATATCAAGGTGCCCGGTGATACCAAGACGGTTACCGCCCACCCCAAGCCCAACGTCATAGTACCCAGCCCTAGTGGACAATCCACAAGTGCTAGTGCTACAATGAAGCCTAAGCCACAAGTTGTGACGAAAGTGGTTCATGATACAGAAACAGAGAACAACACTATCGTGAAGAGAATCTTTCTAGGCGGCGTGGCTATAGTGGTTTTGTCTGTGCTCGGTATACTGGCGCTGTTCCTCGGATATGTCATGGGACAGAAGGACGCCGAGAAGAACGAGAAGCGATTCTTGGCGTCTATGGTGGATAACTTGAGACGCAACAAACCACTCGACAAATAAGGAAGATATGAGTGATGTGAAGAAGTGGGTCTTTGTTGGAGACCTACAAATACCATTCCATGATAAGCGCGCGGTAGACCTCTTTATGAAGGCTATCAAGTGGTGGAAGCCAGACGCTATAGATATCGTTGGTGACATTGATGACCAACTAGAATACAGCACCTTCTCAGACGGTACGACCGATGAGTTCTTCAATCAGTTGAAGGTTGCCGAGAAGGATTTCATCAAGGAACAGGACGCATATCAGAAGGCGCGTGTGAAGTTCCGCAAAGAGGGCAAGCAGGAAGAATATGATGCATTGGAACGCCCGGTATCACCTAATAGCGACCCATTGCCATTCATCAAAGAGCATGCTGATGGTGCTAGAGCATTCTATGCAGATATAAGAGCACAGCATCCTAACGCAGATATCCATGCCTCGCTCGGTAATCATGATATACGCATATTCAAGTATATCGACAAGAAGGCTCCCGATGTCATAGACAAAGTGACGCCAGAGTTCCTATGGGGCTTGGATAATCAGGGCATCACATGGAGACTGTATCACGAGAAGCCGTTTGAACGTTTCGCCGGTATCCATGTGCATCATGGTTCGACCACCACGACTACCGGCCTGGCTGTGAAGAATGACATTGAGAACTATGGAATCTCATTGGTGCGAGGACACGACCATCGCGGGGGTGTGGTCTACAAGTCCTATCCGATGACGGGTAGAAGTCTCGCCGGTATGGGTACGGGCCACCTGTGTGACCCTGACGCATATGGCCTCCGTTATGCAGACAATCCCTCTTGGGAACAGGGCTTCGGTATCGCCCATGTGGTAAACAACAAAGCCCATCTGCAATTCATCCCGATACGAGACTACGTTTGTATTCTCGACGGTAAAGTATTCACGGGATGAACTATGACCCCGAACATGTTATAATATAGCGATAGGAGGTTAATATGTACGGTTCAAGTATTACGACGTTCCAATTGGTAACATTGATTGTTGGTGTTCTACTACCCATCCTTGTCGCCATTGTGACGAAGTACGAGTCCAGTCCCAGAGTGAAGTCTGTAGTGCTGCTTGTCCTTTCTGGTGTCGCGGCGGTCCTCAACTCCTGGTTGAGCACTCCTAACGGCTTTGATTGGCAGCAGGCTATCTGGGGCGCGGTAACCACCTTTGTCATAGGTGTAGCGAGCCTATTCGGTTTGTGGAAGCCAACCGGTGTAAACGACGCCGCGAAGCAGACGCTACGCTGATTGGGTAAAGATGACTATTTGCAACAACACAATTATTTGTGATAAGTGCGGCGGTAAGGGCTTTGTCGATTTAACATTCACAGACAACAGAAACTACGAAGTATTCTGTATCATCTGTGGAAAGAGGGATTTCGTCGGCAGAGACCATACCCTGTACGATACTATAAAAGAATACGTTAGGTCGGTATTGGTAGCATGAGCACGAAGAGGAAAAAGACTCTGCGCTATTTCTTCTACAATGATGAGTTACACAAGAAGTTACACATCAATCGTGCCGAAGATGTTATCACGGCATGGAACTACCCGCAGGGTAGGGTCATGAAGTATATCTATTCTGACGTACGCAAGCGTGGGGAGAAGGCTTTCTCCACTCCCGAAGTGATGAAACTAGTGAGGCGTGGGCGCGGAACCGTACTCGGCGCGGTCGATGACGGAAACATTCCGCGCCCACAATTCACATATGGTTTGGATGAGAATCGAAACCTGTATAAGTATTACTGGTCTGAGAAAGACATCATGGCTTTACACGCATATTTAAAGACGGTTCACATTGGCAGGCCGAGGCACGACGACAAGATAACGCCCGGTAACCTACCTAGTGCCGCAGAGTTGCGAGCCATGATGAAACAAGGTACAGTTCTATACGTCAAGACTGAGAGCGGCGAGTTCGTTCCCACTTGGCAGGCTGAGAAATTCTAGGAGGAAATATGGGAACCGTTTCATATCGTGCGCGATTCACGCGCAATATGGGCAACTTTGAATCCCTGCAACTTGAAATAGGTGTAGAGGATGAGCCTCGTGGTGATGAGAAGTTCACCGAGGCATACAATAGGGTCAAGGACTTTGTAGAGTCCAGGCTACTGGATGAGATTACCGAGTTGGAGAATGACATCAACTCGGTTCGTAAGGCCAATTAATGGCGACACCAAAGCAAGCACACGCTTTGGTCAATCACTACATCAAGCAATATGAGAATAAATATTCGGTCAAGCCTACAGTCAACCGCTATTCTGCGAGATGGGGTTTCGACTCTATGCTCATGGACTTGTCGCTTGATGAAGTCAAAGCGTTGATTGAATACTACGTCAACGATACCATCGGATATAATCATCATAGTTTGGAATGGTTCTTCTACAACTATGAAAGGCTCATCGAGTCCAAGAAACTGTCCGAGGAAGAGGCCGAGCGCCTATCTGTAATCCGAGAGCAATCTAGGAAGAGGATAGAAGAGTGGAGGAATAGAATTGGAAAATCTTGAGTTGAAGGTTATCAACTCGGTATGTAGTACGAAAGATATGTCCACGGTACTCTCCGGTAACCAAATCGACAAGATGTTCATGGTGTATCCAGACGTATGGGACTTCATCAAGTACCATTATTCGAAGTATAGAGAAGTACCAGATGTAAGTGAGTTGGCCAAGAAGTTTGATAACTTCGATATAATAGAGACTACCGGCCCGACGCAATACTTCGTTGACCAGATGCGCGAGCAGTATACGAAGAACGAGTTGGGCAGAATCACCTTGAAGGTGAGAGACAATATCAGTAAGATATCTTCTGAGAGAGTATTGTCCGGTGCTATCAAAGAACTCATGGCGCTACAGGATATCTCGATAGAAAGTCATGACCTGGACATCACCGACTTCGAAGGGTCTATGGAAGAGTATAAACTGACCAAGGCCAGGAGTGATGAGAACGGCGGCACGCCCGGTATTCGTACCGGCATTGATGTACTAGATTCCGCCTATCCATCAGGACTTGTCGGTGGAGACTTGGTAGTCGTGTTGGGTTGGACCGGTAGGGCCAAGTCCCTATTGACAACATATGTATGCTGTAATGCTTTCAATGAGGGTTATAGACCGATGATTATCAGTCTAGAGATGAGGACCGCCAAGGTGCGTGACCGAGCGTATACCATGTTGGGTAATGGTATGTTCAAGAACTCAGACCTTACTGTTGGTGCAGTTAACGAAGATGATTTCAGGACGTTCTCAAACAGATATAAGAACAAGAGTGGATTCATCGTCGTGTCTCACGACGGTAACAATGAGGTCACCCCGGCGATGGTACAATCCAAGATTGACCAGCACAAGCCCCAGATTATAGTCTTGGACTATGCACAGTTAATGAGTGACAATGCCAACTCGTCAGATATGACATCTCGTATGCGTAATATGAGCAAGGAGTACAAGAGGTTGGCCGTGAAGAATGATATACCAATCATATTGATTTCTTCCGCAACACCGGATGCTACTACATCTATCAATACCCCGCCGATTATCGAGCAGGTAGCGTGGAGTAAGCAATTGTCCTATGACGCAGACTTGGCGTTTGCTGTTCATCGTCATGATGCCCCGTTGGGTGATAACTGTGTGCTGATTGAGATTGCCGGTAGGAAGAATCGAAACGGAGATTTGTTCTCTGGATACTTCAAGGCTAATATCAATGAGGGAATATATGAGGAATTCTCTGATTTAGAAAGTGTACAAGTTGCATGATATAATTACTGTAAAGTAAGGAATATTCATGCATGACGATATCAAGCGATTCACCTTGACTGGTGAGATTGTATCTGATAGATTTGTATCAGCGCGAGAGGCGCTCATCAAAGACGTTGAGGACGGCATGAGGGACGAGGGGTATGTCCCCGTGCTGGACCTCAACTCGCAGTTTACGCGAGAATACAACGCGGAGACGGAAAGTTTCTTTTTTGAAATATCCGTATATGGTATCTATGTAGGAGAGAAAGACTCGTGGCGTTTGGCAGGGATGATGCATGGGATTCCAGTAGTGAGGTCTATGCCCCCGACGAGGTAGAGGCGGTACTCAAATCGCTTGGTGTTTCCCCTGTTGAGGAAACCGAGCAGGTATTCCTTTCCTTCTGTCCATTTCACGGTAACACCCGTGACCCGGCGTTCGCTACAAACAAGACTACCGGCTTCTCCATATGCTTCAATCCGGCTTGCGCCATAGGTTCTGAATTCAGGCTCACCCTTGAACTGATGGTTATGAAGTTGAAGGGTCTCAATAAGTTGCAGGCCAAGAGATTCATACTGTCGTCTACAACAAAGTTGGGGCTGTCCTTCGAAGAGAAGTTCGATATCTTAGAGGCCCGTGAAGAGGAAGAGTTGAGGCTCTTCCCGGCATCTGCTATTGACAAGATGCATAACAGGCTGCTGGATACTCAGTTCGCATATGAGTATCTAGAGGGTAGAGGGTTTGACAGACAAACGATAGAATATTTTAAGGTTGGGTTTACCCCGGCCTCCACCGCTCCGATTTACAAGCCGGATATGGTGGTTGTCCCAGCATATGATGACAAAGCCCGCCCGGTAGGACTAGTAGGACGTTCCGTAGTAGGCAAAGACTTCAAGAACTTCGGACCAAATCAGAACGGTACAGGATTCAAGAAGTCCAAGATTATATGGAATCTACAGAATGCCAAGAAGCATGACACTATCATACTTACCGAGGCCACTTTCGATTCTATGAGTGTTCATCAGGCCGGATATCCCAATGTGGGGGCACTTCTCGGCGGTACGCTGTCAAAGACCCAGAAGATGTTGCTCGGTAAGTATTTCAAGCACGTCATTATCATGACCGATAATGAAGTGGGCGACAATGTGGTGTATCATAAGCATTGCATGCATTGTATGAGACAGGGCAGTAACATGTGTCTGGGACACAAGCCCGGTAGAGATTTGGGAATGAAGATTGCCAGTGAACTACCGCACCTACGAGTGTCATGGGCGGTATTCAATAACAGGGAGATATACCCTAGGAATGTGAAGGATGCCAATGGGATGACTGGCGATGAGATTCGCCAATGCCTTCACAACATAGTCTCACACTTTGACTATCTTGAGTGGATAGCCTAGCATTAGCATCTGATGTGTGCTATAATAGAAGAGTCGGGTAATCCGACTAGTAAACGAAAAGGAATAAGGTAATCTAATAATGTCATTAGGATTGAAGGAATATCAGGCTCGTAAGGCAGAGGAAGAAGCCCGCCGCGAAGCCGCCTCTAAGCCGAAGGTGAATCGCCTCAGTTTGGAGAAGGACGGAGATTCCGTCATCGTAAGATTCGCTCAGGAGTTGGACCACGACGCCAAGAACTACAACGAGGACCGTGGTATCGGATTTGTCAACATTGAGCACAACCACCCGGACCCGAAGGTAGGTTGGAGAAACAGGGCATCGTGTTCTATCGAAACCCAGGGTGCATGCCTTCCGTGTGAGAAGGTTGCCAATCGCGATGTGGAATGGGCCGACCGTAAGGGTTGGAAGCAGAAGGAGAAGTTCTACATCAACGTAGTTGCAGGAGAGCCTCGTGAAGTCAAGGAGACTCGTAACAATAGGGAATACACGAAGTATCTTCCGACGAACATTGACGAGGATACCGGCGACGGCACGGTATATCTTCTAGAGCAGGGAACCTATAACGGTATCTACAATGACCTTGCAAACTACTTCTTGGAGTCAAAGATTTCTGGTGACACCATCACCAACAAGTATTTCAAGATTAGTCGTAAGGGTTCTGGATTCAACGATACCTCCTACAGTGTCTTGGCACTACAGGATATCCCGAAGAAGGCGAAGTCTCTAGATGACTTTGAACTTTACAACATCAAGGAGGACGTACTGGTAGAGGTTCCTTACAACCAGCAGGAAGCATTCTACTACCGTGGTATTGAGAGTGATTACTCCGCTCCTGCAAAGGGCGCTCCGGTAGAAGAGTCTGAGGCTACCAGCACAGACAACGATTGGTAAGTTCTAAATATAAGAATTTCATGAGGTCTCCTTCGTGGGCAAAGAAACGCGAGCAGGCATTCAACTACTACGGTAGAAAGTGCTATGCTTGTGGCTCACGAAGGGGGCCTCTGCAAATTCATCACCTGACATACGCTAGATTCGGCGGTAGAGAATTGATGCGAGATTTACGACCTCTTTGTACCCCTTGCCATAGAGAGGTAACTGCTCTACACTGGAAGATGGGAAAGAGGAAGTATAACGGTGAATACGTATTCGCCATTTTCATGAAGATGAAGAAGTCCAATCGTAAAGCGTAACTCATTGTTGCCTACCGGCCCGGTAGGTAAATATACGATACATAAGCGCAAGGCGCTCACAATCAAAGGATGAAATGAAGTACCACGAACTACACCTACACGACCACTATTCTGCACTAGATGGTCTCAATACGCCAGAGGAATATATGAAGCGCGCCGCAGAAATCGGCATGACGCATCTGGCACAAACTAATCACGGTACGCTATCCGGCCACCGAGACTTCCAAAGAGCCGCAAAGGCAGCCGGTATTATTCCAATCCTTGGTGTAGAGGCATACATATCCTCCACCGACCGTTTCGATAGGCGTACCGCCGCCAAGCGAGAAGATGGTACGCAAACCTATAACCACATCGGTCTGTTGGCGATGAATGAGAATGGTTTGAAGAACCTCAACGCCCTCATGCGTGAGGCATGGAATTCAGGTTTCTACTCCAAGCCCCGTATTGATATGGAACTCTTGGGCGAGCATGGCGATGATATCATCGTACTATCTGGTTGCCTCAATGGACTCATCAGCAAGTCCATCGAGCGCCAAGAGGCCGAGAAGGGGTTGCGTACCGCGCAGCACTTGAAGGATATCTTCGGGGAGAGATTCTTCATCGAGATTCAGGGACATAATCCTCCCGAGATTAATTCCGGTCTGTTGGAGGTAGCCAAGGATGCTGGGGTGCTCACGGTAGTAACCAGCGATTGCCACTATGCTCGTAAAGAGGATTTGTGGATTGAGGAAGCCATGCTCATCCTCTCCACCAAGCCCAAGGCCAAGAGTGGATTCGACTTCTCCAAGTCCCAGACCATGGATTATCTGGAACGATACAACTATCTATATCCAGACAGGAAGATGACGTTCCAGGAGATTGAAATCTACCTGCATTCTGCTGCTGAGCAAATGGCGCTCTTGGAGAAGCAGGGAATAGGTACCGAGCCGATTACGAATACTGACGTTGTGGCATCTATGATTGGTGAGTATCCGTATTATGAGGGTCTCGACCTCCTACCGAGCCCGGATAAGTCTATCACTGACCTTGACCAGTCCTTGGAGGATTTGGTGTTCAAGGGTCTAGCGGAGCGCGGTTTGGCAGACAAGCCGGAATATGTACAGCGTATACATGATGAGTTGAAGGTCATCAAGCAGAAGAACTTTGCAGTATACTTCCTCATTCTGGCTGATGTTGTGGAATGGGCGAGGTCGAAGGATATCTTCATCGGCCCCGGTAGGGGTAGTGGTATTTCATCACTAGTCAACTACTGCCTGTTCATTACCAATATCGACCCTATTCCATACAAACTACAGTTCTTCCGATTCTTAGACCCAGCCCGAGATGACTGGCCTGACATTGATATTGACATTGAAATCAACCGCAGGTACGAGGTCAAAGAATATGTGAATCGTAAGTATGGATATACGGCCAATATCATGACGTTCAACTACTTCCGTGGTAAGTCTGCTATCAAGGCCGCAGCATCTGTATTCAAGATTCCTACGGGTGAAGTGAACAAGGCTACCAGTCTACTGGTCGATGACCCGGACTACCCGGTGATGGAGGCATATTCTACTTCCGAGGCCACAAGAGAATTCAGGAACAAGTATCCAGAGGTAGAGCCGCTGGCGCGAGCATTGGAGGGTCGTATCAGGGGCACCGGTATGCACGCAGGCGGAACGGTAATCTCGAAAATGCCGATTGAAGAATACGTTCCCATGGAGACCAGGGTTGACCCAAATGATGAAGCCAAGGGTAGAGTTCCGGTCATTGGAATTGATATGATTGACGCCGCTAATATCGGTCTCATCAAATATGACTTCCTTGGACTGAACAACCTTACGGTGATTCTTGAGACCATAGACAGGATATATGAGCGTACAGGCGAGAAGATTGACCCGTACCGTATCCCATTAGATGATGCATCCGTGTATGAGATGCTTTCCAAGGGATACACCAAGGGTGTGTTCCAGTGTGAGGGTGGGCCGTACACCAAGTTGCTTGTCAAGATGGGCGGGGTAGATAACTTCGATGACCTTGTAGCATCCAATGCCCTTGTACGACCAGGAGCATCCAACTCTTCTATTGGTGTAAACTACATCAAGGGTAAGGAGACTGGCGAGTTTGAATTCATTCACGCCGATGCTGAATACTTCACGCGAGACACATTCGGACAGATTCTATTCCAGGAACAACAGATGCTGCTTTGTACTGAGGTCGCCGGTATGTCTATGAGTGACGCTAACCAGGTCAGGCAGGCCATTGGTAAGAAGAAGGCAGACAAACTTGCAATATGGGAGCCTGCCTTTGTAGAGGGTGCGTCCAAGAAGATTGGTAATAGGCGAGCCCAGGCCGTATGGAATGACTTGGAGAAGTCTGCCGAATATGCATTCAACAAGGCGCACTCGGTAGGATATTCGATGATTTCATATTGGACCGCCTGGTTCAAGGTACACTATCCGGTAGAATACATGACCAGCGTGCTCAACCACCTATCCGGCCAAGATGTCAAGACCAAGGCTCTGTTCTACCTCATGGAAGCCAAGCGTATGGGTGTCAGAGTCAAGTTGCCACACGTCAATGCGTCAGATATAGAGAACTCTGTTGAGGACGGTGCTATCAGGATGGGGCTGTCATCAATCAAATACATCTCCGACAAGGTGGGTAGTAAGATTGTTGATAATGGGCCGTATGCAAACTATGCACAATTGATTGAGACGGCATCGACAAAGGGTTCCGGTATCAATAGTAGGGCCATAGATGCTATGAACAAGGTCGGTGCCGCCGCCTTTGACGACAACCCTCGTAGTGGCAATGAGCGTGAGAACTTCTATGAGTATTTGAACATACCAGCGTTCGACTCCAAGGAACTGCCGTCTGACGTGAAGGTACAATTCAGAGACCTGTCTGAATACACTGAGAACGAGGCGTTCTTGGTCTGCGGAATGGTGTACAATATCAAGGTGGGCCAGGGATGGTCTCTGGTAGAGGTTGTCGATGAATCCGGCAGCGCCGGAATGTTCGCAGCACAGAACGTCCCATTGGAAAAGGGTAAGATATACGTCATACTCGTGAGCAACAATAGAATAGCCCGATATATCACCACTGATGAGATATTGGATGGGTCGGGCGGTAATCTTACCAAGTTCTTGAATGCTAACAGGTTGAAACTCAATGATGGAGAATACAGATGTATCTCATTCAACAAGAGGACAACCAAGGCCGGTAGAATAATGGCAGATGCTGTATTCTCTGATGCTGATAAGAATCTCACCGGGTGTATGGTATTCAGTTCTGTGGTTGATAAAGCAACGATACCGTGTGTCACGGGAGCGAAAGTCAAGCCCGTCTTTGCAGAAACTAAAGACGGCGCAATCTATTTGAAGGATATTTAATGGAAGATGAAGGTATAGTAGCAATACTAGGATTGATATTGCTACAGTCAGGTGGAGAGATTAGGATACCGATGGAGGCTATTGTCAAGGGCCTGCCGTCCTATTCTGGCGTTCAGGTGTTCCCAGATGAAGCCAAGGATGAGTTGGTCATCCGTATAAGTACATTTGAGGACGCCGATGCCGAGTAGTGAGGAATTGCAGCAGGCGTACGGCCCTGACGAGGAAATCTTGGGGATTCACGATGTCTTAGATGTGGCCTATCACGATTTGAAGGATAAACTCGATGACTTGAAGGTCGATGTTGAATCTGCCAGATGGGATAGACTCGCCCAGACCATGCATGAGACCAGCGTGTCCAAGGGGTTCTGGTCTGACCCCGAGATGATGGACAAGTATGCCGCCAAGTTGGCACTCATCCATTCTGAGGTAACAGAGGTATTGGAGGCGTTGCGCAAGCGCCAGGGTGCCGATGCGGTAACAGAGGAATTCGCAGACATTCTCATTCGTACCTTCGACCTACATGCCACTTTGGTAGAGGCTGGCGAGGCCGCACCTAACTTGTACAGAGTGATGGTGGAGAAGATGAACACCAATAAGAACAGACCGGCCCTACATAACCATAGGTGGGGATGAGACAACAGGCGCGGTAGAATCTACCGCGCCTGTTGTGCTATAATTGTATAGGAAGGCAGGGATACTTTGACAGCAATTGATGATGTATTAGCGAGACTGAATCCGAGAACCGCACAGTCTTTCAGGCTAGCATCACAGATACAAACTAAATATCTCCCAACCCCGAGCCTTGGGTTGAACATGGCTATAAATGGGTTGAGATATGGTGGTTTCACAACAGTATACGGTAATCGTGGTAGCGGTAAGACCATGTTCGCATTGCAGGCAGCAGCCGAGGCACAGAAAGACGGCAAGACTGTAGCATGGCTGGACGTGGAGAAGAACTTCGAACCGTCCTGGGCACGACGCCTGGGGGCAGATGTAGATAGCATGTATGTAGATTCGCAGACTATCAGCATCGCCGGTATGGCAAACAAGGCCGTAGACTTCATTCACGCCGGTATAGATGTTCTCGTCATCGACTCTATTTCACAGTTACTTCCTCAGTCCTATTTCGAGGATGCCAAGGAAGGTGCTACAGAGTTGAAAGACCTACAGAACACTGGTCAGATTGGTACGTTCTCAAAGAACATGGGACAGGCTATCAATATGATGAACAGCGTGAATCAGGGTACGGCAATCATTTTGATTTCTCAGGTGAGGAACAAGATTGGCTCATATGGCGGCGGTCTGGAATTCCAGGGCGGCAAGGCCGTAGAGCATGCGAGTTCAACGATATTGAAACTCTGGCGCACACCATCAGACTCGATTGAGGCTGAGGTACATGTGGGTGACGGACTACTCCTTAAGAGGCCCGTAGGAGCCCCTGTAACGTGGACTGTGGAAAAGAACAGAGGCCCCGGTATGGGAATGTCAAACTCGTATGATATTTACACAGGAGGCGATTTCAGAGGCATCGACCTCACGGGCGAGGTAGTCACCTATGGTGTTGAATATGGCATCATCAAGAAGGGTGGCGCATGGTTCACCGTGGGTGATGAGAGGTTCCAGGGTCGTCCTAAGGTTATTGATTATCTGAGGAACAACCCAGATGTTCAAGAGAAGATTTACGGAGAGATTCTTGCCAAATCCATTCAATGATTCTGTATGGGGTTTGCCGAAGGATGCGAACCCAGAGGTGGCAGATGATGTGATTGAGGTAACTAATAGTTACCTCACTTGTGAACGCTGTTTCTCCATCGCCACCACAGGCAGATATAACGAGAAGAAGCAGATTCTATGGTTCACATGCCCGGAATGCAATGCCGTCAATGAGGTAAGGCATATAGAACTATGAGTGAGGCTAGTGAGGTTAAGCGTGATGGTGCTCGCGCCCAGAAGAACTCTGGGCGCGGGCAGTATCAAAAAGGAGATTCCATCTTGGATATCTTCACAGTTGACTACAAGGAATACTCCAAGTCATTCTCTGTGAGCCGTGACGTATGGGCAAAAATATGTTCAGATGCCTTTAGGAATGGTCAGAACGAACCGGCATTGAAACTCGTGCTCGGCTCCGGTAATGAGAAGATTCGCCTATGGGTCGTAGCCGAACACATCATAGAGGATTATATTAGACTTAGAAAGGCAGAGGAAGGTGACTGACAAGACTAGTCTAGAGTATATTTCAGACATTCAGGACTTTATAGACTTACACGACTTCTTACAAGAGGATGCTGACTTCTTAGAGGCTCTGGATATGGGTTTGAAGTGTATAGCGAAGCCGGACCTACCGCCCGCGATTGCTCGTCAGGTAATGGTACAGATGCAGGGGTACGCCATGCGTTTCAAGATGCAGCATCTTGTATACATGCAGATACACACCGGTCGCACCGGTAGCATAGAGAATGTCAAGAAGAATGCCTATGCATATATGTCAGACCAATGTCACAACCTAGCACAAACTTTGAAATATCTAGTGAGGGAAAACTTTTGAGAGAAATAGTAGACTTTAGTAAGCAAAGCCTGGCACAGAAGAGATTCAATGCTCATAAAATGGCAGATTTGCTTGAGAAGGCATATATGTCAAGTAGGCGCGAGCCCAATGACAGGGCGAAGAAGTCGTTTGCACCATCGGGAATCGGATATGGTGCGGGAACATGCCCTAGGCGTTGGTGGTATGACTTCAACGGTGGCGTTCTCCGTGTAGATGAGCCGGACGCAATCGGTATTGCCAATATGGCCTATGGTACGGAGGCGCATGAAAGAATTCAGAACTTGTTCGACACCGCTGGTATTCTCGTAGAGGCTGAGCGCAAGGTTGTCACAGACGACCAACCCGATATGCCACCGGTATTCGGATTCGCTGACCTCATCATAAACTGGCAGGGTGAAGAGGCTGTGGGAGAAATCAAGACTACATCTCAAGAGTCCTTCGTGGCCAAGTCCGCTAAGGGCCAGCCAGCAGGGTATCATCTTCTACAGGTATTGATTTATATGAAAGTCCTTGGTTTGAACAAGGGCTTCTTACTTTATGAGAACAAGAACTCTCAGCAGATGCTCATCATGCCGGTGACCTGGAATGTCGCAAACACCAAACTCATTGATGATACATTCGAATGGATGAATCTGGTTTATGGTAATGCTATGAACGGCTCTCTTCCCAAGAGGCCGTTCAGGTCTGAGAAGTCAGTGGTATGCAAGACGTGCCCGTTCTTGAAGCATTGCTGGAATGACGAACCCGGCTCGGTAGAACTACCAGTATTGGAAGTGCCGAAGTAAAGCATGCAACAGAGCGGGGGTGATAATTGATGATTGGTGATGAATTTATCTGCGCCAGACCAGGTTGCGGAGTGAAGGCGTTCAAGACCACCCATAATCAGAAGTATTGCACCAACGAGTGTTGCAGAATAGAGACGAATCGCAAGATTATGGAGAAGTACCATGAGCGAGCGGCAATCAAGAAGGGCAAGAAGAGACAATGCAAATCGTGTGGTACTAGTCTGTCAAGATATAACGAAAGTGACCTATGTGGCGCATGTGAAACCAAGAAACGTACAGAGTATGTGGGCGAAGCCGCGCAATTAATGGCGTCAGTGTCCTGGCTCTGATATAATTGAGTAATGAAGTATTCAGACTTAGTTAAACGTGAGGCCGGTAGAGTCATAGGAATAGATTGTTCCACCAATTCATTAGCCTATGCCATTTTTGAGAATGGCGACCCGGTAATATGTGGAGAAATAATGTTCAAGGGGGCTAATATATATGAACGACTTAATGACGCTAGAAGAAAGACTCAGGCTCTTGTGGATTCACGAGTGTTATGTGGTGATTACGTCGGAATGGAAGCCGCTATCGCCGCTAAGTCAGGAGCCGTGACTATCAAGTTGAGTTACGTATACGGTGCCGTGCTGAGTGTGTTGATGCAGAATAAGATGCAGGTCGAGACGGTATACCCGATTACCTGGCAAACATTCATAGGCAATCCCAACTTGAAGCCTGACGAGAAGAAGGCGCTCAGGGAGAAGTTTCCTGGGCACAAGGATTCGTGGTATCAGAACGAGGGTCGTAAGATGAGGAAGCAAAGGACATTGGACTTTGCCAAGAAGTATTTTACGATACCGGGCGATTCTGATAACGTCGGTGATGCCGTAGGTATCGCGTACTATACTAGCGAGCAGTTGACGAGACGATGAGTAACAAACTATATCAATCTGAGAAGTGGTTGAGATACCACTATCTAAGATTGAGGAAGTCGCCAGAAGAAATCGCAAAGATGTGCGACTGTACCCCTATGACCATCTATAGGGCGTTGAAACAATATGGATTGAGAAGATGAAGTTCAGAACCAAGCCGTTTGAGATTGAAGCATACCAGTTCAATGACGAGCCTAACGACTATAACAGGCTATCGTACTTTACTGAGAATCAGTTCTGGTCGGTAGGTGTCGAAGATAGAGGCGACGACCCAGACATCATTGCTGAGGTATACGATAAACTACACTCCACCTGGGTGGGCGTCAAGAAGGGTCAATGGATTATCAAGGGCAACAAGGGAGAGTTCTACCCTTGTGACGATGAGATATTCAAAGCCAAGTACGAGCCGGTAGTTGATGAGAATCAATATGCCGATGGACACACCTACGACCGCACATGAGATACACCATATTCAGTGTAGACGATTCACGCAAACACTACACGGACGCTATCAGGCAAACACTTTCCGATTGGGAGGAAGTACCGGCGCTGGCGGTAGATGGTAGGATTCCTGCTGAGTTGGCAAAGGCTCAGGATATTCATAGATATCCGGTGAACTATCTATCACAATACGGTTCACCATTGGTGGGTCAGTTGGGTATATGGTATGGTGTGTTGAATGCCTTGGAGTATGCTCCCATCGTAACCATAGAAGATGACGCTATCCTTGGGCATGACTTCCACTTCCATTGGCGTAATAGGTTGACATATATTCCTAAGGACGCAGACTTCTTTAGTCTGTTCCTTCCGAGGGACTCGGACCATATGTTCAACAAGGCTCGCGCGGTAAATAATGTGGTCACTCCCACCTACCAAAGATACGGTGGGGTATCCATGTACTATACTGAGAAAGGTGCTAATAATATCAAGGCGCTGCTAGACCGCGACGGTATTACCGGTCAATATGATGATACTCTATATAGATATTCACAACTTGGTGAATTGAAAGGGTATTGTTCTAGACCAGAGCATTCTGATTTAGTATATATAACAGGCTCTGAGAAGAGTATTGTGCAGGAGAGCGAATATGCTTGATATGACTATATTGATTCCAACACGCGAGCGACCACAGTCAGCCAAACGACAACACCCGCTCATTGATGTTGAGCATTACTATTGCATTGATGATGATGACCCGACAATCAATCAATATTATGATGTATTGCCTCGGGAGAATATTTGGGTGGGACCGCCGAATAGATTGGGTGGCTGGCTCAACCATGCTTCACAACAACTGGTTGATAGACACTATATGGATATTATTGGATTCGTGGGAGATGATGTTCTACCGAGGACACCGAATTGGGCCGGTATGATTTGTGAGGCCATGATACCCAATGGTATTGTTTATTGCGATGATGGTTGGCAAGGACAGAATCTTCCTACCGCCGCATTCATGGACGCCACGATGATTGCCAAGGCCGGGTACATGGTGTATCCTGAACTGACGCATCTATACATCGACAATCATTGGAAGGCATGGGGCGAGGCGTTGGATTCTTTGGTGTATCTACCCGATGTGTATTTAGAGCATATGCATCCCTTCGCCGGTAAGTCTGATAGTGACGCCACCTATGAGCGTGCCAACCATCCAGATATGTATACTAAAGATGGTGAAGCGTATAGTAGATTCATCACTGATGAATTGAATAAGTTGGTGACCAGAGTACGTGGCTAATATATATACCGGAGGTACCTTCGACCTATTTCACGAAGGACATCTGGAACTGTTGGAGGCTTGCAGGAGGCTGGCCGGTAGTGGTATAGTGGTGGTGGCTGTCAATACGGACGAGTTCATCTACAGGTTCAAGAACAACTATCCGATACAGTCGTTGAGAGAGCGTACTAAGTTATTGGAATCATGTAAGTATGTTGACTATGTGATTCCAAACATAGGTGAAGAACTTTCCACCATAACCATCAGTAATTGGAATGACAGGTTTCCTGACCGCAAGATAGACGTGGTTGCTATTGGCTCAGATTGGGCCGGTAGAGATTACTATGGCCAAATGGGCTTTAGCAAAGAATGGTTGGACGAACGTAATATCATTCTTGCCTACATAGATAGACGTACCGGACAGAGCACGTCCAATTTGAAGAACATATTGAGAGGTTGATATGGTTTACGATATAAACTATGAGTTGCCAGACAAGAGGGCAATGATTGAGGTTGACTACAAGGATGCCCCTGTGGATTCCGAATTAATGATTAAGGACAAGGCGGGCAACTTGTACTCGGCCACGGTAGAAACCAGGGTATTCGGCGGTGTCGTCGTAAAGGTAAAGGAAGTCCTGGTAGGCTAGTGGTCAAAGAACGTGATGAGGCGCAGAAGCGTACTCAGAAAGCAAAAGCGCGTTATGATGCTGAGGTTAGGAAGTTAGAGGAAGAGACCGTACGCTTCTCCTGGCATGTTGTAGAGTATACTCCCGGAGACCATGCCGGTGGATACTATGATAGATATATTCAACCGAAGCGAGTGCAGGTCAGTCCAGATTTCAATACAGAAGATGATGCCAAGCGATGGATGGAGGCTCACGAGCCGGACGAGGGTAATTCATTATATATCCAGAGAATGCGTTTGCGTAAGTATACTGTATTGCGATGGGTGGATTACTGATGGAGATAATTGTGCTTAGTGGCTTTGCACGCGCCGGTAAAGATGAGGCTGCTGCTGTATTGGTCAATGAGTTTGGATTCACACAAGTCGCATTCGCAGACAAGTTGCGTGATATGCTTTATGCCTTGAACCCGGCTGTGCCGCATGACATTAACATTAGACGAAATGATTTTGACAAGCCACTCAGATACGTCCAAGATGTAATTGATGAGTATGGTTGGAATGGCTATAAGGAAACTCCATATGGTCCCGAGATTCGTCGTCTATTACAGAGGCTTGGTACCGAGGCCGGTAGACAGACGCTATGGGATACCATCTGGATTGATGCCGCCCTTGCTGGACTTAGCGAAAACGCTAAGATTGTGGTCTCGGACGGTAGATTCTTCAATGAGTTCGACGCCGTACGCGCTCGTGGTGGTGTTGTCTGGCGTATTGAAAGACCGGGGGTAGGCCCTCAGTCCAACCATCCTAGTGAGATGGAGGCTATCGACTACCCACACTTCTCAGCACGTCTGAATAATGACGGTACGCTGAAAGACTGGCGTAATACAGTAGTGGACAACTATATAGAGTTAAAGACTGGTCGCTACTATGGACATAAGGATGCCGATTAGGCTTGACATTTAAATCCTAGTCGTATATTATATGCGTATGAAAGATACAGATTATGCGTGGGCTGCTGGGTTCTGGGATGGTGAGGGTTGTGTATCACTCACATATAGACAATGGAGTGAGAACACTCCAAGAATTCCTAGGATTGTAGTACAGGTTGCTCAGGTTGACCGTAGAGTCCTTGACAGATTTCAGAGTGTTGTCGGTTATGGAAACGTATTGGGGCCGTATAAGCCAAGAAGTAATAACGCTCAACCGTATCATGTATGGCGAGTTGAAGGAGTTCCACATCTTCAAAGGATGCGAGATTTACTTGCACCATATCTTGGAGAGGTTAAACTTAATCAGATGGATATTGCATTGGAGGCTCGTAGAGTCTGGGAAAAGACTGCAACCTGTCTAGTGCATGGCACTAGGCTTGTTGAGAATGTGAGCGGTGGCAGATGGAACTGTCCTGCGTGTTTATCAGATGCCGGTAAGAAGGCGGCTAAGGCCCGTTGGGGCAGTAAGGATGTGATGTCATGACGCTTCGCGTCGGTTTTTGACCTCGACGGATGTGGGTATGATTTTGGTAATTCAGTTAGGAGATATCTAGATTCTATTGGAAGAACATACGGATTCAAAGATGGTGCAGACGAACCGCACCATTGGGACTTCTACGAATATTGGGGAATGGACAGGGCAGAGTTCTCGCAGATTTGCCACGATGGTGTGGATGCGGGTTTCATCTTCTCGGGTCCGGTTCGCCCAAACACTGTCGAGGCTTTCAAAGCAGTAAAGGAGATGGGTCATACCATCGTTATTATTACCGACCGTCAGTTCGGGTGTTCGCCAACAGCATCGCATCAGGCTACGCGCGTGTGGTTGGCTGAGAACGGTATCGAATATGATGAGTTGCACTTCTCTGCTGATAAGTTGATTGTTCCAACCGACTGCTTCGTTGAGGACAAGTTGGAGAACTATGATATCCTTACCGCCGCCGGTACGCCATGCGTCCTCATAGATAGGCCCTGGAACCAAGACGGTAACGATACCAGACTGCGTATCAATGATATTGGTCAGTATCCACCATTCGTGTCTCTGGTCGCTGACCTGCACAAGAACAGGCTAAGTATGGTATAATCTTAGGTATGCCTATATATTTATATCGTAGATGTTTATGTGAGTCCTCTCAGGACGGTCATCATGAGCGAACGGCAACAATTGATGACAGAGACAACCAGCGATGCGATTTCTGTGGCTCTCAACTTGTTCGTAAACTAGCATTCACTGGCCTTACTTGGGCACCAACAGCAGGCGGTATGCGATGAGCCTCATGCCCGTTGAACAGCCGCGTTTCGAAGAGATGCGCGATGTCGTAGAATTATATATCAAGAACGTCAACCCTACCAAGATTGCCAAGCAACTCGGTATCCGTAGGGTTGACGTTCTTTCTCACATTGAGGATTGGAAGAAGTCCTCAGTAGGGTCCGAGGTCATGAAGGACCGCGTTGAGGAACTCATAGCCTCTATGGACGAGCACTACTCCATGCTTATCACCAAAGCATATGAGATTGTTGACGAGGTAGACACCCTTCGTAATTCTGATAAAGAAACTATGACGCGCTCCCAGATGCTCTCTCAGAAGAAGGGCGCTCTGGACCTTATCGCCAAGTTGGAAAAAGACCGCATTGATGTGCTGCAGAAATCTGGCCTGCTCGATGCCGCCGACGTTGGTGACCAACTCGTACAGATGCAGGAAGAGTATCAGCACGTCATGGACCTGCTTTCAGAGCACCTATGCGATGACTGTCATACCAAGATTCTAGGCGCGTTGGCCAGAGAGAATGATGCTGTGGTGGTAGTACGTGGCGAATGACTTTGCGAGACAGTTGTTCAATAGACTGTCAGGTGCAGAATTCGAAGAACTGCCGGTAGATATCCATGAGTTTGTAACATCTGATGAATATTGTGGATTGAAAGCATTGTCCGAACACCAATACTCCTTGGTCAAAGCGATGAGCCAAATCTATAAGCGCGAGACGCTGGTGGCTTTATATGGTGACGATGCATTGGCTGAACAGCGATATCGTGAGACGTGTCGAGAGATTATCATGCAACTTGGTAAGGGTTCTGGAAAGGACTTTACCTCTACCGTCGCGGTATCGTACGTGGTATACCTTCTCCTATGCCTTAAAGACCCAGCCCTATACTACGATAAGCCTAAGGGAGACTCCATTGATATCATCAATATTGCTATCAACTCAGACCAGGCCAATAGGGTTTTCTTCAAGAACTTTGTAGAGCGAGTAAAGAATAACCCTTGGTTCGATGGTAAGTTTGTCGAGAAGCAGGGCAGCATCGAGTTCGACAAGAACGTCACCGTGTACTCTGGACACTCCGAACGAGAGGCGTTTGAGGGTTATAATACACTCTTGGTAATCCTTGACGAGATTAGTGGTTTCGCTCTTGAATCGTCGTCCGGTAACCAAAGCGCAAAGACTGCAGGAGCCATATATGATATGTACAAGGCTTCGGTTACCTCTCGATTTGCTAAGTTCGGCAAACTGGTATTACTATCATTCCCTCGTTTCAAGGATGACTTCATTCAACAGAAGTATAATGAGGTAATTGCTGAGAAGGAGACGGTAGTCCGCTCGGCCACCTTGAAGGTAGACCCTGAACTACCTGATGGTTATGAGGGTAATGAGTTTGAGATTAAGTGGGATGAGGATGAAATAATCCGATATGCATTCCCTTACACGTTTGCTTTGAAGAGACCATCATGGGAAGTGAATCCCACCAAGGACTTACAAACGGACTACGCCCTAGACTTCTATCGTAATATGGGAGACGCGCTCGGTAGATTCGCTTGCATGCCGTCCAACCTAGAAGATGGTTTCTTCAAGAACAAAGAGAAGATTGACGATGCGTTCTCTAGGCTCAATGGTGTAGACGACTTCGGAGTGTTTCACCCATCCTTCGTACCGAAGGATGATACCCGATACTTCATGCATGTTGACCTCGCTCAGAAGCACGACCACTGTGCGGTGTCTATGGCACATATCGAGAAGTGGTTGGAATATAAGATTGGTGATAACATGACAGAATACCTCCCGGTAGTATCTGTCGATGCTATTAGATATTGGACACCCACCAAAGAGAAGTCGGTTGACTTCAAAGATGTTATTGAATATATCAAGGCGGTCAGACGCCGAGGCTTTGACTTGAAGTTAGTGACGTTCGACCGCTGGAACTCCCACGACACCATGCAGGACTTGGAACGAAACGGCATCAAAACAGATATCCTCAGTGTTGACAAGAAACACTATGATGACTTCCTTATCACCATGTACGACAATAGGCTGTTTGGTCCTAGAGTTGAATTGCTTATTGAGGAACTAGGTCAGTTGCGTCAGGTCATCCGTGGTACCAAGGTGACCATCGACCACCCGAGAAAGGGAAGCAAGGACTTGGCTGATGCCGTATGTGGTAGTATCTGGGACGCGGTGGCACACACCCCTAAGGAAGAGAACGTAATGGTAGAGGCATTCACGTTATCTGATTTGAAGAAACAGGTTGTAGAAGAGGAAGAGCGAAGGTCTAAGTGGGACCGAGAGGGTGTTATTGTGGCCCCCAAGCCGAGGCTTGACGATGCCCCCAGAGATGTTCAAGAGATGGTAAGAGAACTGATGAGAGTCCTCTGACCCTTTGACACTACCGGGCGGTAGTGGTAGAATGAAAGTAAACATTAAGGAGGGCAGTAAGCATGACAGAACTCATTGCAGAGGAAACTGAGCATGAGCGCATGGAGGCCACACGCCACCATCGTCCCACTCGCGCAGAACTTGTGCTTGCCCTAATCGAGAGAGATGGGGATGAGTGTGCTTACTGTGAAAGAGATTTCTCACAGCGGGAAAGAACACTCGACCACGTATTCCCTCAGTCTAGGGCTTATGCAGAAGGATGGACGTACGAACAGGTTTGGGATTTGTCCAACCTGGTTCTAGCATGTAAGCCGTGTAATGCACGCAAGGGCGACCAACTTCTCAACGAAGATGGTACCATTCCGGTTAAGACCAAGCGTACATTCAGGTATCGTCGTGATAAGAGAGCCACTCGCCCGAGTGAGCCGTGCGTTATGTGCGATAATGGACATAACCTATTCATTGGCGAGATATGTGCTCAGTGTGGTTGCGATGCTCAGAGGTTCCCACGTTCCGCCAAGGTACGTGCGGACCAGTGTGACCACGCGCTAACGTGGTGTTGGAGTTGTTCAATCGGATTGACTCCGCGCTCCGGTAGTCTTGAAATGCTATTCTTCGGAGTAGAGGGTCAAGAAGAGGGCTACTTGGAGTCTTGACACAAGTCTGACCCAGATGATAGTATGGCCGGTAGGCGTAAGTCGCGGTGAACTTCCTGCGCAGCCTACCGGCCACATCTATGCGGGAAGGAAACGCAGATGAAGGTTACATTCTTCACCGGAGCCGGTATATCAGCCAATGCCGGTATACCCGTTTATCGTGCTGAGGGCAGTTCGTGGACAGATTCTGACTTGGAGAAGAAGTCGCATTCCCATTCATATGGGAATCATCTGCCAGAGTTGTGGGACAAGCATTGGGGACCGCTGAGTTTACAGATACGTCAGACCGGGCCGACATATACGCATAAGCGTATTGCTGAGGCTTACCCGGATGCTGTGGTCATTACGCAGAATGTAGATGACCTGCACGAGCGCGCCGGTAGTGATACCATTCACCTTCACGGTACCCTAGCAGGATATTGCATGCGCTGTAAATCTAATGAGGTAGCCCGATATCAAATGATGATGGGTGCGCCGGTATGCTACAACTGTGGTAGCAATAAGACCAGACCGGCGGCGGTACTGTTCGGTGAGTCGATTCCTCGTAAACTTTATAATAACGCAAATAAGATTGTCATGGAGTCAGACGTTCTCGTCGTAATAGGGTCGTCTCTTGTTGTCTACCCGGCCACGGCAATCGTGATGGATGCCATTATGCGTAAGCAAAACGTCATCATCGTCAACAAGTCAGAAACGTCGTTTGATAAGTTCGCTAACATAGCATTGCATGATGATTGTGACTCCGTTATTGATAACATACTATGATTGGAAGTTAGATGCAAACCTATCACAAGATTAACTCCCTCTATAAGCGTCATGTGGACGGTAAGAAGAAGGGTAAGTTGATAGAGGGCGAGTGGGCGACCCCAGAGATTGGATATCTTTCCAACAACCTATGGGAGTTTACCGAGAAGGTAGACGGTACCAATATTCGTGTGGGGTATACTCCTGGAATGGTGGTATTCGGTGGTAGGACTGAGAAGTCTGAACTACCGGGGCCGCTTTCCGAGTGGCTCATGGCTAACCTTACTGCAGAAGTATTTGCCAATGCTGGATTTGAGGATGGAGTCACGCTGTACGGAGAAGGGTATGGCCCTAAGATTCAAAGTGGTGAGAACTATAGTCCGTCTCAGAAGTTCGTATTGTTTGACGTAAAGATAGGTGATTTCTGGTTGAGCCGCCCCAACGTCATAGATGTGGCATCCAAGTTGGGTCTTGACGCCGTTCCGGTGATTGGCAGGGGTACGCTGTTCGACGCTATGGATATTGTCCGTTCTGGTTTCATATTCAACAATGCTGGTGGTATAGAGAGATACGGACGAGGTACGTTGCAGTCTGCATGGGGAGACTTCGATGCCGAAGGTATTGTGGCTCGTCCGGTAGTAGATATGTTCGACCGTTTCGGTAACAGAATCATAACCAAGATTAAGAAGGTGGATTTCAATGGCACATGAGGAAACATATGAAGAGAATATAGGTCCGTTGGATTGCGCCGGTAGAAGAATCAAAGAGGGTGATAACCTCGTCGTCGGTACCAATTCCGGTATCAGAGTTGGCAAGGTAATCGCCGTCAAAGAGTTCGAAAATGACTATCGTAACATTTGGACATACTCTATCACCATTGACAGAGAACTTCCCAAGAAGGGTCGTCAGACATTTCAACACAATGTCCTCACTGAAACCAAGTTCTGGGTGATGGATTCACAGGTGAATTTAAGGAACAAACCCGGTTATTGGTGAGCCGGTAGTGCTATAATTGAAGTATGGACAAGAAATTAGGACGACTTCCAAACGACCCGAGCAAGCCTCGATTGTTGTTTGCCAAGTATACGGAAGAGAAGCCAACCTACCCGGATAGGGTTGACTATATCAGTGATATAACATATCCGATGTATTTGAATGATAAGATTGGCGACTGCACCATTGCAGGCGCGGCTCACATGATTCAGGCAATATCTAAGTATGGTCAGGGAGTTATACAAACGCTTACCGACGATGACGTAGTTAGTGCATATGAGGCTAACACGGGGTATGACCCGAGTACCGGCGCAAACGACGACGGCGCGGTAATGCAAGACGTTCTTAATTATTGGCGTAAGACTGGTATCGGCGGTCATAATATTCTCGCATTCGCTGAGGTAGATGTGAACAATACCGATGAGATTCGTAATGCGCTTAGTACCTTCGGTGCGTTGTATATCGGTATAAACTTCCCAGACTCTGCAATGGAGCAATTCGACTCCGGTAAGCCCTGGGACGTTCAAGATGGTGCCAACCTAGACGGTGGTCACGCTATCCACGGTGGCTTCTATGATGTGAATGGTAACTACAAGGTAACCACTTGGGGTGCTATTCAGGAAATGACCCCGGCATTCTGGAACGAATACGTTGAAGAGGCGTGGGTGGTAATCACACCGGAGTGGTTGAACGCTGCCGGGACATCACCGAGCGGTCTTAATCTTAATCAACTAGGAGAGGACTTGGCAGAACTTACTGGTGGTGTGAATCCTTTCCCGACACCTGAACCTAATCCAACGCCTACGCCTGTGGTTGTTTCGAATGATGACTTGGCTTCGTTCTTGAGCGATTTCCTACCGAGTCACGACCTATCGGCATTACCGGTCCTTCAAGAGAAGTTGCAAGACTGGCTCGCATCCAGGACGTGACCAAGGACACGCTCTAGAAGTGGATAATAGCCACATACTCATGGTATGCTAGTAGTATGAGAACATATGAAATAGGCTATGATTTAGCACAAAATGATATTAAGAGATTCGGTATTCTCCACGCATTCGACAAGATGGAGGTACTTGACGGAGAGTTCGGTACCGGCTACACTGAGGCCGTGGAGAGCTTCGTAGAGAGAGTTTGAAAGACTACCGGGCGGGGATTTGACAAGCCCGCCCGGTAGTGCTATGATAGTATAGACGTAATGGTTCAGGGACGGAAGTCAGCAGGCCAACGTCATCTTTGCTCTATAGTGTAACTGGCAACACACTTGATTCTGACTCAAGAGAGTCTAGGTTCGAACCCTAGTAGAGCAGCACTTGACAGAATACTACCGCTTGCGGTATAGTTCTGTTAACGAGAACCTGTGGTGTAGTGTTGCACGGCTTTCGCAAGGGGGTAGGCTTGGGCTCAATACCCAGCGGGTTTACCAGTCGATTCATGTGAGACTTAAAATATCATGATATATGTCGCTGGTGAAGTGGTATCACGTTGGATTCCAGCCCCAAAGTTCCGAGTTCGATTCTTGGGCGACGTGCGTTGGTAATAATTGATTGCGTATACATGAGATTATTACAAGTGTGACAGGGTATACGACGAATGTCATGCGAAACATCTAGGTGTGGGGCAGTAGGTCAGCCCGCTTCCCTCGGACGGAAGAGTACCGCAGGTTCGAATCCTGCCACCTAGACCATAAATCTAGTAACCGGGTGTTGGAAAACGGTAATCCGCGTGTTTTGGATACACGAGACAGCGAGTTCGACTCTCGCCTCCCGGACAACGGTAGCCTCACGGCTGCTATGACGAGGTATAGTAGACTGGTTAGCACACTTCTCTGATAAGGAAGTAAACGTGGTTCGATTCCACGTACCTCGACGCCGGTTTGCTTGTATGTTTCGGCTGCGGCTGAAATGTATGGGCGCCGGTGTGCTTCAACTGGCTTAAGAACGAGGCGTCACGAAGGTATATACCGCACGCCTACTCCTGGCAAGGAGGCCGACAGAAGGTAATCAAATAACCTCGTGAGGTCAAACGGTTAAGATATTACCCTGTCACGGTACATGGAGCGGGTTCGACTCCCGTCGCGAGGACACTATGAATGAAAATAGTCAGGGAAATTTGGCATGCAACTCTTCAATATACCCTAACACTTGGAGTACACCAAGCACTCGCACGGTGAAGGAAACTGTAGAAGAGTATGACGGCGACGGTAAGTTGGTAAAGAGAACCATCACCGAGACCACCACCACAGATTCCTATAGATACCAGCCATATCAAGCAATCTACTAAGGATAAACTATGAGCCGTGAAGTTCTTTTCAAGACCATTCACGGCTCTCGTCTTTATGGGTTAAACCACGCCGGTAGTGATGACGATTTCTACACCGTCGTCACCAAGAAGTTGACAGATACTCGTATCGGTAGACAGACCAAGGCTCGCTACGCCAAACAGACCATCGTTGACAACGAGGACTCTATGGTGGTAGACTTCGGTACTTGGGTTGAGATGTGTAAGTCTGGTGTGCCGCAGGCACTTGAGGCAATGTTCTCAGGTATGCCCTTAGAGGACCGTATTGGCGATTTCAGAGCCTCCTGGTATTGTGGTGACCAAGTATACCAGCGTTATTTCAGGACTATTAAATCCTTTGCGCTCAGCGAGGATGAAGGTATAAAGAAGCGTCGTCACGCATTGCGTCTGGCGCTCAACCTTAATGAGATAGGTCGCACCGGTAGATTCAATCCGACCCTATCCAAAGAAGATGCAAATTATATCACTCGTATGGCTACTAAGTCACACGATGATGTATATGGATTAGCACTATGTATAGCATGGTAGGAGAACAATGAGTCTGATTGATGATTTAAGGGATTGGTACAAGGAAGAGTCATATCCGCCAAGTGCCTGGGATATTGACGATGTTGAACAAATCGCCTATGAAGTGATTGATGATTCTCCGCGTTGGGGTAATGTTGTTCAAATCGTATATAAGCGCGGTGATGAGTTGGCGGCGGTAGAAGATATTGAGCCTGCCACAGAAATGCAGGGCTGGGGAGACTACGGCGAGCCTGAGATATACAAGGTCTCGCCGGTAGAGGTAAAGACAATCAAGTACGAGAGGGTCTGATTGCCTTTATTCCAGTGTAGTTTGACATGACCATTTTATCATGCTACACTGGACTTGGATGCGTAGTTCAATGGTAGAACAACGGTCTTACACACCGTTAACGTGGGTTCAATTCCCTCCGCATCTACTGAACGCCGGAAAGACTACCGCCCCTTCGGAGGCTCCGGTACCCGAGAGTAGTCATATGGAAGATGAATTGCAACGGCTTGCAACACTGTCTTGAAAACAGTTGGTTCCGAAAGGGATTGGGCTCGACACCTACTTCTTCCGCCGTGTTTAAACAAGAGCACGATGCTATGGGCGCGGTAGTGACTTGACTCCCCCACGTTGATAGCACCCAAGGCAGTATCGTATATTGGTATTACGTTCGGTTGAAGCCCGAAGGAATACGGTTCGATTCCGTGTGCTGCTACGCGTATATAGTGTTTAATGGTTAGCACATTTGACTTCCAATCAAATAGTGTGGGTTCGAATCCCGCTATACGCTCAGATGAAGAATTGATGACTAGTTAAATCAATTCCGAATCAACCGTAGTGGTTCTCCCCCGACGATGGGGCAGTACAATGAACTATAGGTAAATCGGGTTAGCGACTCGTGAATCCTGAATCTACGGGCATCCGGGTGTAATGGCGGTGGCTACGAACCACTAGCGCATAACGGAATGAAAATGAGGGTTCGAATCCCTTCACTCGGTCTCTGACTACGGATTGACCTGTGATTCGTAGCATGCTATGATGAAGTATCATGAAGGTATGTAATAAATGTGGCGTCTCTAAGAGCCTTGAAGAATTTAGAGTTCACTCTACGCGCAAGACATACTACGGATATTGCATAGAATGTCATCGCAAACAAGTACGAGAGCACTATCAGAAGAATAAGCAATATTATATTGATAAAGCTAAGTCTTGGAGAGCAGAGTGCAGAGATAAAATTAATGAGTTAAAGTCTGTACCGTGTACTGATTGTGGAAAAACATTCCCATCCTATGTGATGGACTTCGACCATATGGGTATCGAAGAGAAAATTTGTAATATTTCTCAAATGGTCGGTGTAAAGGGCATGGAGTCGATACTATCAGAGATAGCCAAATGTGAAATCGTGTGTGCTAACTGTCATAGGATTAGAACGCATGAAAGACAGGCTACCATTTGAATCCAATCTGTGATAGTATTGATTCATGAAAACGTTTCGATACGATGTCTCCCTCGTTGTAGAGGTAGAGGCATTCTCAGAGATTGATGCCGAAGATGCGGTTCGTGACGCCTTTGGTTTAGGTGATACTTGCGGGTTGAATATAGTGGAGTCCGAAGTTGGTAATTTCACAGTTGATTGATACCTTGCAGATATGTTCATTCTGTTGCAAAGCACCATCTGATGGTATAGCAAAACTACAAGACCCAGAAGGTGATATTGTGGATTTGCCACTATGTTTGAACTGCTTCAATTCAATAAGTTAGACTTGCTCCGGTAGTGAAAAATGGAAACACGCTCAGGTATGCGCGCTACTATGGGAACGATGCGCACGTTCCTGAATCCAACTGAGAAACTGAGGTTCGATTCCTCGCCGGTGCTCTCATTCCAATTAGGAGATATATGATTAAGGAGATTAGCCATGTTAACCGGTAAGTAGGGGCAACCATTAATTACCGATAACCTTACCGGTTGCCCCGGAAAGGTAACAACATGGCAACACAAGCACGAGGCGCGAGCAACAAGGCTAAGAACCAGGAAATGGCTCAGCGCATGAAGCAGTTGGGTATTCGTCGCACAACCGGACTATGCCCAATCTGCTACCGACACGTAAGCATTCCGATGGACCGTCACTTCTGGGGAGGCATCTGCGTATGACTGGACTCAATCACGATTGGGATAGACCGTATGGCCCAGGCCATGCAGACTTCCAACACGGCGCGGTAGATGAAGATGACTTCGACAAGGAAGTAGTGTATACTCCTAGGAGACGTAAGAAGGGATGCAAGAAGCACAAGGGCAATCCTTGTGCTTTCACCAAGAAGATTTTCCGCAACCAGTGGTGGTCATCATCCAAAGAGATGTGGGTAGTTAGTTCAATCATGACTTGCGAGAAGTGTGGCAAGCACGATTGGACTAGTTACAAGTATGAATACAGGAAGTCTCCTGTAACCTAAGACGGACCTGGCCGGTAAACCCAGAATCAATTGATTAGATGTTCTAAGTGTAATACGAGAATAAAGACCCACCTATGGATTGTGGGCGGTAGGGTTTACTGTGGTGTCTCGTGTCAGCGAGATGGTAAGTCATTCTTTGAGAAAACCAGAAGGGCACTTGATAAGATGTATAAGGATAGTGCTGGCTGATGATGTGGAGTATCGCGTTGGCAGGAATATTCATTTTCTGCATATACAAACTCAGATGATATAATTGAATAGATGGGCGCTATTGCGCAGCGAAAACGAGCCACCCTACGGTCTGGTGGGAGTCAGACCGCCCATCACATGCCTCTGTAACCGAGTCAGGTTTCTACCCTGTTAATCGTAGTGGAGTTGCAAACGCGGGTTCGAATCCTGCCAGGGGCGCACTTGACAGCATGCGAACGGCATGCTATAGTAGTACCAGTGAGTTAAATACAAGCGTTAGGACAATTCGGCTTGGCTCATGGAATGGAAGGAAAACAATGTCCGCAATTATTGAGGGCGTTGCGCGAGCAATGCCTATTTTTGTACCGCGTCGTTCGCAAGGCGCACTAGTAAATGTACTTCAAGGCATCGTCCTTGGTGTATTCTTGACCGCGCTCTCCTACATCGTAGGATTGAGAGCGGGTTGGATTGACTCTCTCGATTACATCGAGGTATTTGCAGTATTCACATCCTACGTCTGCACGTTCTTGTGTGTCGTAGAGCGCCGTATCAACTACCCAATCGGCGCGGTATCCACAGCAGCCTACTGTCTGCTGTTTTATAATTCCCACCTGTATGCCTCTATGGCAATCAATGGATTCTTGGCGGTATATCTGGTCTATGGCTGGATGCGCTGGCGCAGCGATGACGATACGCGCCCGGTAACTCGCATGACTATCCCATCTTGGATTGTGTCTATTCTCGTCGCTATTACAGGATACATCATCGTGGCCGGTATCTCTGACGCCAACGGTGGTCATCTGGCCTGGACCGACTCGGTAATCTTCATCGGTACCATCCTGGCCCAATTCATGCTTGATAACAAGAAGTTGGAGAACTGGCACGTATGGGCAATCGTCAACATGTTTGCTATTTTCACCTACTTTGATGCACATCTGGCATTGGCCGGGTTCCAGTACATCTTCTTCTTGCTCAACACCGTGTATGGATACTTCATGTGGAAGAGGTCGCAATCGTGAGAGCACTTGTATTGATGAAGGCAATCCCTCCAACCAAGGGCCACGATGCACTATTAGAATTTGCTCATACATATGCTTCTCATGGCCTGGTGTTGATGGATACCGCCCAGGGTGAGCCCATGGTCTCCGCTCGTGTTGGTTGGTTGCGTAGGCGCGTGCGTGGCATGATGCCGCATTGGGACTTTAAGCATATCTGGTTTGAGCCTCAATTCGATACCGAGCCCTATTTTTGGGATATGTGGAAAGACGAGTTCGACAAGTTGGGACACTTCGATGTGGTGATTGGCTCGGAGGCATATTGCCAGAAGGTGGCCGACCTCATCGGGGCGACATATATTCCATTCGACCCTGACCGAGAGATGGTGAACACCAAGGCGTCTGTTATTCGCCAGTTCCCGCGCTCCACATTCAAGAACATCTCTCCGACGTTTCAGCACAATCTAGTTACCACGGTTACTATTTGGGGTGCTGAGTCTACTGGAAAGACTACCTTGAGCAAAGACTTGGCGTTGAGGACAAGAAGCCATTATGTCTTGGAGTGGGCACGTCCATATTTGGAAACTGTTGGTACCGAAATCAACATCAAGTCCATGACAGATATCTGGAATGGTCAGCGAGCGTTACAGGACCAGTCACACTTCTGGTTGGATAGACCGGCAATCATTCAAGACACCGACCTGTTCTCCACGGTAGGGTATTGGGAGCAACCGCATTGGGCCGACCAACTCGGCCCGGTACCGAATAAGTTGATTGAAGATGCTCATTATTTCAAGTCCGACCTATATATCATCACCAAGTCTAATATCCCATTTGAGGTAGACCCATTACGCTATGGTGGAGACCACAGGGAATCTGATGATGCATACTGGATTGACATTGCTGATAAATATGGCCTCAACTATGTGGTGCTGGAAAGTGCCGACCACAGAGATAGACTCCATGAGGCTACGGTCTTGACTAACGCGGCGGTAGATGATAGGCTCCGCGTACTAGACTTCGATAGGAGAGGCGCATGATTGCATTAATTAGTAGTCGCAACCGCAGCAAGGTGGTGTCGAATATCAGTTTGTATTCGGACGGTACACCATTCATCAAAGATAATGACATTCTATGGTATGCAGATACTATGGTGCTGACTGACCCGACGTTATCTCACTTCTCTACCGCCATGATGGTGGCAGATGCTATTGCTGCACAGGTGGGTCCGTTGGAGACGCTGATGATTCCATACCTACCGGGCGCTCGTCAGGACCGTCAGAATCGCGGTGGAGATATGTTGTTCGGTGCTGACTACTTTGCCAGAGAAATCAATGCGCGTGGGTTTGAGCATGTGCTGGCGGTAGACCCTCACAGCCACGTTATGCCCGAGATGATTAATGGCTTTGTTGAATATCCTCTGGAACGAGTCTATGGTAAGTTGTGGAATGGATATACCGGGGTTATCGCTCCCGACCATGGTAGTCACGACCGTGCTATGACAGCCGCGCTGGCTCTGCGCAAGCCCCTCATCTATGGAGATAAGGTTCGTGACCCGGAGACCGGCAGGCTAAGTGGTTTCAAGGTAGAAGAATTAGAGGCCGGTGGACACTATATCGTTGTCGATGATATTTGTGACGGCGGCGGTACCTTCGTGGGTCTGGGTGAGAAGATTGCGCAACAGGATTGTTGGGCAGACCTGTTTGTCACGCACGGTATTTTCACCAGGGGAACCAGTGAACTTAATAAGTTCTATAAGAATATCTATAGTACGGATACGCGCAGGTTCAATGAGTTGGCCAGAGTACACAAGGTCAACATCATTGACGATATGATTGAATATGCTACATCACTTTAATAAATGAAAGAAGAGGTTGAAATGACTAATAACAATTACCGTGGTCTGAACCCTCTGTTCCTGACAGACGGCTACAAACTAGACCACAGAAGGCAATATCCTAAGGGTACTGAGTACGTATATGCAAACTGGACCCCGCGTGGTACGCGCGTCAAGGGTGTCAACGAGGTTACATTCTTCGGGTTGCAGTATACACTAAAGAAGTTGCAAGGCTACTTCGATGAGTGGTTCGCTCGCGATGAGGATGAGGTATGTGCTGAATATCAGGATATGCTGGATTCCTACCTGGGTCCGAATGATATTGGTACCGACCACATCAGGGCTTTGCACAGGCTGGGATATCTACCGCTTGAATTCAAGGCGTTACCGGAGGGCTCTCGCGTGCCGCTCCGCGTGCCGATGTTCACGTTGGAGAATACGCACCCGGACTTCTTCTGGTTGACCAACTACTTAGAGACATATCTGTCTGCTGAGTTGTGGATGCCGTGTACGTCTGCCACCGTGGCCAGCCGTATTCGTAGCCTGCTCAATGATTGGGCTATTAAGACTACCGGTACGACTGAGGGCGTGGGATTCCAGGGCCACGACTTCTCCATGCGAGGCATGGCCGGTATCGAAGCCGCATTGATTTCTGGTATGGGTCACTTGGTGGCATTCACCGGAACTGAGACGGTCCCGGTACTCTCCACCATCAAGGAATACTATCCCGTTAAGGGATTCTTGGCCGGTACCGTCCCGGCGACCGAGCACTCTGTCATGTGTGCTGGTGGTCAAGATGATGAACGCGAGACATATCAGCGTCTATTGGATTTGTACCCGACGCAGATTCTAAGTGTTGTCTCCGATACCTGGGATTTCTGGAATGTGTTGACTGATATTCTACCTTCGTTGAGGGACCAGATTCTTGCTCGTGCTGTCAATGGCGGTAAGTTGGTCGTACGTCCTGATTCCGGTGACCCGGCAGATATTGTGTGTGGTACACATGGAGTGTTTGGTGAGGGTACCACGCCGGTAGAGAAGGGTGCTATTGAAGTATTGTGGGATGCTTTCGGCGGTACCGTCAATGAGCAGGGTTATAAGGTTCTCAACCCGGCAGTTGGTCTCATCTACGGCGATGCCATGAACTTCGGACGTATCCAGAATATCTGTGAGCGTCTGGCTGAGAAGGGATTTGCCACGACCAATATGGTATTCGGCGTCGGTAGTTTCAACTATCAGTACCAGACTCGTGACACGTTTGGCTTTGCCATGAAGGCTACCAACGTGGTTATCGACGGTAAGGAGACCGCTATCTTCAAAGACCCCAAGACCGACAATGGTTTGAAGAAGTCTTTGAAGGGTCGTATTGCAATTATCAAGTCTGGTGACGAGTTGATTGCTTACGATGATACTTCTGCGGCGGCACGAGAGTCTGTGATTTCGAGCGGTCGTGATATGTTAAAGACCGTTTGGAAGGACGGCGAGTTCGTCAAGGAATACACCTTTGACGAGGTTCGTGCCAACACGGGTTTGGTTGACTGATGTTCTGGCGTAAGAAGAATATCGACCCGAATCGTTGTAGTATCAGTGAGGAATGGTGTGGATATTTCATCGGTAGACAACACTGTTCTACACATCAGGTGCATTGGGATGATGGTGGTCCCTGCCCGCACAAGGGCGTTCCTTACGATGAATATTGGGAATCTAAGCAAAGGTACTAGTTATGGATAGAGATATATTGGCAGAAGTATATGAGCAACACTTTGTGCCTTCGTCTGGTTCGTTCTGTCGATGTGGATTCAAGATAACTAATACCGAACCTGGCGACAGGGACCATTCAAGAGGTTGGAGTACCAATGCCGTACATATGCGAAAGATGTTCGCAAGGCATCTGGCTGATGAGTACAATAAATTATATTAGTTTGATGGGTACCGGGGCTTGACACGGCCCCGGTACCCATGTTAGAGTTCATTCATGAACGAGGACTTGATACGCTGTACTCGATGTGGTAGACTGAGGAAGTCGAAGTTCATGGTACAACGCAAAGTATATTCTGGTAAGAAGAAGTGGCGTTGCCGAGCACGCTCGGTATGCTCGTCAATCACCAGGAGAAACTTGACAAGGTAGTTTCAATCTGTTACACTGTAATATATGAACTGGTTGATTACACTCCTTGTAGTTCTAGTCTTGATTGTAATCTTGGCTAGATTCCTATAATTCAATAAAGCATGGTGACTATCGTATAGTGGATATTACACTTGGCTGTGACCCGAGTAACGAGAGTTCAATTCTCTCTAGTCACCCCATGCCTCGCGAGCACGGCGGAATGTGCAACTGACTCTTAATCAGTGGGTCGTGGGTTCGAATCCCACGCGGGGTACACAGAGGTTTGGATGAGCCAAGTGATACTGTCTCAAATAGCCTAGCCAGCATCGGTTCCAGGTGGCTCCTGTGGCCGGTACTCATCCAAACCGCGAACTTAATTAAATATGGGTCACAAGCATTGAAGTGATGCAATCGGCTTTTACCCGATGGATGAGGGGGCAGTACCTTCGTGGCCTACGTAATAATATAATATGCGGCGTTGGAGTAATGGTTATCTCGCTTGCCTCTCACGCAAGAGACTACGGGTTCGAATCCCGTACGCCGCGCAAGTTGCGTACATCGTGACGGTGTGCTAAACTTAGAATATGGATGAAAAAGATTTAGCCTATATAGCCGGTTTCTTTGATGGTGAAGGAACTGCCACCATCAGGATGGTAAAATCATCTAATGGTAAAAGGTATCCAAGAGTAGAGGCTAGAATTTCTCAAAATGACCGAGAGGTTTTAGATTGGATTGCTGAACTATTTGGTTTTGGTCAAGTATATGCTAAACCAGATAGCAGAACAACTAATTTAAATCATTCTTATCAGGCTTTTCACAAGTCTGGTAGAATTTTTTTGACAGCTATTGAACCATTTTTGAAAGTCAAAAAAGAACATGTAACAAAAATTCTCAACCAGTGTGGTAGAGAATAATATGGCCCATTCGTTTATTGGTAGGACCTTGGTTTTTCAGGCCAAAGAAAAGAGTTCGATTCTCTTATGGGCTACGCGGCGTCAAGCAGTACGCGTTATCTAGAACGGTTCAATTCCGTCAGCCTAGGTGGTAACTTAAACTGCGTTTTCGGTAGAAGTGTTACGGCAGCACCACTCGTTGCCAACGAGTAAGCGCGGGTTCAACTCCCGTCTACCGGACGCTAGGTTGAACGTTGGCCGATACCATAGGAAATATCCCCGTTACGGAGAGAGAAATCCTGGGGGTCGTGGCGTCAACAGCACTGGTCTAGACCAGTTACTAGAACTCTTGACAGGCCCTTGTGCTCATGATAGAGTTCTTCTTGTTGGTAGGGGTTGTCCGCAACTCCCTACCGTTTGAAACTTCATAATTTAAAAACACCGCTTGGGGTGATAAACCAGGGTGACCTGGCGAAAGGCCGGTATGACAACCGGCCACCAGTAATGGTATATCCAAGCAATGCAGGTCTTTAAGACTTCGTGATGAGCGGAGTTAGCAGAATAAGGACCCTTGCCCAAGAGCAATCTGTGGAGGGCACGTCGGCAGACGTAAAGAGGAATTATCCCAAACTGTGTTAGGCCATTGCAAGGTATCATAGTGCGAGGCTGCAACCAAGTGCGTATACCATGAAGCGCGGTAGTTCCAGGCACGGGATTATAGGCGATAGTAGATTGTAAGTAGCCGCAAGCGAAAGCATATGGATGGTGTGAAGCATTCTGTGGGTCAAAAGCCTACGGACCTTCGTGGAGAAGCACATCGTCTGTCAAGTCCCTTAGGGGCAGGGTTTGTATGCCCCTATTATACAATGAAATGTATTCACATTAAAAGCAAGAGACTTCTCCCGTCGTTGACTGAAAGCGTCTTAATGCCTGACCGAAAGGAATCAGGCCAACTGGAAGCTCGCAAGGCCAAGGTTGTTGATATGCTAGTAGTGCAGTTTAGAGGTTTAGCGGCCTCTTTACGAAACAAACGCAGTCGAGAAGGTGGCGACGTAAAGACTGACAGACTTAATCTGTTAGGCGCGGTAGATGCTTGGGGGACCAAGCGGATAAGTTGGGAACCATTATATGGATAATCCAACTAAAGTCTACCAAGGTAAGGGTAAATCTAACCCTCCACACCCTTCGGGGTGCATGGCGTATAGCGTTGGTTGTGTCGGCGTGACTGTAAATCACCTCCGTGGGGGTTCGAATCCCTCATACGCCACCGGGTTCTGCTTGACAGAATAATGTGAAGGTAAGCGCACGGTATTCTAGACAAGGCTGTGTGATAGAATAGCAAAATCTCACCGGAGTAATTACCGGGCAGTTTAACCCGACCACGCGATATGGTGAAATGGTATCACAGGTCTCTCATAAGGATTTGGTCCAAGTTCAATTCTTGGTATCGCGACTTGTCTCATAAACTCTCATATGCTATAATAGCATCATGACAAAATTGTGCATTGATTGTGGCGAGACAAAGCCTTTGGATGATTTTCCAAAGGCTGGCGGCGGTAGATATAAGGTTAGATGTAAGCCTTGCTACAACATCTATCAAGCCATTCAGAGGAATCGACCAGAGCGCCAGGTTAAGATTAGGCGTTCTTGGAAGGAAGCCTCAGCTAAATACTATACAACTGAAAATCGTAGAAACAAGACTTTGCGAGCGTACGGCTTAACAGAGCAAGACTACAATCGCATGTACGATGAGCAAAACGGTTTATGTGCAATTTGTCAACAGGATTTACGTCTTGTTGTAGACCATTGCCATAATAGCAATACTGTGCGAGCGTTGCTTTGTAATCAATGTAATCTCGGTCTTGGAGCATTTTATGATGATGTTGACAGATTACAGTCTGCTATAGTATACTTGAATAAACATGCGCGGTAGTGGAGTGGTTCCACGCGGTCCTCATAAGTCCGAGACACGGTTCGAATCCGGTCTGCGCTACTTGACGAACCTCGCAAGGTCGTGCTATACTAGTAATCAGTTTGGATGAAGGTTACGGAAACCGTACACAGTATGTAGAAACGGAACCATATGCGTCGTTATACCGTAGGGGCAGCGGGATTGGCTGTAAACCAATTGTCAGAGACTCGGGTGGTTCGACTCCATCACGGCGTACGCTAGTAAGGTTAGTCCTGCTGGATAAGGTTTGTTAATTCCTTAAAAATTAACGAATGGGCTTATGGTGTTAATGGGAACATGCCTGCTTTGCACGCAGAGGTTCGGGGTTCGAATCCCCGTAGGTCCACTGGTAGTTGGGAACGCACGTCTGGCGAGACGCCCGCTGCCTACTTTTGCAGATGAACTGCGGTCCTGGGAGTACGGATAGAAGCCGCCTGGGGAATTAATGAAGTGGACTCTGCAATCATGGTCTCGTGGCCGAATGGATTAGGCGCTAGTCTGCAAAACTAGATATGTGAGTTCAATTCTCACCTTGACCTCAACACGCCCGGTATTTATACCGGGCGTTAATCATTTTCATGGTACAATAACACTATGAACAAACTCAACAAAATGATTAAGGCGTACAGGCATGGCATCGTTATCCCGTATCAGGCGATGAGGGCCGCAGACAATGCCGGGGTACCGTATTACGTTCTCTGCGCATTCTTGGAGCAGGAGACTGCCGGTGGTCACAACGAGTTCGGACACGACCCTACAATATTCGTAGGAGCCGGGGCGGTAACCAAGTCCAAGTATTTAAAGTACAAGCGCCAGAGGGACGCACAGGCACCTTCTAGACGACGTATGCAGGGCGTTGGACCCATGCAGTTGACCTGGTACACGTATCAGGACCGTGCAGACAAGTTGGGTGGATGCTGGAAGCCATATATCAACACCTATGTGGGGGCCACCCTACTTCACGATTACTGGAATAGGTTCGGTGACTGGTGGAGTGTGGCCAAGGCATACAATGGCTCAGCAGAATATGCCGACGAGGTATACAAGAAGATTAAGAAATGGAAGTCACTGATGTCGTGAACAAGTTCACCAGTTTTCTGATATCCACACTTACGTCCAAGATAGCCCCGATGGTATATGTGATGATGACGGTATCAATAATTGTGGGCATTTGTATTTCTACCGGCTGGCTTGTGAACGATAATGAATCACTCATCATGGCGTCCGGTACCTACATCGGCCCCATTGCGTGGGGTATTCTACTGATAGTATTTGCTGGCTTGAGTCTAATAGGAATGACCACGCACCGTATGAGATATGTGGCTGTCGGGGCGTTTGCATGTTTCATGTTGTGGTTAATGGCCACGCTGAACTTGCTTACCAATAATCATTACTATGCTGTAATCGTATGGGGCTTGTTCCACATGTTGTTTCAAGGTTATGTGTATTTGACTGCTAGCCTCGGTATCTTGGAGCGAGCATCCTTGACAGATGATGAGCAATAGGTTAGACTAGCAGTACATGTGACAGTAGCATAACGGCCATGCATTGCCCTCCGAAGGTAATCACGCGGGTTCGACTCCCGTCTGTCGCACGCCTCTGGTGACGGATTCTCGGCAGAACCTCCTAAGTTGACATTAAGAGGTTGATATCATATCATGTATATATGAAGATGTGTACGGGTGGGTGTCGTATTGAACAACCAGAAGAAAATTTTCCTTGGAAGAATAAGAGTCTAGGCATTAGGCAGTCCTTCTGCAAAACATGTAAATCTAGATATAATAAGAATTGGTACCAAAAGAATAAAGAGAAGCATAAGTCCGATGTCGCCAAGAACAATAAGATAAGATACTCTGAATACAGAGATATCATTAGGCCGATGAAAGAACAGCCTTGTGTTGATTGCGGTAACAAATATCCATATTATGTAATGGATTTTGACCATCTTGAAGATTGCGAGAAGATAGAGAATATCTCTCAAATGAAGGGCTGGTCAAAAGACAAACTATTAGATGAGATAGCCAAGTGCGAAATCGTCTGCTCAAATTGTCATAGAATAAGGACTTTTAAAAGAAACGCCTCTGTATCGCCTCTCCCTCCTAAGGAGTTGAAAGCGTAATTGGACACATCCGGGTTCGACTCCCGGCAGGGGCACCCGTCTAGTATTAAGGAATTCGTGTGAGTAACTTAGTATACAGTCATACCAATGAGTATCGCGAGACAGTGAAGGATATAGAGTCTCGCGCTCCGCTCGACCACAAGTTATCAGTATGGTCTCAACCTGGCAAGGTGTCCATTACACATTCGGTACTTATCTGCGGTAGACCAAACCACCAAGAGGTCAACAAGGATAAGAGATGGTACAAGTGGCGCACGATAGAGTCCTATGGGTTCAGATGTGATAGTCGCAATATAACTACCGGATACCGTTCTTCTAGGCCGTGGTCGGGCAAGGTGGGCGACCCGTGGAAGGGAATGTCTGCGGCATTGCCCTTTGATATCCTTACCGGCGAGGAAGATATCGAGCAGTTCCCAGGTATCGCAGACGCATTCAGGCAGAATCTCCTGTTGAGGTTGGATATCAGGAACATGGGTGACATCTATCCTATTGCAGAAGAATACAATATTTGGAGATACAAGTACATTCCATTCAATATCAAGTCGGCCATGAGGTCCAAGGACTTTGTTGAGTTCACGGCACGAGTATTTGGGAAATCAAGAGCCACGCACCAAATGGTTTCTGCAGTTAGACAGGCCGACCCGCTTTTTGTCGATATTGCCCATCAGGCGCGCGGTATAGTTGATGATAAGTCTCTCATCAACTACATGTATGATAACAAGATTGATGATGAACTATCAGAGAAACTAGGTAGAAGTGGTAGGCAGAGTACGATATGTCTCAGGCCGGTATTCTTGAAGGTCTCCAATAAATCTGTTGAGAATCTACTCAGTAATGACGTACACGTAAACTATGAGCACATGTTGAATATTGGATATACCAAGGCACAATCTGAAATGTTCGCGTGCAATCTGAAATCGGACAAGGAATACAAGTCGTGGGCCTCCTTGCGCGGCCTGTAGATGTGTGCTACACTTAGATTGTCAGCCCGAGGGAGGGTGATGATAAGGCAGATACGCTTGGTCACGACTCTAATAGGTTGGAAGGCTATTGACGGTATCGTGTAGGGCTGACAACAAGTGGGTGCCAGGTTTCGACAGGGTGCAATACGAGATATGAACGCAACTCGACTTCGTTGGAAGAGTCGTTAAACATCTGACAAAAACTAAATGCAGACTACGATGTAGTTGCTGAGGCTGAGGCAATTCTTGCCGAGGCTGCTCTAGTAAACGCCTGAGGGTAGACTAGACAAGGTACCGGCGACCTTGCTAACCAAACGCCGGTAGACCGCAGAGTGAAAGCGGTATATAAACTAGCCTAACCTGGCGAGGATACGTAATGGCAGCGGTCACACATACCAATATAATAACTGCGTGACAAGAATAGTTGTAATTCGGATATGTTTCTGAACATCTTGGACGAGGGTTCGACTCCCTCCACCTACACTACCGCCCGGTATGTACCGGGCGGTTCTTCTATCTTAGGAGGATTAGTGCAAATCATTCATAAGAAAATCAAAGACCTTACTTACACCGAATATCTGGCATGTTACAAGGCCAACTACGGTGAGTTCGGATACATGAGGCCAGAGTTGGCCCGCTGCAAGCGCGAGGGTATGCCTGGGCAGGTAATCATGCTATGGGACGGTCCAGACGACAGCGTTTCCTCTTTGATGGGGTGGGCCTTGATGGTGCCGGTGCGCACATATGGTCTTACCGGGGGGTCTTGGTATACTAAGAAGAAGGCGAAATTCACCACTCAGTTCTGGGTGAAGAAGCAATACCGTCGTCTCGGTTATGGCACTAAGTTGATGTCTGAGGTAAAGAAGATTGACCCTAGGCCGCATGTGTTTCCACATGACAAGATTACCGGAGACTGGTTCTCAGGATATGATGTCACCGTTACACGCGAGGACTCGGGTTGGTTGAATCGTAAGAAGCCCAAGGTAGCATAATACACAGATTGTGATATACTGATAGTATGAGAATCAGGATTGTACAGGCAAACGTACGCATCGTCAACCATAACGTGCGTAGTGGTATCAAGGACGTTATCAGGAAGTTGAGATGGTACTCTTTGAAGCCGGACGTGTTCGGCTTACAGGAGACTGCCAATGCCGCACAGCGCGGGTATCTCCGTGACTTCCCGCATTATACGACTCACTTCCACAAGCCGGTGAGCCATTGGAACAATGACAATATGACTTTGCTTCACAAGAGGAACAAGTTCCAGTCTTTCAAGCAAGTGCATGCTGCCAATGGTGTCAAGCACCGCGATGGTAGATATCACGGCACCGCGCCAAGACAATACACCGTAACGACATTCAAGCGCGGTAAGCATAAGTTTGCACACTTCGATACTCACACCCACGTTCTCAACGAGAAGGACTCATATCTTCTACCAGAGAATAAGTGGTCCAGGGCTGCCAAACAGTACAAGAAACACGTTATCCTCATGACCGAGGATATGAAGCGATACAAGAAACTCGGATACATTGTCACTTTGACATCTGATGACAATGCTGATAGATTCAGAGTCAATGGTAAACTCCACGATTGGGAATATTCTCTATATCACTATGTTCAGAAGCACCTTGGCATGAAGGTGGAGAAGCATCATATTGATATGATTGCATGGTTCCCAGACCAGTTGAAGAAGGTTTCTTCTAAGTGGTTGGATAAAGATATCATTCATTCAGACCATCCGACTGGCATCGTAAAGTTGGATGTGAAGTAGTTTGACACTACCGGCCCGGTAGTGTATAGTAGTACCAGTAACACACGGACAAGGCTTTGGCCGGTGAGCGTGTACCTTAAGGCAGATGAATCATGGTTGACCGGTGTCGGTACTTAAATTAGCAGTAATGCAGCGCAACAAACGGGTGGGATGCGCGTGGTGATGTTACAACAATCTCATAAGGCAACTGTTGGCTAGTTGCGGTGCGCTGTTAACGCACTCGGTGTGATTCCGTCATAGGTTCGATTCCTATTGTGAGAGCAGATGCGTTCCTACTGGTGCTTCCGTAAGTCTTAATAGAGCCGGTAGGCGGGAAGCGGCGCTGATATACCGTCGTCACAGTATCATGTATATCAACATTCCTCAGTAACTCAACGGCAGAGTTCTCGATTGTTAATCGAGCGGTTCTTGGTTCGAATCCAAGCTGGGGAGCAAAGCTAATCGAACTGGTACGGCGAAAGCCGAGGAAAGTCCGGTCACCTGAGCAATAGCCTAGTGGTACAGATACCTACGGGGTCTCACGAAGCCGAAACTTAAAAAGCAATGGCGGGGCTATAGGGTGCAACTGCAAGCAGACTTAGGGAATTGCTCCCCTATGATAGTCGGGTAGCAGGCATAGATAGATTCCAGTTTTAAAACAGAAACCGGCTTACGGATTGGCTTTATACTTTCACGGTGATATAATGGAGTCATGAGAACATTCAAGCATATTCATTCTTCCGGGCGATACGACCGCCCGGTATCTTCTGTCAAGCATGCATTCAATAGATATGTTGAGCATGCAGACCTTATTACCATGACAGAATTCGCAGACGCCCCACACAGGAAGGCTGCGAAGGAGGCTGCGGGACAGAAGTGGCATCTAGTCTACCGCCCGCACAATAATGCACACAATGATTGTGCATTCATGTACGACAAGCAGAGATTTGAACTTATCGACGCTGAGGTACACAAGACTACCACAGACACCTATTTCCAGGTTGGTGGCCACCGTACCCGTCCACAGTATGCTCTATATGGAGTATTGAGAGATAAACTCAATAACAAGAAGTTCGTGGTAGTTGTCAATCACCTACCGCCGTCAGTTGAGCGTCCGCTGGCAAAGCATGGTTCTACCAGGCGCGTAGTTGCGTGGTTGTCGGGGTTCCATGGCTCAAAGTCCTATGCGAATAAGTTGCGCAAGAAGCACAAGGCGTGCGCGGTACTATACATTGCAGATTACAACTTGAACTTCAAGAAGCGTTGGGTAAGACTATTCATCAAGGCTCGCTCTCCGATGTACTCGACTACATGGAAGAATTTGAAGTTCAAGGGTGGTACGTTGGGACGCAGGGTAATCGACTCCACTCTGATTCGCGGTAAGATGAAGGTCAAGGGTAGTGCTAAACTATTCGAAGATGATAATTCATCTGACCACCGTCCATACATAGAGACGCTTACATATAAGAAATGAGTATTAAATGAGTTGGTCTGCTAATTTCAAAATTATTGATAGTGAATTTAATATCGAATCTATCCTAGGGTTTATTCCAGATGTCTCTGAGGTACATGAGGCTTTGGATAGTGCTATGGAGGCGGTTCGTACCCTTGTCACATCAGCCGCTTTTGGCAATATGTCGAATGTAGACTTTCAAGTCAATATAAGTGGCCATGCCAATCCGGGTCACGTACCGGCTCCGGGCTGGGCAAATGACTGCATCACCATTAGCATCTCTCAGTTGACGCGAGCCTCTGAGTAGTGTATAATAAATGTAGTTCGCCTCTTTGGTGTAGTGGTAACACAAATCTCTCGTAAAGATTTGCCACCGGTTCGATTCCGGTATGAGGCTCGGTACCACCAATCCTTCTGGGTGGTAAAATAAAAGGATATTTTTTGGAAACCGTTATCTCAGCATTAACGGAACCAAACGACGGTTTACCACCGTCACTTGCCTCATAAGCATTAAGGTGATGTACCTGTCTTGTAAACAGGAGAACTCGGTTCAATACCGGGATGAGGCTCGCCTGATTAGTATAATGGTTATTACACATTCTTGGTACGAATGAGAAGCGGTTTCGATTACCGCATTAGGCTCGGGGTGATACTATGATGTATACTAGAATCTGCCCACAATGCGGTAGAGCATTTCATGCTACCGAAGAAATATTCAATATAGTCTATTATGGACAATGTTTAGAGTGTGCAATAGACTCCGCTCGCTGGGAATCAGAGGGCGGTACTGGTGAATGGTCTAACTAAATATACCGGAGAACTCTGCTGGCTTGGGTAGCCTGACTTTGAATCAGGACATAGCGTAGGTTCGATTCCTACCTCCGGTGCTTGACCGCGTGATGCGGTATGATTAGGAGGCGGGATGCCGAAGGAAACATTTGGACGAGAGAAGTTATCTTCAAACGGCGAGGATGAATTCAGAGCCATTCTTAAGTGGGGTGAATATGATGCCCAATTGGGAGTGGAGACTGATGCGCCATTAAGAATCAATGGTGTTGAATATGATTCGATTTGGTACACATTCGATACAAGAGAAGATTTCAACAGAATGATTCGCGCTCTTCGTAAGGCGCGAGACAAAGTGTTTGGTGCTGACGAGTGAGCATGCAACAGCCTGGCGATGCCAGGCTGTTGTGATATAGGAGAAGCATGATAGTAAAGATGTATAAAGGCCCATACCATGGTAAGATAATGGATGTTAAAGACCCGTGGGCCGGTATTATGGTTTCACGCTTGAATCCCCATGCTACTAATATTTTTGATAAACGCTCAAGTCTCAGTGGTCCTGAAACCATAGACCTTGATAAAGGGATTTATAGTGTGGCTAGGGTGAATACCGCGCGCGGTATGGTGGATTGTTATCATCCCGGAGGATATTTGATGATGAAGTTTGAGGGTTGGAAGTAATGTGGAAATGGTCTACGCTTAAGAGGTTCTTGCGAAAGAGCGTCGGTAGTGATATCAGTACGTCTGGTGCCATTATGTGGCCAGCGGTATATCCATTGGACCCCGCGCACCCGGAATACCGCCCGCGCGAGCCCCACAGTACCATCGTATACCTTGGCGATATCACTGATGTCAACTATACCAAGGAAGAAGTAATAGATGCTATCAAGGACACATACCACTCTGTATTCCTATGGGTCTATGTTGAAGGTCTGGACTGGTTCGGTCCAGAAGAGAACATTCCTGTATTGAGAGTACACCACGATTATATGAGACCATATCACGATACCTTGACCAAGGTGTTGAAGATTCGCGGTATTCCATTCTCCGAAGAATACGACTATTCTCCACACATCACCATCACCCCACAGGCAGCATTGGATGAGGTATGGCCCAAGAAGATTCTCCTATCCCCGGTAGAACTCTGGTGGGGTGGGGAGCATATCAAGATTAGCAACAACTCCTACCCTGTTACTGTAGGTATGTGATGAGTGATAAAGTATATCGTGGGTGTTTTAAGTTTAGGTACTTGAACTCTACCGGCAAGCCGGTAGAGACAACCATGGTATCTAAACCCTATATGCGCATAGGCGATGCCAAGCGATGGGCTACCGGCAAGCGTAAGTCTGGCTTCTACTCATCAAGAGGTAGTCAGATACTTGATATATGGATTGAAGAGTCCGGCGACTGGATTAGATTGGACGCTTGACCGGCCCGGTAGCATGTGATAGACTCTGAAACAGAAGGGAGAGGTCATGGAGAAGTGTAATATTCGTATGAAGCGAGGATGGAAGTGTCAGCGTCTTAATCATATTACCGGCCCGTGCGCTCTCGTTCCGCGATGGTGGAACCTTCCAGCCGTCTATTGGTACTACGTAAAGAGGTAGAAATGTTTCTATGTGAACCGTGTCATGATAAGGCCGACTGTCAGTATGGATTTATGGAACTACCGTCGCGCGGTAAGTGTGAGGGCTGTGGCAAGTCTGATTTGTGTTTAGACTGTCACGGATACTAAGGAGTTATAATGTCTATTCCAGAGTCAGCATATAATGCTGACGCTCAGATTGTCTATTCCGCCCCGGTACACAAGGGCTGCCCAGCATCATGGGTTCCCAAGGAGGGTGGTCCCGGTTATCAATGTGCATTACCGGCTGGACACGATGGGCTGCATGACTCTACCCCGCCCTCCGTGGCAGAGTCGAACGCGACAGACGAGCCGGTGTGCTGGTCATACGGTTGCACTCGGTATCCAGGCGTCAAGAGCGAGGCGTATGGCGGCTCATGTGGTTGCGTAGATATAAACACTCACCAATCTACGATTCCCGGCTTGACATATGCAATAAGTTATAGTAAACTTAGTGTATGGAACTATGGAAGCAGATACTTGAGTTTGATGGGTACGAAGTATCAAACATCGGCAATGTTCGCTCAACAAAGAGAGGCGAGCCAAAGATTTTGAAGCCGGGGAAATCCGGTACAAATGGGGAATATCGAACAGTATATCTGTCTAGAGGCGGAAAGGTTTACCCAAGACTGATTCACCGCCTCATGTTAGAAGCATTTGTTTGTCTTTGTCCAAAGGGTCAGGAAGCGAGACACCTTAACGGCAACGCCTCAGATAATAGGATTGAAAATCTAGAGTGGGCCACCCACATAGATAACATGCAAGACAAAGTTGCCCACGGCACACTAAATAGAAATAGACGTACCGGAGAGTCCCATGAATGGTCTAGGCTCACATCTAGCCAAGTGGATGAGATTCGTGTAGCGTATGCATCCGGTGGTGTCACGCAGCAGCAGTTGGCCGACCAGTATGACACCAGTAGGGCAAATATTGGGCTAATAGTTAACCGAAAGAACTGGAAGAAGGTGTAGGCATGCAGACCTACCTTGTAGGCGGGGCGGTACGTGATGAAATCATGGGGGTTAAACCTAAGGACTTGGACTACACTGTGGTTTTTGATAATGATGACCTTGATGGAGTTGAAGACCCGTTTGTTTTTATGACTGAATGGTTTGAGAACCTTGGTTACAAGATTTTTGTTAAGACTCCTGAACACTTTACTATTCGCGCACAGACTCCTAACCGCAAGGAGACTGCGGATTTTGTTCTCGCCCGTAAGGAAGGGCCTTACGCTGATGGTAGGCGACCCGATTTTGTAGAGGTTGGAACGCTCATGGACGATTTGAGCCGCCGTGATTTTAGTTTCAACGCTATTGCCAAGGACGATGAGGGTAATCTCATCGACCCGTTCGGTGGTATCGGTGATATCGAAAACAAACTCATTCGTGCCGTTGGTGACCCCATGAAGCGTCTTACAGAGGATGCTTTGCGCGCGGTGCGCGCTTACCGCTTCGCGGTAACCAAGGGTTTCGGTATTGATATGGCGCTAGAGGATGCTATGGAGTCTCCCGAGGTTCTAGATGCTATCGTAAACAAGATTAGTGATGAGCGAATCCAGGTTGAACTGTCCAAGGCGTTCAGGTACGATACTTTACGAGCCGGTAAGTTGTTTACCACATTCCCTAATCTTGCTAGGGCATGCTTTGCTGGTCAGGTTTCTCTTGATGCAACCATGAAAACAAAGGGGCGCGGTAGCGCCAATAGGAGATAATATGAGACACTGTTATTCAGAAAAGGTAGCCGTATTCGAAGGGGTCGATAAGGATTTGTCGAAACTTCTTCGCGAAGCCGCTGATGTGTTGGATTCTGTCGATGACAACAGTTGGGCAAACATCACCGCCTCAACAGATGATTATGATGGTGAATTGAAGTATAGGGTTGACCTATATGTTCACGATGCAGACCTCAGCATCCTTGACGGAGACTGACTTGACAACATAATACTACTCATGTATAGTAGTAGATGAATGAGCCCCTGTCTGGGTCGAACTTACAGGGTCAAATTCTTCGTTGAAATGACAGCCAGGAAAGACTGGCACTTGC
>Ga0164242_10000080_pt1 | contig 113850 bp, 95 predicted proteins | sample OricomgcompostMG_FD_108783 | JGI IMG/M metagenome (GOLD analysis project Ga0164242, IMG submission 108783) | Miracle-Growth compost microbial communities from Emeryville, California, USA - Original compost - Miracle growth compost (MG) ...
GAGTCGAAGCGGAGTCGAAGCGGAGTCGAAGCGGAGTCGAAGCGGAGTCGAAGCGGAGTCGAAGCGGAGTCGAAGCGGAGTCGAAGCGGAGTCGAAGCGGAGTCGAAGGATCTGCGGTTAGAAATCTTGGCCGAGCCAAGAGACTGAGCGGGTGCCCCAACTTCGCGAAGCTAAGGTGGGTTTGCAGGATGCCGCACAGCCACCTTCGACCTACCCCCGGCTAGGAGCCTTCCCCAACAACTCCCGCGCAATCACCATGCGCTGAATCTCGCTCGTTCCCTCGCCAATCGGGCACAGCCGCACATCGCGGTAGAACTTCTCCGCCGGATAATCCTTGATGAACCCATAACCGCCATGGATCTGCACGCCCTCATCGCAGATCCTGCACGCGGCCTCGCTTGCATACAGCTTGGCCATCGCAGACTCCCGCGTCACCCGCATCCCCTTGTCCTTCATCTGTGCGGCCCTCATGGTCAGCAGCCATGCAGCGTCCAGCTCCGTCGCCATATCGGCCAGCTTGAACTGGATCGCCTGAAACTCCGAGATCGTCTTGCCAAACTGCCTTCGCTCCTGCGCATACTTCACCGCCGCATCCAGCGCACCGCGTCCCATCCCCACGCTCAGCGCCGCAATCGAAATCCTTCCACCATCCAGCACCCGCATCGCATCCCTGAACCCTTCGCCCTCTTTCCCCACCAGGTGGTCCGCAGGGACCTCGCAGTTCTCAAAGATCAGCTCCGACGTATCGCTCGCCCTCAGGCCCAGCTTGTTCTCCTTCTTGCCAGGCCGGAACCCCGGCGTCCCCTTCTCCACCACGAAGGCAGAGATGCCGCCGTGCGTCCCTTTCTCCTTGTCCGTCACCGCCAGCACAACCACGCAATCCGCATGACCGCCATTGGTGATGAAGGTCTTGGTGCCGTTCAGGACCCAACCTTCGCCCCGCTTCACCGCAGTCGTCCGCGCCCCTCCCGCATCGCTTCCCGAGCCCGGCTCCGTCAGCCCCCAGCCGCCCAGCCACCTTCCGCTCGCCAGCTTCGGAATCCACCTCTTCCGCTGCTCGTCATTCCCCGCCAGCATAATGTGGTTGGTGCACAGCGAAGTATGCGCCGCCACGATGATCCCTATACTTCCATCCACCCGCGAAAGCTCATCGATCGCCACCACATATTCGACATAACCCATCCCGGCGCCGCCCAGCTCCTCAGGAAAGATCACGCCCATCAGCCCCATCTGGCCCAGCTTCTTCACCACGTCCGAGGGAAATCCGCTCTTCTCATCCCACTCCGCTACGTGAGGCGCGATCTCCCGCTCCGCGAAGGTCCGAATTTCCTTTCTTAGCTGCTCCTGCTCATCAGTGAGGAACATCGTCCGCTCTCCATCATGAACGCTAATAGAGATATCAACGGAAACGATACGCCTGAACGAAGATCGTTGTCTTCTGAGCGCGAAAGATACGTCAAGGCGATTTTTTGCACGGCCATGCAGAAAGCAGCGCCCGAACCGCATCTCATCCATCGATATGACTCCCTTGGTGCAAAAGCAACCCTGGCTCGTCCCCTGCGGAGCCTGCGGTGAAATCATCCGTTCCAAGGACTGGTCTCAGTGCCCACTTGGTCGCTTGGACAGATGGCCCCCTCCACTTCAAACATCCGTCAACACCATCCTTGCCTGCAGTTTCCCGCTCATCATCCTCTGGAGCACCGATCTCCTCCAGATCTACAACGATGCCTACGCTGAGATCATGGGACCGCGGCACCCTGCTGGAATGGGGCAGAAAACCTCAGAATGCTGGCCCGAAGCCTGGGACTTCAACCGCCTGGTCTATGAACGTGTATTCCGTGGCGAAACAGTTGACTACAAGACTCAACTTCTGCCTCTGCTTCGCGACGGCGTACTTCAGGATTACTACTTCGATCTCTGCTATAGCCCCCTGCGCACAGAGCGCCAACAGATCACCGGGGTCCTGGTCACCGTCTTCGATGTGACGGAACGCTACAACGCCACAAATGAGCTCAGGCGGAGCAATCGACGACTCAACGCGCTGGTAGCAGCTACCTGCAACTCTACGTTTACGATGAGCCCCGACTGGAAGGAAATGTGGCAGCTCGAGGGCGGCGGCTTCCTTAAGAGTAGCGAAAGAACGACCAACTGGCTCGAAGACTACATCCATCCAGACGATCAACTCACGGTAATGCAGGCCGTAAACGAGGCCCTCGCTTCGGAGAAGATGTACGAACTGGAGCACCGCGTCCGTTTCGCCGACGGCACCCTCGGCTGGACCCAGTCCCGCGCCGTCCCCATACGCGATGAGGATGGGCGCATTATCGAATGGTTCGGCGCAGCAAGCGATGTCACGGCAAAAAAACTCTCAGAACAAGCCCTGTTCGAGAACGAGAAGCTCGCCGTCGTGGGCAGGCTGGCCAGCTCCATCGCACATGAAATCAATAATCCGCTGGAATCGGTCATCAATCTCGTATACCTGGCCCAGTCCACGGCCTCCAACGAAGAAAGAGAAAGCTATCTCCAGCTCGCCAATGCAGAGCTGCAGCGGGTCAGCTACATCACCGCCGCGACCCTGCGATTCCATCGCCAAAGTTCAAGCCCGAGCACCGTCAATGTCAACGAGCTGATCGACTCGGTGCTTGCACTGCATCAGGGCCGGCTCGCCTCCCAATCCATCAAGGTAGAGAAGCGATATGGCGTCGGCGTGTTGATCACCTGCTGGCCCAACGAAGTGCGTCAGGTATTCGCAAACCTCGTGTCCAATGCGATCGACGCGATGCGCTCATCCGACGAACGAAACCTCGTGATTCGTTCCCGAACAGCAGGCGACGGAATCCTCATCAGCATCAGCGATACCGGATCCGGAATATCCAGTGCGGCACGCAAACGCATCTTCGAACCGTTCTTTACGACCAAAGAGGCCACCGGCACTGGCCTGGGGTTATGGGTATCCAAGAACATCATCAAGCGGCACGGAGGCAAAATCCGAGTAAGGAGCTGCCAGCAAAGCCCACGCGCCGGAACGGTCTTCTCCGTCTTTCTTCCCAAACATCCGGTCCTGCAGAGCGCCGTTCCGGAACCGAAAGCTCAGGGCTATGCCGTCTCCGATGTCAAGTTCGGATCTGATGCAACCTATTGATCATAAGCAACTTACGCTCTGCCGATTTACTGTGGCCCGAATCGTACAATAGAGAGAGACAGATACTCCCCGACCGTCCGGCCTCCAGCTTTGGAAGGCTGCGTGCACGTCAAGTCCAGACCTAAGTTCTTTCTTTGGAAGACTTTGCACAAAAAGGCAGGGGGATGGTCTACATCGACAGGGCCTGGTCAAGGTCAGCGAGGATGTCCTCCACATCCTCAATCCCGACCGAGATCCGCATCAGCCCGTCGGTGATTCCCAGCCGAGCCCGTCCTGCAGCCCCGATGGCCGCATGAGTCATGGATGCCGGATGACAGACCAGCGTCTCCACGCCGCCCAGCGACTCCGCCAGGTAGCCGAGCTTCAGCCGCCGGGCAAATGCGTTGGCTCTTTCCAGCGAGCCCAGCTCGATCGAGATCATCGATCCGAAGCCCTTCTGCTGCCGGGCAGCCAATTCGTGCTGAGGATGGTCCTTCAGCCCCGGATAGAAGACCTTCTCGACCGCCTTGTGTCCGGCAAGAAACTCTGCCGCCGCGCGCCCGTTCGCATCGTGCTGCTTCATCCGCACCGCCAGCGTCTTGACGCCGCGCAGCAGCAGATAACTCTCAAACGGCGACAGGATTCCGCCGGTGCACTTCTGCACAAACCGGAAGCGCTCCGCCTGCTCCGGCTTCGTGCACACGAGCACACCGCCGAGGCCGTCAGAGTGACCGTTCAGAAACTTCGTGGTCGAGTGCATCACGATATCAGCGCCTAATTCGATCGGCTGCTGCAGGTAAGGCGACAGAAAGGTGTTATCGACGCTCAGCTCCACACCGTTGGCGTGACAGATATCCGCAACCGCGCGAATATCCGTGATCGCCATCATCGGGTTGGTCGGCGTTTCGACGTGAACCAGCTTCGTCTCCGGACGAATTGCAGCGGCCACATTTTCGGCAACGCTGGTGTCAACATACGTGAACGTCAGTCCGTAGTTGGCCAGTACCTGGTCGAAGACGCGCTGCGTGCCTCCGTAGACATTGTCCGAACAGACAATGTGGTCGCCCGTCTTCATCATCGTGCACATCGCAGTGATGGCTGCCATGCCGGATGCGAAGACATGAGCGCTTGTGCCGCCCTCCAGCGAGCGAAGGTTCTCCTCCAGAGCATCGCGCGTCGGGTTCGTCAGCCGGGCGTACTCATGCCCCTTGTGCTTCCCGATCTCTTCCTGCTGATAGGTCGAGGTCAGAAAAATCGGAACATTGACGGCGCCGGTCACCGTCTCCGGCTCCTGACCATCGTGAATCGCCCGTGTAGCAAAGCCCTGCTTCTTCACCATGGAAGAATTTGAGTTCTTCTCAGTCATACTGCCTCTTTTCAAAGCTGTCATCGTCAGCGAGCGCAGCGAGTCGAAGGATCTGCGGTTCGCCCTGAAACTTATCCGCCAAAGATCCCCTTCGACAAATATCGCTCTGCCGAGTCCGGAATGATCGTCACAACGCGCTGTCCCGGAGCCAGCTCCCGCGCAACGTCGACTGCTGCTGCGACCATCGCCCCTGCGCTCGATCCGCCAAACACGCCTGCCTCCGCCGCCAGCCGCTTCACCATCTCAAAGGCTGGAGGGTCCATCACGCGGATGACGCGATCGCAGACGCCCGGATCGAAGGTGGCCGGAATGAATGAAACTCCGATCCCCTCCACCCTGTGAGGACCGGATTCGCCCCCCTGCAGGATGCTCCCCTGCGGCTCGACCGCAACGCACCGGATTCGCGGCTCCTTCTTCTTCAGAAAGCGCGCCACACCGGTGAACGTGCCCGCAGAGCCGACGCCCGAGATCCAGGCATCGATCCAGCCCTCCATCTGGTTCCAGATCTCGACCGCGGTGGTCCGTTCGTGGAAGTCCGGATTGGCCGGATTCTCGAACTGCAGAGCAGCGAAGGCGCCCGGCGTCTGCCACTCATACTCCAACGCCCGGCGAATGGCGCCTGCCATTCCCTCCTCCGCCGGGGTCCGGATGACGGTTGCTCCAAGAGCACGCATCAGAATGCACTTCTCTTCCGCAAACTGCTCCGGAACATAGAGAACGACGCGATATCCTCGGTTGACGCCGATCAGTGCCAGACCGACGCCGGTGTTCCCAGCCGTCGCCTCCACGATCGTAGAGCCTGGGGCAAGAACGCCGCGACGCTCCGCATCGAGTACGATGCCCAGAGCGGCGCGATCTTTCACGCTTCCGCCAGGATTCAGATGCTCGAGCTTCGCCCAGATCTCGGCGCCGCCTTCAGGCTCCAGCGCCTTGAGACGAACCATCGGGGTGTTCCCGACCAGGTCTACGACTGTCTCTGCAACACGCATCAACGCTGCTTCCCCGCCTCATCGGATTGAGATGCCGTCGGAGCGACCTGCCCCTCGGCAGCACGATCCGACGCGATGTGCGGGTAGTAACCGGTTCGCGTCCGCACCGACAGCTTGCCCATGCCCTTCGCCTTCGCCTCAACCCGAATCTGCCGATACCCGCCGAGCGTTGGCGACTTGGTCGAGTGATACGCGATGGTGTACTGAGTGCGGATGTCCTGGGCGACCTGTGCTGCGATCGAGTCAACATCCTTGAGCGACTTGGGAAAGTAAGCTACGCCTCCGGTCTGTTCGCTCAGCGTCTCCAGAACCCTCCGGGCGTGGCGCGACTCGCGTTTGTCCGTATCCTGCCCGAAGAGCAGGCCCACGGAGTAGATGACCGGACCGTCCAGGTCCTGGATGCGCCGGATCGCCTGCTCCAGCGTAGCGCTCGAGGCATTATCTTCGCCGTCAGTAACCACCAGCAGCACCTGCTTGGGATGCCTGGCATTCTTCGCCAGATAATCTGCAGAGGCCACCAGGGCGTCATAAACTGCGGTTCCGCCGCTGGATTTGATATAGTTCAGCCCTTCGCGCAGCTTATCGATATTGTTGGTAAGGTCAGCATCGATAAATGCCTCCCATGAGAAGTCGACGACAAATGCTTCATCTTCCTGGTTCGACAGCTTGATGAGATCCAGTGCCGCCTGTTCGACAGCGGCCCGCTTGTCGTACATCGAGCCGGAGCTGTCAATGAGAAGTCCGATCGAGACCGGAAGGTCCTCGTGCCTGAAAGACGCGATGGTCTGAGGAACACCATCTTCAAAGACCTTGAAATCGTCCTTATTAAGCGTGAGGACCGACCTGCCGTCGGAGTCAAGCACCGTGGCATTGAGCCGGACCTCGTAGGCCTCGGTATGAAGTGTGTACTTTCCGCCTGCGCCGCGCTGAATCGGTCCAGAAGGTCCCTGCGGCCCCTGCGTCTCTGCGGTCTGTGACGAAGGCATATCAGGATCGGGCGATGCCACGGGATCGCGATCCACCATGAGAGACGGTTGTGCGAGAGACGGTTGTGCGAGAGATGGCTGCGCAGGCTGAGCCGGCGCGGCCTGCTGCTGTGTTCCCTGAGGTGTACTCCGTTGGCCTGCCCATCCGCTTACCGTTCCAGGGCCTGCCAGCAAGATACCCGCCGCGGCCGCGCACGGCAAAACTTTACTCCGAAGGTGCATAGTACCCCTGGCGATTGTGCACCGTGAGAGGCGGCAGCCCCGGCGGTGGCACCAGCTTTATCTTCAATTTACGCCAGTTCCCATCTTTCTTCATGTCCGATGGCCGGTACCCGAGGACGTACTCGTTTCGCAGCTCCGCACTGATGCGGGTCGCAATGTCACCCAGGTCGGCGATATCGCCCACGCGAAACATTCTTCCACCGGTCATGTCGCAGATATCGCTCAGCAGCACGGGACCAAGCTGCTCTTCCTGGGTAGGGGCATACTGGTCGAAGATTCCAATCGAGTAGATTTGTACGTCACTTTCGCGAACTGCCCTGCGCAGCTCGCCTTCCGTATAGCGACTGCGATTATCGCCTCCGTCGGAGATGATGAGCAGAGCTTTGCGCTCATATTTGGCATCGCGCAGCTTCGATATTCCCAGATAAGCCGCGTCGATCAAAGCGGTGCGATTTTCAGGCTTCAGCATCACCATGCGGGCTTCGATGTCATCGATATCCGACGTGTAATCGACGATCACGGCCGGCCTGTCGTTGAACCCGACTACAAAGAACTCGTCCTGCGGATTGGAGGTACGCAGAAACTCGCTGAGCGCCCGGCGGGCACGGTTGAACTTGGAGTTCATACTGCCACTGAGATCGAAGACGATTCCTATCGTCACCGGAGCATCTTCTGTCGAGAAGCTCTTGATAATCTGACCCACGTTATTGTCGTAGATCTCGAAGTTCTCTTTCTCAAGCCCCGTGACCAGCCGGTTCATCGGATCGGTCACCGTGGCGGGCACCAGTACCAGATTCACATCGACTCGCAGCCTGGCGTCACGACGGGATGTTCCGCTCGCGGCAACATTTCCCCCACCCTCGACGACTGGCCTGGAGTCTTCCGGCGATTTTGGAGGCGGGGGCGGAGCCTGCGTGTGAATCTCCCCCAAGGGATTTTCCTGTGCGTAAATCTGCGAAGTTCCCCCTGCGCACAGCATGGTTGCAATCAGCAACCCTAGAAGGAATCTGGATTTCATGCGCAAACCCGAGATGCCTGGCAGCACAGCTGTCAAGTAACCACCATAGGACGCTCTTGCTCCGTTCCGCATACCTGTGGTCATCCCCAGACCCCTCACCCGGCCTGCATCTTGCCCCCAAAGGTCCTGGGCGTAAATCCTGAGCCTCTGCAAGATCAGCGCTGGACCCGTCCGCAGAATATACACCCGAGCCGGCAGCAACTGCGGACTTCTGCGCTTTTAGACGCAACTTTTCGATGATTTGTCATCCTTTCGCCTGGAAAGGGGAGCCGTGGCAGGTGAGCTCAGCCGCAACCCGTACAATCAGTTCATACGATCTATTTATCGAGGGAGATCCAAACAGAAAGCATGGCCCGCATCTACCCATTCCGCGCTCTTCGCTACAATCTCGGCCGCGTCAACATGGAAGACGTCGTGACACAGCCATACGACAAGATTTCGCCGGCGATGCAGGACCGCTATTACGCGGCCAGTCCCTACAATCTTGTGCGCGTCATCCTGGGCAAGCACCTGCCCGGGGATACCGAGCAGGAGAACGTCTATACCCGCGCTGCGCAGACGCTCAACACCTGGCGCAAGGAAGGAATCCTGCAGGAAGAGGCAGAGCCTGCGCTCTATGGGTACTCCCAGACCTACACCGCTCCTCATACCAATGAAGTAAGAGAGCGGAGAGGCTTTATCGCGCTCGGCCACCTCTACGACTACGCCGATAAGGTCGTTTTCCGGCATGAACAGACCTTTCCGAAGCACAAGAGCGATCGAATGAGTCTCTTCAAGGCCACACGGGCGTACTGCGAGCAGATCTACATGCTCTACTCCGACCCGGCTTTTACGGCCGAGAAGCTCATCTTCGGGATCAACGGACCGAACGGTGAAGATACACGGCCGGCCGATCTGGCCATTACTGACGAGTATGGCGTGGTTCATAAGGTTTGGAAGCTGACCGATCCTACGCTGATCAACCTGCTGGTGACAGCGATGGCGGACAAGAAGCTGATCATCGCTGACGGCCACCACCGCTACGAGACGTCCGTCGCCTACGCAAAGGAGCGTTCTGCCCAGCTGAAGCTCCCGCTGAACCAGCCGCGTGATGAGGACGAGAAGCTCTCTCCGGGACACCTGCCTGCTCCTCCGTTCCCCGAGGCCGCTATGATGATGACCTTCGTCAACATGGAGGCGCCGGGCATCACGATTCTTCCGACGCACCGCGTTGTCCATGGGCTGGAGGGCTTCTCGTCGCCGGACTTTATCACCCGCGCAAGTGCATATTTCGACATCAAGGAACTGCCGTCCCATGATGTGTCGGCTCTCGCAGCTACGGACAAGACAGCCTTCATCGCCGTGACGATCGACGGCAGCTACCTGATGACGGCCAAGCCGGAGGCGATCGATCCTCTGCTGCAGGACGTCCCTGCGCGGCAGCGCCAGCTGGAAGTGGTCCAGCTTCACCGCATCATCCTGGACAAGCTACTTGGGCTCGATCAGGAGACAATCACGCGGCTGGGCAGCGTCAGCTACCTGCGTGAAGCCGATGAAGCCGCAGCGATGGTGACCGACGGCAACGCGAACATCGCCTTCCTGATCAAGCCGATCACGCTCGATCAGCTGAAAGATGTTTCACTGGCCGGGGACGTGATGCCGCAGAAGTCGACAGACTTCTACCCCAAACTCCTGAGTGGACTCGCAATCTACGCACTGGATTAACCCTGCAGTGCCCCGCTGCTTCTCAGGCTCCAGCTGCTCTCGGTATTCCTCTTTCCGGGAGCAGCGGCCTTTTCGCTGGATAGATGCTGTCCTGAACCGATAGGCCTAAGTCGCATGTGCTGATTTCAACCGCTAAAATCGAACCGACGGACCTCCCCTGAGACTGTGACTTCGAAACGTTCCTCCATCCTGACAGCCGTGATGTTGCTGCTGATCCTCGCAGTAGTTCCGATGCAGGCTCGGCAGGGTACCTCCACGCCTGTACCGCAGGTTCAGGCGCCAGGCAGTGCCCCCGCAACCCCCAGACCCGCGCCGGCGTTCTATCGGAATCTGGTCGTCCTTGACCCGGCCCACGGGGGACGGGATAGCGGCTCACAGATATCGGGGACGGCAGCGGAGAAAGACATCACGCTCACTCTGGCTCAGAAGCTGCGTCCTGCCCTGGTGGCTCAGGGGTTCACGGTCGTGACGACCCGCGACTCTGACCCCGCGGACGAGTTGCCAACCGAGTTTCGGGCAGGTATCGCCAACCACAATCGTCCGATCGCGTGCGTACTGCTTCATGCCACGGGCTCGGGAGCGGGAGTTCATGTGGTGTACTCGTCGCTTCCGGAGGCTAAGGAAAAGCCTTCCACGGCGGTGCTTCCATGGGAGCGTGCCCAGGTGCCAATGATTGCGATGAGTAGCCGGCTTGCCAATGAGCTTGGCCTTGCTCTCGAAAACGCTCATATTCAGGCGCTTCTGTTTCGGGCATCTGTCCCTCCGATCGACAATCTCATCTGTCCGGCGGTAGCAGTTGAGGTGTCTCCCCTTAAGAGCGATTCGGGAAAATCTGTGCCAGTTACAGACAGCTCCTATCAGCAGCGGGTGGTCGATGCAATCGCTGCAGCCGTTGCATCGTTCCGGACCGATAATGCGCCTGCGCCGTCGCAAAGCTCTGCCGGACACGCAGGTGTCTCCCAATGATCCCGCGTTACCAACGGATCATGTTCTGGATCCTGATCAGCTGCATTCTGCTGATAGGAGCCTTCCTTCTGCGAGGGTGCAGGGAGGCGCACAAGCGCCTGACGGCATTGAATGATGCAACGCCTTTGGCGGCCCCCATCACGACCGCAACCGAGGACGTCACCTTCTACATGGCCTCGGATGCCGATGGGGTTATCCGCCCTGTGCGGTCGGAGGTTGGGCTGCCCCAGGATGCCTCCCTGAAGGCGCGAGCCCTGCTTGAGAACCTGCTGGCCCAGTACTCGCAACCGGACTCTGCTCACCCGCTGCAGAGCGGACCTTCCGTAGACGATGTGTTTTTATCCGCAGAGGACGTTCCCGCAGGCGGAAAACGAACGATTTTCGTAAACCTTCACGGATCGTTCGCGGATAATCATCCATCCGGGATTGAGGTCGAGCAGCTTACGCTGAACTCCATCATCGGAACGCTTCACGCCGCGTTTCCGGAGTTTGAGGAGGTTCGATTCATGGTTGACGGACAATCTCGCGCAACTTTGGCGGGGCACGCGAGCCTCGACCACCCGTATGCCTTGACGGATACTTCCCTGAGCCCAACGACGCCGAGCGAGGCGGCGACCCTGCCATGAAGACCATCGGTGTCTTTGATTCCGGATTTGGCGGCCTGACGGTCCTGCGCGAGCTCCTCAAGCTCGTTCCGGATGCACGGTATGTTTATCTTGGAGACACGGCGAGGCTCCCGTACGGTTCGAAGTCCCGCGAGACGATTGCCCGATATGCGATCTCCAGCGCGAGATTTCTGGCCGATCAGGGAGCCGAGTTGCTGGTGATTGCCTGCAACACTGCCACGGCGCTGGCGATTGACGACATCCGAGCCGCGCTCCCGATACCGGTGATCGGGGTAGTGGAACCGGGAACCCAGGCAGCTTTGGCAGCGGCAAAGTCCGGCGCCCAGGGGTTGCAAAGAGCCGAAGTCGTAGTTTTGGCAACATCCGCTACAACGCAATCCGGAGCGTATTCCCGCAGCCTGAACGCTGCCGGTCTCCGCGCAACAGAGAAGGCGTGCCCACTGCTGGTACCGCTGGTCGAAGAGGGCTGGCTTGAACAGCCGGCGCACAAAGCAGTAACCCTTGAGGTGCTACGGATTTACCTCCTTGAGGTTCTGGAACAGGCGCCAAGCGCCAATATTCTGCTGCTCGGGTGTACACACTATCCTCTGCTCAAGCCGCTGATCGAGACGACACTCCAGACGCTTCGCCATCCGATGCAGATCATCGACTCTGCGGCGGCGGCGGCCCAAACCGTAGCCACGACGATTGCGCCGTACATGCGTGCTCATGAAGACGTGAGGCCCGAGTGTTTTTTCTACGCTACGGATTCGATTGAAAAGTTCCAGCGCCTTGGCTCGATCTTTCTTAACCAGCCTCTCTCCGAGGTTCGCCTGGTCGATCTCGGCGGATGAGATTGCCGACGTAATCAACACTTCCGGCGCGGTACCCTATCTGCATGCCTTACCTACTTAAGACGGAACCGAACAAGTACTCCTTCGACGACCTGCTTGATGAAGGAGAGACCACCTGGGACGGAATTGCGAATAACCAGGCGCTGCTGACGCTCCGCAATATGAAGAAGGGCGACCGGCTGGTGATTTACCACTCCAATATCGGCAAAGCTGCGGTAGGCGTCGCCAAGGTCGTCTCGGTGGATTCGACGGATCCGAAGAACCCCATTGTGCGCGTTGCTCCGGTCAAACGACTCAAGCGAGAGAAGCCGCTGGGGGAGATACGCGAAGCCGCCGTGTTTCAGGGGTCCACGCTGTTCCGGCAGTTCCGGCTCTCGGTGGTGCCGCTTACGGAGGAGCAGTACGAATGGCTTATTCAGCCGTAACTGAAGCGGCAGCGTACCTTCCGAGCACCTTCACCATCCGGCAGTGCTCCATGAGCGCAGCAACGGCGGCTTCCGCCATCTGCGGGGAATCGAACCGGACGTCCACGTAGAACACATACTCCCAGGGACTTCCGGGAACCGGCCGCGATTCAATCTTGGTGAGATCGACACCTGCCCACGCAAGCCTTTCGAGAGCAGCCACCAGAGTGCCCGGGCGATGGTCGATTGCAAATGCAACGCTCATCTTGTTCTCGGGTTCCCTCGAGGGTAGAAGATATGGATCCTCGCTGCGGCGCACCAGGTGGAACCGCGTGAAGTTCTGTGCGTGATCTTCGACACCAGCAAGCAAGACCTCAGCACTATACTGGGCGGCCGCCAGTTCGGGGGCGATACCGGCCACATCTCGCAACTGATTCTCCATCAAATGCTTCACGCTACCTGCAGTGTCGTAGAAGGGCATGGCTTCCAGCTCGGGATGCGAGGCCAAAAACTTTCTGCACTGGGACAGGGCGACCGGATGCGAGAGCACACGGCGCAGATCTGCCATCGAGACACCGGGAGCAGCAATCAGGTTGTGACGAATCCGAAGGAGGCTCTCGCGTTCGATGCGAACATCAAGTTCCAGCAGAAGATCGTAGTGTTCGGCAACCGATCCATGAAGGCTGTTCTCAATGGGGAGCACGGCCGCATCTACGTCGCCCGCGATGACTCTGGACATCACCTCGGCTGAGACGCTGCAGGGGACGATGCTGAGATCTTTCGCTTCGTTGCCCAGCATCTGCAGCGTAGCCATATGACTGTTGGAGCCAAGCTCTCCCTGAATTGCAATCTTCAAAAATGATTCTCCCTAAAAGCCTATTTTAGACATGAATGGCAACCTCCAATCCCTGCCCGGCAACTTACAACAGGAAGGCCGCGTGCCGCAGTTCATTCGTAGCCAGCAGGAACTGCTAGTCGCAACTATCCCTTTTCAGGAGCTACAAATGCTTTGGACGATCACGATTATTCTCTTCATTCTCTGGATTGTTGGCTTGGTTAGCAGCTACACCCTTGGCGGTTGGATTCACATCCTTCTCGTGCTTGCGATCATTGTTCTGATTTTCAACCTGCTGAGCGGTCGACGAGCGTTATAGCTGAAGGCTAAGGTCAACGGCCTCTCCCGGGTGGAGAGGCCTCCATCGCCGTTCAGCAGAATGGAGTCATGTCTATGAATAAGGAAAACCTGGAAGGTAAGTTCGACCAAGTTGCCGGAGCTATCAAGCAGAAAACCGGAGAAGCATTCGATGATCAGAGCCTCGCAAATTCCGGAGTGGCCGATCAGGTGAAAGGCGCCGCAAAGGAAGCATACGGTAATGCGAAGGACGTTGCGGCGGAGAATCGCGCCGATAAAACGGATAGCGCACGGGACCGCATCGTCAATGCCGCGCAGAATGCCAAGGACAGCATCAACGCCAAGCTGGACGAGGTCAGGGACCGCCACAACTCCTGATCTTCTGTTCGCAAAAAGAGAACGCTCGCCGACATCGGCGGGCGTTTCTTTTTTCCTTACCGCTGCAAGAGAACGTCAGTGGCGATAAACAGGAAGAAGACCACGGAGATGATTCCGTTGAGCGTGAAGAAAGCAGCATTCATCCTCCGCAGGTCTTTGGGTGACACGATCAGGTGTTCATAAAAAAGCAGTATGCCAACGAGCACGATTCCGATCTTTGCCACTCCGCCAAGATGAAAGGCCTCTACCAATGCATAGAGAATAACTAGCATGCCGGTATGCATCAGGCGAGCGATCCAGAAAGCTCCATTTAATCCAAATGCCTGGGGCACACTGTTGAGTCCCACGCGCCTGTCATGCTCAAAGTCCTGACATGCGTATAGCACGTCGAAGCCTCCAACCCAAAGAAGAACGGCCAGGGTAAGAAGAATGATCCTTGGATCAAGTGTCCCGCGAACCGCAATCCAAGCTGCCGAAGGCGCGATTCCCAGTGCAAGACCAAGCACAAGATGTGACCAGCGCGTCACACGCTTCATATAGCTGTAGGCGAGGATCACTGTCAGAGCGACGGGAGCAAGTTCGAGGCTCAACCTGTTCAACATCGCTGCTCCGAAGAAGAAGACACCCGCGGCGACGAGAACGAATCCGGCGACGAAGCCACTGCTCAGCGCCCCGGCAGGCAGAGCACGGTTTGCCGTCCTTGGATTCGCGGCATCGAGTTTTGCATCGACGAGCCGATTGAATGCCATTGCCGCGGACCGAGCCGAAACCATGCACACGATAATCCAGACCAGCACCCGAGCAGACGGCCACGTTCCGGCAGCAAGCACGGCTCCCGTGAGCGCAAACGGAAGCGCAAAGATCGAATGCTCCCACTTGATCATCTCCAGCGTAATGGCTGTATTCTTCAGGAATCCCATCATTCGATTTTAAAAGAGAATGGGCCACAGCGCTCAAAGCTGCAGCCCAATTCAGGATCCGCTGACGAGAGACCTACTTTTCCTTTTCCGGAGCGGCGCCGGCCACCTGAAGATTGTTGGTGACCTTGAAGACCCCAGAAACTCCGTTTGCGCGCAGAAACGCCACTTCCTTGTCGGCTTCGTTGTCCACCATACCGGAAAGCGTCACGTTGCCATTGACAACTGTGATCCGTATTGGCTTCGCGGGATCGATGGCATACTTGTTCAGCTGCGCGGCGCCGTAGACGGCCCGGGCGGTTGCCAGGCGGATACGATCGTCCATCGGTGATACGGGTGCTACTTCAATGTTGTCAACAACATCTTTGACGCCGGGATAGTTCGACACCAGACTGATGGCAGAATCCCTATCGGTTGGACCATAGGCGACCCCACCCAACGTCACCACCCCATTCTGCACTCCGATTGTGAACGCATTGAAAGCCGTCGTTCCATAACCTACGCGGTCGTAGGTAAGCTTCTCGGCCAGCTTGTTCCGAAGCGTTACATCGTCCACCTCCGGCCCGTCGACTTCGATCAGATTCTGCACAGCACGCACATTCTTGCGGTGATGGACCTTCTTGTCGGCTTCTTCTTTATCGGAGTAGAGGTTGACTGTTCCGCGCAGGGTTACCACACCGTTCTGGACGAATGCCTTCACATCCTTGAATCGTTTGTTGTCGAGCGCCTTTTGAATGTCCGCCTGTATGGTGGCATCCTGCGGATTCGCAGATGGCGCACTTTGCGCGACTCCAGACATAGGAATTCCTACTAAAAACGCGAGAAGCAGCGCTGCAAAGCGGACCCTTCTTTGTAACCTGCGGGATTTCATACGTCCTCCTGAAATCGGCCAGCGCCGAACGTCAACGTTGAGTTTTGATGCGTTTCGGCGGGCGTCTAGCGGTACCTGCGGCGCAACTTGTATACGATGCTGAAAACACCCGATTCATCCCGCGTGATCACGATGGACGATGTGTGATTCAGGTCATACTGCACCTGGATCAGCTGCTGCGCAGAGGTATTGACATTGGTTGCAAAGATCGCGGTGATCTGGCGGGAGATTTGCTCCTGAATGGTGATTCTTGCCGACGAGTTCCCAAGCGTTCCCACAAAGGCAGGATCGATCTTTACGCTTCCGACACCGAAGAGCTTCTGAACACGCGATCCAACCGTAGCGTTCAGAGCGCCGCCCAGAAGAGCGCTCGTCGTCGGATCGCTTCCGGCGGCGATCTGGCGTTCCTGATAGATCTGCGCCTCTTCCTGCGTTCGTCCGAGCGCCAGCAGAGCGAAAACGTCCGCCTCGCTCAACGGCGGTTCAGACCTATAGGTGGGTTTCAGATTGCTCGCTGTGCCATGCAAGCCAACCGTGATCTCGTAATTTTCAACCTGCGCGGTCGCGTCGATATCGATCGTAGGATCGATACGCACAGGATTTGTGAAGTAGATATCGCCGCGCTGGAGCTGGTACTTGGTGTTTGCAAAGGTTGCGCTTCCGTCGGTGATCTGGATTCTCCCCAGGATCGAGGGAACAGCCACGGTTCCGCGTATATTCAGATCGACCGATCCAGCCAGCTTCGCATAGGAGTTCTGGAAATCCAGCTGCGGTGAGCTGGTCACATGTACATCCAGTCGAATCTTGTTCGACGGAGCATCTGGATCCGGCGGAGCGGAAACCGTGCTTTGGCTGCCGGCGAAGGCGGCGAAGTCGACATCCGGTCCTACCCCGAATCGCGTGATGAGAATATTTCCGCTGAGCAAAGCGCTCGATGAAGTTCCCTGAAGTTTAAGATTGGCGTTCGCGGTTGCACTGAGTCCGTACATACGGACGCGAACAGCGTCACCGGTAGCCGTAAGGTCGGCGTAGAAGCCGTTACGAAACCGCAAGGAACCGCCCAGCTTCAGTTCTCCACCGCCGGTCTTTCCAGTCACGTTCTGCAGCTGGAGGCGATCTTCCGTGAAGACCAGAGCGCCGTTCATGTCGCTCAGGCCATTCGGGATACCATCGAGGGCAGCGTTCACATGCTCAAGCTGCACCTTGCCGCTAATGGCAGGATTCTTTAGCTGTCCTCCTACCGCCACCGTGAACTGCACGCGCCCGCTGGAGATGATATCCGGATCAAGCGTGTGAACCAAAGCTACGCTCACGGCGCCATCTCCCTTAAGATTGAGCTTGCCCCCCTTCGGGTCGTTTGCGCCGAAGACTTGAGCGGCCCCCGAAAAGTGCATGTCTGTATCCTGTCCGGTAATGTGGACCTGCTCGAGCGTAGCGATACCGTCACGAAGATTCATGTGCAGCGGCTCTGCAGCTTTCAGTTCGATACCCTGCAGTTTGACATCAACATCATTCAGTTCAAGCGAGCCGCTAAGAGACTTTGGCGTCTTCAGTGGACCGGTGACGCTCGCAGTGCCGTTGATCGAGGACTGCGCCTGTATCTTTCCAGGAGCAAACATCTTTAGCGGCTGATTGATGTCGAGATTCGTCAGCGTCGCTTTTGCCTGTGTTTGATAATTACCGGTAAGCTGCATCTGGCCCTGCAGGTTCAGCCGCGATCCAACGAGGCTGGAATTGGCCGTGAATAGAAGCGTACTGGCCTGGCTGTGGGCCTCGAGCGCGACATCTCCCACCCGCTGCCCCTGATAGGTAACGTCATCCAATCTCACATTGGCGCGCAGAGCAGGTTTTGTGAGCGTGCCGTTGGCATCTGCAACGATTGTCAGCCTGCCATCAACATTCAGACCGCTTCGCCGGATCGTCTCGAACTTTGACAGCACCAGGTTACGGCCTTCAATGTGACCGTGCAGTTTGCGGGTTGCGAGGTCGTATCCCCCATTTCCGGCAAGCTGCATTCCATGTAACCGGAGCGAGACGTTGTTTGCATCCAACATTTTCCCCACTACGGAGACATCCGCCGAGACCGCCTCATAAGGCTCGCCGTAAGCGACTCCATCCTTCAAAGAAACATGGCCGTTCCCATTTGGATTTGCCAACGTCCCCTGAACATGAGCATTTGCAGATATGGTGCCGGTGACCGGAATCTTTTCTTGTTGCCCCGCAATCTGCAGGAGGTCAGGGACACTCGCATCTGCCATCTGCAGACGGGCATTTAGCGTAACGCCGTCATCCCATACGAAGCTCGAGCCTTTCCGTGAGACGACCCGCCGGGGCTTAACTGTGCCGGATGCATTCAAAACAGCGGATCCACGATGAATTGTCGAGGAAGCCACGGCCACACCCGAATTAGGGGAATACTCCGCATCCGCGACGAGTGAATCGATTAAAGCGTCCGTGCTTCCCATCGCAAACTCAACGTTTTCCGCCTGGACATGACCCTTCACATTCAGGTCTCGCGCAATCCCCTGGGCTGTGCCAGAGAAGTGCAGAGCGCCATGCAACCTGACGGGAATCGCGGCGCTTCCTTTATGTCCGCCGCCCTCAAGACCCAGTGAGGTTAGCAACTGGTTGTACTCTTCGAGATCGCGTATGGTCAGATCGACATGAAGGGCGGTCAACGGATCACCCCGATCCACACCAAGAACACCAACCGCCTGAACGGTTGACTGTGGCGTTTCCAGATGAAGCCGCTGAATCCTCACCGTCTCGTTCTTGCCGGTATAGTGCGCCAGAATCTGCCCGGCGACGGGGATATTGGAGTAGACACCCGCTCGCCGGATGCCCGTTGGAGCAAGTTTCAAATCGCCATCCAGCTCAACCGTGTCGGCGATATCCTGGGCGGGTCCTCCCCACTCAACTTTTACGGGGCCGCTAACCGCCGTGTCAAAGCCCAGATCGCCAAAATGCTCTGCCGTGATTTGCATGATGGATCGCAGAGGGACCTTGCTGAGCTCAGCATTGATATAGGCGTGTGAAGTCCTGACAGTTGGGATTGTCTGAACCGGAGCCTTTAGCCCAACTGTTGCCGCAGTCTTGTTTGCCGTGGAAGCAGCTGCTTTTGCCGTCGGCGATTCAGCGTTCGAAACCGCCGTATTTCCGATGAAGTTTTCAATCCTCATCTCACCCGTAACAGTCCCGCCGCTCGACAGATTCGCTACTATCTGGGTGAGGCTCAGCTCTGCTGGGGTGGCATGGATGTCGGTGGTCGCATCCACTCCCCTTACGTTCACGTACGCATCACGGTAGGCTGCATTGCGGAGCTTCGCTTTTCCTGTCACCACGAACTTCGCTGGGCAGCCTGGCTCCACGGCAGGCAGCGATCTGCCCGATGCGGAACGAGAAGCTCCCTTGCGAAGCCTTCGCCACAGGGAGGGTTGTTGCTGCGAGGTCGCTTGCGAAGCGAGACAGTTGTGCCCATGGAGATTCAGATCAATTGTTCCCGTGTCGAGGCCATCCACACCAGTGAGGAGAGATAGTTGGCGCAGAGCGAGAGTTCCCTTCGCCGTTGCATTCCACTCCGGTTCGCCGAAGTGCTTCAGAGCCCCTGTGGCCTCGAGGTCCGAAGTCTCTCCTGTATGTAGATTGAGCCTCTGGAGATCGAACTCATCCCTTCCCAGCTGGGCTTCGATATGCAACGAAGAACGCGCCTCCGGCTCGCTCTTCAGCCGGGTTCTCAAGTCCTTCAGGTCGATCGTGGCCCCATATCGATCTGTGTGAAAGAGGTACTGAATCTCAATCGACAGATCGCGGGCCGCGAGATCGAAGGGAATCGCCCGATCATTGATGACCGCTACACCGTTGGCAAGCTGCACTGACTTGGCTCGCAGATCCAGCAGCGTATCGGTGATAGGAGTTTTGCTGGTGCTCGGGTGCTTCGGAGTTGGCTGGTTGGTGTGACCGTCCTTGTCGACGATCAGGTGAAACTGAGGATGCTCCACCTGCAGGCTGTTAAGAGAGATGTGTGAGGCCAGCCCTCTTCCAACAACACGGGAGAAAATGTTCACGAGCTTGAGCTGAAGAGCAATCCTGTCGACCGATAGGTAGGGCGCTTCTGCCGGCCCTTCCAGTCCATGAATAACCAGCCCATCCGCCTGAATTGCGAGCTGCCAGAGGTGGAACTGCACCCGCTTTATCTCGACACGACCGCCCGTAGCATTTTCAAGGACCGAGACGACCTCGCGCTCGACCCTGTGTTCAAAATCCCGAGTGGTGGTGTACCACGCAAAGAGCCCGAAGAGAATACACAGGACGAGAATGATAGCTCCGAACGTCCATAACATGCCCCTAGTAATCCGGGATGCGAGAGATCGCTTTACCTGCTTCAGCCTCTCTCCGATCTCCTCCTTTTTTTCTTCCAGCTTCTGCTCTATCTGGTGGCGTCTCTCTTCCAGACGTTCCTCGAGCCGCTGGCGGCGATCATTCCCGTCCGGAGGAGTGGGCCCTCCATGGTGTTCGCTCATGGAGCCACCTCACCCGGCTTCATAATCCACACATTCCCCTGAGCTCGAAGGGACTTGAGCCAATCGCGGAGAAGGCCGCTGACGCGCTGCTGCAGCAGCACCTCCTCGATACGCTGCGAAATCGTGTCCAGCTTTGGCGGCGTAGCCTTCTGCCTGGCATACTCCGGCAGCATCGTCCTCTCGTAATAGTCCTTGATCTCCTCGTCCGAGATATGGATTCCATTGCGAAATCGAATATCGATCAATTTGAGCAGCTGCATCCGCTGGCGCCATCTGTCCCGAAACTCTCGCTCCGTGAATCCATTCGATGCCAGATATTTTTGCCATCCAGCGTCTGTGTCGCAATGAAACGTGGCGCATTCCGGGATATCTTTGCGAAGCGTTCCGAGCTGCTTGTCGAGATCCTCGTTGGAGACGGCGATCTGGTCGGCCTCAAGGGCCGCCTGCTGAAGGATGAGAGTCCTGTTGATCAGCCGCTGCACGGCACGGTCGCGGGAATACTCAGCCGCCGACCCGCGGTAAGGCTGGATCGCTTCAAACCTTTTCTCTTCATCAACATCGCTTTCAAGAATGACATCGCCATTGACGATCGCAACGACGCCGTCGATCTCTGTTCCTCGCGAGTCTGGAACGGCGGTCAGAGGAACAGCGGGCGGCACACTTTTTCGCTCCTGCGCGAGCAACGGCCATCCTGCAAGAATAAATATCTGCAAAAGCAGCAGTCGCTTCGTTCCCGGATTTTGAGACGTGCTCCGCATTAGAAACTCTGACCGATGCTGAAGAAGAAGTTGAAGTGGTTTCCTTCACCCACGTAGGGTGGCCGTCCGGCGTAGTCGTCGATGACCGGGTAAATGGGCGGGTTAAGGTTATAGCTGAAATCGACACGAATCGGACCCACCGGCGTTCTGTAGCGGGCACCGATTCCTAAGGCATGCGAGAAGTAATTGAAGCTGCAATGACCGATGGTTCCGGAGACATCGCGGCAGGTTCCACGATTGGGCTGCCGGAAATTCAGGAAACTGGGAAACATGTCTTCTGGATTCTGGAAGACATTTCCCATGTCATGAAACAGGACAAAGCTGACGCTATCTCCCACATAAGGAAGTGTGGGAGGAGGAAGGCGCAGTTCAAAGGTGTTTACAAACGCCGCCGATCCTCCAACGGGATAGCCAGTCTGCAAATCACGCGGACCGGCCCCGTTGATTCCGAAACCTCGGTGCGACGTAGCGCCGCCTGCATAAAGGCGTTCCGGCAGCGGTACCGCATTGCAGGTAGGATTGGTCGTCCGCAGATCACCAGCGCAAACCGGATTGTTGGCATTTGGATTGGCGCCCGAGGGATGCTCGTATCCGATCCTGGTATTCCGCGCAAATACGTACCGATGATGAAGGAACGAGTAGTAGCTGGACATCGTCCCGTCCACTTTCCAGAAATCGGTTTGCGAACCGAACCTTGAGGAAGCGTAGAAGCCCTGCAGGGAGAAGTATTTTCCCTTTGCAGCGTCCAGTGGCGAGGGCTGGCGGGTGTCGTGGAACCATGTGAAGTTCGGCCCCCCCACTCGCACAGGCTGTGACAGCAGTGGAATAAGGGCCGAGGAGATCCGCAGACTGTTCGGGTCCACCTTTACGCGACGATAGAGAAACTCGTAGATGAATGTGTCGGTGCGCCTCCACTTCTCTGTTAAGCGAAGGCTTGCCTGCAGCGTCGAAGAGGCGAAGGTCGTGATGTCCTGGATATTGGTGTAGCCGCCTAGAAGGGACGTTGAGAAATTCCTTGATCCGAACGTATTCGGATTTTGATACGTCAGGATTCCAATCTGTTCGAGCAGCCCATATGTCGAACGCAGACTGATCGAATCCTGCGTTCCTCTCAGATTGATGCGCGAGACGTCGAGAGAGACCCTGGGACTCACGCTACCTCTTCCCTCCGGGCCATAGGCCTTCGGATTTCGCGAGTTTGTCTGATTCGTTCCTCCCGGGTTGCCGGTCTCCGCCTCAAAGCCGACTCCATAGGTCACGTTCCAGCGTTTCGCCTCCGTGGTCTGAACCAGGACATTCTTCGTCGGGGCCTCTCCCTTGGGGTTCTGAACCGCAGTGATCACTTCATTGAAGAGCGCGAGGTTGTAAAGATTGCGCTGAGTCTCCAGCAGCGCCGTCTGATCCAAGGGATCGCTCGGGTGCACAAGAACCTGGTTTTCGACCACCTTAGGTTTTGTATAGTGCAGCCCGGACAGCAGCACTCGATTGACGAAGACCTGCTTACCCTCTGAAACATTGAGAGACACATCCGTGCGGTTGAGATCGTTTTCCTTGTGCTGCTGAATGTCCACTCTTGCTTTATCGAATCCGTGACTCAGGTAGTATGTAAGCACCGTGTCCCGATCGCCAGACAACGTCACAAGCGAAAATGGCTGGCCCGGCTGCGTATTCATCAGCGATCTGACATCGTTCACCCGACTAGGATTCACGCCTACAAGATCGACCGTACCAAACTTTTTTTGCGGCCCTTCTTCGACGGTATAAATTACCGAAATCGTCCCCTGCTTCTTCTTCTCCGCCTCCGTATCGGTATCCTTCACATCAGTCGTAACCTTTACCTGGTCGAACCCATTTGCCCTGTAAAGCGCTTGAATCGCGGCCACATCGCTCGCGACTAACCCGGGACTATAGCGCCCGCTGCGCTGGTAGGCATCCCCCTTTTTGACCTGCATTCTCTCCATGAGGATGTCATCGGAAAAGTACTGATTCCCGTGAAGCTCTACATCAATCACTTTGTGCTTCATGCCGCGATCTACGGTGTAGACCACGCGCGAGGTCGGTGTATCGCGGCCAATCACCTTCACATCCACGGAGGCGTCAAAATACCCCTGCTGCTGCACGAAGTCCCGAATGTTGTGCATCCCTTCATTTAGAAGGTCATTGTCGATCGTGCCTTCCTCAAAGATAGGAACCAGCAGATGCAAACGTCTCTTTGACATCTTCACACCCTCTACAACAACCTGGACTGTTGGCCCCTCATCGACGCGGAATTGATAATCCACCACACGCCTGTGAGGATCGTAGGTCTGTTTCTGCAAGCTCAGCGTAGCCTCCAGACGGTCGTGCTTTTGATATTCAGAGCGCAACCGCATGAGGGCATTGCTGACGGTATCGCGATTGATTTTTTTGCCCTGCTTTAGCTTTCCCTTCTTGCGAAAGTCCTCGACTGTCATGCCCAGGTCGGAACTCTCCACGGTAACGTTTCCGATGCGAGCCTGCGGCCCGATTTCCACGTCATACTCCACGTTCACCTGAATGTTCGGCTTGTCGAGCGTTGTTCCCGCATACACCTTCGGCTCGTAGTACCCGTTCGCCCGTAGAACGTCTTTGATGCCCTCGGTTCCTGTCGCAACCGAGGTATCCGTGTAGGCAGTACCCGGATCCAGCTTGGTCGCATACTCCAGCAATGACGTAAGCCGCTCGCTCTTTACCCCATTGATAGTCACCCTGCCAACGTAGTAACGAGGGACACCAGCGAAGATCAGAATTACGCCGTCATCCTCACGAATTCCGCGGACCGTAATATCCCGGTAACGCCCGCTGTCGAACAGGAGCCGCGTACTTTGGCGCACCTTCTCAGGATCGAGTGGCTCTCCTGCCTTTTGTGTCACCAGGCTGGGCAGGGTGTCCGTCTTCTCAAAGGCAACACCCGTAAACTGGATGTCTTTAACCCGCATCCCCTTCCAGTCCCAGATGGTGGTCGCGAGTCCCGGTCCTGTGCCGAGTTCCGGCTCCTGCGTCTCCCCCGAACCGGTGGTGTGCTCTGCCTGGGATGCCTGCGGAGCGGGCACTGGGCGAGATTGCGGCCCGAGGGCCCGAAACGTCTGGTTGGATGGTGTCGAAGCTGCAGGTGTTGACGGGCGCGCACCTGCTGATTCAGTCTGCCCGCAACAGATGGTCGCCATCGCTACCCAGAGCAGCACAAATGTGACCGGGCTCAGCAGCAGCTTGGTTCGCCCACCTCTCTTCCGACCTCTTGCAAACTGCCCCAAAAACACCCTTCCTGTTCGAGATCCGATAGAATCCGTAAAGATATCTCCCGACTCTTGTCTTGTCATGCTTCCGGGCCGCAGAGCTGACTCTTCTAAGATGCCGTTTGACTCATTGCAGTGAGGACCATTTCCGTCTCAGGGATGCATTTCCTATACTACGAAAGAGCAGAGTCCTTCGGGGCCCGGAAAGTCAGGTCCATGCCGTCTTCATCTTCTGTATCCGGCGATGCCACCCTGCCCAGGGTAAACACCTCGATTGACGACCAGGAGCGTTACTCGCGCCAGGTTCTGTTCCCTGGTATTGGGCCGGAGGGCCAGCGACTGCTCAGCAGGTCGCATATCGCCATTGTTGGCTGCGGGGCAACCGGAGCCGCATCAGCCTCCCTGTTAGCTCGTGCCGGGGTGGGAACTCTGACCTTAATTGATCGAGACTTTGTCGAGCCTTCGAATCTACAGCGTCAGATCCTCTTCGACGAGAGGGATGCACTGGAGATGCTTCCGAAGGCAGAGGCAGCTCGTCGCAAGATTGCACAGTTCAATTCGGGGATCGAGGTTCGTCCTCAGATTGCTGATCTCGTGCCTGACAATATCTCGGCCTTGTTGAGCGACTGCGATCTGATCCTCGACGCCACAGACAACTTCGAAACGCGCTACCTGGTCAATGACTTCGCCGTCCAGCAAGGGAGGCCCTGGATCTACGCCGCCGCAATCGGCGCCTATGCTGCGACGATGAACATTCTTCCGCGACTCGTCCCGGGAGGGATCTCACCGGGAAATACTGACGTCTGGCAGCCCACCGCCTGTCTCGCGTGCCTCTTTCCAAAACCGCCATCGGGGCCGGTCGAGACCTGCGACACTGCAGGAATCCTATCGACCGCCGTCAATCTGGCTGCTTCCGTCCAAGTCACCGAAGCGCTTAAGTTTCTGACGGGTCAAGCCGAGCTGATGCGCCGCACTCTTCTTTCTTTTGACCTTTGGACATCCGAGCGTTCAGAAATCTCTGCCATGACTCCCCGAGAAGGCTGTTCCGTTTGCGAAGAACGCCAGTTCACCCATCTGGCAGGTTCGGGCCGACCCCACATCACGCTATGCGGCAGAAACTCTGTCCAAATCCACGAGCATCATCGGCCAGTTGACTTTCAGGCCATGCGAAACCGGCTGGCACCCCACGGCGAGGTGCGATTTAACGAACTTCTTTTGCGGTTTACACGGGGATCCCACACACTAACCCTGTTCGCGGATGGGAGAGCGATCGTACAGGGAACGACCGATGTAACCGTCGCGCGTACGTTATATGCAAGGTTTGTTGGATCCTGAAGCATGAAAAGACTTTAGAGGGGGGCTACCCGGCTCAACACAACCTTTTTTCCCGCCCAGCACTCAAATTCTTTACGTGTGACAAACCTTACTACTCCCTTGCCTATTTTCGAATGCCGACACAGTCGGTTTTTTCAACAACCCGCACAACCCGGAGATGATACATGGAACTCCAAGGTCTACCAATGACCGAAACCAAGACCGCCCCCGGGCTTTTCAAACGGAATCCGCCGATTGCGGGAGAGGCTGAAGCGATCGAACGGGCCAAAGCAGGCGACGCAGAGGCCTTTTCAAAACTTTACGCGCTGCACAAGCGCCGCGTTTACACCCTTTGCCTTCGTATGCTGGGCAATGTCTCCGAAGCGGAAGACATGACCCAGGAGGCGTTTCTTCACCTCTTCCGGAAGATCGGCAGCTTCCGAGGAGAAAGCGCATTTTCGACCTGGCTGCACCGGCTGACTGTTAACCTGGTACTTATGCATCTCCGCAAGAAAGGACTTCAGCTGGTCTCCCTGGAAGAGACGATTAATCCGTCGGAAGAAGACTCGCCGAAGCGTGACTTCGGAAGCCGGGATACACAGCTTGCCGGATCAGTGGATCGGGTCGCTCTGGAACGCGCCGTAGCTGCCCTGCCGCCAGGCTATCGCATGGTTTTCGTCCTTCATGACGTGGAAGGTTTCGAACATAATGAAATTGCCGTCATGCTCGAGTGCTCGACCGGAAACAGCAAATCACAGCTCCACAAGGCGCGTCTCAAGCTTCGGGAGCTGCTCCGCGAGTCGGAGCCTACAGCCCAGACCGATCTTAAGGAAGCAGCATTATGACCTTGAACAACTCTCGTTCGGCCCCTTTGTCTTGCGCTGAATTTCAGGAACAACTTCCCGATCTGTTTGCAGCAGGGGGAAACTCCTCCATCGAAGACCCGCAGATTGCCGAACACCTGAAATCCTGCGAAAACTGTTCTGCCCTGGTTAGAGACCTCCAATACATTGCCGATCAGGCGAAACAGCTTCTTAAGCCGACGCATGAGCCCAGTGACAACGTCTGGAAGAAGATTCAGGAAGGTCTGGCGGCCGATCCTAGCTATGCTGCGGGACCGGGCGAAAGCTAGACCGGCAACATAAATTTTATTGCTTTCACCCGCAGGTATGTTATCGTTCTTAGCAGAATGGTGCAGACGCTTCACTTCGGTCGATTTAGCTACTGCTACTGGTATCCAGTCGCGGCCGACGGAGCTTCGCACATATCTCTGAACTGAACCGATATCAGAGTCTTCGAACTTCCCGAGCCGCGACCCCAAAGGTCGCGGCTTTTAGTTTGTAGCCAAACGATGCACAGGAGAAAGATGATGCCAGCCAGTCAGCCAGTCCTTAGCACCCCCGAAGCCGCCCTGCCGGACAAAGATTTCATTCCCTCGTCCCTGCGCCGCCTCATACTTACCGGATTCATGGGAGCCGGAAAATCAACCATCGGCCATCTGCTTGCTGCGCGCATTGGATGGAATTTTCTGGATCTCGATCAGCACCTGGAGGCGCGTGCCGGCGCAACGATACCCGATCTCTTCTCCAGGTATGGAGAAGCCCACTTCCGCCGACTCGAATCGACGGCCCTTGCGTCAGCTCTTGGTAGATCCGGCTGCATTCTGGCGCTCGGGGGTGGAACTCCTGAGAGTTTGACCAATCGTCTTCTTATCGAACAGACACCTGCCACTGCGGCCGTTTTCCTTGACGCTCCATTCGATATCCTTTTTGACCGCTGTATGCTGCAGGAGATTTCCCGGCCGGTGCTGGCCGACCCAGTAGCTGCACAGTTACGTTTCGAACGTCGCCGTCCCCTCTACAGACAGCTCGCGCACCTGACTATAGACACCTCCTTTAAGACATCAGCGGAGACAGTGGATGCAATCGTGGTTGGGCTGAATCAGATTGCTCAATTCCGCACCTAGGCGAAGGCCTGCAAAGTATCAGCATCTAAGTGGACACACTGCTGTACAGGAGATGACGCTGAATCACACTGACGATCTTGGTCCTAACGAGAGACACTCAAGGCCCGTTGTTCGCGGCCACATCCTCTTCGCGTTCTTCCTGCTGCTAGGATTCGGGCTGGTTTATCTGCTGGCCAAAGAATTGGCGCTTATATATGCCAGCGCGCTGTTTGCCGCCGTACTGATGCCGATTGTCAACCGCATCATGCTGACCAACATCCGTGGAAGGCGGCCTTCCAAGGCGGCAGCCATCTTCCTGATCGTCTCGGTAATCGGGTTAATTGTGGGCATCTTTCTCACGGTCGGCCTTCCGCCGGTGCTGCATGATCTCAACCAATTCTCGGCCGAACTTCCATCGCGCATCAGCAAAATGATGGTGCGTCTTGACCAGTCTCCAATTGCGAACCGGCTCGGTGTGGATGAGATTGCACAGCGCGCCGAAGGTGCGCTGACCACAACCGCAAGTTACCTTATGGCTTCGCTGCCCAATTGGTTGTCCCATCTTTTCGACATCATTTCTGCGATCTTTCTCTGCATCTATTTCATGCTGGATGGTGACAGGGCCTACAACTTTGCTCTTTCGCTCTTCCCCCCACCACACCGCAAGCGCCTGCACGCTACGCTCGGGCGAGCCGACGACAAGATCAGCAACTGGCTGATTGGCCAGGGGCTTCTAATGCTCATCCTGGGGATTTGTTCAACTATCGTATTCGCCGTTCTGCACGTGCGTTACTTTCTGCTGCTCGGCTTCCTGATGGGAGTATTCAACATCATCCCTATCGCCGGTGGAGTCTTCACGATTACGCTCTCTGCCATTGTGGCGGCCTTCGATTCGTGGACAAAGATGGCAGGGGTCATTATCTTCTACATCTTTTACATCAACGTAGAGAATGCCTATCTCATCCCTCGCATTATGGGCAGCAGCGTAGAACTTTCCGGTCTGACCATACTGATCGCGCTGCTTTGCGGAACCGCCCTGGCCGGCATTTTGGGGGCGCTGGTTGCCGTTCCTACCGCGGCCCTTATCGCTGTTCTTCTCGATGAATATGCCGTTTACCGAGATGAAACATTCTGAAGCCCGCAGCGCGAGCTTCGGGCCAAGGGTATGTAGATCGTCGGTTCACCTGAATCCTATAAAAATTGCCTTCAAAGGATTCGGGCTTGCTATGCTGTTGGACAGTGTCAGACCTGAAGCTCACACAGCCCACGCGCCGCAACCTTCTTGTCCCCGTTCTAATTGCATTTTTAATTCTGGGAATGGCTATTGCCGTTGTGCTGCGCTACACTCCCGCCAGCACAGCGAAGCTGGCCATCCTGCATACCTCCGTCGTCCCCACACATACAGTCTTCAAGGCCGACACTATCGTGGTCGGAAGGGATCGTTCGCAGGATGATCTCTACGTCGTGACCACTCTGCACATGGAAGATCGGCTGAACCTGCCCCTCTTTATCAAGGACATGACCGCCACCCTCACGACCGCCGAAGGCGACAAGATCGAGACCAGCGCTGTGCAGAAACAGGATTTCGAAAATCTATTCACGACCTTTCCTGCGCTCAGACCTCTTGTCACAGCTCCTCTGCTGCGCGATACCCTGATCGAGTCTGGAAAGTCGGTCGAAGGTACGATCGTTCTTCACTTCCCGATCAGCGAGGAAGTCTGGAACCATCGCCGTTCCGCTACACTTCACATAGTTCTTTATCATCAGGGACGCGTCTCCGTGACCCTTCCGTCGGGAGATCAAACCTCATCACCAAAGGACGAAGGAAACGCTGAAGAGGAATGACTCGCCGCCGATGGATCGCAGATAGCTGGACCTCCATGACCGCTTCGCTCACCGGCGAACAGGCTGGACATCTGTCCCGCGTGCTCCGCGCCACGCCCGGCCAGATATACGACATCGTCGCCGGAGGCTTTCTCTATCGTGCCGAGATTACGAGCGTGCAGCCGGACCAAGTCGTCTTTAAGCTCCTTCAGGAACTTGAATCCGAAGCCAGCCTTCCCGTCCATCTTCTTCTTGCGGTCTTCAAGTTCGATCACATGGAGTGGGCCATCGAAAAGGCCACGGAGTTGGGCGTCAATCAAATCACCCCGGTTCTTGCCCGCAGAACAGAGAAACATCTCTCCCAAGCCGCAGCGAAACGCGCGGATCGCTGGCGCCGCATTGCTCTTGAGTCTGCCAAGCAGTCGAGAAGAACGACCATCCCCGCAATTGAGGAACCGGTAGCCCTGAAATCTGCGCTCGACAGCGCTGGCGAATCCGTACGCATCCTTCTCTCGGAGACAGAGCAGGACAGGACAATCGCTTCTGTCCTTAAGAAGGCTGCACCTGACGGCCCCTCGACCTATGCGCTTGCCATTGGGCCTGAGGGAGGTTGGACGGCCGAAGAGATGGACCTCTTCACCGCTCAGGATTGGCAGCCCGTTACCCTTGGGCCACGAATTCTCCGCGCCGAGACAGCAGCTATCTCCGCCATCGCGATTCTGTCCTCTAACCTGATCTAAGAAGCTAGTTGGGCTTCTGCCGATCGGCGCGCCCGAACCGGGCGTCAATGGGCTTTCTTCCGGCAAATCCCTCTTCCTCTGAATGCCAGTAGCCGATCTCCTTCTCGCCCAGCTTCCAGCACAGCAGAATGGTCTTGCCTTCTATCGCGCAGGGAAAATCTAGCAGGCCCTTCTCAAGATCCTTCACCCGAACGCCGATCTCATCGATCTCGCTCAAGGTATCCTGCGCCTCCTGCAGAGCTTTGTCGCGTTCAGCACGGCGGCGCGCCGTCGCAGCAACATCGATATGAGTTCCACCCGACAGGAAAATCCGCTGGCGAAGCCGCTCGAACTCAACTTCAAGTTCCGCGGCTTTTGTGCCAGCTTGCTGCGCCTTCTTCAGCAGAGACTCCAGAACTGGAAGCAGCGTCTGAGCCTCAGCCAGCGTAAACATCTTGCTCAACCCTTTACCTCCAGCATCCGATCCAGCGCCACCCTGGACCAATGCTTTATGTCTTCTTCTACCTTGATGCGGTTCACGACCTTGCCCGCAACCAGGTTCTCCAGGGCCCAGGCCAGGTGCTGTGGCGAGATACGGTACATCGTCGTGCAGAGGCATCCCGCATCGTCAAGCGTAATGACTTCTTTCCCGAGCGGAGCAAAACGGTTTGCCAGCCGGTTAACGAGGTGGATCTCCGTTCCCACGGCGAAACTGGATCCTTCCGGAGCCTTCTCAATCACCTCGATGATCTTCTCGGTCGACCCCACCGCATCCGCCTTTTGGCAGACCTCCCAGCGGCACTCAGGGTGAACGACGACCTGCATCTCAGGCCGGTCCCAACGAATCCGATCTACGTGCTCCGGGAGAAAGCGCTGATGCACCGAGCAGTGGCCCTTCCACAGGATGACCTTCGCCGCGCGTAGACGATCCGGCGTAAGGCCGCCATTGATCTGATACGGATCCCATACAACCATCTCGCCCAGCGGAATTCCCATCGCAAACGCGGTGTTCCGGCCAAGATGCTGGTCGGGTAGAAATAGGATCTTCGAGGCACGTGCGAACGCCCACTCGAAGGCTCCGCGAGCATTGGAAGACGTGCATACCAGGCCGCCACGTTCACCGCAGAACGCCTTGATGGCAGCAGCGGAGTTCATGTAGGTCAGCGGTACGAGATCGCCCGCAAGCCCGGCTCTCTCGAGCGCATCCCAGCAGTTCTCCACCTGTCCTATCTCAGCCATGTCGGCCATCGAGCAACCGGCATTCAGGTCGGGAAGAATCACCTGTTGCCAGGGTTTTGCCAGCACATCTGCGGTCTCGGCCATAAAGTGGACACCGCAGAAAATCATGTACTTCGCATCTGTCTGCGAAGCTGCTTTGGACAGCTTGTAGCTGTCGCCGGTGTAATCTGCAAACCGGATCACCTCATCGCGCTGGTAGTGATGCCCCAGCAAAACGACGTTGGTTCCCAGGGATGCACGTGCCGCTCGGATGCGGTCGTCCATCGTGTGGTCCGGCTGTGCAAGGTAGTTATCGAGAGAACACGAATCCTGAACAACACCTGCCACGGTAGCGACCGCGGCCTCTTCCATCAGTACGCTCAAAGTACTCCGCCTTCAGTCTCACCGAAGCGTCAGGTCCGGACGTCAGACCATCGTCTGCCTCTGAGACGGGGATGTTGAAAGCATGCACTGCAACGGTTGCAGTGGGCTCGCTGTGCTGGCTCGGAACGAAGCCAGAACCCAACCCACGGGGATGTTGCAACCAGACATCTACCACCTGTTCACTTCACCTGCAGCGGCGCGAGCCGCTTTACAACATTGGACGATTCCCGTGGCGGAACGATACATTTCTTCAGCTTCCCGCGGGACTCCGTCATGACACAACGGCACTACACCATCCATCTTACAACAGTATAAAGGCCTCTTCCGGGGCCATTGTCGCTGGTCGACCGACACCGTATCATAGAAGCAATTATGCCGAGCTTCGGCGATAGCGCCTTTATCTTTATCCTTGCCCTGATCCTCTTCGGCCCGAAGAAGCTGCCTGAGCTCGCTCGCCAGATGGGAAAACTCATGGGCGAGTTTCGCCGTGCTTCCAACGAGTTCCGAATGCAGATGGAAGAGGAACTTCGCATGTCGGAGCAGGCCGAACAGCAGAAGAAGATCGCTGCTATGGAAGCGGCGGCGCCCACACCACCTCTTCCGGAGAGCGGCGAGAACTCCATCGCAGCCCCGGAGTTCACGGCAGAAGATGCTTCGGGAACCGCTCCGGAATCCGAGCCTTTGCCCATCGCAACCTCCGGCGACTTGAATCTTATGCCGCCCTCCACCGGTCTTCCGGTCGAGAGCGCTCCTGTCTCGCGGGCCTTTGACGCTGTTCCTCACGTGGAGGATCCGGCCCTGGCAAGCACTTTGACAGACCCATCCGAAGGTCAAACTCCGGATGCCCCGGACCACGTAGCAAGCGAGGCACAGTTGCATGGCTGATCTGGTCGATCGCGCACGGGCGGCTGTATCCGACCGCGCAGAGCTCCCGGGCATGAGCCTGATGGAGCACCTTGATGAACTCCGCAAGCGAATCATTCGATCGGTGGTGTACCTCCTCATCGGCTTCGCCATCGCGTATGCCTTTCATGAGCGACTCTATGGCGTCGTCTCCCGGCCCATCGACATGCTCAATCTGCCACTGAACTTCACCCATCCGACCGACGGTCTCAATTTGTATCTGAAGACCTCGCTGGTGGGAGGAGCCATTCTGGCATCGCCCTTCATTCTGTACCAGGTATGGCTGTTCATCGCCCCCGGCATGTATTCCAACGAGAAGCGGTACGTCGTTCCCTTTATGACGGCGACGATCGCTTTATTTCTCACCGGAGTGTACTTTGGCTATCAATGGGTGCTTCCAGGTGCGCTCAGGGTCCTGATCGGCGACTTCGGCCATCGTTTCCACCCGATTATTACAATTGAGGATTACACCAGCTTCTTCATGGCCGTTATTCTCGGCCTCGGCCTCACCTTTGAGCTGCCCATCCTCATCTTCTTCCTCTCGATTCTCGGTATCGTGGACGCCAAGTTCCTCATCCGCCACATCCGATATGCCGTCCTGGTCATCTTCGTCATTGCGGCAATCATCTGCCCGCTCCCGGACCCGGTAAGCATGTGTCTCTTCGCTCTGCCCATGCTGGTTCTCTACATGGTCGGGGTAGCCGTGGCGTGGTTTTTCAATCCATCCCGCCGGAAAGAATCGAAATCCGCATGATCTCCTTCCCTGGCAGCGGATCGTCTGCGCTTCGTGCTGCTTTCGTCCTCCTCGAGGTCTGCATCGCTGCCTCCGCTGCGACCGTTCACGCCCAGAAGACCGCGACGAAGCCCAGCACGCACTTCAGTGGAGAAGCAGCCTATGACCTGACGCGCCAGTACATCACGACTGCGCCTCACCGTTGGTCCGGCTCGCCGGATCACGCCAAGGCGGAAGAGTTCATCCGTTCCCACTTCACCCCTGAAGCTGCAAAGGGCAACTTCGAGATCGACTCCTTCAGTGCCTCCACTCCCGCCGGGCTGCTGCCAATGAAAAACTTCATCGTCAAGTTTCCCGGCAAGAAGGAAGGCATCGTCGTGGTGGCGAGCCACTACGAGACCAACTATCCTCTGCGCGACCTCAACTTCGTCGGCGCCAACGATGGGGGAGCCACCACGGCGCTTTTGATCGAGCTTGGCCGGTATCTCCGCGCCAATCCACCCAAGGGATATAGCGTCTGGCTGGTTTTTGACGATGGCGAAGAGGCCGTTCAATCCTGGAGCGACCGGGACTCGCTTTACGGAACCCGGCACCTCGCAGCCCGTTGGTCACAGGACGGAACGATTAGGAAGATCAAGGCGTTTCTTGTAGCCGACATGATCGGCGATAAAGACCTCAACATCGATCGTGACAGCAACTCCACTCCCTGGCTGTTGGATATGCTCGCAACGGCTGCGCGAAATACAGGACACACCGCCTACGTCTTCAAAAACGAAAACACCGTGATGGACGATCATCTTCCTTTCCGACAGCGTGGGGTGCCGGTCCTTGACATGGTCGATCTCGAGTACGGTCCTCCAACACAGGCACATCCAGAGGGCGGCTATCACCACACCGCTCTCGACACGCTGGATAAGATCAGCGCACGCTCTTTGCAGATATCGGGCGACCTCATTATCGAGATGATTCGCCTGATTGATCGGCGTGGGTAGCTACGGAAGGTTGGTCTCCCCGAATGCCCTTTCGGGAATCTGAATCGGGCGGTACCTCCTCCGTACTCAAGAAATTCAAGATATTGTCCGATCACTCCTTTGTGGGATAGATCACACCGGTGCACTTGTCTTATCTGTGCATACGAGGAGGAGCAATAACGATGTCATCTCTCAAAATGATCATGTCGCGTTTCGGGCACGAAATGATGTCGGACCGATCTGAACAGCGGGGAAGTTATTTCGATCTGCATCCGTTTGCGGACGTGGTTCGCAGCCTGCTTTACACCTCGCTACTCTGGGGCCTGCTTGCCATGGGAGTTTACTCGGTTTACTGCATCATCCTTGCCGCACGTTAAATCATCCGGTTTCTTAGTCGAGGGCTGACACGATAGCATCGTAAAGAGATGCCCGACGCCACACCGCTGGAACACTGGATCGGATTTCATGTCTTTGTCGTCGTGTTGATGGCGGCAGAGTTCCTCTTTACGCGCTGGCAGCGGTCACGACGTCCCGCTTCGGAGACAATTCACTCGAATGCGATAGCCGCAACCATCATGTGGGTCGGCGCCGCGCTGCTGTTCGCTTTCTTCATCTTCCATTCACTGGGAACAGAGTCCGCAACCCAGTACCTGGCCGGCTATGCCATCGAAGAAGCTCTGTCTATCGACAATCTCTTCGTCTTTCTGCTCCTGTTCAGGCTCTTTCGTATCGAACCGCGCTATCAACCTAAGGTGCTGTTCTGGGGGGTCGCCGGCGCAATTGTAATGCGTGGCGCCTTTATTGCCGCCGGTATTGGTCTGCTTACCCGCTTCGAATGGGTCAGCTACATCTTCGCCGTTATTCTTCTCATCGCATCTGTTCGTCTCGTCCTACCCGAGGACGAGGAAAAGAAGCAGGAAACGCCGCGGTGGCTAAAATGGATCTCGAACCTGCAACCCGTGAGTCTTCGGCAGGATGGATTCTTCGTTCAAGAGAACGGCAGACGCATGGCTACGGTCCTGCTGCTTGCCCTCGTAGCAATCGAGGTCACCGACCTCGTCTTCGCCATCGATTCCATCCCCGCCGTGCTTTCGATCACACGCCACCCGTTCCTGGCCTACACCTCCAACATTATGGCTGTGATGGGGTTACGCTCTCTCTATTTCCTGCTGGCCCATCTGCTCACCCGATTGCAGTACCTTCACTACGGCCTGGCTGCCGTCCTCGCCTTTGCAGCCGTCAAGATGCTGACAGCTCATGTTGTCGAGATTAGCCCAGTACTCTCTCTAGGAATTGTCGCAGCCCTCCTGGCGGTCACTATAGGAGCTTCCCTGCTTGCTCCTCAGCATCACTCACGGGTCCGCGAGGAAAAAAGATGATGAAAATATAGGACTAATATTGTCCGAATTAGGATTTTCAGCTAAAACTAAGGCATCATGTCTCGTTCGTCTGCTCACGCCGTTTTGCGGATCTTCCGCCTGGTTCATCTTTATCTTGGAATCTTTACAGCGCCAGCACTGATCTTCTTTGCTTTTACGGGCGGTCTTCAGACTTTCAGCCTGCACGAGACCACGCGCGGAAGCTCCTATAAACCGCCGGCCTGGGCCGCTACACTAGCCCAGATACATAAAAAGCAGACTCCGGTCGTGCCCGTCCGTCGGCGCTCGGTCGGCAATGCCGGTACTCAGGCGCCCTTGCCTGAAGCGCGTCCTCAACAGTCTCTGGACCTGCCCACAGCGAAAACCCGTGGAGCAGCACCGGATCCCGCAGCATCGTTGCCTGCTGCCACTTCGGCACAACAGGATCCATCCGGTATGCATCACCCGCTTCCCTTGAAGGTCTTCTTTCTCATTGTCTCGGTAGGATTGCTTCTTTCTACTATCACCGGAATTTACATGGCCTACAAGTACAGGAGGAATTGCGTCTGGATAACTGGGCTCCTGATCTTGGGAACAGTGCTCCCAATCGTTCTTCTTTTCGTGTAGCCAGGGGGAAAAAACAGCGGCGCAAGAATGATCCCTGCGCCGCTTCGCCCTTCAAAAAGCCTAATCAAAAGCTGAGTCGTCTGCGTGCGAACCTTGCCAGACCAACCAGACCGGAACCAAGCAGTGCAAATGTCGAAGGCTCGGGAACGGGCGAGGTCGGAGGCTGCTCGGGCGTGCTTGCCGATTCGACCCCAAGGATGTCAAAGGCCCAGTGCGAGTCGCGAAAATGTCCCGTAGCATCGCAGTAGGTGCCCGATCCGTTGCAGTCAAAATCAGGTAGCGCTCCACCAGAAAAGCCGTCTCCCAGGGTTGGACCTACGGCAAAATTGGCGTAGTCCATGATCGATACGGTGTAGACGCCTGGAGTGAGGTTATTGACCGCCAGGTAAGTGTCATAGTGAGCTCCTGTAACCGGATCAGCCGGAACCGCACTGCCACCGTCGTCGTTCTGGTTTATATAGGTAGCGCTGGCTCCTGACCCCTGAAAGAGGGCCAGAATGGGATCGAATCCACCTGCGGCAATCGTCTGCCCCTGGGCATTGACTCCGCCTGCGTAGGACCAAGTGCGAAGGACTACGTTCGAATTCGCACCAACGCTGAACGTGAACAGTTGAACGTCATTGATATTGTTGAAGTTCCCTGCAAATGAAAAATCATCAGCATGTGCAGCAACTGACGAAAATGCTAGGACGCAAGCGGCAACTAAGAGTTTTCCGGCGCGCATGGAAGGTATGTCTCCTTGAGCTTAAGCTTCTATAGTGCTAAGTCCGAAAAACTTCACCTAGGAAGTAAAGCTCGGATACCTGCTATGAAGTTTTTCAAGGGGCCCTGGAGAGAGCAGTGATCACTTCAGCGGCCAAACTTATTAAGCGCTAAGTCAAAGCAGAATAAGGACAATTGCGGAACGCCAGGATAGGCAGTGTGCAGTATTTCTACATCAGAATGGAAATTCGTTTCCGCTCAAAGACTCTGCTGTCTAATGAACTGGGGGATTCAGATTCTCGCGAAAGGTGAGGCGATTCCCGTCCAGAATAGAGTGCCTCGCAATTGCATCGTGCTCCGGGCAGTCGTTTCGATAATGCGCGCCACGGCTCTCCAGGCGCCCTTCAGCCGAGAGCACAATCATTGTCGCGATTGCATGAAGATTTCGGGCCTCGATGGCCCTGCGCGACAGCCCGCTGGGGATCGTCTGGTGCAATGCCCTTAGAACCCGCTGCATGGCTTGCAATCCATTCGCATCGCGCAGCAGACCGGCGTATTTCCACATATTTTCCCTCAGATCGGCGATCCAGCGTTCGATCTGCTCATCCTGCGTCCGACCTTCTGCTGATGCCAAGGCCGTGGAATGCTCTGCCATACCCTGCGGGATTGCATGTGCGCGACTGTCGGCTATCATCGCTTCGGCCGCAAGAGCGCCAAAGACAAGGCCTTCCAGCAGTGAGTTAGAGGCCAGACGATTGGCGCCGTGGACTCCTGTGCAGGCCGCTTCCCCCGCGGCGTAAAGGTTCGCCAACGTTGTCTGCCCGTGGATATCCGTAAGGATGCCACCCATCAGGTAGTGTGCCGCTGGCCGCACCGGAATGAGATCGCGATTCAGGTCCAGATGAAATCCGGCAAGGAATCGTGAGATGCCGGGAAAACGAATCGCGAGATCCTTCTTTACATGGCGCATGTCGAGATAGACGGGTCCACCCATCCCCTCATGGGTGATTGCACGCGCTACAACATCGCGCGGAGCAAGCTCCAGCAGCGGATGGTATCGCTCCATGAATCGCTCTCCCTTTGAGTTGACGAGTTGCGCTCCTTCTCCCCGAAGGGCCTCACTCAGGAGGAAACGCGGTGCATTGGGCGCACTGAAAGCCGTGGGGTGGAACTGATAGAACTCCATATCGCTGATCGCGGCTCCGGCTCTCCAAGCAATGGCGATCCCGTCTCCCGTAGCTACGGACGGATTGGTCGTATCGCTGTAAACCTGCCCCGCTCCTCCACTGGCAATCAAAGTCGCCCGGGCGTGAACTGTCAGGACACCTCCTTCGCCGTCAAGCATGATCGCGCCGATGACCGCACGATGACCGTCATGGAGCCCAATTAGAAGATCGATGCAGGTCGTCCACTCAAGCAGGCGAATATTCGGGACTCCTCGTGCGTGCCGCAGCAAAGAGACGGCAATCTCCCTTCCTGTAGCATCCCCGTGGGCGTGAAGAATGCGGGACCGGCTGTGGGCCGCTTCGCGAGTGAGCATCAGCTTGCCATTTTCACGGTCAAAGGTGGTGCCCCACTCCAGCAGTTCCTTAACCCGACGTGGCCCCTCCTCCACCAGGACGCGTGCAGCCTTTTCGTCCACCAGGCCATCGCCGGCAGCCACAGTGTCCTTCAGGTGCAGGGCAACGTCTTCTTCCCCGCTCATCGCAACGGCGATGCCACCCTGGGCGTAGGCTGTATTTGATTCGGCAAGCTCTTCCTTGGTAACGACCAGGACGGTGCCTGCTGCGGCGAGTCGAATCGCTGCACTCAGGCCGGCGATTCCGGCGCCGATCACAAGAAAATCGACAGGATAGTCAGACAGATTTGCGGCGGTAGAATCGGCGGACGGCACAGCGTTCGGCACAACGTCTCCTCGCCTTCGATGCTATCTGATTCAGCAGGACTTGCAGAAATCCTTACGATAGGATGAAGGTACTGTGCCCTCTATCCAGCTTAAGACGCCAACTGCCAGCTACGAGATTACGATCGGCTCCGGCCTTGTCAGAACGCTGCCAAAACGGCTTGCCAGGATCAAAGATGGCAAGCTCTTCCGCACCTTCATCGTAACTTCCCCCGAAATCTGGAAGCTGTGGGGCAGGCAGGTCAGTGCAGCCTTCGGGAAGCAACAGCCGACCGTCCTCTTCCTCCCCGCAGGAGAGAAGCATAAGCGCCTTCGCACCGTCGAGTCTCTGCTGGAGCAACTGGCTGCCGCGGGCGCCGATCGCGATGCTCTCCTGGTGGCATTCGGCGGAGGAGTAGTCGGCGATGTTACGGGATTTTTGGCCGCCATCTACATGCGAGGCATCTCTTATGTCCAGGTTCCCACTACACTTCTGGCCCAGGTCGACTCCTCGATTGGAGGAAAGACCGGCGTAAATCTGGCGGCAGGCAAGAACCTCGTCGGCAGTTTTCATCATCCGCTTGCCGTACTCGCAGACACTGATCTACTGAAAACGCTTCCGCCGGCAGAACTGCGTGCAGGGTTGCAGGAATCCATCAAGGCCGGCATCATCCGTGACCCTAAGCTCTTCCGCTATCTCGAAAAGAACGCGGAAGCCGTCCTTGAGGGAGACGCAAAGGCTCTGACTCACGTCGTTGCCGCCAGCGTGCGCGTCAAAGCCGATGTCGTTGCGAACGACGAGCGCGAATCCGGCCTCAGGATGATCCTCAACTACGGCCATACGCTCGGCCATGCTATCGAGGCGGCTACGGGCTATAAGCAGCTTCTCCATGGCGAGGCAGTCGGCTGGGGAAGCATCGCTGCTACCCATCTGGGTCTTACCCGTGGCATGATCAGTCGTTCGGATGCAGACCGGATGATTCAGCTCATCCTTCGTTACGGCCCCTTGACTCCCGTCCGTGTCCGCGCCTCAAAGCTGGTGGAGTTGACAGCGAACGATAAAAAGAACCGCAGCGGTACATTGAATTATGTTCTCCCTGCGACTATCGGACAGGCTGTGGTGGTTCGCGACGTCACCCGGAGTGAGTTGTTGGAAGCTGCTGGATGGATGATCCAGCAGATGCAATCCTCCAGTCGCAGCAGCAACACACGATTAGAAAAGAAGCCGCGATGACCTCCACACCTCAGCAACTTTCGCAGGAGCATGAGCTTTCGACGGGTGCCAGACCTGCCGGTACAGCTACCGAGCAGGCTGCCGCAGCAAATGTGCAGCAGATGTTCAACGCCATCGCCCCTCGTTACGATCTGCTCAATCACTTGCTTTCGGGTGGCCTGGACCGATGGTGGTGGGCTAGAACGGCACGGGTCTTCCGCACCATCCTTGAGCGCCCTGAAGCTCGTGTGCTCGATCTCTGCTGCGGCACTGGAGATATGACGATGGCTTTGATGAAGTACCGGCCGCGTAACGCAGGCGAGGCTCCGGTTCTGGCCGTCGACTTCTCCCGCGAGATGCTCGATCGCGGCAAGCAGAAGTTCACAGGGCAGAACATTGTTGCCATCGAAGCCGACGCGCTTCACCTGCCGTTTGAAGACAATACTCTCTCTCTCATTACCTCCGCGTTTGGGTTCCGCAATCTCGCCAACTATGAAGATGGTCTGGCGGAGCTGTACCGCGTACTCCACTCCGGCGGCGAGATCGGGATCCTTGATTGCAATCAGCCGGAAGGTCTCGTCGGGGCAATCTACGATCTGTATTTCAAGCGCGTTCTACCCAGAATCGGCGCACTGCTCTCGAATGCAGACGCTTATCGCTATCTTCCGGCGTCCGTCGAACGTTTCCCTCGGCCCAAGCGCATGCTGGAGATGATCCGCGCCGCAGGCTTTCGTGATGCCACCTGGACGGGATACACCTTCGGGACGGCAGGCCTGTACCGGGCCGCAAAGCCCTGATGCGCTCTACTTGCGGGCACGGTAGCATTGAGTTCGAATGAGCCAGACTCTCCCATCTCCCCAGGCCCGCATCACCACACGGGAAAAGCATTCGGCGGCTCTGCTATCGCTGCTGGCGGCCATTGGGATCACCTCATTGAAGTTCGCCACAGGACTTCTGACAGGCTCGCTCGGCATGCTCTCCGAAGCTGCCCACTCAACGGTAGACATGGTTGCCGCGGGTATCACACTGCTCTCGGTGCAGGTCTCCGACCGACCGGCCGACGAGACCCATCACTACGGCCACGGCAAAATCGAGAGCCTCTCGGCGTTCACTGAAGTCGTCATCATGCTTGGATCCTGCGTGTGGATCGTCACCGAGGCCATCAGTCGTATTACCTCGCGTGAACGTCTCTCGCTGCGACCTTCCATCTGGCCGTTCCTTGTTCTTCTACTCTCTATCGTTGTGGATTTCTCCCGCTCGCGCCACCTGCACCAGGTCGCTAAGCAGTCTTCAAGCCAGGCACTTGAAGCAGACGCAGTCCACTTCAGCACCGATATCTGGTCTTCGGTTGCAGTGTTGATCGGCCTTTCGGCGTCATTTATCGGAACGCGTTTCAATAAGCCCACGCTGCAGATGGCAGATCCAGGAGCCGCCCTTGTCGTCTCAGCCATTATCCTTCGCGTCACCTGGGCCTTGGGGCGACGTACTGTGGATGCTTTGCTCGACGCCACCCCCATGGAGAGCCGTGACGCCATTCGCGAGCTGAAGCGCGAGCTTGGTGCCATGCCAGGAGTGCTGGACGTGACCCGCTTCAGAACCCGCCGCTCCGGCGCAGAGTATTTTGTCGACCTGACCCTGGGCCTGTCGCGCAACCTGACCTTTCAGCGCACCGAGCAGATCACTCGTGCGGCAATGACAGCAGTAGAGCGTCAGCTTCCCGGTGCGGACGTCGTCATCCACACTGTTCCCATGGCTACTGGGGCCGAGAGCGTGCACGACCGCATTCGCGCTGTCGCATCCCGAATGAACCTTACCATCCACGATGTCTCTGTCCAGCGATACGGCCAGCAGCTACAGGTGGAGCAGCATCTGGAAGTTGATGAGACCATGCCATTGCAGCAGGCGCATGATCTTGCTACAAGCCTGGAAGCCGAAATCCAGCGTGAGATTCCCGAGGTGGGCTCCATCCTGACACACATCGAGAGCGAACCCGCCACGATCGAACAGGCGCAGTCCCAAGCGCGCGACCGCGATCTCGAACACCGGCTGCGCCATGCTGCCACGGCGTTTCCGGAGATCCTCGATATTCACGATGTCATCGTCATTCGTGTGGGAGCGCATCTGCAGGTGAACTGTCACTGCACCATGTCCGACGAGCTTCCCATGTCGAAGGTGCACTCCATCATCACTTCTTTGGAAGGCGCCTTTAAACTGGAGGTACCCGAGGTGGACCGCCTTCTAATCCACCCCGAACCGGCAACGGACAACCGACGATGAAAACTGTGCATGTGCGTTTCGTGGGCTGGGCCCCCATTCGACGCTTCTTCAATATCGTTCTGGGCGCCATGGCCATGATCGCCGTAGCGCTCATCTCGGCCTTCCTTTCTATGAGGCTCGCCATTCACGGCCGGGAGGTAAAGGTTCCTCAACTGACAAACATGACCATCGCCGAGGCGAGCCGGCGCGCAAGCGCTCTTGGCCTGCGCCTACAGCTGGAAAATCGTTTCTACTCTCCTAACATCCCTGCGGGCAAAGTTCTGGCTCAATATCCTGTAGCGGGAGCAACCGTACGACGTCAGTGGCCAGTCCGCGTCACCGAAAGTCTCGGTGTGCAGAGCGTCTCGATTCCGAATCTTCTTGGGGAGGGTGAACGCGCTGCTTCCATAAATCTGCGGCGCCTGGGCCTTGAACTCGGCGTCGTCGGACACGTCTCCCAACCTGGTGCTCCGGGAACTGTTATCTCGCAGACTCCTGCAGCCGGCGCGCAAGGCGTCGACCGCCCGAAAGTGAGCATACTGCTCAATGATGGACCTAAGGAATCCTCTCAGAGTTACGTCATGCCATCGCTTGTAGGGCTCACGCTCTCCGGCGCTTATGCTCGCTCGGCCTCCGCCGGCCTGCGCATCGTCAGTGCGGAAGATGTCACCCCCAACGCACCCGCGCTTCCCACCCCCATGCCTCAGCCAACTTCATCCACGATTGCCCCGGTACAGGGAGGTCTCACGCCCGGGATCGTCGTCGCGCAGATACCTCTCGCAGGCCATCGTGTCACCCGGGGCGATACCGTGCAGCTCTCCCTGATTCATTAAGGGAAATCTGCGCTCATCAGACCCGCTCGAGCAGAGCCGCGAAGAATCCATCTCCGGGGTTAACTCCCGGCAGTGTACGCAGATGCCACCCTACCACTGCTCCTTCAAGGCGTTGAGCCAGAAGCCCTTTCCTGTCCAACTCATTCAGCAGCGGCTCAACGGAGACGACACGAACCACCTCTGCAAATCTTTTCTCTGCAAGCACAGCCTCGACCACCCGCTCACACTCCTCCGGCTCCAGAGAGCATGTCGAGTACAGCAGGCGTCCTCCCGGCTTGAGATACATCAACGCCGCACTAAGAATCTTCCGCTGTCGGCTTGCATGGCGCGACAGGTCCTCAGGCGTAAGACGAAGCCGGATCTCCGGATTTCTGGCCAGCGTTCCGGTTCCGCTACACGGCACATCTGCCAAAATCAGATCGAAGCTCCCCAGCGATGCGGGCGGGATCGTCGCATCCATGACATCCAGGTGCATGGCAGCCGCAAAGGAAAAGTCCATGATCCGCGCCCGCATCGCTGCCAGACGCTTCGCGTTCACATCGGTGGCCCATACCTCAGCCATCGGCAAACGCCTGGCCAGAATCAACGCTTTGCCGCCGGGCGCTGCGCATGTATCCCAGATGCGATGTGCGTTTGGCAAAGATGCGGCAGCAAGCTCCGCGACCAGTCGTGACCCATCGTCCATGCGAGGCATATCCGGCAGTGCCGAATCCGTGAATAGCTCCGGAACAGCAGGCGCTCGCTGCCCTGCCTCACAGATCCTCTGTGCCGCCGCACGCCCATAGTTTGCAGCCCAGCGCTCGACCAGCCACTCTGGATGCGAGAGACGCTCTGCAAAGGCGGCGACACTCTCATAGATCGGTATGCCGGGTACCCGCTGGGTCATCACCTTTCGCAAAATCGCGTTGACCATTCCAGTAGCATGCGGGTTCCCAGACGCTCTCACTAACTCAACGCTTTCATTGATCGCCGCATGGGGAGGGACCCGGTCCAGATGCAGCAACTGAAATGCTCCCATGCGAAGGGCAACAGCAACCGGTTCCATCAGCCGTTGACCCGGCCTCTGAAGCAGCGCACGGATCAGCGCATCCATTGCAATCTGCCAGCGAAGCGTGCCGAGGACGAGGGTCGTGGCAAGATTGCGGTCCTCTGGGGACAGCCCTGCAGTATGTGAAGAATGCAGAAGATCGTCGCTGTTTCCCTTTCCTGACGAAACAAGCATGAGTATCTCGAACGCAACCGCGCGCGACGGAGACACAGATTTGGATGGATGGGAGTGTCTGGGCAATGGTACGTTCTCTTACTCCAGAATACCCTTACCTTCAACTCTGGTTTCGCCAGGTTCCCGGCGTCACTCCGACCCTCTGCCGAAACGTGCGGATAAAATTCACCGGTGATCGAAAACCCGTCATGGTCGCGATCTCCTGTACCGGCCAGGATTGCTCCTTCAGAAGCCGCTTCGCCCGGTCCATGCGCTGGCTAAGGAGGTACTGGTAGGGGGTCTGCCCGGTCACGGCACGGAACTCACGGGAAAAATGGAAGGGACTCAGGCCAGCTTCTCGCGCGATCTCTTCCAAGTGCAAGTCGATATCCATATTCGCTGTCATGAACTCCATGGCCCGGCGAAGCTGGGGCATGGGAAGTCCGCCGCGGGTTTCCCTCGGATCCACTGGATTGAATGCATGCCGCCGCAGAAGCGTACTAGCCAGGTTCTCAGCGAGGAGATCGGCGTAGAGGCGTCCCAGCGGCCAACCCTCGGACTGTTCACGCCCCATCTGGGCGAGAATACGTTGTAGCGCTGGATCATTCACAGACCACGTAGATTTGAACTCCGGCAACTTCGCGCCAGCATTGGTTGTCACTTCCTCCAGAAATTGGGGCTTCAACGATACAATCAGGCGCTCCGAAGGGCCTTGCCACAAGGTCCGGTCACGCGTCCCCGGAGGTACAACCATGATTGACCCCGGAAACGTTTTTACAATCCCATGACGCCCTTCTGACCACCACTGCATCTGATCGTCACCACGCAACTGCAGATGAAGGCAAAGCTCCCGGTGCTCGTGCTCGGGAAGTTCCATAGATGGAATGTTATGTCGCTCCAGCAGAACGCCGCGCCAGGGCTGATCCTTAGAGGCGTGTGGGGCCAAACAGGGCAACAAAGGCACCAGTTCATTGTTTCGAATAACCGAAATACGGGTTTGCTCCGAAGCCTTCACCTGCTTAAAAGATGCTCGCCCTTCCTCGGAGAAGCAATCGGTTTTGCCGCAGGATTTGCATACCCTCGATCGGAATTGGATTCATCTTGAAAAAGGGAGACTGTGATGCGAAAGATTACCGATCTTATCAGCGAGAGTTTTATCTGGAGCGCCGGAATCACCCGGCCCCGTCCCGGCCAGGAGAAGACCGCGGCCCTTTACATCACAGTGACACTCGCGGCTTCCATACTGGGTGCTGTCGGGATGTTTTTCTTCCTGTTACACCGTCTCTAGTTTCATTCTCCGAGGCGCTCTCCGGAGTTGATCTGATATCCCCGAGCGAACTCTTCCGCGGCCATCCGTTTTTTGCCTTCCATCTGCACCTCATCTAGCACTATCGCTCCTTGCCCACATCCCACCAGTATTTTGCCGTTGTCCAGATGGATGACTCCTGGCGCGAACCTGCCCGTGTGGTCGGCGCAGTGCAATCGATGAAGAATCAGCTTTCTGCCGCGAAATAGGGTGAATGCGCCAGGCCACGGCAGAAATCCCCGCCAGCGGTCGCGAATCTGCTTTGCCGTTCGGCTGAAATCAATTCGTCCATCTTCTCGCGTGAGAATGGGCGCATGAGTGGCCATGCTCTCATCCTGCGGAGTAGGAAAGAGATCGCCCTCTTCCAGCCGCCGCAGCGTCTCGACCATCAGCGGAGCTCCCACCTCGGCGAGGTTTTCGTAGACATCCTCCGCCGTCTCCTCCTCGCCAATCGAAACCGCCTGGGCCAGCAGCATCGGGCCGGTATCGAGCCCCGAATCCAACCTCATCGTCGTCACGCCAGTCACAGTCTCGCCATTCGCTACCGCCCACTGGATTGGGGCGGCGCCCCTGTACTTCGGAAGCAGCGATCCATGTAAGTTGATGTTTCCATAACGGGGCAGGTTCAGCATCCATTCGGGAATGATGCGACCGTAGGCAACGACAAGAATTGCGTCCGGGTTGATCTGCTCAAGTCTGGTCCGCAACTCGGGGTTGTTCTTGATCTTTTCCGGCTGCAGAATCGGCAACGAATGATCGAGCGCCACCTGCTTTATGGGAGGAGCTTGCAGCTTCTGGTCGCGACCGACAGGACGGTCCGGCTGTGTAAGCACAAGCGCAACGTCGTGACCGGCAGCAATCACAGCTTCCAGCACAGGAACGGCGAATTGCGGGGTGCCGCAGAAAACGAGTCTCATCTCGTCTCTATGCTATCTGCTTCTCTTCCCGCCTGCGCCAACGGAGCGTTACCATTCGCCGTTCTTCTGCATCTTCTTGATTTTTCGATGTACGAGGTCGCGCTTCAGCCGACTCAGACGATCAATGAAGAGAACGCCGTCAAGATGATCGATCTCATGCTGGAAGGCACGAGCCAGCAACTCCTCGCCCTCTACTTCGAACCACTCTCCCTCGACATTCTGGGCACGGACCTTCACCTTTGCCGCACGGGTCACCTTCTCGCGGATCTCCGGCAGTGAGAGGCAGCCCTCTTCCTCAAACTGCTTGCCCTCGCGCTCGATTATCTCCGGATTGACGAGGACCAGCTTGTCGGCGGGATCTTTTTTGAAATTAACATCAATTACCGTGAGCCGCTTGGAGAGTCCAATCTGCGGGGCAGCCAGACCAATCCCGTGAGCCGCATACATCGACTCGAACATCTCCTCCACCAGCACCTTCAGGTCTTCCCCAAACTGGGTGATATCCTCGCCCCGCTTAGCAAGGACGGGATCGGGATACTTCACGATCTCATGGATCTTGATCTTCTTTGCCACGTCAGTACGCTCTTATCTGTTCAAGATAGCCCTTGTAATTGCGCTCGAGCTCCTGAAGGGAATCCCCCCCGAACTTCTCTAACGCAAGCCGCGCCACAGTCAACGCCACCATGGACTCTGATGCGACCCCAGCCGCAGGCACTACACACACATCCGACCGCTCGTAGGCGGCCTTCACCGGCTCGCGAGTCTCAAAGCTCACGCTCCCCAATGGACGGCGCAGGGTAGAGATCGGCTTGAGGTATCCGCGAACCACCACATCCTCGCCGTTTGAGATACCGCCTTCAATTCCGCCGGCGTTGTTGTGCTCACGGGAGAACTTCGTAAACCGGTCGTCGCTTCCTTCGTAGCCAATGGCGTCGTGCACGGTTGAGCCGAGAGACTCGGCAGCCGTAACTCCACGGCCAATCTCCACCGCCTTGACAGCCTGCAGGCTCATGACCGCCTGCGCCAGCAAACCGTCCAGCCGCTCATCCCAATTAACGTGAGTTCCGACTCCGGGGGGCAGCCCATGAACGACGACCTCGAAGACGCCACCTACCGTGTCGCCGGTGCGCAGAACTGCATCGACCTCTGCTTTCATGCGGGCCTCATCCTCAGGATCGACGCAGTTGAGCAGAATCTCTTCCTTTTGCGACAGCGCAACGATTTCGTCCCATTGCGCGGGCCGCGATAACTCTGCCTTGCCCACACGAATAACGTGCGAGAGGACATGGATGCCAAGCTCCCGGAGAAGCAACTTGGCCAGCGCGCCGCAGGCCACCCGCGAGGTAGATTCGCGAGCGCTCGCCCTCTCAAGAACATAGCGCGCATCCGTGAAGTTGTACTTCAGAGCTCCTGCCAGATCGGCATGTCCAGGCCGAGGGGAGGCGACCGCCTTGTGCTTGGACGAATCGCCCTCATCGACCGGCAGAATTTCTGTCCAGTTCTTCCAGTCATTGTTGGCGATGGTCATTGCGATGGGGGACCCAATCGTCTTACCGTGACGAACTCCGGACAGAATATGGGCGCTGTCCCGCTCAATACGCATACGGCCGCCACGGCCATACCCACGCTGGCGGCGCCATAGCTCGTGGCTGATGAACTCCTGATCGACCGGCACCCCGGCTGGAAGACCGCTCACCAGGGCGACAAGACTCTCACCATGGCTCTCACCTGCTGTGGAAAATCGAAGCATCGGACTGCGTAACCCTTATGGGACTGCCGTAGAAACCCGGAATGCTTATTGTAACAACCGTGCACAGCTCTTCCAGTGCATTACTCAGAAGCTACTCGAAGAGCCCCCCGCCCGCGGGTTCAACGATAACCTTCGGCTCCTCTTCCACAGCTTCTTCCCGGATCGCCGGCTCCTCCACCGCACGCTCGGCTGCGTCGCCTTCTAGGACAGCTTCCTCGTTCAGGTAGGCTCTGGAGTTGAATAAGGGTCGCTCCATCGATCTTATCCAGTCCGTTACCTCTCCGGCCGCTCTGCCCTGTGCCGCTGCATTGGAGAAGGCATTTCGCAAGATCTGCATCTTCGCCTCGAGGTCGTCCAACGTGTTCAAAAGGAGAGCCTCTGGAGTCATCGGCAGCTTGGGCGAGCCGAACTCATACTTACCGTGATGAGAAAGGATCATGTGTTCTACCAAAACCCTGAGCTTATCCGGAAATGGCTGCAGTTGGCGGACCTTCTCGGTCAGCATCCCTTGAGCAATGTTGATGTGCCCGATCAGCTGCCCCTCGAGCGTGTATCCAAAGCTCGACTTCCACTGCAGCTCACGAATCTTGCCCATATCGTGCAGAATGGCCCCGGTCACCAGAAGGTCGGGATCGACTTCCGAGTAGAAGGGAGCAGTCGCAATACATACCCGCACCAGGGTAACTACATGTTCTAGCAACCCGCCGATCCAGGCATGGTGCAGCACCTTCGCCGCGGGCGCAACCCGATACGCTGCCGCAATCTCAGGATCATCCAGGAAGGCAAACACCAGACGCCGGAGATCCGCATTCTCGAAGTTCAGCACATGGCCCCGCAGCTCATTCCACATCGCGTCAATGTCGTAGTGTGTCATCGGCAGATAGTCTGCCGGGTCAATCTCTGACTCCGCGGCAAAGCGAAGGCGCTGAAGCGCCATCTGGAACTTGCTCTGATATCTGCTGATCTGGCCCTGAACCTTCACGTAGCAACCCTCGGAGCAAGGGCCAATCGACTCCTGAAAGTCATCCCACATCACCGCCGGCATGGAACCGGTTTTATCGGTCAGGGTAACGGAGAGAAACTGTCCGCCTGTCCGACGGTCACGAACCTGCAAGGAAGACAGAACAAAAAAGGACGTCACGATCGCGTTATCAAAACGAGGTGCGTCCGCAATATAAAAATCTTTCATTGCAACCAGAATACGCCGGGAGTCCAGGATGCAAAATGCGAGGCCAGGGCCTCGCATTTTCGAGAACCGCTGCTAGCGGCAACGGATTTCCCTGTTAATTTTGTGGCTGAGTGGGCTGTTGCTGCGCGGGTGCCGGATTTTGAGGGGGAGGTGCCGGCGTCAGGCCTTCCGGCGTACTTCCCAGTGCAGGATTGACCGTTGGGGCAGGCGGAGGAGGAGGTGGCTCCGGTGCAGTGGGCTTGTTCTGCAACCTCTCCTTCGGAGCGCCCTTCTGCCGGACCGCCTTCTTTTTTGTTGCCGTGTCACCATTCAGGCCGAGAGGAGCCGACTGCTCCTTGCGATCCTCTGTTTCCTGAATGTCTGCTGGAGCGGGAGTGAACGCCGCCTTTTGCTTGACGGCGGCCTGCTTCTTGGCGGCTTTATCGGCGGCCTCGGTACGAGACCGATAGGCGTAACGGCTCTTGCCTTCATGCTCCGGCTTGGGAGCCAGGGGGTCCTCATTGGAAACTTGCGCAGAGTTATCCAGCGGGGCGATTGCCGTGCCCGGCGCGATAGCAGCACCTGCATCAGCAGCCTGCGTGGACGAGGCCATGCCAGCGCCTTCGCCTTCGGCAGTATCCTGCTGACCAGGAGGTAGCGCGTTCCGCGGCGCCTGGCCAAAGCGGACCTTTTCGCGTTTGATTTTGCGTGGCTTGGACGCATTCAACTGGGATTCCTGCTTGGGTGCTGTCGGAGTGGTGGTGGAAGCTGCAGGGGTCGTGGCTGTTGCGGTCGTATTCGCAGCCGCGGAATCCGTCTCCGGAGCGGCTGTCTTTGCCTTGCTTACAGTGGAGAACCTCCCGCCGCGGTCGAAACGCTGTTTCTCTTTCTTCTTCTTGGGAGCAGGAGGAGCATAGGCGCTGAAGACAGGCTTCGTCTGGTTGGAACTGGCGCCGGTATCCACGAATCCTGGCTTGATATCGATATAAGCATCTTCCCGCAGCTTCGTCAGGTAAGCCCGCAAAGCCGGCTGAATCTGCCGCATATAGATAGCTTCCTGTATCTGGGGCTCGATATCCTTGAGGGGAGGAACGCCGGCCTGCTGATGATCCGTGACCTTGAGAATGACAAAACCCTGGCGCGTCCGGATGGGAGCTGTTACGCCTCCCGTGGGGAGCACAAACGTCTGGTCTTCCAGCACCTTGGCGAGCGCTCCGCGCTTGAAGAGCCCAAGATCGCCTCCCTGCGATGCAGTTGGGCCACCTGAGTTCTGTTTTGCCATCTCATCAAAACTGGCGCCACCCTTGATCTTCTCTTCGATGGAATCGGCCTTCGCCTTTGCCTGGGCGACCACCGCATCACTGGCATCAGCGGGGGTGGGGATCAGGATTTCGCTGAGGCGGACCTGCTCCGGCTGGGCGAACTCATTCTTGTGCGCTTCGTAGTAGGCCTGCTCCGCTCCCTGTGTCATTTGGATGTGGCGCCCGACTTCGTCCCGGACGACCTGCTGGGTCAGGATGCTATTTCGGATATTGGCCTTGAAGTCTTCGAACGAGACGCCTTGCTGGGCTGCTGCCTTCTCAAGAGCCTCCATGGAATCCAGGTGGTTCTGTTTGCGAATCTCATCCAACCGTCGGATAACTTCGGCATCAGCATTGAGGCCAAGTTCCTTGGCCCGCGATAACAACAGCTGCTGATCGATCATGTCGCGCAGCAGATTCTTCTGGCGATCCGCTGCCTCATCCGCAGGAACCCGGTTCTGCTGATTTTCCGCGGCAAGCTGCTGGATGCTCCGCTCCATATCGCTGCGGCTGATGATTCGATCATTGACACGCGCGATTACGTCTTCGACAACAACCCCATCCGGGGTGATGGCAGGCGGAGTGGGAAGACTGATCTGCTGCTGGGGCTCATTCGGAACAGCGAGCGGACTCTGGTAGCGCGGCGCCTGTGCCAGGGCTGCAACCGGCAGTACCAGCAAGCCTACACTGCATACCGCCCTCAACTGCGAGATTCTAAAGGTCATCGTCACTCGTTATCTATATAAAAGCATCCACGGATAAGTACCTGCGACTCGTGAACTATCTCACACTGGTTGGACTCACCAGGAAGAGGGACGGTATCCGTCCCATCATTCTAAACGCCCCCGGAGCAAGAGGCGAATCGACGCAGTGCAAAGAGAACACGCTTACCCGGCGGTGCTATACTCCGTCCTAATGGAGGGCGGTTTTTGTCTCAACCCGCCTTCACAACCGTTCTGCGCGCCTTCGCGCAGTCCTTGCGTCCTTTGAGGTTACCTGACAGATGGCACCCCGTACCCGCCGCGCCCTGCTCTCCGCCACCGTATTTCTAGCCACCTGTGGAGTGGCCGGCACATTTATCAATCAAAGGGTAGACGCACAGTCATCGACCGATGAGTCGACCTTGCGCGACAGTCTGCGGAACTTCACTAGTGTCTACTCTCTTGTGGAGCAGAACTATGCCGACAAGATGACTCAGGACAAAGCGGACAAGGCCATCTATGACGGTGCAATCCCAGGCATGCTGCACGTGTTGGACCCGCATTCAAACTTCTACGATCCCAAGGCCTATGCCCAGATGCGAGAGGATCAGCATGGAAGGTACTACGGCGTGGGGATGACCATTCAACCTCAGCCCGATCCGAATGCGAAGAACGGAACCAAGATCGTAGTTCTGTATCCATTTGAGAACACGCCCTCCTTCCGCGCCGGAATTCGTCCCGGCGATACCATCCTTTCTGTTGATGGCAAAAGCACCGATGGCATGGATACAGCAGCAGTCGCGTCGCTCCTGAAGGGGCCGCGGAATACCCATGTACACGTCACGATGGCTCGTGAAGGATCTCCGAAGCCCCTGGAGTTCGACCTGGTCCGCGATGAGGTGAGCAGGCCTTCGGTCGATCTCGCCTTCCTGATCCGTCCCGGCATCGGCTACATGCACGTCACCAACTTCATGGAGACGACGAGTCGCGAAGTCGGTGACGCTCTCGACCGCTTTGGAAATATCAAGGGGCTGGTGATCGATCTTCGTGGCAATCCGGGCGGTCTGCTGAATGAGGCGGTCAACATGAGCGACAAGTTCCTGCAGAAGGGCCAGATTGTCGTCTCGCAGCGCGGACGCGCTTTCCCGGATCAGGTGTACAGGGCGGCTCATGGGTCTGACTCGAAGTTCCCCATTGTCGTGCTGGTGAACCGAAATACAGCCTCGGCAGCGGAGATCGTCTCCGGCGCCCTCCAGGATCATGATCGCGCCCTGATCGTCGGAGAAACAACGTTTGGTAAGGGACTGGTGCAGACGGTCTTCCAGACGTCGGAAAACACCGGCCTTGCACTAACGACATACCACTACTACACCCCGTCGGGGCGCCTCATCCAGCGCAACTACAACCATGTTTCGCTATACGACTACTACTACGTTCGTGATTCGGGCTCACAGAAGGACAAGGCGAACCGTGAGGTCAAGCTGACAGATTCAGGTCGTACGGTGTACGGCGGCGGCGGAATTACTCCGGACGAGGCGATCGACAACTACAAGACCAACCGCTTCCAGGATTCGTTGCTTCAGAACTACGCTTTCTTCAAGTTTACGCAACATTACATGGCCACCCACAGCTCTATCGGCAAGGACTTCACTGTTGATAATGCTGTACTCCAGGACTTCAAGAATTTTCTGAAGTCACAGAACATCGATTACACCGATCAGGATGTTGCTGGCGTGGAGGACTGGATCAAGGAGAGCATCAAGAGCGATCTGTTCACAACGCAGTTCGGACAACTTGAGGGTCTTAAAGTACGAGCTGAATGGGACCCACAGATTGCCAAGGCGATTACCTATATTCCCGAGGCAGAAAACCTGCAGGAACACCTGAGGCTCGCGCAGAAGATGAACCCCACCCGTAATTAGGCATTCGGAAAACGAGAGCGCCCGCATCGAACAGGATGCGGGCGCTTTTCATTTTTTGCCGCGAGAGAGCGATGGCACGATGCTCGGCCCGAGGGAAAGCCGAAGCAGGTTGGTAGATCTCCGGAGAAGCATTACTGTGAATGGACGTTTACGACAGAGACTGCGCTCAGACTCACGTGCAAAGCGGCGTAAAAGAAGTTGTTCCTCAGCACTCGTTTTCGGACCAGTAAAACCGAACGAACGATGGTTCATGACATCTGCATTACTTCTTCAGATTGGCCAATGCTGAAGAGAACGCCTCTCGGTGCTTTGCCTCGTCTTGCCGGATTTCTTCAAAGCGTTCAGCTGCCTTAAGATCCCCCATCTGTTTCGCCTGCTGAGCGAATTCGCGATACATTGTCTCAGTTTCGTAGGACTCGCCATCAATTGCATTCTTCAGGTTTTGGGCGTCAGTACCGATCAGACCGGCCAATTCGGCCTCTTCAGTGAAATGCTCCATGTACTCTGTTTTGGCAGCGGTCTCAAAGAGTTCCGCCAGTTTGCCGTTCCCCGTCTTTCGGGCATGATCCGCAAAGGCCATGTACTTGGCATAAGCGAAAGCCTCGCCATGCATTGCGGTGGAAAGGTTCTTCAGAGTCTGCTCATTCATTTCTTTCCCCTCCTGCGCTATCGAAAAGCTGACGACGAAGAGCGCGGCAAAGCCGAAAATGATGGCAAAAAGCAGGTATTTGGATCTCATGATGACCTCCATACAGCGCCGATCTACTTAGTCTGAACGACCGTAGCAGGAAAGACTTCTAAGGCGAAGTGATTACAGTCACATGTCTCGATGCGAAGGCTTGGTGGACATCTGAACGGACATGCCGGAAATCTTGTCGGCGCTGCCCCAGACGACACATTGGATTGGACACGATCAATGTTGTTGGTAACGTTGCAGAACATCCTGGAGCGTAACAGCTCCTTCCAACGCTCCACGCAGAGCCCGATGAGTTACCGGAAGAAGTCGCCAGCGACGAAAATGTGGCAGTGCACTCGAGAGAGGCAAATCAGGAAACAGGAGAGGCGTTCTTTCTGCTCCAAGCTTCTCATCGAGAGAAACATCTCTGAAATTGCCGTGATCCGCTGATGCTTCGGACGATAATCTATCTAATTCTTCTTTCGTCGCGGTATACCAAAGTCCATCTCGACAATGGATCAGAATAGGGGATGAACTCTGGATCTCTCCGTAGTCGACCAGAGACCGCATTGCGTTCGATATCGTCTCCGAGCCCTGAAGAACCGGAGCGACAATCGGCTTTAAGGCATCTTCCAAATGAAGATCGCGCTCTTCGCGCTGCTCCTCCATGGATGGCAGATAAAGGCCATCCTCGTGAGTCAGCACCTCGAAGATCGGGACAGGCTGGAGAGACCGCGAGATCAGATAGGCGATCGCGTTCGCGAGGATAACCGGCACAACAATGGAATAATTTCCACTGACCTCCATGACCATGAACACAGAGGTGAACGGCGCTCTTAGAAAAGCAGCGAAGAGAACTCCCATACCGACGAGGGCGTAGGAGCCGACCGAACCGGTAAGATGTGGGAAGAAGAGCTTCTCGAACGAGCCGACCGAAGCTCCAAGCATCGCTCCAATAAAAAGGGTAGGAGCGAACATACCTCCAGGCGTTCCACTGGAGAATGACAACGTCGTGGCGATAATTTTAAAGATGGCGAGTACCATCAGCATCTTCCATGCAAACTGTGCGTGCATGGCCTGATCGATCACATCGTAGCCTGCCCCCATCACCTGGGGCAGGCCGAAGTAACCAATGCAACCTACCAGGAACCCAGCGACTGCGGGTTGCAGCATCTGCCAGGACGCAGATGCACTCTTCAACTTCGGACGAAGATATTCAAGCGACTTGGAGAAGGCGAGAGAAGCAACTCCCCCGAAGATTCCCAGCACTGCATAGGCCAGCAACTCGCGCGGATCGCGCAGATTGACGGCAGGTACGCGGAACATGGGCTCCGCACCCCAGAACCACCGCGCTACAACCACACTGGCGATGGTCGCCAGCACGATCGATCCCAGCACATCTGCGCTCCATTGCCCGATCACCTCCTCGATGACGAACAGAATTGCGGAGATCGGTGCATTGAATGCCGCAGCAAGACCTGCTGCGGCGCCGACCGGTGCAAAGATGCGCATACGGGCTTTGGAGAGCTGCAGCCTTCTACTGATAGCTGAAGCCACGCCTGCACCGATCTGCAATGAGGGATCTTCTGGACCGAGTGAATGGCCGCCTCCGATCGCTAACGCCGACAGTAGAAATTTGCCGCAGACCGTACGGAATGAGATGTACCCATTATGGATATACATTGCGGCTTTGGTCTGATTGATGCCACTGCCTCGTACCTCCGGAAATGCGAAGCGGGTCAACGCTGCAACGACAAGGCCCACCATCGTAGGTACGATCAGTAGCCTTAGTTGACGAGGCCCAAGCGAAGAGCCAAGCAACAATACATTCAGCCATTCGATCGCCATCCGGAAGGATACGACCAGCAGCCCCGAAATAACGCCGATGAAGATGGACAACAGGAGAAGGATTCTCTCCTCCCGTCCTGGTATGGATGGCACTTGCTCCGGAACAACAGCTGATCTGAGCCGTTGTGACGTTGTGCTAATGGCTGCCCCCTTTCGCTGCATTGTCCTGCGCCAGCCGAAGCAATAATTCGTCGTCGCCGGTGGGCGCTCCGCAGAATTGGCGAGTTTGGATTTCGGTGTCGTAAATCAACTGCAATGCCGACCTCTGCTTGTCGGAATCATGGAGAAGCGCAGAACGGCTCGTGGTTGCATCCGGCCCCATCCAACGGGCCGCTAAAGTTTGCAGCGAGCTTTGCGAAGCACCAGCGTGGGTCGAACTGGAACACGTATTCCAACGTGCTTTGGCGATTGTCCGGTCAGTAAGAATGCGATCCACTCGTTCATGCGAGGGCAACAATTCACTCGGGATCAACTGCAGAATGCGTCGCGCCTTCGCCAGTATTCCGGCGTTTTTTTCATCTCCCGACCGTGCCTCCGCAGAACGCTCCAGCAGAGACACTGCCGCTTTATAGTCGCCGAGACGATATGCGAGTCTGCCCGCCTGACTCAGCACCACCGGATTGTCAGGTTGCACCGTCAGCGCTCTCTGAAAGAAATCCATCGCTTCAGAAGGCGCAGCTGCCTGTTCCAGCATATGGCCGAGGGTTGCATCGAGGTTCGGATCGTCGGGAGCGTTCCCCCCGACCACAAGGAGTTCCGTCTTTGCCATCTCCGGCCGCTTTTGCTCAATAAGGTAACGGGCCAGTTCAAGCCGAACTTCGCGCCGTCGCTTTGCTCCATCCCCTTCCCAGTCTCCATAAATGGAGGCGCGATAGAAATTGACCGCAGCTTGCACATCCTGCTTGCTTGCAGCCAAATGTGCAAGCTGCAGGTTGATGAATCCATCTCCAGGCCGGATCTCCCGCAATCCTATGAAGTAGTTGTAAGCCTCCTCGGTTCTGTTCGCACGCGCCAGCGCTTCAGCCAGACTCAGCTCATAGTTCCATTCTCCCGGGGCATAGGACAACGCGGTTCGATAGCATGTGATCGCCTGTTCAGGTCTATTCTGTCGCAGAGCTGTCAGGCCCCGATCCGACCAGCGAACTGCTAGTTCCGCGCGATGCTCCTGGAAGGAACGAAACAAAAACAGGGTGACAACAAATAGCACAATCGTGATCGTAGCTAGACTCAGGAAGGTAATAGAGTCGCGAACAATCAACTTGCGGGTCGTACTCGATTTGGTGAAACTGTCGGCCATCAGTCTCTTATTTCAGACACTTGCCGTCTCGCGCCTTCACAACGGCGAGCACGGCTACTACCAGTGTACCGTCACGGGATGGACCGCTTGCCCCGCGACCAGGCTCCCTTCCCGCGAGAACAGGACAGAAACAGCGGCTTCAATCAGAGTCTGTTGCCATACGGGAACACCGCGATCCGTTCGAGCGCCTCTCAAAGAGCGTCGACAGGGGTTATTGCGACCCTGCTACTCGATGCCGCGGGAGGGTCGGTTGAGAGTTGTGCGGCGTAAATCTCCTGTCTCTTCTTCAAGAAGCCAGCGGCGAAGCTGCAGAATGTCATTGGCTCGAACAACACCGATGACGTTCCTGTCCTGTCGAGACTTGACGACTACGACGTTCTCAACATCTTTGAGCATCATGGACCGGTGGACCTGGTCAACCGATTCGCCGGGATAGGCGAGCACATAATCCTGACGTGCGAGTTCCTGCATAGTGAAATGATGATCTGAGGGTTCGATCCGCATAAGGTCATGTGCCTCCACAATGCCCAGCAGCATCTCGTTCGCATCGACGACGGGAACGAAACCGATCTCGCCGGGCTTGTACTTTTCGATGACCGACTGCAATGTTTCATCGCCATGGACGATATTGAATTCTCTCTTCATCACCTGGTCGATACTGGCTCGCATCAGCACGGGAACAGAGTAGTCCTGGCTAATAATCAGGCCGCGCTTGACGAGCTTGATGGTCATAATAGAATCGCGGCTGCAAAGGCGGACGAATCCATCGGCAATCATCACTGAGACGATCAGGGGCAGTAGCGAGTTGGGATTGTGGCTAAGCTCAAAGAGAAAAACGATACTCGTGAACGGCGCCCGCGCAATGCCGCCAAAGACAGCCGCCATCGCTACGAGAGAATAAAAGGCAGGATCGCTTACAAGACGAGGGAAAAAATGCTGGCAGGCTGTAGCGTAGGCTGCACCCAGTCCCCCACCCACCACAAGAGAGGGCGCAAAAACACCGCCGGTTGTTCCAGAGCCGAGCGAGATGACGAGCGCCCAGAATTTTGCTATCGCAATGCTGATAAGCGTGGCGACGCTGAGATGATCGTTGAGCATCTCACGAATCGTGGCATAGCTGGTTCCGAAGACCTGGGGAACGAAATATCCGATGGCCCCCAGGATGAGTGCCCCAATTGCCGGAGACCAGATTGCCGCATGTTTGAAGGGAAGCTTGTCAAAAAAATCTTCGAGCCAATCGAGCGTGCGGATCATGCAAAGACCGACCAGCCCCATCAGCACCCCCATAGCCGCAAAAAGCCACAACTCTGTCATGCCTGTCAGCTTGTATGCGGGTGTAGGAAAGAGGGGATTCCATCCCGCGAAGTAGATTCGGACACCCGTTGCCGCTGCAGAGGCAAGCGCTACCGGGATAAAAGAGCGAGCGCGCAGCTCGAAGAGGAGCAGTTCAACGGCAACAAGAATGCCAGCCAGAGGGGCTGTGAACGTGGCAGCCATACCTGCTGCAGCGCCACACGCCAATAGGACACGGCGATAGTAGGGCGTGAGGCCCAGGGCCTGGCCGAGCAAAGAGCCAATGGCGCCCCCGGTCTGAATAATAGGACCTTCCGCGCCGAAAGGGCCGCCAGTTCCGATGGCAAAGGCCGTCGCAAGGGGTTTCAGGATGGCCACCCGAAAGCGCATGCGGCTGTGTCCGAAGAGCACAGCCTCCATCGCTTCCGGTATTCCGTGCCCCTTGAGAGTTGGCTCCAGAAAGTAGATAAGGAGGCCGACAACGAGACCGCCGATCGCCGGGATTAGGATGACCCATAAACCAAGATGATTGTTGGCCGGGTCGGTTACGGCAAACGATAGTCGGCCAAAAAAGATAAGATTCGTGAAGAAATAAATGAGCTCCAGCAGGCCTTGGGCGACAAGTCCTCCGATGACGCCTACGACGACCGCAATAACGCATATCTTTACGACCTGCGGCTCAAGCGCAACCCCGAACTGATGTTTGGTGAAATCTCCCGCGCTCAGTTCTGCTGCATTGGATACCGGACTGTCTGCCATGGCGATTCCCTCTTCGCCTGCAAAGAAGCACTCGCTGAAACAGACATCCGATCTGGCTGAAGATCACTTATCTCAGAGATCCTCATAGCCGGAAAAGACGAGTTCGTGTTTTGCCGTCTCAGCCACACTGTCTCTACGCAGCTTCAATGCCTGCAATATATTTGTCTTGGTTACAACTCCAACTACTTTGTCCTTGGCTTGAACCGCCAGGAGCATGGGCTCATTCTCTTGCGAAAGCAACAACCGGAGCGCCTCCGTCGCGTCGGTATCTGGAAGGACTTTGTGGACTCCGCGATGCATGATGTCGCGCAAATGTGTGCTCCCCCATTTTTCTGGAGGAACCTGACTGAGCGACCACAGGCTACAGGTTCCAACGATCTTGCCATTCTCCATGACCGGAAAGACCTCATGCCGGGTATGGGGCGACAGCATGGCAGCGAACTCCCGCAGGGTGGTGGCGGCAGAGGCGGAGATCATCTCGGTCTGCATGATCTGGCTGACCGGAAGGTCTTGCAGTTCGGCAACTCGCACGGCCTCATGTAAACGCTGATCGCCCGATGCGGAAGCATCTCCCGACACTGCGTAAGCAACTGCCGACCCCACGAGCGCAGGAATGATAAAGGCGTGTCCACCGGTTGCCTCCGCAACGAAGACAACGGCGGCAAGTGGGGTCTTATAACCCGCGGCGATGAAGCAGGCCATCCCAACCGCAGCGTAAAGTTCTGGAGTAGCGCTGTGTGCAATCGATTGCGAAAAGGCCAGTCCGAAGGAGCCTCCTGAGAGGAAGAGCGGAACGAACATCGCACTGACTCCTCCAACTCCCAGGGTGAAGATGGTGGCGGCAAGTTTGAAGACACCGAAGGTCACCAATTCAAGGCTGCTGTGGGGATGGGACAGGATGATGCCAACGGCTTCGTAGTTCGGACCCAGAGGCACCAGGCCACCGTTGTAGAACTGAAGAAAGAGCAGACCGCACAGGCCAGTGAGCAGACCACCTGTAGCCATCTTCGCCCAGTGCGGCCATGCCAGGCCTACGCAGAAAGCGCGGAAGCGACGGAAGGTAATGACAAATGCCATCGCCAGCAGTCCAATCAGCAGACCGAGCAAGGCGCTCCAGACCAGGTCTTTGCGCGTGAACGATGTCGCCGCTACGAAGTCAAACAGCGGATCGCTCCCCAGAAAAGAACTGAGCGTCATGAAGGATACAACGGACGCAAGGAGAGACGGCAGCAGAGCTTCATGTGCCAGATCGTCCTTGTATGGCATCTCCAATGCGAAGACAATGCCGGTGAGTGGGGCACGAAAAACCGCCGACATGCCAGCGGCAGCGCCGCAGATCAGCATGATGCGCCGGTCACGAGCGTCCAGGCGAAAGATGCGGAATGAACGGAACCGCGCCCACATCCACGAACCGATGGCGCCGCCGCCATAGATGCTTGGACCTTCAAGAGCGGCACTGCCTCCCAGACCTACGGTAGCGGCAGCAGCCAGGATCTTGGCTGCGAAGGGCCGCAGATTGATATGACCCTGATGCTCATGATACGAGCAGATGATCTCCTCGGTTGAGTGCTCGTCAGGATCGGGTGTAAAGAACTGCATGATAAGGCCCGCCAGAAGGCAAGCCAGAACAAGCCCGGGAACAATCGCCCAATGATGCGCAAGATAATAGTGCAGAACCGGGGGCCACATCTTCTGCAGAATGACCACTGCTATTCCGGTGATGGCAAGTCCGGTAATTACCCCGATTATCGGCGCGATGATGAGCCACTTTTGAAGGTCGCGGGCGTAAGCAGCCGTCAGGTCCTCGTGGACCAGCGGAGCGTATTTGCGTAATAAGGGATGCCGGAGGAAGCTCTTCCAGCCTCTGTTTTCTTTCATAGATGCGTCACAGTACGTTGACTTTCCTTCTCAGGTGTATGCGCTGTAGAGGATTCAGAAGTCGACCTCAGGTCACCCTTGGTCGCGAATCTAAGCAACTCCTCCCGTAATCGATTCAGTTCACTGCGATGCTTAACCGAAAGCTTTTTCAAAATGCTGCGGCCCCTCGATGTGAGGGAAACGACCACGACACGGCGGTCCGAAGATGTGTTCTCACGTCGGACCAGGCCGCTGAGAACCGCACGATCAATCAAGCCCACTACGGAGTGATGCCTCTCCTGCAGAAACTCCGCCAGCTCCGACACGGTGGCCTTCCCGCTTCCCGTAAAAGCGGCGATCCCAAGCATGAGTTGATGCTGCTGCGGTGTGATATCGATCTCACGTGCAGCACTCTCGCTGAAACGGAGAAATTTGCGAAGAAGATATCGGAATGATGCCAGTTCGGAAAGAATGCGGTCGAATTCGGGTTCCTCTGCTTCACCGACCGCTTTTGATCTTTCCGTCACAACTGAATTATATCGCAATGCGAGATTCTTGAGCGAGGATTCCCTCCTGGGCACGCTCGCATTCTCGTCTGCGGTGAATCCCGCCGCTATTCCCTGATCGGAACGTGCGGATAAGGCAGATACGAGCAATGGTCAACGATCTATGGGGTAGTTCGGACTATATCCAGATCAAGTGCTGCCGGACTCATTGAGTTAGAAGACCGGAGATTCTCTAGAAATGACGATTACGAGAGCAGGGGGAAATGGATCTGCTATTGGAGCGGGAGACCGGGATCGAACCGGCGACATTCAGCTTGGGAAGCTGACGTTCTGCCACTGAACTACTCCCGCCCAAAGGAGGATGCTTCCTCTTCATCATAGCGCCTGGTCAGTTCGAGGTGAAGTACTCCCTCCAATGCCCGCCCAATTATTTGGGAGATGTCATATACCCGTCGTCAGTTCTAATGAAGGCTGACATCGTGCGACTTCGATGCGCCATGATTCGTCTGCTGTTAATTACTGGCAGCAATGGCCAGACATCCAACTGCCCACTGTCACAGAACGCAATCTTCCTCTTCGAGGTATCAAATTCAGCGATGAAACAACGTCACCGTAGCCGCCCCGCACGATTTCTTCTCTATCTCTCCGTCTCCCTCCTTCTTCCTCTGATCGCCATGGCACAGGGGCAGAATCCGTCATTGCCCGCCTCGCCGGTTACCGACCCCGCTGTCCACGCGCGGCTCAACCTGCCGGAACCGAAGAATCCTGCACTGCCTGACTTGTTTCTTGTAGGAGATTCGACCGTTCGCAACGGCCGTGGCGACGGAGCGAACGGCCAGTGGGGATGGGGAGAACCCCTGGCGGACTATTTCGACCCCGCAAAGATCAACGTTGTCAATCGCGCCATCGGCGGACGCAGCAGCCGCACCTACATCACTGAAGGACACTGGCAGGAGGTCCTGGATCGGCTCAAACCCGGGGACTTCATCCTCCTCCAGTTTGGCCACAACGACTCCGGTCCGCTGGATGATTCCAGCCGCGCCCGCGGAACTCTGCCCGGAACCGGCGACAAGACGATGGAGATCGAAAACCCCATTCTCAAGCGCCACGAGGTGGTACACACCTACGGGTGGTACCTGCGCCAATATATCGACCAGGCGCGCACGCATGGGGCCACCATCATCGTCTGCTCGCTGGTCCCTCGCAAGATATGGAAAGATCGTCACGTCGTCCGCAGCGGAGCCGAAGGATATGGCGGCTGGGCGCGAGAAATTGCGAAACAGGAGCATGTTCCCTTCATCGATCTGAACGAGATCATTGGCCGCAGGTACGATGCCATGGGCGAAGAGGCCGTTGAGCCGCTCTTCGCCGATCCACATACCCACACCAGCCTGCGCGGCGCTCAGATCAATGCGGAGGCCGTGATTACTGGGTTGAAGCTGCTGAATCCGGATCCGCTAAAACCCTACTTCTCTTCTAAGGCCACAGAGGTGCCCGCCTCCATGCCTCCGGCGGTCCCCTAGCAGCTCCTCCAGATCGCGTGAAACTCTCCTATATGGCTCCTTCTTATGCCTGCTGCAGCGCATGGCAGAGAAGGAGATTTATGCGTTGCGACTGCCGTTAAGTGCCTGCCGGTTGAGGTTTACACCGAATGGAAATTATTCTTCTATTGACAAACATTATCGCGAAAGAGTAGCTTCACGCACGATCGTTCCATTTTTGGAGGAAATTCCAGGTGACACATCGACACCCGCGTGTTCGCGGCGAAGTTCGCCGTAGAACCACGAAGGGACTGCTGGCAGCTGTTCTGCTGGCTGCGCCCTTTACCGCTGTTCCCGCCATGATGTCCGGCATGGCAGCGTATGCACAGACCGCCGGCGAAGGCGCCATCCAGGGCACCGTGGCAGACAGTACAGGTGCGGTCATTCCGAATGCCAGGGTCTCGGCGCGCAACCAGGCGACTGGATCCGTAACGACGCGCACAACAACTGGAGACGGACTGTACACGATCTCCCCGCTGATTCCCGGCAGATACGACATTTCGGTGAGCGCGGCCGGATTTTCGAGCCTGAACCAGCAGAACATTCAGGTCGACGCGCTGCACACTACCGGCGTTAACCTGACCATGGCAATCGGCCAGGCAGATCAGACGGTAACGGTATCGGAAGCGCCTCCCGCGCTCGAGACAACTAACGCTACGTTGGGTGCGGTGATGGAGAACGAAACCTACTCCAATCTTCCGCTGCAGATGAGCGGACAGCAACGCGACCCAACTGCGTTTGCCACTCTGGTTCCGGGGGCGCAGAGTGGAACGCGCGCACCAATCATCGCCGGAACCGGAAACTACCTTGCCGAGGTATATGTCGACGGTCTTCCGGTCACAACGATTAACCAGCAGGGCGACAACCGGCCCGTCTCAAACGGGCTGAATGTCGATGCAGTAGACCAGTTCCAGGTAGTTACCAGCACGCCTCCCGCGGAGTATCAGGGTGCAGGCCTGATTAACTTCACAATGAAGTCAGGCGGAAACAAGTATCACGGCTCGGCAGCGATGTTCTTCCGCAATACGATCTTTGACACGTGGGGATACACGGCGAAGTCGGCGCTGCTGAAGAATCCCAACGCGAAGAAGCCGTATGAGAACCAGAACGAGATTGCTGGTACTTTCGGTGGTCCGGTCCCTCTGACGCACAACAAGATGTTCTTCTTCGCCTCCTATGATCGCTATCACGGTCGGAACGGAGCGAATCCCGTAGCAAACACAATTGCCACGGAGAAGATGAGAAACGGTGACTTCACCGAGCTGCTGCCGGCGGGAACGAACCTCACCAACACCACGCAGACAGGACTTCCAGGCGAAATCTACGATCCGACGACGACGACCTGCAGCGGAGGTACCTGCACCCGTCAGCCCTTCCGCGGACTGGTGAACGGCGTTCCAACCCTGAACGTCATCCCCGCCAGCTATCTTTCGCCGATTGCGCAGAACATGCAGAAGTATCTGCCACAACCCACGAACTCGAATCGTGAGAGCAACTATCTGGGCGGCCTGCCCTCCGGATATGACAACTGGTCCTTTGACACTCGCGTGGACTACGACCTGACCTCGCGCCAGCGACTCTCTTATGTTCTGGCCCTAGGAACCCGGACGAATCAGCCCTATGTCATCAGCAGCAGCACGGTCCAGCTTCCGCTGCCCTATACCTGGGGAGCGTATGCCAGCATCAAGCCTCTGGTTACAGACGTGGAGCACTCCTGGGCGATTACGGATCGACTGGTCAACCAATTCAAATTCGGCTTTACCCGTTTTGCGCAGCCCATACGAGCTCTTACTCAGGGCGTTCAAGGCTATACCGCTACTGACATGGGAATTACGAACCTTCCCGCAGGACAGGCTTCCGAGAACTTCCCCGGCGTGACCTTCGCCGCGACGCAGATGTTCGGCACGGTTCAGGGCCAGTGGACCGGAGCCGGTGCTTCCACCTCTTCGAGCGCCACCATTCCCAATACCTTCACCTTGGTTGACAACGTCGCCTTGACGAAGGGCAAGCATGCACTCACCTTTGGGTTCCAGATGCAGTGGCTGCAGGATAACGTCTCGTCGATGAGCGGCCCCAGCGGCGTGGTGGTTCTCCCCTTCAATGCAAACTCTACAGCTAATTTTGTTGGCAATACGCTTTCGACAGCATCGTCGGGCTACTCCTACGCCAGCTTCCTGCTGGGCGCTGTAGGCGGTTCCCCGACCTATGCGATCCAGGCGACAAGCGAGACTGGGGGTCGGTATCGAGCGATCTCGCCTTATATTCAGGACGACTGGAAGATCACACCGAAGCTTACCCTCAACCTCGGCCTGCGTTGGGATTACTTCTCTCCCTTCCACGAGGTGCAGGATCGCTGGAGCTTCCTCAATCCAAACATTGTGAACCCTGCCACCGGAAACCTTGGTGCGCTTCAGTTCGCTGGACACCGCGGCGACGGCATCAGTTGCAACTGCAGCACTCCCGTTAATTCCTACTTCAAAAATATCGGACCGCGACTTGGCTTCGCCTACTCGGTCGATGAGAAGACGGTAATCCGCGGTGGATTCGCGATTGCCTACTCACGCGCAGGCGGAGTTGGCGGCCGTGCAGGTGCCGGCAACGGTACAGGGCAGCTTGGCCTGACAGGCGTGACCGCTAAGGCGCCCGCCGAGACTACATCCGGGGCGGGAGCAGGCCCTTCCTTCTACCTCAACAATGGAGCCGCTTTTAGTGCCATGAACATGGCAAACACCGACTGGGGCGGACCCGGCTACGTTGCGCCCAGCCTCACAGCGCCTGGGCCGGATAGCCTTGCGCTGAATACCGGTAACTATCTCAATGGTTCCGGCAACTTCGTCACAGCGAGCGCTGCTCCCGGTTACGCTGATCCGTATCTTTCTGGCAGGGCTCCAGAGATTGTGTTTTACAATGGAGGCATCCAACGCTCCATCACAAACGACCTGACGATCGCGGTGAACTATGCCGGAAGCCAGGCTCACTTTATCAACGCAAGTGGAAGTAACGGACGCGGCTATTGGGCGAACAGTCTGAACCCCGTCTACATTGCTGGACTTGGGAGACTATCCTCCGCCACCTCGGCCAGCTCGCCTCTGCTGGACGCTCCGGCGACGGCTGCAAACATAGCAAAGGCGCAGGCGGCCATGCCCAGTATCCGAATACCGTACGCCGGGGTTCCTGCAGCAGCGGCAAAGAGCAGCCGGCTGACCATCTCGCAGATGCTTCGCGCCTTTCCTCAGTACTCCAGCGTCTCTGACCTCTGGGGACAGAACATCGCCAACATCAGCTACAACTCGCTCCAGATCTCGCTGGTGCAGCGGAGGTGGAAAGGACTGAGCTATACGCTGAACTACACCTACTCGCATAACGTCGGCGATGATGGAAACTTCCGCGGCGGCTTTGCTTTGCCTTCGGGGACTGTCTCCGGAACCTCAGCTTCGTACTCACAGAACCGGATCGATCGCGCTCCGAGCACACAATCGGTGCCGCAGTCGGTATCCGCCTACTGGGTCTGGCAGCTTCCCTTCGGCAAAGATCATATTGGAGCCGACAACTTCTACGTGAGGACCTTCGCGGGCGGATGGCAGCTCTCCGGAATCTACACCTATTCAGGTGGTGCTCCAGTGGCGGTCACAACTTCGGGTTGCAGGACCGAAGTCGGAACCTGCGTGCCCGACCTAAATCCTGATTACGCGGGTAAGGGACGCATCAACGGATCGTACGGAAGCAAGAACACGGGTTCCAACTTCACGACACAGTATCTTGATCCGAATGCATTCCAGACGCCGCAAAACCTATTCACGGGAGCCAGTCCTGTCTATCTGATCGGCAATGCGCCCAGAACACATGCCTATGATTTGGAGACGCCCGCAAAATATAACCTCGATATGGGCGTGAAGCGCTCGTTCGACCTGGCGAGTGAACGCTTCAAGTTCATCTTCGAGGCAAACTGTCTCAATGTAACCAATAAGCACACCTTCACGGGCCTGAACACGGTCTGGACTCCCGGCTCAACCACCTTTGGCCGTTTTTCAGGAGCATCTGGAAACCGCGACTGGCAGCTGGCTGGGCACATCACCTTCTAACCAGAACGGTGGCACAGAAGTGGGCGAGCATCCTCGGGATGCTCGCCCATTACTTTTGCCGGCCACTAAATGGTTTACGCGGCACTCTGAACCCTACACTCCGTGCAGCTCCTTCAGGAGCGCGCGGATATCCTCCGCATAAACGCAAGGAGTAACCTTGGCAGCGGAGGGTAATGCAACGTTTTGATTGTTCGCAAAAGCACCTGACGGACTACTTCGCAGGCTGCCATGGAAATGGCTCACCTCAGACTCTCGAGCAACCTTCGCTGCATTCTCGATTCTCAGCCCGCCGCCGGCAGCAATGACGATGCGACCAGCCGCTCGCTCCGCCAGTTTTCTGAGGTTGCCGGCTCCAGCCACGACATCCCCTTTCCCCCCTGACGTAAGAATTCGGCGGCAGCCCGCGACAATCACATCTTCAAGCGCATCATCGAGTGATGGAGTGAGGTCAAAGGCACGATGGAAGGTGACCTCGAGCGGCGCAGCCAACTCAACAATTTCGCGCGTACGTTCGACGTCAACCGTCGAATCGCCACGAAGCACCCCCATAACAAAACCGCTGGCGCCCAAAGAACGCGCGTGAAGAAGGTCTTCGCCCATCATCGAAAGTTCGTCATCGCTGTAGACAAAGTCGCCCGCGCGAGGGCGAAGAAGTACGTAGACAGGTAGGCCGCTGCGTTCAACAGCGGCCTCGATGAAGCTATGGCTCGGCGTCAGTCCGTCTTCGCTGAGCACAGAACAAAGCTCGATTCGATCTGCGCCGCCTTCGCCTGCAGCCAGACAGGCCTGCAGGCTCTCGGCGCAAAGCTCAAAGATGATCTCCCGCTTCACGAGAGCTGAAGCGAAGGCGGAAGGACAGAAACATCTGCCCCAAAAGAGGTGTTCGGCTCAGACCCCATCGTGAAGACCAGCTTGCCTCCATCAGCGATATCGGAGTGATGAAACCATGCCTTATTCTGCTCCTTGCCGTTCAGAGAAAACGCCTGGATGTACTGGTGCGAAGGATCCTTGCGTTCCACCACGATCTCGAGTTTCTTGCCTTTACCAAGCTCGACCATCGCGTTCTCAAAGAGAGGAGAACCGAGAATATAGTTGCCACTCACAGGATCGACCGGATAGAAGCCCAGGGAACTGAGGATGTACCAGGCCGACATCTGCCCCACATCTTCATTGCCCTGCATTCCATTCGGCTTGGCCGCATACATCTCCTCCAGCAGGCTGCGGACCCGCGCCTGGGTCTTGTGCGGCGCACCAGCGTAAACGTAGAGATAGGAGATGTGATGCGAGGGCTCGTTGCCGTGCGCGTACTGGCCGACCATGCCAGCGATATCGGGCGGAGCATCCGCAGGAAGGTCGCTGGGCACAGTAAACAGCTTGTCGAGCTTGGCCACGAAGGGCTCGCGGCCGCCGAAGAGATCGATTAGACCCGCAGCGTCGTGCTGCACCCCGAACGTCGTCTGCCAGGCGTTCGACTCCGTATAGTCGCGCCACTTCTTTGAGTGTCCCATGTCGATGGGATTGAATGGGGTAGTCCAGCTCCCGTCCTCGAGCTTGGGACGCATAAAGCCGACCGACTTGTCAAAATAATTGCGGTAATTCGTAGACCGCTTGGCGAGCATTCGGGCGTCATCGTTTTTGCCCAGCTTGCGCGCAACGTGCGCGATCGACCAGTCGTCGTAGCAGTATTCGAAGGTCTTCGAGACGGACTCGCCCTCCTTATCTGCAGGGATATAGTGCAGCTTGCGATAGTAGCCAAGGCCGCGATAGTCATCGACCATGGCGCGCTTCATCATCAGGCCGTAGGCCTTCTCGTAGTCGATGCCTTTGAAACCCTTGTTGCACGCCTCGGAAATAACAGCGGCGGAGTGATAGCCGGTCATGGTCCCGGTCTCGGTCGACATGAGCGGCCAGACCGGCATACCTGCGGGACTCTGCTCCGCCATGCGAATGAGAGCGTTCATAAATAGAGGAACGCGTTCCTGTTCGATGAGCGTGTACGTTGGGTGTGCCGCGCGGAAGGTATCCCACAACGAAAATGTTGAGAACTGATGCTGGCCCGTCGGAAGGTTGTGGATCTCGTTGTCCATTCCGCGATAGCGGCCATCAACATCATCGAAGAGCGTCGGACCAAGCGACAGATGATAGAGCGCCGTATAGAAGATGCGCTTGTGCGCCTCATTATCTGTGCCCACCTGAATCTTCGAGATCTGGCGACGCCAGATCTGCTTCGCATCTGCGCGGACTTTATCAAAGTTCCAGCCCGGAGCCTCAGCCGCCAGGTTCTTCGCGGCGCCGTCTGCATCAGCACCAGAGATGCCGGTCTTCACCAGAATGCGTTCATTGGCATTTGTGGAGAAGTAAAGCACACACTTCAGGTGCTTGCCCTTCAGATCTTCGCCCGCTTTGGGGGCGGGAACTTCCTTGTCATCAGAGTAGAAGACGATCTTTTCAGGCCGCTTCGAGACCTTCAGGGTGAAGTATGCATGGCGGTTTTTGCCCCACGCCGACGTCCGTCTCCCGCCCGCAAGCGTGTCGGGTGCAACCAGACGCAATTCGGCAGAGTCGCAGGGTCCCTCACCCGGACCATATCCGTGCTGCAGATCGAGGATCAGGTACGATTGCCTGCTTTCGGGAAAGGTATAGCGGTGCAGGCCGGTGCGCTCGGTCGCGGTCAGTTCGGCGCGAATCTTGTAGTCCTTCAGCAGCACGGAGTAGTACCCAGGCTCCATGCGCTCATCCGAATGATCGAAGCGGGAGCGGTATCCCTCGTCAGGATTGTTGCGGTCGCCGGGAACGATCTTGGCATCGCCGGTGCCGACCATGACAAGGAAGTCGAGAAGATCGCCGCAGCCCGTGCCGCTCAGATGTGTGTGGCTGAAGCCCATGATGGAGCTGTCGGAGACGTGGTACCCGGAGCACCAGTCCCAGCCATCATTGAAGGTATCGGGGCTCAACTGAACCATGCCGAATGGCAAAGCCGCGCCCGGGAAGCAATGCCCATGACCACCGGTTCCGATGCGCGGATCGACCCACTGGAGTGGATCTTCGTCCTTCTTTCCGTTTGTGGCGGCAAAGGCCAGCTTTTCGATAGGTAACGCGCTCGCAGCGCAAACAGCAGCGCTCCGCTCCAGGAATCTTCTACGACTTATCATGCGTTCTCCGATTGGCAGAGATTTCAGAAAGAGCTGTCACATGGAGTCAACAGCCCGGGGGGGCAGCAGATGTTCTCATCATTCTCGCGTAAGCGATGACGCAGCGGCAACTGTGGGAGAATGACACCAAGCCAAGTCCAATGAATACTTCCATCTCCAGCAGACGCAGCTTCCTTCGTTCCGCCGCAGCCACGGTAATCGCGCCTTCCGTGGCCGCAAGTATGCAGGCGGCAGCCGTTGAACCGCAGTCCTCGATCCAGGTTCCGGAGGTAAAAGCTCCCTGGGACATGTCGCAAGGACGCCCTAAGCCATCTGAGCGCAAGTTTCACAGTGACGCCGTTGAGGCATTTCTGAAAGAGCGCGCACGCAGAATTCCGGATCCCGAGTTGGCTTCGCTGTTTGTGTCCTGTTTTCCCAACACGCTCGATACGACTGTCGAGCCGGGCACATTCGAAGGCAGGCCCGATACCGCGGTGATCACCGGCGACATTCCGGCAATGTGGCTGCGCGATTCCTCCGCGCAGGTGTGGCCATATCTCCCTCTGGCAAAGCAGGACCGCCGCCTGCGCGATCTGCTTGAGGGCGTTATTCGCAGGCAGGCACGCTGCATTCTCATCGATCCCTACGCCAACGCCTTCATGGCAAATCTGAACGCTCCCGCGCTTCCCTGGAGCTTGAAGGATAAGACTGAGCTCCGTCAGGGCGTAGGCGAGCGAAAGTGGGAGGTGGACTCGCTCTGCTATCCCATCCGGCTTGCGCACGGCTATTGGAAGCAGACGGGCGATACCGGGCCGTTCGATCAGCGCTGGCGCAACGCCATGAAGCTGATCGTAGACACCTTTCGCGCGCAACAGCGCAAGCACGGCGACGGACCATATCGTTTTCAACGTGAATCGAATGCCTCAACCGAGACGCTGCCGGCTGCCGGACTCGGCAATCCCGTCCGCCCCATCGGGCTGATCGCCTCGGGCTTCCGGCCTTCGGACGATGCCTGCATCTTCCCGTTCCTGGTGCCGTCCAATCTGTTCGCCGTCACCTCCCTGCGGCAGCTTGCAGAGATGGCGCATGCGATCCTTCATGATGAAGGGCTGGCGAAAAATGCCAGTTCTCTCGCGGATGAGGTTTCCCAGGCGCTGCGCGAACACGCTATCGTCTCCACGCCCGAGGGAACCATTTGGGCCTATGAGGTGGACGGATTCGGCAGCCAGCTCCTGATGGATGATGCCAATGTCCCCAGCCTCCTGGGACTCCCCTACATCGACAGCTCACCCGATGCCGCGCTCTATGCTCGGACTCGCGCCTTCTGCTGGAGCAGGCGCAATCCATGGTTCTTCCAGGGAACCGCAGGAGAAGGCATCGGAGGTCCGCACGTCGGGCGGGACATGATCTGGCCAATGTCCCAAATTATCTATGCTTTTACAAGCAAACAGGACCAAGAGATTCGCAACGCCGTCGGCATGCTCAAAAGATCGGCCGCAGGATTCGGATTCATGCACGAAAGTTATTTCAAGGACGATCCAAAGCGCTTCACCCGTCCCTGGTTTGCCTGGGCCAATACCCTGTTCGGCGAGCTGATCGGAACGCTTGCCGTGAGTCGGCCGCAGGTTCTACATCTGTAATCAGCCATGGCGTGCGCGCCACAGCGCCCCGAGCGGAGGGTCGATCATGCCTGGCACGACCTTCAGATCAGGCATCTCGTCACGCAGAATCTCGATAATGCCCTCGCGTATCGACGGAACGTGCTCGAGGATGCTTCCCGTAAATGCAAGATCAGGCAGCCAGCCGGAGCGGGTGTCCTCGCGCCGCAGCCGGTCGATGACGATGTGGGCCAGATGCGCCAGCTCTTCAGCCTCGCGACGCAGCACCCGCTGTGCTACAGCATCTCCGGCGTCGGCGCACGCTGTCACCACCGGCGCAAGCCGGGTGAGGTCAGGAGAAGGAATCTGGTTGGCGTAGGCGACCAGCTCATCGAAGTCTTTGAGATTCCACGCCTGCAGAATTGCCGGCAGCAGGAGCGTCTCCCGTTCTTCATCGTAGGCCAAAGCGGCATCGCGAAGGGCCTGCTGTCCAATCCGCGCTCCGGATCCCTGGTCAGCGAGAGCCGGTCCCCATCCCCCAGCGGTAGTCAGCTTCCCTGCTGCGCTTCGACCTGCGACGTTCGATCCCGTACCTGCCATCACCAGCACTCCTGGTCCGCCAAAGAACGCTCCGTCGAGCGCGATCTCCACATCTCCCAAAAGGATCAGCGAACCGCCTACGCGTTCGGCAAAGATCTTCCTGATCCAGTCCGTAACCAGAGGCACGGTCACACCCGCCGCTCCTACGCAGCTACGGGTCACATCGCGAACCGAACGCCCGGACTTCGCTTCGAGCTCCCGGATTGCTGCGTCGAAGTTCTGCTCGGCCGTACCGGCGTCGGTGCGCATGCGCTTGATGGTGCCGCCACGTACTCGTGCGAGCTCCCTGGTTTCATCGGCTAATACATATTCCGTCTTGGTTCCGCCCAGATCCACTGCAAGGTAAAGCGCCAACGTTCCCATCCTCGTGCTGCTTGATCATCGTCCCTGATGAGCGCCTTTTCGGGCGCAGGACGCTTTATCGTAACTGACCCGACCAGCAAACCGGAATATCCATATCATGAGTGGCTTTCGCAACCGGAAACCAACTTCTAATATGGTCTCAGGCTTCCGGAGAACCAATCTGATGAACCGCCGCTCGTTCCTGCGAGGATCTGTCGCACTCATGGGATCGTTGCCCCAAAAGGCGATACCACGCGCGATCATGATTGACTCGCACGTCCACGTCTGGAAACATTCAGCCAGGTTTCCATTCGCGCAGGGTGCAAACGTCCCGGACTTCGACTTATCCGCCGAAGACCTTCTTGCCCTGATGGTCGCGAACGGGGTCGCGCGAACCGTGTTGATCCAGGTCATTCACTACCGCTGGGATAATCGCTACCTTCTGGATGTCCTTCACCGCTATCCCGGAAAGTTTCACGGCGTGTGCAGAGTCAATCCAGAAGATCCTGCCGCGCCAGACCGTCTAAGCGAGTTGACGGAGGCTGGTTGCCACGGCCTCCGTCTTAGCCCCGGCGCCTCCGCGGCGAGTGACTGGTTTCGCGGGCCACTGATGCCCGCTCTGTGGAAGCGATGTGCGGATCTGAAGGTGCCGATGACTCTCCTGCTGCCCGCTTCGCGCCTGCCCGATGCCGGAGTCTGGATCGAAAGGTATCCAGACCTCGATGTCGTGATCGATCACATGGCAGACGTCCCGTCAGGAGATACAAAGCAGTCGGAGCTTCTGCTTGCCCTGGCTCGCTATCCGCGTGTCTACATCAAGATCTCGCATATGTGGTCGCTCTCGCGACAGCCATTTCCCTATCCCGACATGACAGCTCAGATCCTTCGCCTGCGTGATGCCTTCGGTTCCAGGCGGCTCATGTGGGGAACGGACTGGCCGATTGTGCCAGAACGTCTGTCCTATAGCAGTCGGGTCGCTCTTTACCGAGACCATTTAGGATTTCTTTCAGGTACGGAGCGCGAAGACATTCTGCAAAAGTCCGTTCAGCGTATCTGGCCGTTTGGCCTGTAGTTGCTTTACCGGAAAGAGTTCTCTTCCTATGCCGATCACCCAACCACGCTACGTTCAGGTTCATCCTGCGGACAACGTCGCTATCGTCGTCAACGAAGGCGGCCTTCCTGCCGGAACGATCTTCGAATCCGGACTGGCGTTGATCGAAGCCGTGCCCGAAGCCCATAAGGTCGCCCTGACAGCGATTCCACCAGGAGCAGAGGTCATTCGTTACGGTGTCGTGATCGGCTATGCCGTCAGGGAGATCTTAGCTGGAGCCTGGGTCCACGAGGGCATTCTGACGCTGCCGCAACCACCGGCGCTCGATCAACTCCCACCGCCCGGGAATAACCCGACCTCTCTCCCTCCTCTTGAAGGGTTCACCTTCGAGGGCTATGTAAATGATGATGGTTCTGTGGGGACTAAAAATATCCTCGGCATCAGCACTACCGTCCAGTGCGTCTCCGCGACGGTGGAACACGCAGTCAAACGGATCAAGGCCGAGCTACTGCCCCGCTATCCCAACGTCGACGACGTCGTCGCGATTACGCACCTGTACGGGTGTGGTGTAGCGATCGATGCTCCGGGAGCGGAGATCCCCATTCGCACGCTGCGCAATCTCAGCCTCAACCCGAATCTTGGCGGCGCTCCCATGGTCGTCAGCCTGGGCTGCGAAAAGCTGCAACCCTCGCGCATGCTCCCGAACAACAGCTTGCCGATTCTCTCCTCTGAACCTTACATCGTGCGCCTGCAGGATGAGGAGCACCATAGCTTTGGAGAGATAGTCGCGGCCATTATGACAATGGCAGAGCGACGGTTGGCCCAGCTCAATGAGCGTCGCCGTGTCACCCGTCCCGCGTCGGACCTGGTCGTCGGGCTGCAGTGCGGCGGAAGCGATGCTTTCTCGGGCGTAACCGCGAATCCTGCCGTTGGCTATGCCGCGGACTTGCTGGTGCGTGCGGGAGCGACCGTGATGTTCTCCGAAGTCACTGAAGTCCGCGACGCGATCGACCTGCTGACCTCGCGAGCGGCGACAAAGGAAGTTGCCGATGGCCTGGCACGCGAGATGGACTGGTACGACAAGTATCTCGAGCGCAGCGGCGTCGATCGGAGTGCGAATCCCACGCCAGGAAACAAGAGCGGCGGCTTGACCAACATAGTCGAAAAGGCGCTGGGCTCCATCGTCAAGTCCGGTTCAACTCCCATTCTCGGTGTCTTCGGCCCCGGCGAGCGTGTCACAACGAAAGGTCTTGTCTTCGCAGCAACACCAGCCAGCGATTTCGTCTGCGGAACCCTGCAGCTGGCTGCATCAATGAACATGCACGTCTTCACCACGGGGCGCGGAACGCCGTATGGCCTGGCGATGGCACCGGTCATCAAAGTCGCTTCTCGAACGGCTCTTGCGGAGCGCTGGTCCGATCTGATCGATGTAAACGCCGGTACCATTGCCACCGGCGAAGCTACCATCCAACAGGTCGGCGAGGAGATCTTTCGCCTCATTCTGGACGTGGCCAGCGGACGCACGAAGACCTGCGCCGACCGGTGGGGGCTTCACAACGAGTTCGCACTCTTCAACCCAGCGCCGATTACCTAGAGGATCTCAACAGAGACACGGCCGCTTAGGGTCGAACTTCCAGTCCGGCCGCAGGAACTGCATGGCAGCGGCGTCGTCTCGTGTCGCCAGGCCCACCTCGCGGTAGAGCTGATGCGCCGCCTCGACCTGCTCCATATCCAGTTCGATACCGAGACCTGGACGATCGGGAACCCGGAGCTTGCCCTGGTTGATCTGAAGCGGTTCGACCGTCAGGCGCTGGCCCTCCTGCCAGATCCAGTGCGTATCGATGGCGGTTGTTCTTCCCGGAGCCGCCGCGGCAACATGCGTAAACATGGCCAGGGAAACATCAAAGTGATTGTTGGAATGAGATCCCCAGATCAGTCCCCATTCCCGGCAGAACTGCGCCACCTGCACCGAGCCCTGCATGGTCCAGAAATGCGGATCGGCTAGGGGAATATCAACTGCGTGCAGCTCCGCTGCATACCGAAGTTGACGCCAGTCGGTCGCGATCATGTTGGTGGCCGTAGGTAAACCTGTTACACGGCGAAATTCAGCCATGATCTCGCGTCCCGAGAACCCACCCTCAGCGCCACAGGGATCCTCTGCATAGGCCAGCACGTTCTGCTTGCCGGTACACAGGCGCACGGCCTCCTTGAGCGACCAGGCTCCGTTGGGATCGAGTGTGATACGCGCCTCCGGGAAGCGCTCTGCCAACGCCGTTACCGTCTCGATCTCGATTTCTCCAGGCAGCACGCCGCCCTTCAGCTTGAAGTCGCGAAAACCATAGCGGGACTTAGCCGCCACGGCTAACTCCAGAACAGCCTCTGTAGTGAGCGCCTCCTCGTGACGCAACCGCAGCCACTCGTCTGCGTTCCGCTCATCGCTCACATACCCGAGGTTCGTCTGTTTTCGGTTGCCAATGTAAAAGAGATAGCCAAGAACATCTACCTCCTTGCGTTGCTGTCCCTCTCCGAGCAGTTCTGCAACAGGCAGCTGAAGGAATTGGCCCAGCAGGTCGAGCAACGCCGATTCTATGGCTGTTACCGCATGCACTGTCGTTCGCAGATCAAACGTCTGCAGCCCGCGTCCTTCCGTATCGCGGTCAGCAAACCGTTCCTGCACGCTCTTGAGAATCTGCTTATAGAGCGCTATTCTCTTGCCTTCCACGAGCGACCGGCTTTGTTCGAGCACAGCGCGAATCTTCTCTCCGCCAGGTACCTCTCCTACACCTACCGAGCCACTGTTATCGGTGAGGATAACGAGGTTACGCGTGAAGTACGGAGCATGCGCCCCGCTCAGGTTCAGCAGCATCGAATCGCTCCCGGCAACAGGTACAACCCGCATCGATTTGACTTGTGGAGACTCGCTCATGCTCTTCTCTCAGTAGGCTCCGCCAGCTTGAGGTCGACACGTCTGATCTCTCCGACGATCGGGAGATATGCGACGATCGCCATCAGTGCCGTCGCCACCACAAAGATCAGCGCATCGTGGAATGATCCGGTTCGCTTCACAATATAGCCAATGATGATCGGCGTCGTGATGCCAGCCAGATTTCCGATCAGGTTGAACAAACCACCGTTAACCCCGATAAGCGGCTTGGGAGATGTATCCGCGATCACCGTCCAGCCCAGCGCCCCGAATCCTTTACCGAAGAACGCCAGCGACATCAGGACCATGACGACCCACTGCGCATTCGCATAGTTGCAGCCAATCATCGTAACCGACAGCAGCATGCCAGCCACAATAGGTGTCTTGCGCGCAAACGACAGCGAACGTCCGCTCTGCAGCAGCTTGTCCGAGGCAACGCCCCCCAGAATGCCGCCTGCGAACCCGCATAGCGCAGGCAACGCCGCCATCATCCCGACCTTGGTAATGGACATGTGTCTTGCCTGGCTCAGATAGACCGGGAACCAGGTCAGGAAGAACCACGTCAGCGTAGTAATGCAGTACTGGCCAATGTAGATGCCCACCAGCATGCGATTGCTCAGCAACATCTTGATGGCAGCCCAGGTCAGCTTAGGCGCCTTTGCTGCAGATGAGGAGCCCACGCCAGGATCAATGTTGACCAGCCCACCGCCACGCTCGATAAAGTCGATCTCACCCTGGTTGATGCGCGGATGCGATCTTACGCCGTAAACGACGTTGTACCAGACGAAGCTAAGCACAATTCCCGCTGTGCCGACGAACCAGAAGCACTGCTTCCAGCCCCAGGCGTTGGTAATCCAACCCAGAATTGGAGCAAACAACACAAGCGAAAAATACTGCGATGCATTGAAGATCGCCGAGGCCCGGCCGCGTTCTGCCGTAGGAAACCAGCTCGCAACGATTCGTCCGTTCCCGGGAAATACCGGCGACTGTATTAATCCGGAGAGAAGGCGAAGCCCAAAGATGGTGATGAAGGCAGCGGTTGCCGGAAGATATCCGGCGAATCCGGCAAGAAATGCGCAGGTAGACCAGCCTATGATACTGAGACCATAGATCCTCTTCGATCCGAAGCGGTCCAGCAATCCGCCCGCCGGCAACTGACCCGCCACATACGCCCAGCTGAAACCGGAGAACAGATAGCCCAGCCGGACTGCATCCATGTGCAGGTCCTTCGAGAAGCTGATGCCGGCGATCGACAGCATCACCCGATCGCCGTAGCTGAAGCAGCTTGCGATAAAGAGCATCAGCACGATCACGTAACGGACACGCGTCGGCCTCGGCTCCGCGGAGCTTACTGTGCCCGCTGCCGCCACCATCAGTTTCGGCTTCCGATCAGTTTCGTTAGCTCGTCCAGTTCCGCCTGGGTGAGATCCACCAGCGGCGGCCTGACCGGTCCAGCAGGCCTTCCAATCGCCTTCAGGCCAGCCTTTACGATGGAAACGGCGTATCCCTTTCGGCGATTGCGAATCCCGATGTACGGCAGCACAAACTCCCTCAGCCCTGCGTAGACCTTCTCATGATCGCGCCTGCGCACCGCTGTGTAGAAATCCTGCGCAAACTGCGGAACAAAGTTGAAGATAGCGGAAGAGTAGGTGGTAACCCCCATCTCCAAATACGGCAGCGCGAACGTCTCAGCTGTCGGAAGACCTCCGATATAGATGAGGCGGTCGCCGAGACGGGCATAGATGCGAGTCATCAGCTCGATATCCCCATACCCGTCCTTGAAGCCAATGAGATTCGGACAACGATCACAAAGCTTTGCGAGGGTCACATCGTCCATCACCGCGTTGTCCCGGTTATAAACGATCACTCCCAATTGAGTGGAGGCGCATACAGCCTCAACATGTGCGGCCAGACCTGCAGGCTCAGAGTTCACCAGATAGGGGGGCAGCAAAAGGAGCCCATCGGCTCCTGCGTTCTCTGCAGATTTTGCGAACTCCTTCGCGGTCGCAGTGCCATAGCCGCAACCGGCCAGCACCGGAACGCGTCCGCCCGTCTCATCGACAGCGGCCTTTACGACCTGACCAAACTCGCCCAACCCGAGAGAGAAGAACTCTCCGGTCCCCCCCGCCGCGAAAAGACCGGCAGGCTTGTACTTAAGCAGCCAGAAGATGTGCTCTCGATAGGGCGTTTCGTCAAACGTAAGGTCCTGCTTGAAATGCGTTACGGGAAAAGAGAGAAGGCCTTCGCCGATCTTCCTGGCCAGCTCAGAGGGATTCATCTTTGGCATCCTGCACCCTGCACCCAGAAATTTGTTTACTCACTATACCGCACGGCGGAAAGACCTTCGTCGCCACCTACCCAGCGCATCCTCGACGCATGGAATGTTTCATCCATCGAGACCAGAATGCTGTCAAAAATGGCGCCAGCAATCCGGTTACGACAACAGAAGCTGCCACCAGCACCGTGGCTGGCTTTGCCGCTGCAGCATACTGCGGATCGGCCGCCGCAATCAGCATGGGCACGGCGGCAGCATTGCCCGCCGTCGTCGCCGCGGCTACACCCGCTGTCCCGTTTCCTCCAATCAGCCTGTCCACCCCGATCATCACCGTTGCCGAGAGCAGCAACACACCAACTCCCAACAGTGCGCCCGGAAGACCAGCGCTCCATACGAGGTGCAGATCGAGGCCAGTACCCAACGAAAACGCAAAGAATGGAATCAGCACCGGAGCGGCGCCGCCCAGGAACTCCCGCATCTCGCCATCGAGATTCCCCAGCAGTATCCCCACCAGGAGCGGGAGAATCGCTCCAGCCAATGTCTGCCACGGAAAGGAAGATAACCCAGCCACTCCAAGGGTCACCATCGTAAGAAACGGCCCCGACTCGATCGCCATCACAGAGTATGCTGCCACGTCCTCCGGCGTACCGTAGCGGCGCATCAAGGCCATGTAGAGCCCGCCGTTCGTGTCATTAATAGACGCAACGACAGCAAGCGTCGAAAGCCCGGCAAACCATCCTGCCTGTATAGGCTGGGTACCCAGGTAATGCCCAAGCAGAGCGCCACAGAGAACTCCAAGGCTAATCTTGGCGGCCAGTAGAGCGCCTCCGCGCTTTACCACCTGCGGAAGCGTGTTGACCCGAATCGTCGCTCCGATGCAGACGTAGAAGACAGCCAGAATGGGGAGTGCTCCCGTAAAAAGAGCACCCGTGAACGATCCGAAGAATTCGCCCATCCGAGGAACCACCGTCGCCAGGACCGCACCCATCGCCAGTGGTACGGTCATCAAACCGCCAGGTACCCGCTCAACCGTATGCTTGATTCGCATTATGCCCGCGTAAGAATAATGCCCTATACCGAACAGGATCGGCTACGAGACATTCTCCGGGGGACGGAAAAAAGGACATTCACTACGTTGGCATTACCGGAAGAGATCGCTAAGAAGAGTCGATCTGAATGACACGCGTCTTTTGTGCTTCGTTCCGATGCAGAAGTACATTCAGCAAGACGACGGGATCGTCTCAAAATTCTCCACCCGCTCCCAAAAACCTGCCTCCGTTATCCAGATGAAGTTGAGATGCGATCGTGTCAAAGAGAGTACAGAACAGTATCCCTTTGAGGACGCCCCTGCACACGGTCCACGTAATCCACCCGATCAGTCTTCCGCCCCGGACGAACCTAACGGGCCTCCCGAATGATCTTCAGAACCGCACCTTCCACTGCTTTTGCGACATCCGCGATTCCGGCATCCGGGAAAAACTCAACCATCGAGCCGGGGAGCAACGTACTGATACTCGTCTTGCCGCCTTCAGCATAGACACTTATAGGACAAGGAAGCATCAACGAGGTCCTGATATCTTCCCTGAGCACCTGGTCTGCGTACTTTGCGTTACATATCTCAATGATCTTCAGAGGATCCCGCTGAAATCCCTTTTCCCGCAGCGTGGCGGCTACGTCATGGACATGCAAAACCCGGAAATTATTCTCCGCCGCGCTGCGCTCAATCGCAGCGACCGCGTCGTCAAAGGATTTTTCCGTGGTCACCGTATAGTCGAATCCGACCATCTCGTCTGCTCCGCTCATCAGAAAGAGTCGCCGTGGCTCTGGAGAGAGTGGCCATTCCGGCTGTTGTCGGGATGGCCATCTGAAAATACGTACCCCCGATGACTCCTAGCTGGCCATCGTTCCCCGCCAGACAGGCTCATCCACCGCAAACGCTCTGATGGCCTCCTGCCTGCATTGCACGGTCCGGCAAAGAAAGCACTCCTGACGATGATGCGCGACCTCATACTGCACTGCCGCCATCTCGGCCTCTGCCTTGATGCGGTCCTCGTCGGAGCTACTGAATGTCTCAATATCGCTGAGCCGGCGGTAAGCCTCGATGAGGCGATTACCTAACAAATCCATGTTGGGACACCGTAATTCATGCATACCTGAACCCTCTGGCAGAAAACTCTGCTTGCGCTATTGCCAACATTCCTAAAATGGGAGAAAGCGGCGTGAGCCGAAGGGCAAACTGATGCCTGACTTACTTTCTCCAGGGTAGGATTCGGAACAACTACAAAAAGTTGCCCGATTCGATGCACTTCCGTATTTTACGGGCTCCCCGGACACGCGCCGCATAGCACCCGCCAAAAGCCGGAGAGTGCCTCTCTCTTCACGGAACCGATGCAATGTCCCCTTGGTAATGGCGGGAGGGGCCTGGACGTTCATGCTCCCCGATGACAACAGCTTACGGTCAACAGGCTGTTGGGGAGCTTTTTCGAAACGCAATTCACCTTTTTACCTTTACCCAACCCGTTGCCGCGGACCTGTACCGTTCTACACGCCGCACCGTCGGCACCACCGATCCATTTTCCTTCCTATTGAGATTTGCCAGTGGAAAACATCCCCTCGACCAGCGAAGCAAGCATGTGCCTCATGTCGGACGTTCGAGCTAAGTTCGCACTCTGACCCGCCCACAAGGCTAGAAGATCAGCTCGATCAGCCTTTTGCGCCGCCAGGGCCAGATCTCTCATAAGCGTGCGCTGAAGCGGGTAGGGCAGGAAGGCCGCGCCAGGCTCGTTCAGTGCTATGAGCAACTGATTCTTGATCCCACGGGCGAGCCTTCCCGTAAATCCTCGAGTAAGCCCGGTGTGACGAGCTTGGCCGGAGAGAATCGCCTGGCGATGGAGAGGATGCGCTCCCGACTCTTCCGTGGCCAGGAAGACCGTTCCCATCTGAACGCCCTCGGCACCTAAAGCCATTGCAGCTCTTATCCCCCGAGGATCGGCGATCCCTCCGGCGGCTACTACCGGGATGCGAACAGCATCAACCGTCTGAGGGACCAGAGAGAATGTGCCCGTGAGCGAGTCCTCTGAGCTGCTGAGGAAAGAACCCCGATGCCCTCCAGCCTCGAAGCCCGACGCGACCACGATGTCGACGCCAGCATCCTCGATTGCCTTCGCCTCGTCGACGGTTGTAGCTGTACCAATGGTTATGATGCCCTGTCTTTTTGCTTCAGAAAGAATCTCCGACGATGGTATGCCATAGATGAACGAGAACACTGGCGCTTTGACGTCGAGCAGAACGCGAGCCTGATCTTCAAACCGCATGGGCTTATAAGGGGAGAAGCTGGGCAATGCTCCCCCAAGTTCCGCAATATACGGAGCTAATCGAGAGGCAGCCTTCTTGAATGCAGCTTCGTCCGAAGCACGTGCTCCTTCATCTTCCATAGAAACCCAGAGGTTTATCGCAAAGGGCTTGGCTGTAAGTGAACGGATCTCGGCGATGACATCTGCTATCGCGGACGGTTGAAGGCCATGCGCGCCGAAAGATCCGAGTCCACCGAAGTTGGAGACCCCTGCCGTTAGCCTTTGAGAAGACAGGCCGCCGAGAGGGCCCTGAATGACCGGATACTCAATTCCAAGTGTCTTGGAAACACGGGTTTGATTCCATAGTTTTGTCATCGAGCTAACCTCTTGCAAAGAGAGGGCAACCAGCTCTCGCTCCCCTCAGCCTTCTACTTCGAAAAGAGCTTCCACCACGACTGGTGCGCCAAGTGGCAGGCTGGCAACGCCAACCACCATTCGGACCGGCAGCTTGTCCTTCCCGAAGACATCCCGCAACAGTTCCGAGCCTCCGTCAGCTACCTGCGCGTGCGCAACGAAGTCATCCCCGGCAGCCAGATAGACAGTTACCTTGACGACCCTGGTGATCCTATCGAGCGATCCCATGTGGGGCTCACCACAGAGAGCATCGAGGAATTGCGCTCGTATTATTACTCACTAGAACTGCCGTCGGCTCCATCCTGATTCCACCGATCACCCAGTGGATGATTGAGCATCACGGATGGCGCAGTGGGTTTCTTTTTTTGAGCGGCATCGCGGGCGTCCTCGTAGCGAAGCCGACGTTGGACCGTATCTGCTCGCGTGCTACCAATGGCAAACGCAGGTAAGGCCGTAGAGTACCGAGAAATGCTGGCGACCGAAGTAACCGGAAATGGCCGCAAGCGCGGGCAGCGGTCGTCGGTAGCAAACGGCGAATACGACAAATATCTCGTTCCGTTCAGTAAGCCAAACGAATGTGATTGATTCTTCTGGTGGAGCTGAGCGGGATCGAACCGCTGACCTCCTCGTTGCGAACGAGGCGCTCTCCCAACTGAGCTACAGCCCCAAACCATGCAAGACCCACAGCGGCAGAGTGTCCGGTGGTCAGGATGACCTTTGCAGTGTATCAGGAAGCAAATGCTCCCCTCAAATCTTCTTTGTGTGCTTTAGCGCTCCACATGCGCCTTTACAACCGTACCGGCCATGAGGGGTTTTTCCACACGAAGCCAGATCTCCCCGTCCTCCTCAACCACTGCAAGAACCGTGATCGAAAGCCTAGCTCCGCTCCGCGCGACCGCCTCGAGCGTTCCCCTATCTCCGGGGGCAAAGCCAGCATGCTCCAGAAGCACCTGCCAGTGTTGACGGCCCTCCGTACGGCGCTCTTCCCTGATATCCGCAATCACGGTCGAAAACGTCACGACGCCACGGCTCCCGTCAGCACACTTTTCAATACCTCCATCTCGCGGCAACCTCCGACACAGAATGGAGTCCGCTGATGGATACCCGATGGGCGAATATCCAGGATGCGATCGACGCCGTTCGTCGCCATCCCTCCTGCCTGCTCCGCAATAAATCCAAGCGGGTTCGCCTCATAGAGCAGGCGCAGCTTCCCCTTGGGCTGCTTCTCCGTCGGCGGATATAGGAAGACCCCTCCCTTGAGCAGCGTGCGATGAAAATCCGCCACCAGGCTGCCAATGTATCGTGAGCTATACGTGGTACCTAGACCGCCTTCGCGCAGCATCGTCACGTACGTGCGATACTCCTCAGGCCACGAGGCCGCGTTCGCCTCGTTTACTGAGTAATAGCTGCCCTGCTCCGGCATCTGCATTCGATCGTTGCTCAGCACAAATGCGCCGATCTTCGGGTCGAGTGTAAAACCGAAGACTCCATTCCCTGCGGTATAGACCAGCACCGTCGAAGGTCCATAGACCACGTATCCTGCCGCCACCTGCCGAAAGCCCGGCTGCAGAATGGACTCCTCCAGCGTTCCCAGCTCCGCCGGCATGCGGCGCAACACGCTGAAGATCGTGCCCACATTCACATTCACGTCAATGTTGCTCGATCCATCCAGCGGATCGAAAACGAGGATATACTTCCCCGTCTCAGCATCGCGATTGAACGTAACCGGCTCTTCGTCCTCTTCGCTCACCAGCGCCGCGACGCTGTCGCGCAGGCCAAGGCAGTGCAGCATCGCCTGGTTCGCATAAACATCCAGCTTCTGCTGCTGCTCCCCTTGAACATTCTCTGCGCCGGCGGCGCCAAGCACGTCACTCAGACCGGCAGAGCGGATCTTCGCTTCAATCATCTTGGTTGCCAGCGTAATTCCGCTCAACAACCAGCTGAAGGTTCCCGTCGCCTCGCGGCCTGTCGATTTCAGCAGCTCCTGCTGCTGCTGAAGAATGTGTTGCTGCACTGTCGTAATCATTGCCATATCGGTCCACCCCGCGATAGCCGGACTCTTCCATCCTAAGTCCCGGCACATCCCTTCAACCACATCTCATAAACGATATTCGGCAGATTGTGGCGATATTCAAATCCGCGACACGGAAACCCCGCAACCTACTCACGCCTTCGCAAACGGTTGCTCCAGTGACGGGCTCTGCGGAGTGAACATATCGCCACCCTCCGGCGTCACCACCCAATCGTCTTCCAGCCGAATCCCAAACTCTCCCACGATATAGATTCCCGGTTCGTCCGAAAAGGTCATCCCCGGCTCTAGCGGCAGGCTGTTCCCTCGCACCAGGTAGGGCCACTCATGTTCGTCCATGCCAATGCCGTGACCAAGCCGGTGCGTGAAGTACCTATAGCCCGGACCGAAGCCCGCATCCGAGATCACCTTGCGTGCGGCGTCATCCACCGCATGACAGGGCGCTCCTGCCTTCCCTGCCGCAAGGGCCGCTGCCTGTGCCTTGTGAACAATGTCGAAGACCTTCTTCTGCTTGTCCGAAGCCTTCCCCAGAACAAACGAACGCGAAATATCGGACTGATAGCCCTCCACCACGCATCCATCGTCCAGCAGAATGATCTGGCCTTCCTCAATCACTTGCGGGTGCAATGACCCATGCGGCAACGCAGAGTACTCCGCCACCTGGCAGGAGGCAGAGCCCAAAAATCCCGTACGCTCGTACGCCACGCTGATCAACTCCGAAACCTGCCGGTTGGTCATTCCCGGCTCCAGCGACCGCCAGGCCGCTTCATAGACCTTCAGCGTATTGTCATTGGCCAGCCGCATCAACGCGAGTTCAGCCGGCGACTTCACCGCGCGACAGCCTGCCGTCACGGGCGTTCCACTGACGACCGTCCATGCTGCACTCGCATGCGCAATGCCATCGGCAAAGGCAAACTGCGTACGCTCTTCCACAGCTACCCGGCCGCTCCCAATCCCGGTCTCTTTCAACGCCTTCGCCAGCAGAGTGTACGGATTATCCTCCTCGTTCCACGTGTATACCCGCGTCGCAGCAGCCTCGGGCAGGGTTGCCGGCTTCGCCTCCATGCGCTCCCGCACCCGGCCCTCCTCAAAGACCGGGCACACCACAAATGGATAGCCCTTCGCTGGAAGCACCCACGCGAAGAACCGCTCCGACTGCTCCCATTGCAACCCTGTGAAGTACGTCAGCGATGTACCAGTGCAGATCACCAGCGCGCCCAGTTTCTTCGCCGCCAGCAGCTCTCGCGCGCGCTCTACCCGATGTTCGCGCTCCTCCAGAGAGATCGGCGTCGCTTCGGATCGTCGATCCCTCAGCGCTGTAATCGCCGGGGGAAGCGGTCTCGTCTCGTGAGAAGGACCCGGCAAACGCTGCGCGCCCACAGGCAAGGACGGCGCTGCAACTGCTGCGGAGCCTGCAAGGAGAAAGCGTCGTCTGGTCGGCATGAGCGGATTGTAACCAAACCGTTTCCAAATGCCAGCGCATCGCTATCGCCGCCCATTCGGTTTCCCCCTCCATACGGTACTCGAGACCTTGCCGATCTCTACCGCCCGCACTTATCTTCTCCTTTATGGATCAGAACCGCTGGACCGCCGTCGATCGTTACCTGACCGAAACCCTCATCCCACCCGATCACAGCATGGGCGAAGCACTCGAAGCCAACGCCTGCGCCGGACTGCCCGCCATCGATGTGGCTCCTAATCAGGGCAAGCTGCTTCACCTTCTGGCTCGCATCCAAAAAGCGGAACGCATACTTGAGATCGGCACCCTCGGCGGATACTCCACGATCTGGCTTGCGCGAGCACTTCCCCCGCAAGGCCGCCTGATCACCCTCGAGCTTGAGCCGAAACACGCGACCATAGCCCGCTCCAACCTCGATAGGGCCGGCGTCTCCGACCGTGTCGACATTCGCGTCGGTCCAGCGCTTCAATCCCTCGCCGCGCTTCACGCCGACCAGCCTGCGCCGTTCGATCTCATCTTCCTCGACGCCGACAAGCCGAACAACCCCAACTACCTCGATTGGGCCATCAAGCTCTCCCGCCCCGGAACCGTCATTGTCGCCGACAACGTCATCCGCGACGGTGCCGTCATCGACGCCGAAACTCCTGACCCGCACATCAAAGGGACCCGTGAGTTCCTGGAAAAACTGGGAAGGCATCCGCGTCTTGATGCAACCGCCGTTCAAACCGTCGGCATAAAGGGCTACGACGGCTTTGCCATTGCAATCGTCCAATCTTAAAACCCTGCCCATGTGAGATCGCCGACACGGCCATTCGTGACCGACCCCAGCAAATGGCCGCGTCGCACTAAGTGATGTCGTCCGTATCGAAAGGCGGCCGCTTCCGGCCCAGTGCCGAGATGTCCCTCGACTCACCCACCAGCCCCTTGACCACCTCGTCGATATCGTCATCCACCTCGGCCGTCGCAACCATCCGCACCGAGGTCTCCGCAAGCTTTACGCTCTCCAGCAGCACCGTCGCATGCGCAACTGCAACTCCATCCTGGTTCAGCCCCTCAGGGGTCTTCGCCTTAATGCCCACCTCGCCCGGCTTCACCCCCAGCAGCTCGGCAACCCTCTCCCGAAGTTCACCGGCGATGGGAACAATCTTCGGCTTCGCCATCACCAGCACGGTATCGACGTTCACAATCTTGTACCCGGCCGTTGCTACTTCTTCGAGAGCGGTTTGCAGAAAGATATCCGATGCCGCTCCCTTCCATCGAGGATCGCTCGGCGGGAAAAACGTCCCTATATCGCCGGCAGAGACCGCCCCAAGCAAAGCGTCCGTTATCGCATGCAGCAGTACATCACCGTCAGAGTGACCCGCCAGGCCCTCCGGATGCTCGATCTTCAATCCGCCGATCACCAGCGGAACACCTGGTTTAAACGCATGCGAGTCAAAGCCGTACCCGATCCTCATGCTCATCGCGCACCCGCCTGCTGCAGGTAAAACTCTGCCAATTCAATATCTCCCGGTTGCGTGATCTTGAAGTTCCTTGCCGATCCCGGCACGACTGCAACCTCGACGCCGGCCCGTTCCAGCAGGCTCGACTCATCGGTTCCCGCAAATCCGTCCGTTTCTGCCTCCGCAAATGCCCTGCGAAGCAGCCCTACGCGCGCGCCCTGCGGAGTCTGCGCCAGCACGACCCGCTCCCGTGGAATCGTTGCCGTAATGATCGCTCCCTCCGCCGTGCGCTCCACCTGCTTGATCGTATCCACCGCGGGAAGCCCAACGATCGCCGCACCATGCCGCTCCACCGCATCGATCGTTCGCTCTATCGTCGCAGCGTCAATCAGCGGCCTGACCGCATCATGCACCAGCACCAGATCGTCATCACTCGATTCGAGCGCTGCCAGTGCCTTGCTCACCGACTCCTGCCGCGAGTCTCCGCCTTCCACAACATGCACCCGGGATCCCAGACCATACTCCGCAAACTGCTGCCCCACCCGCTCCCGTTCCGTCGCCCGCACGGCAACACAAACCGCGTCCACGCGCTCGACCTCGAGGAAGGCTTTTACAGAGCGCACCAGGACCGGAAGACCTCCGATGCTGAGAAATTGCTTCGGCGCAGCCGCATGAGATCCGGCAGCCATCCGCGTTCCAATACCCGCTGCCGGAAGAATGACAAAAACTCGCATAAACGCGAAGTATACAAGATCATCGCCCCGTTGCCTGTAGGCTCCCGTGCCTTCGGTATTCAGCGAGTAATAATAGTTCTGTGCCGCAACCCATCCCTCCATCAGACCACTACCGGCAGCGGCTTCAAGCGCGCGAGCTCTACATCAAACGCCTGGAAACCATTCACATTCGTCTCGGCTATCTCCGCCTTCTCCTCGTCGCTTCGCTGGTCGGACTCACCTGGATCTATCTCAGGTCGCACACGCTCCTGGCAATCTGGCTCTCCGTGCCCGTTCTCCTCTTCATCGCAGTAGCTGTCTTCCACGCGAAGGTGCTTGAGCTGCAGGCAAACGCGCAGCGCGGCGCGGAGTTCTATCGCCAGGGTCTTGCACGTATCGCAGACGACTGGAAAAATATCGGCGCTCGCGGCGAACGCTTCGACGTCTCCAATCATCTCTACGCCGCCGACCTCGATCTCTTCGGCCACGGAAGCCTCTTCCAGCTCCTCTCCATGGCCCGCACCCGGATGGGCGAGGACACTCTGGCCAACTGGCTGCTCAACCCCTCTCCCCTGGATACCATTCGTCTGCGCCATCAGGCGATCGTCGATCTCCGCGAACGTCTCGATTTCCGCGAGGCGATGGCTATCTCCAGCCAGTCTTCCAGTCCAGCCGTCCATCCGGATCCGCTTACCTCCTGGGCGCAAGCACCCCTCCAGCTTCCCAGCCGTCCCATGCGCTGGATTGCCCTTCTTCTCTCCCTCCTGTTGGTAGCCGCCTCCATCCACTGGATCTCCACTGGCGTCCGCGCCCCATTCCTTCTCATTCTTCTGCTCGAAGGAATCCTAGTGCTCACGCACCGGGCGCGCGTCAACGCCGTCCTGCACCAGACCGAACACGCCCTCGCCGATCTCAAGCTCATCTCCTCTCTGCTGGCCCGTATCGAAGCAGAGAAGTTCGAGTCTGCTCCGCTGCGAGACCTCAAAGACCGCCTCTGCGTCCATCATGTCGCCGCTTCGAAGGCCATCGCGCGCCTCGACACCATTGGGCAATACATTCAGTCGCTCGAAAATCCTCTGATGCGGCTGATCGATATCCCCTTCCTCTACTCCGTCCAGGTAGCCTTCGCCGCGGATGCCTGGCGGCGGCAGTTCGGCGCCATCGTGCCAGTGTGGCTTGTCGAACTCGGCGAGATGGAGGCCTTGCTTTCGCTGGCCAACTACAGCTTCGAGCGTCCGGAAGATCCCTTCCCCACCGTCGTCTCCGGCCCCTCCCATTTCCACGCCCAACACCTCGGTCACCCGCTCATTCCCGCATCCCGTTGTGTCCGCAACGATCTCACGCTCGATTCCAGCCAGCGCGTCGTCCTCGTCAGCGGATCCAACATGTCCGGCAAGAGCACCCTGATGCGATCTGTCGGCATCAACACCGTCCTGGCCATGGCGGGCGTTCCCGTCCGCGCCCGCGCACTCGAGCTCACGCCGCTCCACGTAGGCGCCAGCATCCTCGTCAACGACTCCCTGCAGAAGGGCGCCTCCCGCTTCTACGCCGAAATCACCCGCCTCCGCCATATCCTCGACCTCGCGTCCGGGCAGCCCCCCTTGCTCTTTCTCCTCGACGAGCTTCTCCAGGGCACCAACTCCCGCGACCGGCTCATCGGGGCCGACGGCGTCCTCCGCGCCCTGCTGGAAACCAGCGCCATCGGCCTCATCAGCACCCACGACCTCGCCCTCACATCGCTGAGAAGCGATGCGCTTCACAACATGCACTTTCAGGACCAGATCGAAGATGGGAAGATGAAGTTCGACTACATCCTTCACCCCGGTCCGGTCACCCGCAGCAACGGTGTCGAGCTCATGCGCCTCATCGGACTCGATGTCTAAAAAACCTCCTGGCTCACCGCACCTGCCTCAAACGCTATCGCCGGCAGGTGCCATTCCGTGTGTAGAAACGCAGTTGCGAAGTCAGCTCTCAGTCGAAGGATCTGCGGCCCGGCATAGTACCCGAGGTACCCGAGGCCAGCACGCCTTAGTTCCTCGGACTGCCTCCTCGTAATAAAGCTCACCAGCCCCCCAGACCCAGGCAGCGCCGAATGAAACGTATTCATCTATTTTTCAATTTCAACGACAGCGTTTCTGGACTATATTTTCTGCTCACCATTGAGGTCGCACAGTTGCCTTATGAATCTGCAGATCTATGTTAAGAAGGCGCTCCCTTCCCCCTTGCGTCGCAGACTCGCCCCGCTGGCGAAGAGGGTCTACCGACATGATCTCAATCAGCTCGCACTTCACTTTCACACCGATAAGTGGGGCAAGCACTGGTATACCCAGCACTACCAGCGGTATTTCCATCCACTGAGGAATAAGCCGCTCAACATCCTCGAGATCGGCGTTGGGGGTTATGAGGACTCCGGAACCGGCGGGGAATCACTGCGCATGTGGAAGGCATACTTCCCGAAAAGTCAGGTCGTAGGCATCGACCTTTGCGATAAAACCCATTTTCGCGAGCGTCGCATCGACATACGCCAATGCGATCAGACCGACGAGAAGGCCCTTCGCGCTCTTTCGGCGGAGTACGGTGGCTTCGACATCATCATCGACGACGGCAGCCATCTCAACGAGCACGTCATCACAACCTTTCAGATTCTCTTCCCCCTGCTCCGTCCCAACGGAATCTATAGCATCGAAGACACTCAGACCTCCTACTGGCCCGGCTGGGGCGGAGGGCTCAACAATCCGCACTCGGCCATGAACTTCTTCAAGAATCTCTCCGATGGTCTGAACCATGTCGAGTATCCCATCGAGCACTACACGCCCAGCTACTTCGATCGACACATTACCGAGATCGCCTTCTTTCACAATCTCATCCTCATTCGCAAGGGAACAAATGACGAGAAGCCTAACGCCCCGAACCTTCTCCAGCGGGAGATAAAAGCCTTACAAGATCCCTCCAGCCTCCCGGCTCTGCATTCGCCTCTGCCGCCATTCTCGTCTGGAATAGCCGATAACATACAAAGTTGATGCCGCAAGCACTTTCCTTCAACCGCGAACACATCCGCCCTGGTGACCGTATCTCGGTCGCTATCTCCGGCGGCGCTGATTCCGTCGCGCTTCTTCTTGCACTCCACGAAGCCAATGCCGCGCCGCGAGACTCACTCGGCATCGGCCTCTCCGCCATCCATATCCATCACGGCATCCGCGATGCCACCGAATCCGACGCCGATCTCGCCTTCGTTCAGGACCTCTGCCTGCAGCACGACATCCCCCTCCACCTCCATCGCGCCGACGTGCCCGCCCGGGCTGCTCAGAACCGAGAGACCATCGAGGAAGCCGCCCGCGAGACCCGCTACGCCTACTTCCGCAGCCTCATCGCCTCCGGCCACGTCGACTCCGTCCTGACCGCCCACACCCTCGACGACCAGGCCGAAACTGTTCTGATGAAGATCCTTCGAGGCGCCTGGACCGAAGGCCTCTCCGCCATCCACCCCGTCGTCACCGTCACGACCCAGGCAGCTTCTTCCCAGCAGCCCGCCCGAACGGGCAAGATCCTCCGCCCCATGCTCTCCACCACCCGTGCTCAGGTCGAATCCTTCCTCAAGGCCCGCAACCAGCGCTGGCGAACAGACTCCACGAACGCCGACACGGCCTACACCCGCAACCGCATCCGGCACGAGCTGATGCCGCAACTCCGCACGTTTAACCCGTCTATCGATCAGACACTGGCCAACCTGGCTGAACTGGCACGCGACGAGGAACTCCGCTGGCAGACCGAGCTCTCCCGGGTCCTGCCACAGGTGCTTTTGCCCGGAAAACCCGTCCGCGGAGGCGGCCGGGCCGTCGCGACCGCTCCCGGAAGCAGCGGGGTGGCCATCGAAATCGAACGCCTCCGTTCGCTGGATCCCGCCCTGCGCCGCCGGGTTCTGCGGGCCGCCGCCCGCCAGCTCGGATTCCGGCTCAGCTTCGATGAGACCTCTCGCCTGCTCTCCCTCGCAGGTTTCGGCAATCTGCCCACCGTCTCCGCCCGCCCCGGTGCATTACTCCACCTCGCCAAGGGTCTTAGGGCCCAGCGAACGGCTCGCGAAATCCAACTCTCTCGCGAATAGCAGGAAATAAAGTACTTATGGTTTGATGCCTCGTCCGTCCAGCGCTCGTACAGTACCCCAAAGCAAAGCTGATTCATGCGGCTTGCCAGTTCAAAATGACCATCGTAACCGCCATTCCGCTTCGATCCGGAGGCCATGAGTTCGGTTCGTCTCAGGTACTATCCGGGCGAAGAGCCCGAATAGAAGTTGAAGCAGGGTCCGGTTCTTCTAGTGCCAGACGCGTGGCCCTTTATGCCCCGGCAGTCCCGTCCTTAACATCGCGTTTAGAAAACCTGCGCTCCGACCCTGAATCTTTCTCCCTCAGAGTAGAATCTTAAGCATCTGACGGTGTAGGACCGTTACCACGGTGCGCGCGGCTGAAACCAGCTCTCCATGGAACCTTCCTTTATCGATATCGTCTAACGATGTAGGCTCCCCTTCAGGGCTATGTGCAAAAGGGTGCCGGGTCTGACAAGCCGTCCACGCTTTTGCGGCGACGCAGACAAGGAAATGAGGAATACGCTTTGAACTCGACCGTCAAACAAATTCTGATCTGGGTCTTCATGATCACCTGCCTCGTCTTTCTTTGGCAGTTTGTCGTCAAGGGCACAGGCGCCGGCCAGGAAAAGAACATCAGCCTTACCCAGCTTCTCAATGATGCTGATCAGGGCAAAGTCGCCGATGTGATGGTGAATGGCTCCGAGGTGACCGGCCACTGGAAGGACGACAAGACCCAGTTCCACACGACCGTCCCGGCCAACTATCCGGACATGTACAAGACGCTGCGCGACCATGGCGTCAACATCACCATCAAGGACCAGAACTCGAACGCGTGGCTCGGCTTCCTCATCCAGCTCGCGCCCTTCGCCCTGCTCCTCGGTCTTTGGTTCTTCCTCCTGCGCCAGATGCAGTCCGGCGGCAACAAGGCGATGAGCTTTGGTAAATCGCGTGCCCGCCTGCTCTCCATGCAGCAGAAGAAGATCACCTTCAAGGACGTCGCTGGTGTTGACGAGGCCAAGGAAGAGCTCAAGGAGATCATCGAGTTCCTCCGCGAGGCCCAGAAGTTCCAGCGGCTCGGCGGCCGGATCCCCAAGGGTGTGCTGCTCGTCGGACCTCCCGGAACCGGCAAGACCCTGCTGGCCCGCGCTGTAGCCGGCGAGGCCAACGTCCCGTTCTTCTCCATCTCCGGCTCGGACTTCGTCGAGATGTTCGTCGGCGTCGGCGCAAGCCGCGTCCGCGACCTCTTCGAGCAGGGCAAGAAAAACGCTCCCTGCATCATCTTCATCGACGAAATCGACGCCGTCGGACGTCACCGCGGCGCTGGTCTCGGCGGCGGACACGACGAGCGCGAGCAGACCCTCAATCAGCTCCTGGTCGAGATGGACGGTTTCGAGGCCAACGACGGCGTCATCCTCGTCGCTGCCACCAACCGCCCCGACGTGCTTGACCCCGCGCTTCTCCGCCCTGGCCGCTTCGATCGTCGCGTCGTCGTCGATCGTCCGGACATCCGCGGCCGCGAAGAGGTCCTCAAGGTTCACGCCAAGAAGGTCCCCATGGCCGAGGACGTTGATCTCAACGTGCTGGCTCGTGGGACCCCCGGCTTCTCCGGCGCCGACCTGGCCAATATGGTCAACGAGGCCGCCCTTACCGCCGCCCGCTACAATCGCAAAGCCGTACACATGTACGACTTCGAGGTTGCCAAGGACAAGGTCATGATGGGCGCCGAGCGCAAGTCCATGCTGCTGACCGACGAGGAGAAGAAGGTGACCGCGTACCACGAGGCCGGCCACACCCTGGTCTCTGCCCTCCGCGAGCACTCCGACCCGCTCCACAAGGTCACCATCATCCCGCGAGGAATGGCGCTCGGTGTCACCGTCTACCTCCCCGAGGAAGACCAGCACACCGTCACCAAGGAATACCTCGAAACTCGCCTCGCCACCCTCATGGGCGGACGCTGCGCCGAAGAGATCTTCCTCGGAAAAATGACCACCGGCGCCGGCAACGACATCGAGCGCATCACCGACCTCGCCCGCAAGATGGTCTGCGAGTTCGGCATGTCCAAGCTCGGTCCCATGACCTTCGGCAAAAAGGAAGAGCAGATCTTCCTCGGACGCGAGATCGCACAGCACCGCGACTTCTCCGACGAGACTGCCCGCCAGATCGACGCCGAGGTCCGTACCTTCGTCGATACGGCCTACCAGTCGGCGTACAACATCCTGAACACCAATCAGGACATCATGCACCGGCTGGCAAACGCCCTTCTTGAGCGCGAAACTCTCGATGCCAACGAGATCAAGCTGATCATCGAAGGCAAGGAACTTCCCCCGCTCCGGTCTTCCCTCGCCGGCGTAGATCCCGGTCAGGGCGGCGAAGCCCAGAAGGTTCTCAAGCCGGAGTCAGGACGCAAGCCCGGCTTCAACGAAGGTCAACCTTCTCCCGCATAAGCAATCCCAACCCAATGTCAAAAGAGGGGCAGCCAAATCGGCTGTCCCTCTTTTTCGCGCCAGAGACGGTAACGCCCCTGGTTTGGTTAGCGCTTCGTCGACTTGGCAGGCGTCTTCGTCTTGCCCGCGCCCCGCTTGCCAATGGCCTGATCCCCGGGTGAGGTCGTGGCCTTCTGGGCCTCGTCCTGCTTCCCCCGGTCCTCACCCTCAATCTTGCCGTTGATCGTCTGCACCGAGAGTCCTCCTCCAGGAGCATCCATCTTCGGATCGACAACATGCAGACCGTACATCGTCGTCCACGGCCCACGCATATCCGTGTCTCCCTCGCTTCCGTCTCCGGTAGAGCCGTTGAAGTACTCATCCACAATGCCGGGTGTCGGCTTCAGCATGCCGATCGAGAACGGCGGCTTCTCCATGCTCTCCAGCGCTGCCTGGAACGCCTTCATGTGCGTAATCTCGCGAGTCATCAGGAACTGCAGGGCGTCGATACTCCCCGGATCGTCCGTATGGTCGATCAGGCGCTCATACACGATCTTTGCCCTCGCCTCCGCCGCAATGTTGCTGCGCAGGTCCACGTCCAGCTCCCCGGTGATCTTCAGATAAGTCGAAGTCCACGGATTCCCCTGCGAGTCAAAGAGATTGACTCCGCCACCGCCTGCAATCGTCACCAGCGGGTCTGCCTCGGCAGCCTCACGGTTGGTCTTCAGCGGCTTCAAATGCATCCGGATCAGGGCCCCTACAACCTCCAGATGGCTTAGCTCCTCCGTTCCGATATCCAGCAACAGGTCCCGGCGTCCGATATCTTCCAGGCAGTTCCAGCCCTGGATCGTGTATTGCATCGCTGCAGCCAGTTCGCCGTTTGCACCGCCGAACTGTTCCAGCAACATGTTGCCGAAGCGTACATCCGGCTCCCCGATGTTGACCGTATACATCAACTTTTTGACGTGATGATACATAGCAAAACCTCAGATCCTTTGGAATACGTGCCCTCCCTCTACGATGCGCCCCAGACCGTATCTGTCCTTCGACATGCAAAGATTCTGCCGGATGCGACAATAAGATGACACGCATGAAGCTCCGCCTTACGCTTTCTTTCCTTGCTTTAACCCTCGCCGCCGGCTGCGGATATCACACGGCAGGATCGGCCGCTCACATCCCTCCGGGTGTTCAGACACTGGCCGTTCCCATCTTTTCCACACGCACCCAGGCCTACCACACCGAGATGGCCTTCACGCAGGCCGTAGTGCGCGAACTCAATACGCGCACCCGATATCGCATTTTGAATTCGGACTCAAACGATGCAGACGCAACGCTTCGCGGAACCATCGTTAGCCAGACCATCACGCCATTGACCTACGATGCCAACTCCAGCCAGTCGTCCAGCTATCTCGTCTCGGTCACAGCCAGCGTAGTGCTCACTACGCATGACGGCAAGGTGCTCTACCGCAATGACGCCGTAACCTTCCGCGAACAGTATCAGTCCACCCAGGATGTAAACACGTTTATCCAGGAAGGCTCCCCCGCGATATCACGCATGTCGAGAGACTTCGCTCAGACTGTCGTCAGTGACATGCTCAACTCTTTCTGAGCTTCGTCGATTCTTCTCCCCTTGGCGATCGATGCACGCCAGGCGTCCGAATCATTTGGCGAAATGCTCCGGCAGACGTCATAGTAGAGAAGGCACCCAACGCCAGAGAGTCCGCCTTACGTCATGCCTTCTTCGCTTCGCAGCTTTGCCTCCACCCAACGGTTTCTCGCCGAGATCGCCGCACCCTCCTCCATCCGACCCGGCTATGTCCTTCTCGGGGACGAGACCTTTCTCTACGACCGTTGCCGCAAAGCCGTTCTCTCGACGCTCATCCCCGAAGGCACACGCGACTTCTCGCTTCACGATCTGGACCTTGCTGAGACCAGCATCTTCGAGGCGCTTGACCGCGCCCAGACACCATCGCTGATGGCGCCTTTCCAGGTCCTCTTTATCCGCAATGTCAAGCAGCTCTATGGGCGCGGTTCCAAGAAGGAAGAATTCGCCGCAATCGACGCCTACTTCCGCTCCCCCAATCCGCAGGCGCTTCTGCTCTTCGTCGCAGACCACATTCGCATCCCCACCGACGTGCGCCGCATGGACTACCAGGACAAGGAGCGGTACGACCGCATCCGCGAGACCCTCGGAGAATGGTGCGGAACCGTAGAGCTGGCGCGTGTGGACGAGAGCGACGCCGTCCGTTGGATCTCCGAGACCGCCGACGCGCGCGGTGTACGTTTCGATCCGGATGCCGCCCGCGAGCTCGCCGACTCCCTCGGTGCGGACATGATGCTCATCTCCGCCGAATTCGAAAAGCTGCTGCTGTACGCTGGAGCCCGCGGAACCGAAGAGATTGCAAAGAACCGCGTGACCCTCGGCGATGTGGAGACCATGGTGCTCGCCGCAAAACAGCGCTCGCTCTATGAACTGACCGATGCAATCTCCCAGCACGACCGTCCGCGTGCACTGGCCCTGCTGCATGGTCTTCTAAACGCCTCTGACGGCGGCGAGGATGCGGCAATCGGTCACCTCTACATGCTCGCCCGAACCTTCCGCCAGATGATGATCATTCTCGAGAAAAACGTGCGCGACTCGCGCGCCATCTGGCAGGCACTGTGGCAGGGCTTCCGGATGCCCCCCTTTGCAGCCGAAGACCTCATCCGCCAGGCCCGCCGCTACAAATCCCGCCGCGAGCTTACCCGGGCACTGCGCCTGGTAGCCCGCGCCGACCTCGAACTTCGCAGCTCTCCGGCAAACAAACTCCTTGTCCTCGAGCGGCTCATCCTCGATCTCTGCGCCGAACCAAAGGCCGCGTCCTACGACTCTTCCCTTCAGTTTGCCATAGAACTTTAGCTCGTCCATCGCCCCGTCGAGTACAAACATCCGAAGATAGACAGTGTTCTGTTAGAAACGCTCAACACGCCTGTCCACTCTGAACAGCTCCGTACCGGAGTTCCTCTGGCATCCTGACCGCGCAAATCCACGAGCTTCGTAGCGTATTCGCTACGGCTGGTACTTCCAAAGAATCACTCGCTCCTGCTGCGATCCGAACCGATCGGCAGCTGCCTCCTCTGGAGTGAAGGTGAATGTGCGGTCCCATTGCCTCCTCATCCCGGGAAGATACTTCTCCACAAGCCGCTCAAACGATGGGTTTGCATAGATCAGATACGCCTCGCGCGGTTCTTCCCCCAGCAGACGAGCCAAATGCTTAAGGCACTTCTTGAGAACAGGAGCGAGAAAGGGATTGTAAAGATAGAGCACCAGCGGTCCGGAAGGATACGCGAATTCGGTCGCGTCGCTGTGGATGGATTCGATGTTGCTGCAGCTCCGCCAGGGTGCGGAGAACTTCGCGATGTTAGCGACTGCGGCCTCATGGAGCTGCGGTATAAACTCCACTCCAATAATCCGCTTGAAGGGAAATCGCGACGCCACCAGCAGAGCGCGTCCCTTCCCCGATCCCAGGTCAATAAAGGTGAAGCGGCCCCAGTCGAGCTGAAGGGTCGCAATCACATCGGTCAACAGCGAAGGCGAGATGCCATAGTAGGCCGTGCTCCAAAGGTCGTTGCGATGTCCCGAAGACATCGCTTCCCCCCAGATCAGTCCGCTCGTGTCCGTCCCATGCTCTTCATCGAAGGGATGGACAGGTCTTCCCGACGTCCCCTTCGGGGCAGCAAACTCCGGCGGCGCTTGGATCAGGTGCAGACGAACTGCACCCTTCTTTGCGACCAGGACACAAAGCCCCCAGGGACCACGGTTAACCAGCACCTGCAGAAATCTTCTGACGGCGGAGCGCGGCATCTGCTGATTCTAACGTTGAGCCGCAGAGAAGCAACCACGCAGCACATCCGGTCTGAAGTGAGAGGCGGTGGACGGAGGCCGGACTTGCAAATTGTCGTTCAGGGCCGGAACATCTCAAAGTCGGCACTTATCTTTCTTTTGGACACCAATTCCTCAAATTCGCCCCATCAGGCGAGAACCTGCACACCATTACCGGGAGCCATGAGAAACAACCTTCTTCGCGTCTGCCTTCTCGTCGTACTGTCAGCAACCATGCCCTCATTGGCTCAAAGCCAACCATCGGGAATCTCCCAGGAGTTCATCTACACCAACGCACCGTTTCCGTCGGCGCACGCCTCTACGCTGGTGCAGCTGAAAAACGGTGACATCCTTGCAGCGTGGTTCGGCGGCGCCAGAGAAGGCGCAACCGACGTCGCCATCTGGGCCGCGCGACGAACCTCTGCGGGCTGGTCACAGCCGTTCCTTCTGGTGCGCGAACCCAACGTACCCTGCTGGAATCCTGTGCTGTTCGAGACTCACGACGGCAAGCTGTGGATGTACTACAAGTACGGTCGCAACCCACGCGAATGGACCGGCGCCCGGCTGGTCAGCACCGATAACGGCAAGACGTGGTCGCAGCCGGAGCACCTTGCCGCCGGCGTGCTTGGCCCCATCAAGGACAAGCCGCTCGTCCTTCCCAACGGCGCCGTCGTCAGCGGCACCTCGGTCGAGAGCTACTCCTCATGGGCCGTCTGGGTGGACCGCAGCACCGATAACGGCAAGACGTGGCGCCGCTCCGGCCCCGTCAGTGTGCCCCATAACCTGCTGCCTGCGCCCACGCCCGTCGAGCAGCCGCTGAAGCCCGGCTCCGAGCACGTCACCGGCATCATTCAGCCCACCATCGTACAGATCAGCAAAAAACACCTGCGCCTGTATGCCCGTTCCACCCGCGACATCGGCCGTATCTGTGCGGCAGATTCCTACGACGAAGGCCTCACCTGGACCGACGCGCATCCCCTGGATCTGCCAAACCCGAACTCCGGCATCGACGCCGTGGGCCTGCATGATGGCCGCATCGTGATGATCTACAACAACACCACCACGGGGCGCACGCCACTCAACCTGGCCGTCAGCAACGACGGCGAACACTTCACCATGTTCTCCACGCTTGAGAGCGAGCCCGGAGAGTACTCCTACCCGGCCATCATTCAGGGCCCCGACTCCAACCTGTACGCCACCTATACCTGGAACCGCAAGCGAATCAGCTTCGCCCGCATCCCGTTATCCGCGGTCCCCAAGTAGGTCGCACAATCAGTGCGGGCCACAGGACCCATTCGACAGTGCGCGAGGAATCGCGAACCGCACCCGTCCAGCCATGCACGAGCAGGTTCGTACCTTTTCCTGCAACCTCGACGTCCCCTGCTGCACCATAAGGAGTAGCCTAACGGCAAGAATTGCAACGAGGTCTCATGCAAGCAAGTCCCGAACCGCCTTCATGGAGGCAGATCTCCTTATACCTGCTCACGCTTGGTGTTCTCATCCTCTGCGGTTTGCTCCTCAAACCCTTCGTCGTCGCGGTTGTCGGAGCTATCGTCATCGGCATCGTCACCGAAAAGCCTTACCTCTGGCTGCTTGCGCGCATTCACCGCCCCAACCTCGCCGCCAGCATCACCCTCCTCCTGGTGATCCTCAGTATCGTGGTCCCGATCTTTTTTCTGGCCCAGGACGTCGGGCAGCAGATGACCGATCTGATCACCGGCCTCCAGAGCGAACGCACCCAGCAGCACATCGTGGATTACCTGAGTGAGCACCCCGCGCTCGCACAGCGCATCGAGCTGATCACCAACAACATCGATCTGCCCGACACCGCTCGATCCACCGCTGCCTTTCTCGGCAAGCACTTCGCCAGCCTCATCGGCAGATCCATCGGCGCCATCACGCAAATCGTCGCGATGCTGTTCATCCTCTTCTTCCTCTATCGCGACCGCGATCAGGCGGCAACATTCGCCCGTTCGCTCCTTCCCCTGCGTGAGCGCGAGGCCACCATCTTCCTCGAACGCATGCGCGGCACAGTCTATGCAACTGCACTCGGCAGGCTCGCCATCGCCGCGCTCCAGGGCATACTCGCCGGAGCAGCATACTGGGTCCTCGGAGTTCCAAACGCCTTGCTCTGGGCCATCCTCACCGGCACAATGGCGATGATCCCGGCCTTTGGGGCCTTCCTCGTGTGGGTCCCAGTCGCCCTCTATCTCGGCTTCTCCGGACATTGGCTAAAGGCCGCTGGACTCGCAGCCTGGGGCGGAGGCGTCGTCAGCCTGGTGGACAACTTCCTTTACCCCGTCATGGTTGGCCCACAACTGCGGCAGCACACGGTCGCAGTTCTGCTGTCCATCCTTGGAGGAATCTCGCTGTTCGGAATCACCGGCATCGTTCTCGGGCCGCTCGCATTTACCGCCGCAGCCACCCTGCTCGATATCTGGAGATCGCGCAGCGGAGCCGAAGTCGTCGTCCCTTCCTCGGCAGAACTCTGAGCCGGCTCATCTCGTCCCTGTCGCAAAGAGGGACTCCGCTGACGCCTCCCCGACAATATCGGGGCCAAGCTCCACCTGCTCGCTCGCCAGGGCATCCGCCACCATGCGGCCGAACAGCGCCTGACCCTTCGCATTCAGATGGGTCCGGTCAAGCCTGCGCCTTCCATTCTCTGTCTGCGGGTCCTCGTGTCCGACCGCGTCGAACTGGTCGGCCTGCTCCTGCGTCATTCCTCTTAACAACTCCGTCGACATGCTGTTCAAATCGACAATATTGACGTCCTCTTCCGCAGCAACTCGCCTCGCAGCACATGCATATGCGTTAAGGTCTTCAACCAACCTGCCATCCCGGTAATTGCGCCGCGACAGCGGCGTCACGATAACCGGCACCGCTCCGATCGTGCGCGTGTCGTGCACATACCGCCGGAGATTCGCTGCATAGGTGGTCTCAGGGTCCGTCTCTCGAGCCGGCCCCTTGCCCTTCGTATCGTTATGGCCAAACTGGATCAGGTAGTAGTCGCCCCTCTCTGCCAGCGCCTTCTCCCACGCGCCTTCATCGAGAAAGCTCTTTGAGCTTCGGCCATTCAGAGCTTCATTCGCACATGTAACATTGGGGGTCACAATCTCACAGAACCCCTTGCCCCACCCGCCTTCTGCATTCACCGTCGAATCTCCCACAAGCACGATCTTTACCGGCGCCCCGTTGAATACCTTCATCGCCTTTACGCCCGCCGGCGGAAGACCTGCCGGATGACGCTTCACATAACCGGCAAGCGATGGCGCCGCCTTCTTCAGATCCAGCGCAACGATTCTCCCGAACGAGTACGATCCTGCCCAGTTCAGGTGCGTCCTGTCGGGAACCGTATTCCCATTGGCGTCCTTCTTCGTGATGCCAAGCTTCATCCCCTCCTGCACCCCGAGCCGATCCAGATAGGCGATGCTGTCGGTCTGCAGATCGATCACTGGAACCTTCATCGCCGCTGCAACCCGCTTCATCGCCGTCGCATGCCCCAGAAGGTCCGAATGGATCTTGCCGTTCCGCTCGTAGTACCGGCGCGTCAGAGGAGTGACCAGGACGGGCTTGATACCCTCGGCCCGCGCCTCCTTCACAAATCGGCGCAGATTCTTCTCATATTCCGGGATCGAAATCTGTCGCGGCAGATGCCGCTTGCTCACCATGTCGTTATGGCCAAACTGGATCAGCATGTAATCCGGCTTCGTGGCAAGGGCCCGCTCCCACAGACCGTCGTCGCGGTACGTCTTCGTGCTCGCGCCGACTTTCGAGAGGTTCAGGCAGTCAACCTTGGCCGTAAGATTCGCGCAGAACCCGCGTCCGTAACCCGCATTGTCGCTCTGGGTGGCATCGCCGATCAGGGCAATACGCACAGTCGTCCCCGGCTTCCGAAACGCTGCCGTGGATGCCTCAGACAGGCGAGGAGGATCTTCCTGCGCTCCCGCCAATGCACCCACTCCCAGCAAAACCGCGAGACATAACCATCCCTTTAGACCACCAACCATCAAACTCCGCCTGGAAGAGCAATACAGGAAAGCTTATCGCACTCGAAACGACATTGACCTCATCGTATCCATCGGTCCGGTTCACGTTCCTCCCGGACTGGGGTTGACAGCCCACGGAACCGGGCGTCTCCTTATCTGGAGATAAAACCGGCTATGAAGAATGAAAAGAACTCCACTGCTGTCCTCGCTTCCGCTCTTCCAACGACCAACAGGCACCTGATTCGCTGGGTCGAAAAGATGGCAGATCTCACCCAGCCGGACTCCATCCACTGGGTGGACGGCTCACAGGCCGAATATGACCTGCTCTGCCGGCAACTGGTCGATGCCGGAACTTTTATCAGGCTGAATCAGGAACTGTGGCCTGGATGCTTCTATGCCCGATCCTCCCCAAACGATGTTGCGCGGGTGGAAGACCGCACCTTCATCTGCTCTCTGTCGAAAGACAACGCCGGCCCCACCAACAACTGGGAAGATCCCTTCGTCATGCGCCGCAGGCTTAAACAGCTCTTCCGCGGTTGCATGCGCGGACGAACCATGTACGTGCTCCCCTTCTCCATGGGCCCCATCGGTTCGCCCATGTCGCAGCTCGGCGTACAGCTCACAGACTCCGCCTACGCTGTTGTCAATATGCGAATCATGGCTCGCATCGGCGCGCCCGTCTTCGCCGAAATCGACAAGGACATCAAGCGTGTCGTCCCCTGCATGCATTCCGTGGGCGCGCCGCTCGAACCTGGCCAGCAGGACGTCCCCTGGCCCTGCAACGATACCAAGTACATCGTCCACTTCCCGGAGACGCGCGAGATCTGGAGCTACGGCTCCGGCTACGGCGGCAATGCTCTGCTCGGCAAAAAATGCTTCGCCCTCCGCATCGCCTCCAATATCGCCCGCGACGAAGGCTGGATGGCAGAACACATGCTCATCCTCGGCGTCGAATCCCCCACGCACGAGAAGACCTACGTCGCCGCGGCATTTCCGTCCGCATGCGGCAAGACCAACTTCGCCATGATGATTCCTCCCGCGGGCTTCGAGGGATGGAAGGTCTGGACCGTAGGCGATGACATCGCCTGGATCAAACCAGACGCGACCGGAAAGCTGCGCGCCATCAATCCCGAGGCAGGATTCTTCGGTGTCGCTCCCGGGACCTCCGCGAAGACCAACCCCAACGCCATGGCAACGCTCGCGAAGAACACGATCTTCACCAACGTTGCCCTTACCCCCGACGGTGGCGTCTGGTGGGAGGGAATGACCGACACCCCTCCCGCCGAGTGTCTGGACTGGCAGGGAAATCTCTGGACCCCCGCAATCGGCAAAAAGACCGGCAAGCCCGCGGCCCATCCCAACGGCCGCTTCACCGCGCCCGCCAGCCAGTGCCCGACCATCGATCCCGACTGGGAGGCCCCGGAAGGCCTGCCCATCTCCGCCATCATCTTCGGCGGCCGGCGCTCGACCACCATCCCCCTCATCTATCAGGCCTTCAACTGGTCAGGAGGAGTCTACGCCGGAGCCACCATGGGCTCAGAGACGACCGCCGCAGCAAGCGGCGCCGTCGGCAAAGTACGGCGCGATCCTATGGCCATGCTCCCCTTCTGCGGCTACCACATGGGCGACTACTTCCGGCACTGGATCAAGATGCAGCGAACCTTGACCTCCACCCCCCGCATCTTTCACGTCAACTGGTTCCGGAAAGACTCGGACGGAAGGTTCCTCTGGCCCGGCTTCTCAGAGAACATGCGCGTGCTCAAGTGGATCGTCGACCGGGTGCATGGACGGGCCCAGGGCAAGGAGACACCCATCGGCTGGACCCCCCACTACGAAGACATCCGCTGGGAAGGACTCGAAATATCCGAAGACCGCAGGCGCGTCATGTTCGACGAACTCCAGACCGTCGACCGCGCAGCCTGGCGTCGCGAAGTCATGGAACACGAAGAACTTTTTATCGCCCTGCACGATCACCTGCCCCCGGAGATGATCTACGAGCGCGAACTGCTGATCTGCCGCCTTTAAACGAGCAGCAATCCGTTGTCGCGATTGGGACACACAAGAGCCGCAGAAATTCTTGCGCATCTAAGACATCCGGCTCTTGACGGCCCATTCATTTATCGCTATCTTAACCTTTGTGACAGGACTCCCTTCGGGTTGAGTCGGTCATAACGAAGTCCACCCACTTCGTTGATTAATGGAACACCCACGCAACAGCCCCCACCGCGCTGCGTGGGTTTCCTTTTTGTGCAAGGATTTCCACCCGGCGGACTTGACGCATCCCCGAGAAACTTTTAGCCTTTTACCTGATGGGATTGATGCACATCGCGGCCTGTAACTGTTGTCCTTGTTGTATGGACACCTGTTGCTGCTGCGCTGAACTCTCCCTCGCCTGAACCACCTAAATAACTCAGGCACAGAAGATCTCAGAACCCACGTAGCAGCCCTGGTCGCGCACGTGGGTTTTCATTTGCCCCGCGCAGACCTCACAAAAGTTCACCGGTGAATCGAGGCATCTATGGCAGCCCCCCAAATCTCCAACAGCCGCATCAATATCGACCTGGTCGCAGTAGCCATTGCCCTCACTCTGGCGGCGCTCATTCGCTTCGACCTGATCCCTCCCATCGGTTTCTAGGAACCTTCCGTGTCCGTCCAGACCATTCCAGTCAGTACACCCGCCTCATCGCCCAGCACAAGATTCCTCCACGTGCTGCCCGGTGTGCTCCTCCTGTTCGGAATCGGTCTCCTCGGCAAGCTCCTCGAGCACACCTCGGTCGTTCTTCGCACCACACATCCCGGCCTCCCCTTCCCTCATCTGGAATATGTCCTCTGGGCCATTCTGCTCGGACTCGCAATCGGCAATACCCTCGGCGTCGCAAAACTCTTTCAGCCCGGAGTCGCCACCTATGAGCTGTGGTTGAAGCTCGGCATCGTTCTGGTCGGCGCGCGCTTTCTCCTGCAGGACATCCTGCACATCGGCGGTCTCTCGCTCGCGCTCGTCGCCGTCGAGCTTACCCTCTCGCTCTCGATGATGCACCTGCTGGGCCGCATCTTCCGTCTCCCTCCCAAGCTGACCTCGCTGCTCGCCATGGGCTCCAGCATCTGCGGAGTAACCGCCATCATGGCCGCCCGCGGTGCCATCGAGGCCGAAGAGGAAGATACCTCCACCGCCATCGCCGCCATCCTGACCCTCGGCGCCATCGCGCTCTTCACCTTTCCTGCCATCGGCCACGCCCTGCACATGAGCCAGCAGGGCTACGGCATGTGGGCCGGTCTAGCCGTCGACAATACCGCGGAATCCCTCGTCACCGGAGCGCTCTACGGCGAGGAAGCAGGCCGCTGGACCGTGCTCGCCAAGACCGCCCGCTCCGGCTTCATCGGCTTTGTCGTGCTGGCCTATGCGGTCTACTGGTCCTCCCGCGGAATGGCCCCCGACGTCGAGCACAAGGGTGTCTTTCTCTGGCGCAAATTCCCGAAGTTCATCCTCGGCTTCATCGCGCTCTCGATCCTTGCGACAGCAGGCTTCTTTACCCACAGCCAGCTCACCAGCCTCGCAAATCTGTCCAAGTGGGCCTTCCTGCCTGCCTTTGCGGGGGTCGGACTCCGAACCAACCTGCGCGATCTTACAAAGCAGGGCTGGCGTCCATTGATCGTCGGCATTCTCGGCGAAATCGCCATCGCCCTGATCACGCTCGCGCTCGTCTACTGGAGCTACAGCCACGGAGTCACGCGATGACGCCCGCACTCCTCATGTCGTTCCATCGCTGTTGTCGTCGCTGTCGTTAACGCGAGGACCAGCTCTCTTTCCACCTAAAAATACCTGACCCATCGACCGCCTCAGTCGACGTGTCTTTCTTTCCCGCTGAACTTTTTGGAGACCACCATGTACGACCGTCTGGATACGACCATCCGGCCGCGTGCGTCGCGCACCGGCCTTGCATTCGGAACACTCTTTTCGCTCCTCTTCGCTCTTCTCTCTTCCGGCCTGGCACAGGTCGTAGGAGGCACGCTCTCCGGCATCGTGACCGACCCCAGCGGGGCCGCGCTCGCAGACGCAACCGTGCTGATCCACAACGACGAGACCGGCAACGAGCGAAACCTCACGACCGGCGCCGACGGCCGCTACTCTGCGCCCTCCATCCCCATCGGCACCTACACCATCTCCGTACAGCACGACGGCTTTACCGCCCAGCGACGAACAGGCATTCCGCTTACGGTAGGGCAGAGCAAGGAGTTCGACTTCGCCCTGACTGTGGACGCCGTCCAAACCCAGGTCACCGTCGAGGACACGCCCGGCGTCGTGAATCTCTCCACCCAGCAGACCTCCGGCCTCATCGATGAGCGCCAGATAAGGCAGCTTCCGCTCAACGGTCGCAGCTACGACCAGCTCATCACCCTCAACCCCGCAGTCGTCAACTACACCGGCCAGCGCTCCGGCAGTATCGGCACCTCGAACTCCTCGGTCGGCAACATGTTCTCCATCTCCGGACGCCGCCCTCAGGACAATCTCTTCCTCCTCAATGGAGTCGAATACACCGGAGCTTCCCTGATCAACGTCACTCCCGGCGGCACCAGCGGGCAGCTCCTCGGCGTCGATGCCGTGCGCGAGTTCAACGTCGTCTCCGACACCTACTCGGCCAGCTACGGCAAGCGCCAGGGCGCACAGATCTCCATCGTCACTGCCTCGGGAACCAACAACCTTCACGGAACTGCCTACGAGTTCCTGCGCAACTCCGCGCTCGACGCGCGCAACTACTTCGACCAGGCACAAATCCCTCGCTTCCAGCGCAACAACTTCGGCGGCTCGCTCGGCGGTCCCATCCGTCGTGACAAGGCGTTCCTCTTCGCCAACTACGAGGGCTACCGTCAGAACCTCGGCCTCTCCGACGTGACCTTCGTCCCCGACGCGCAGGCCCGCCAAGGCTATCTGCCCGATCCCGCAAATCCCTCCGGCCCCCGCAAAAACTACGGCGTCGCCCCCGGAGTAGCCCCGCTCTTCAACCTCTGGCCCCAACAGAACGGCCCCGCGCTGCTCGATGCAAAAGGCAACCAGACTGGAATCGCGCTCGCCTACTCCAACCCCATGCAGCATATCCGCGAAGACTTCGGCACCACCCGCGCCGACTACAACATCGGCTCCCACGATCTCTTCTTCGGCGTCTACACCATCGACGACTCCACCGCAGACACGCCTACACAGAATCCTCTCGCCTCCATCAACGAAGACCTTCGCGAGCAGGTCGCCAGCCTGCAGGAGCAGCACATCTTCTCGCCTCGCCTGCTCAACACCGCACGCTTCGGCTACTCCCGCGCCTCCTTCTTCTTCCTCGGAACATCTTCGCCGCTCGGCGGCGCAGACGTCCCCGGATGGGTCGCAGGCAAACCCGTCGGAGCCATCGTCATCGCCGGCTCCACCGCCTCCAACGGCTCGTCCCAGATCACCGGCGCAGGAGCCAACGTCGGCTCCAACAACGCCACCACGCGCAACCTCTTTACCGTTGACGACCACATCTTCTGGACACGCGGCCGCCATCAGATCGAAGCCGGAGTGTGGCTGCAGCGTCTTCAGTCCAACGACAACCTCGCGCAGAACCAGTTCGGGCAGGCCTCCTTCTCTTCGCTCACCACATTCCTTCAGGGCACGGTCAAAACCTTCACCGTCGTGCCCTCGCCAACCAGGCTCGGCTGGCGCTCCTGGATGGGAGCCGGCTATCTCGAAGACACCGTCAAACTCACGCCGCGCATCGAGCTCCGCGCCGGCATCCGCATCGAATCCACCAACGGCTTCAACGAATCCCAGGGCCGCGCCTCCAACTACGCCTTCACCAACGGCGTCATCAACACCAACCCATTCGTAGGCAGCTCTCCATTCACCGACAACCGCGCGAAGTTCCTCCCCGCCCCGCGCGCAGGCCTCGCCTGGGACGTTCACGGAGACGGCAAGACCAGCATCCGCGCCGGATTCGGCATGCACTACTCACTGCTCGACAACCTCAACTACCGCCTCGACCAGGCCGCCCCCTATAACACCACGTTGTCGCTGGCGAACATCGCCGTCTCCAGCCTCAACATCACGCCCTCCACGCGGCCCTCACCTGGCACGCTCATCTCGCCCTCCAACGTCGAGACCGATCTCGCCACCCCAACCGTCCTCTCCTGGAGCCTGCACATCGAGCAGCAGATCGCGCCCAACACCTCGCTCACCCTCGGCTACATCGGCTCCCACGGCTACAACCAGATCCTCTCCGCCGACCTCAACGAGCCGGATGCCACCATCGTGAACGGAAGAATCTACTATCCCACCACCACCAAGGCCAATCCTGCAGTCGCCAACACCACCTCCTGGATCTCGCGCGGCATCAGCAGCTACAACGGCCTTGTCGTCGATGTGCGTCGCAACCTCTCCCGCGGCCTGCAGATTCGCGGCAACTACACCTTCTCCAAAAACCTCGACAACGGCTCGGCGTGGAACACCAGCGTCAGCGCCAACACACCCGCATACGTCTCCTACCCTGCCAATCCGTCCATCGACTACGGCCCCTCCGCCAGCGACATCCGCCACCTTGTCGCCATCAACGGCGCCTACGATCTCCCCTTCGGACAAGGCCACCTCGTTGGATCCAACTTCGGCGACCTTGCGAACCGCGCCGTCAGCGGCTGGACCCTCAGCTCCATCGTCTCGCTTCAGTCCGGCTTTCCCTTCTCGCCGCAGCTCGGCTACAACCCCACCGGCTCCGGAGACACGCGCAATCCCGTCCGTCCCGACATCAACCCCGACTTTCACGGCAATCTCTACCCCCGCACCCCGCAGCAGTACTTCAACCCGGCGGCCTTCCTCGCACCTGCCTACGGCACCGTCGGCAATCTCGGTCGCGATACCCTCGTCGGCCCGGGTCTGGCCAACGTCGATCTGTCGCTCCTCAAATCAACCCAAATCACCGAGCGCGTCCGCACCCAGTTCCGTGCAGAGTTCTTCAACATCGCCAACCGTACCAACTTCGCCACGCCCAACCCGGTCGTCTTCACCTCCGGCCCCACGCAGGGCTCTTCCGCCAACCAGAACGCGACGGTAGTCGCCAGCCCCACAGCCGGCGTAATCACCGCGACCGCAACCGCCTCCCGCCAGATCCAGTTCGGACTGAAAGTCCTCTTCTAACCATCCGAATGCTGCTTGGCTCCCACAGGGTGAAGAACGCGCAAACGATTCTTCACCCTGCACTTGCCTGCCTGCGTCTTTCCCACTTTTTATGCGGTATCCTAATAGATGACGTGCAGCGGAAAGTTTTCTGTGCCTGAATCACTCGCACGCCGCTCCTCACCTACACAGGGAACCGTCATCCAATCGGCCCAGGCCTATGGATTTGCCGCCGCGCCCAGCACCGCGCCCGGCAGGAAGGCATTACGTTGAATACCTCGTTCGCTCCAACTGCCGGCCAGTTAGCCGAGACACGCCGCGCGCGCTGGCACCACGACGCCCAGCCACTCCTTACAACGGAGACGTTGCGCGAATGGATCGGCGCCCAGGGACTGGTTCTCTACACACCCCGCCCGCAGTTCTCCTCAATCCCCGTTCCCACCTTCGCCGAGGTCATCCTGGGAGAAGCCGTACCGGCGCCCACATTGGAGCAGCTTGAGCAGCCACGCGCCCTGCTGGCCCGCCTCATCGCCGAAGACTCCGTCGTGCCCTTGCATCTCATCGGTTCACCAACCGGCGCAGGCTCGGAGATTCCCGACTTCCTCGCCTCTCCCGCGCTACTGCCCTACATCTATACCCTGCGCGGCGACAAGACCTGGAAGCAGCCGCCCGTCACCAGCGGTGCAGGCAAGGTTTCTCCCCTTGCACTGGCGAGCTTCAAACTCATCACGGAAAAAGGCAGGATGACGGCCGCTGAGCTCGCAAACGAACTCGGCAACGAAGTCACCGAAGCCGCTGCCCTGCGCGCCCTTACCGAGCTGTGGGAGCACCTGCGCGTCCTTCCCGTCCTTCAGGCTGACGGCTCCCCCACCCTGTGGGAGCTCACCTCCACCCGCTATACAAAGCAGATCAAGTCAGGCGTCAACGCCGGTCTGCCCGCCGCGCTGTCCGCATTCATCTCTCTCTATCTCTCGCAGGCAATTCTCCCTACCGAAGAGGACGTAGAGGTCTTCCTCTCGCCTCTCGCCTCGCGCTCACGCATCCGCGAGGTGGTGAATGCGCTCACGACAGCGCGACAGCTTGAGACCGTCGTCATCGACGGCAAGACCCACCTCTATATCAGCGGTGAGCTTCCTGTCTTCGCTCCCGTCGTCGAGCCCGCGCCGGACGATATCGACGCTCACGTGGTCACGACAGAAGGAGACGGAGCCGCCTCCCCCGCTGAGCGCATCGGCAAATTCGTGCCCTCCGCTCGCAAGCCGTTCGAAAGGCGCGAGCGCGATGACCGCGGAGATCGCAGGCCGCCCCGTCGCGACAGCGGAGCCGAGCGCGAACGACGTCCCTTCCGCCGCGACGACCAGAAGCCACGCTTCTCAGCCGACCGCCCTGCAGCTCGAACGTCAGACTCGTCCCGTCCGGACTTCACCCGTCCCTGGGATGAGGAGAAGCGCGCACGCGCTCCCCGGCACGCACCCACCTTCGAAGGCTCCTCCCACGACAGACGTAGTCCTCGCCCCGAGCGGGAAGGCAGGCCCTTCCCACGTCGCGACCAGGACCAGCGCGGACGCGACGATAACCGCGGGCCACGTCGCACATTCCGTAAGGACAACAGCCGCGCGCCACGGCCCGCATTTCGCAAGGATGACAGCCGCGGCCCGCGACCGGCATTCCGCAGGGACGATAGTCGGGGAGAGCGACCGGCATTCCGCGGCGACGATGGTCGGGCAGAACGACCGGCATTCCGCAAGGAAGACAGTCGCGGACCACGGCCGGCGTTTCGTAGAGACGAAGGGCGCAGTGAGCGTCCGCCGTTTCGGAAATTCGATGCACCGCGCAGCGGCAAATTTTCAAAGCCGCGCCCCGAAGGCGCAGGCTTCCGTGAGGACCGCGGAACAGGACAAGAGCGCCCGCGCCGCACCTCAGACTCAAAGCGGCCTTTCTCTCCCTCCAAATCGTTCGGTGGCGGAAAGAAGTTCAGCAGCAGCCGGCCACCTCTTGGCGACAGGCCAGCCGGTGAGCGCAGGAGCTTCTCTGGCAGCAAGCCCTTTTCTCCCAGAAGCGAGGGCGCATCGGAGAGACCGAAGAGATTCCGCTCCGAAGGCGATTCGGACGCAGCGAAGAGAAAGCCCTTCACAAAATCACCGGCAAAGGGCGGTCAGAAGGAAAAAAACTTCTCCGGAAAACCTTCCGGCAAGGGTGGTCCCTTCGCAAAGTTCATGGGAAACAAGAAGCCATTCGGCAAGCGCGGAGCACCGGCCCGGAAACCCCGCGAACGCTCCGAGGAGTAGCCATCCGGGAACTCCTCGGAAAATCCTCTTCAACTCTCACCTTTCCCGGCAATAAGATAGCCCCGGCATGACGAATCCGATCGACGCAGCTGACAACTCCTCCGCTCCCACTCCGACCGGGCGCACGCGGCCCATCATCGCAATCGATGGTCCTGCAGGCGCCGGCAAAAGCACGCTCGCCGCACACCTGGCGCGGCGCTTCGGTTTCCTGAACCTCGAGACCGGAGCGATGTATCGCGCGCTGGCCTTGAAGGCGATTCAGAACGATGTGGACTTTGACGAGGAAGAACCCCTGCTGGACCTCGCCCATTACACCCGTATTCGCCTGGAGCCGCAGATCGGGGGCAATCGCGTCCTGCTCGATGAAAGCGACGTCTCCCAGCGCGTTCGCGAGCCTGATGTAACCGCTGCCGCCTCCCGCGTCTCTGTTCACCCCAGGCTGCGGGCCTGGATGGTCGAGCAGCAGCGTGCACTCGGATCCAGGGGCGGGGTGGTGATGGAGGGCCGCGACATCGGCACCGCCGTCTTCCCCGATGCAGAAGTCAAAATATTCCTCGATGCCGCTCCCGAAGTACGCGGGGATCGCCGCTACCGCCAGGTCATGATCCCCCGCGAATTCGCGCAGCCCGCCGCCGGATCTGCCCCGGAAATGCTGACAGCCGAGCAGGTCGCAGAACAACAGAAGATCCTCGCCGAATTGAAGGACCGGGATGCGCGCGATCGTAACCGCGCCCAATCTCCCCTTCGCCCCGCGCACGATGCCGTAATCGTCGACTCAACCTCACTTACCCTCGAGCAGGTGCTGGAAAAGGCGGAACAGATCGTCCACGATCACCTCGAAACCGCATCGATGCCGAAGGCCCTCTAGGAGAGAAAACGCGGGTCGGGCGCGCCCTCCAGTCTGCAAAGCACGATTGCACTGAGCCAGGCTCCTCTGAAAAGTGTCATCCCGAGAGAATCCTTAGGGAATGGAAGCCCCCTCAAAAGGTGTCTTCCTGAGCGAAGCCCGAACAGAATGAAAGCCTTCTCAAAAGGTGTCATCCTCGGCGAAACCCGAACAGAATGCCCCCTCAAAGGTGTCATCCTCGGCGAAGCCCGAACAGAATGCCCCCTCAAAAGGTGTCATCCTGAGCGAAGCCCGAACAGAATGAAAGCCTTCTCAAAAGGTGTCATCCTCGGCGGAACCCGAACAGAATGCCCCCTCAAAGGTGTCATCCTCGGCGAAGCCCGAACAGAATGCCCCCTCAAAAGGTGTCATCCTCGGCGAAGCCCGAACAGAATGCCCCCTCAAAAGGTGTCATCCTGAGCGAAGCCCGAAGGGCGTAGTCGAAGGATCTGCGGCTCCTCTAAACCCGGCACTCAAAGCTCGTTCCAAACCCCAGACAACCAGCCTGCCATTCGCAAACCTTTGCAAAACACCTCGACTACCATCACATCCAGAACTTGTTGCACCGCTTCCGGTGCATTCCAAAGATTTAAGAAAAAAAATTAGGAGTTATGCTAACCTTCTCACATCGTTTGAAACAGATTGGTTTTCTGCAATGCTTGTCAACGCGAAACCCCGTTTGTATCTACGGCAATTCAATCAGTAGTTGAAGAAGGAAAGAAACACATGGAACAGGGAACAGTAAAGTGGTTCAATGACGCGAAGGGGTTTGGATTCATTAGCCGCCAGAACGGTGAAGATGTATTCGTTCACTATTCGGCGATTAATTCCAGCGGCTTCAAGAGCC
>Ga0164242_10000081_pt1 | contig 113495 bp, 108 predicted proteins | sample OricomgcompostMG_FD_108783 | JGI IMG/M metagenome (GOLD analysis project Ga0164242, IMG submission 108783) | Miracle-Growth compost microbial communities from Emeryville, California, USA - Original compost - Miracle growth compost (MG) ...
GGTACGTGAGCTGGGTTCAGAACGTCGTGAGACAGTTCGGTTTATATCCGCTGTGGACGCAAGGAAATTTGAGAGGATCTACCCCTAGTACGAGAGGACCGGGGCGGACGCACCGCTGGTGTACGGGTTGTTCTACCAAGAGCATTGCCCGGTAGCTATGTGCGGAATAGATAAGCGCTGAAAGCATATTAAGCGCGAAACTAGCCTCAAGATGAGATTTCCCTATGAGGACACTGAAAGACGATCAGTTTGATAGGCGCAAGGTGGAAGTACGGTAACGTATGCAGCCGAAGCGTACTAATAGTCCCATTGACTTTTTACGACCAGAACAAATCCAACGCTTCAAAACAAAACTGGCAAAGCCAGTCTTGCCTTGAAGCTCCGGCACTCAGCACAATTTTCGAGTCCGGTTCGTTCGTAGCAGTATTTTCATACAGCTACGAGCCGATCCTCCTCGAGAAATTGCACTGAGCACTCGGTGGATTCGTTCTGGAACGTCTGTTTTCAGACTAGAAGTGCAAATTGACTAGTTATTGGTGCTTATTAGCACCCGTTTGTCTAACAAATGCTTTCACATCTCAAATCCGTGTAATTTGTTCATGGACATCAATCGGTTCAGCTTACCACTGAACGGGAAGAGCAGTCGGACAAAATGTATTCCATTTTGCCCGCGCGATGAGAAACCCGCTTGCGGGTGTCTCATGGAGCCTTTTTGGTGCCCATGGCGCGAGGGAAACACCTGTTCCCATGCCGAACACAGCAGTTAAGCCTCGTAGCGGTTACAATACTTGGGTTTCGAACCCTGGGAAAATAGCACGGTGCCAAATTATGAAAAAGACCTTCGAAAGAAGGTCTTTTTCTTTGCGCCGGCTATTTTCCCAGGCCGAAATAGGTACATTTCCTAATTCACAAAGAGTAAGATTTTATTGACATAAGCAAAACGTTATGCTATCATAAGCATAGTTTCGAAGAGCAAACAGAGGGTTCCGGCCGATTGGTCGCGAGCCTTTTTGTTTGCCACCGAAGAGACGTTTAAGTAAAGGGAGGCTATTATCATGGCTGGAACAAAAGCTGGCGGCAAAGCTGCTGCCGCAACCAACAAGGCTAAGTACGGTGCTGATTTTTACGCAAAAATCGGTGCACAAGGTGGCAAGAATGGCCACACCGGCGGTTTCTTTGCAAACCGTGAGCTGGCTCGTACTGCCGGCGCTCGCGGTGGCCGCATTAGCCGTCGCAAAAAGACCGTCTAATTCATAGCGGTTTTACTACGCAATTACCCCCGCCCATCTGGGCGGGGGTAATTTGTATTGCTAATTGAGCCCGCGGAGCGAGGCTAGTAATTCGCCCACGTTTGCTGTTCGGTTTTAAGGGATAACGTATTGCTGAGTTGTATAGCTAAACATGTTGCCTATTTGCAACCATAAGCCTATACTGGTGACAGGCTATCTTAACAGATAGAGAGCAGAGCGCGAGTACAAAATTTAAGCAACGATAGGCGCGAGGGTGAGCTGGAATACCCGGGGTAGTGCAGCTGGCAATAATCATCGCAGGCCGCATGCAACCAAGCGAATACGCCTTGGTAGTGCGGTCGTGGTTTTGTGTTCGCGCGCGGGCTTGCTTTTATCGTACCCTCATAATACTGTCAGACGTCGGCCGTACCGTAGTAGTGTTTGGATGTTGCCGAGCGCAATATTGACGCTAACGATATTGTGGTCCGGCAACAGCAGCATGCTTAGCGCGGTGCCGGTGGCCCAGAAAATCCCGCTTGATACTTCAACGCCCTTGGTACTCCCAAGTGATTTAGTGGTGCGGTTGCCTGGTATGGGACTCACACTGAACATGGGTAATCAGACAGTTCACTGGAGCCAGAATAGTCAACAGAGCGAAATAACGCTTCCGCTGTCAGGAAGCGATATTCGCGACAAGACTATTACTAGTGATCAAATTGCCGATGGTGGCATTAGTCTCGATAATTTATCACCTCAAGTACAGGCGCTGCTGCTGGCCACTCAAACGGCTACTGGCGGACAGCATAAAACGTCATCGCCTTCATCCTCGCAGACGGGCAATAGCACCACACAATCGGTGGTAGCCGGTCTGGGCCTAACTGGCAGCAAGACGAGCACCGGACTGACGCTGAACGTACATAGCGGCCGCAGTGTACAAGCATCTGCAGGTGGCCTGGAAGTGCGTTTGGGTGGTGGCGTGTCGACGAGTACTGCCAGCAGCTCTTCGGGATTGGAAATTACCGGTCGAGGGCTGCAGCTGCTGGGCGGCTGTACCAACGGCCAAATACTACAGTGGTCGGGCGCGGCCTGGAGCTGCACCACCTTAACGAGCGCCGGCGGTACGTTAACCAATCTGGCGAGCGGGGTTACAGGTTTGCTCGCGCCCATAAACGGCGGTACTGGCGTGAACGGTGCGTTGGCTGGAGTGGGGCAGCTGCTCATCGGCACCGGTAGTGGATTTAGCCTTGGCAGTCTGACAACTGGTAGTGGGCTGGCAGTCAGTAATGTTGCCGGCAATATCAGCTTGGCGTTACAGTACGGCGCGGCCACCGGCACGGTGGCGGCCGGCAATTCGCCGCTGACATTTAGCGGTACCGGTAATTTGACGGGTACGCTGAGTGGCACCGCAGGCGGTGGCTTCACCACTAACACGCTCACTACGGTAGCGAATCCGGTGTTTGGCACCAGTGTGAGCAGTCCTTTATTTACCAATAGTGGTGACGTTACTATATCGGCCAGCGGTGCGGGTAGTACGTTGACGCTGAGCGGCAGTACCATAACCTTGCCGGGGCTGGATTGTAGTAGTTATGACAATGGAGGCAAGCTGACGGTTACTGCCGGTGGTGAGCTTAGCTGCGGAGATGATAATGGTGGGGCGGCCGGTACCGTAACTGGCTCGGGTAGTACCGGGCGTGTGGCACTGTATACCGGCTCGGCGAGTCTTAGTGACTCCGCTTTATTACAAAACGGCACAACACTCCAGCTCGATAATGGCAGCAATCTCGAACTGCTCGGTGGTAATGTGGAGCTCGATAGTGGCAGCCTCGGTGTGGCAGGCACACTGACCAGCTCCGGATTAATCACTGCCAACGGCGGTGTTGCAGTGGGTGCTGGACAGGGTATTACGATTGACGGTCAGACAGTCACCAGCCTTGCTGGCAGTGGACTCCAAGTGGTGGGTGGTGTGCTGGAAGCAACACCACTTGCCGATATCAATCTGTTAAGTCAGGTCAACGGCGTACTGCCGGCCGCTCATGGTGGTACTGGGCTCGATGGCTCGGGTGCCGGTAACGGCGAGTTGCTTATCGGTAACGGGTCGGGCTACACCCTGGCAAGCTTAACGAATAATGGGGGTCTGACGATTACTAATAGTCCCGGTGGCATTGGCTTGGCAGTGGCGTATGGTTCGGCGGCCAACACTGCGGTCGAGGGCGATACCGGATTAAGCATCGTTGCCGGCACCGGCCTGACCGGCGGTGGCAGTATTACGCTGGGTGCTGGCGGTGCCGCTACTCTCGGTCTTGCCAACACGGCGGTAACGGCCGGCAGTTATGGTACGAGCGGGACAGTGCCGACCTTTACTGTTGATGCTCAGGGTCGCCTGACGGCCGCCGGTACTACGCCTATCTCCGGCCTGGCCAACAGCGCGTTAACCAATTCCAGCTTGACGATTACAGCGGGCACCGGCCTGATCGGCGGCGGTTCTACGGCCCTCGGCGATTCGACGACATTAAGCGTAGCCTACGGCTCTAGTGCTGGGACGGCCGCAGAAGGTAACAGGAGTATAGCCTGCATTGCCGGCAGCGGTAATTTGAGCGGTGGCGGCAACAGCATAACTATTGGCACGGGCGGCAACTGTGGCACGCTCAATACCGTTCAAAACCCGACTTTCACCACGTCAGTCACCACACCAAATCTTATAAGCAGCGGAGCTCTCAGTGTTAGTAGCGCCGGTACGGGCGATTTATCATTAGCAGCCGGGTCCGGCTTGGTTAATTTGACGGCCAGCACGCTCAAAGCCACTAACAGCCTGGGATTCGACCTGGCCCAGTCAACCGATACCATTTTAACTCTGCAAAACAGTAGCACAGGGGTCGCTAGCCTTAATCTGGCCGATGGAGCTTTGCGGACTGCCGGTACGGTTCGTCTGACCAATGGTGGCGCTTTACAGAACATCAGCGGCGACAACGCTAACGGTGTAAGCTTTAATGCCAACACGGTCACCGCCGGCACACTCAGCGACAGTCGTCTGAGCTCCAATGTTACCTTGTTGGGCAATAGCTTTAACGGTGCAAATCAATTGGTTAAGCTCGATGCGAGCGGCAAACTTCCGGTTCTGGATGGTTCAGCCCTCACCAACCTAAACACTAGCAGCCTTACTGGTACTGTGGGAGTTGCCCAAGGTGGCACCGGTCTGACCGGCTACACTGTCGGCGACCTTTTGTATGCGTCAGGGGCGTCAGGCTTATCTAAATTGAACGATGTCGCCACCGGCTCGTGTCTTGTAAGCGGAGGGGTGGGCGTAGCGCCGCACTGGGGCAGCTGTGCCGCCGGCGGTGGCATTACCGGTTCGGGTACGACCAATACACTTGCTCTGTTTAATAGTAGTGGTACGCTTGGTGATTCGGCGCTTTCGGTGAACGGTACGACTTTGCAACTGGCTAGCGGCAACAATTTAAGCTTGATGGGTGGCGACTTGGATATCACGGGCGGGTTGTCGGTCAGCGGCAGCGTGGCCCTGACGGGTCTGAATAGTGCGGGTGTAATTCACTCCGATGCCGGAGGAAACCTCTCGACGGGTGCAGTCGTGCTTGGCACGGATACCTCGGGGAGCTATGTGAAGAATCTGGGCGGCTTGACCGGTTTGTCTTCGTCTGGAAACAGCGGTGTAGGCAGCGCTCCAGCCCTGTCTGTTCTCTATGGTTCTGCGGCTGACACTGCCGTGGAGGGTGACACCGGATTGAGCATCGTCGCAGGTACGGGTCTAAGTGGCGGGGCTAGCATCACTCTGGGGGCGGGCGGTACTGCCACGCTCAACCTTGCCGATACGGCAGTAACCCCGGGCACGTATGGCTCATCAAGTAGCGTGGCTACATTTAAGGTTGACCAGCAGGGAAGGCTGACTGACGCCGGTAGCACGACTATCGGTAACCTGGCCAACAGTGCCCTGCAGAACTCGAGCCTCACAGTCAACACCAGTGGTAACCTCTCCGGTGGTGGAACGGTGGCACTGGGCGGTACGTTGAACTTGGCAATGTCGGATAACCCGACTTTTGCTTCTGGTCTTACGGTTACTACCGGCGGAGCCAGCATTACTGGGGACACAACGATCGCAGGTGCCCTGAGCGGCCTGACTGGCCTAACTGTTGCCAGCGGCGGTGCTAACATCAGCGGCGGTTTGGCAGCCGGCGGCACCATCACCTTCGGTGGGCTTAACAGCGCCGGCGTGGTCCATACCGACGTCAATGGAAAATTATCTACCGGCGTGGTCGCAAACAATGACCTGGCTAACAGTTCTTTGACCGTAACGGCCGGCACCGGTTTAATCGGCGGCGGTCTGACGGCTCTTGGCGGCTCTACTAGCTTGGCTGTTGCCTATGGCTCGACAGCCGGTACGGCCGTTGAGGGCAATACTGGTATCACCCTCACGGCGGGCACCGGTTTGGCTGGCGGCGGCAGTATTACGCTGGGTGCTGGCGGTTCGGTAAGTGTCGGTTTGGCAAATACTGCCGTCGCCGCGGGTGATTATGGCTCCAGCAGCGCAGTGCCGACCTTTACCGTGGATGCCCAGGGCCGTCTGACGGCCGCCGGCACTACTGCCATCGGTAATCTAGCCAATGGCGCATTGCAGAATTCGAGCCTGAGCGTCAACACCAGTGGCAACCTCTCCGGCGGTGGCTCGGTGGCACTGGGTGGTGCGCTGAACTTGGCATTCTCTAATGCGCCGAGCTTCAGCACCTCAGTTACGACACCCACGCTTACCAGTACTGGCGCGCTTAGTATCAGCAGCACCGGCGCCAATAACCTGACACTCACCAGTGGTTCTGGCACGGCTGTACTTGGTGCCAGCACCATCAAGACTTCCGGTACGAGCCTGACATTTGACCTTAACAATGCAGCCGACAGCACGCTGAACGTCACCAACAGCGATGCTACCCATAAGGCAAATCTGAACGTTGAGGGTAGCGGTAGCTTCGGCGCCGGTCTGACCGTGTCTGCGGGCGGTGCAGCCATTGCTGGCAACAGCACAATTACGGGTATACTCTCTGGGCTAACGGGTCTAACTGTAGCATCCGGCGGGGCCAGCATAACGGGCAATACGACAATAACAGGTACCCTGAGTGGCCTCACCGGCCTAACAGTCGCCAGCGGCGGCGCGAACATCAGCGGTGGTTTGACAGTCGGCGGCACCATCACCTTTGGCGGCCTTAACAGCGCCGGCGTAGTCCACACTGATGCTGCGGGTAGCCTCTCCACAGGCAAGGTGGCAAATAGTGACTTGGCAAATCCTAGTTTGACTGTTACCGCTGGCACCGGCCTCACAGGCGGCGGTTTGACTGCACTCGGTGGCAGCACCAGCCTGGCGGTTGCCTACGGCTCGACAGTCGGTACGGCGGTGCAGGGTAATACCGGTATATCAGTTACCGCTGGCACCGGCCTCACGGGCGGCGGAAGCATCACGCTGGGCGCCGGTGGCTCGGTTGGTGTTAGTCTGGCAGATACCAGTGTCGCGGCCGGCTCATATGGCTCCAGCAGCGCCATTCCGACCTTTACGGTCGACGCCCAGGGTCGTCTCACGGCCGCTGGCACCACCACCTTAGCCAACAGTGCGCTCGATAACAGCTCGCTAACCGTAACGGCCGGTACTGGCTTGAACGGTGGTGGCAACATTGCGCTAGGCGGTTCTGGCAGCCTGAGCGTGGCTTACGGCTCTACGGCTGGAACTGCGGTGCAGGGCAATACCGGCCTGACTTGCGCCAGTGGAACGGGTAACCTCAGTGGCGGTGGTACGAGCATTACACTGGGTAGCGGCGGCACTTGTGGTTCTATTAACACGAAAGCGGCCGTCAGCTTTGGAACGAGTGTAACTACACCTACCTTAACGAGCTCGGGCGCGCTGAGCATCAGTAGTACGGGCAGTAACGACCTAACCTTAACCAGTGGCTCCGGTACGGCGGTGTTAGGTGCTAGCACCGTAAAGACAGGCGGCGATCTCTCATTTGATCTTAGCAGTACTGCTAATACGACCTTGGCTCTCGGCAATAGCGGGAGTGGCGTGGCTGGACTATCGGTAGATGGTGGCGTTAGCATTGGTGGCAACGCGGTCATAAGTGGCACACTCTCTGGTCTGGCAGGTTTGACGGTTGCCAGCGGCGGCGCCAGTATAGTTGGCGGTTTGACGGCCGGCGGCACTATCACCTTCGGCGACCTTAACAGCGTGGGCGTGGTACATACGGATGCCAGCGGTAAGCTTTCAACCGGTCCGGTGGCTAATGGCGATTTGTCGAACGATAATATTACCATCGCGGCCAGCACTGGTCTAACCGGTGGAGGCACTGTGATCCTGGGTGATTCGACCAGCCTGGCGGTTGCCTACGGCTCAACGGCCGGTACGGCGGTACAAGGCAACTCTACGCTCGGCTGTGCGGCGATAAGTGGCAGTAACCTGACGGGTGGTGGGGGCAGTATTACGCTTGGCACCGGCGGTACCTGCAATAGCATTGGCTTCAGTGCTACGCCGAGCTTTACCAGTGTGACGACTAGTGGCACGGCACAAGCTGCTACGGTGAATGCCACATCGGCTATCGAACTTGGCGGTGCTAATATTAATACGGCCGGTACTCTTAGCAATGTGGCCTACGAGCCTCAGGCTAACAACTTTACTGCCATCAATACATTCAGTGCAGCCGGAACGGCCTTAAGCGTAACTAATAACGCTTCGATAGGCGGCAATCTAACGGTCGGTAGTATTCGGATTGGTACTAGCGCCACCAGTGGCTATGTGCTGACAACTGACGCCTCTGGTAATGCCAGCTGGCAGTCGCAGGAGGTGCAGAAGGTTTATAATGGCACTACACTCACTAGTGGCAATAACATCATCTGGACTGGCAACGCTACCACATCAGGCGGCACGGCGACCATCTATCTTACGACTAACGGTACATCGAGCGGACCTGCCATTTTCCCCAATCAAATCTATTCCATTCAAGTAACACCGGTGGGTGGTACGGGCGCAACAACCGTTATTCTGGGTGGTGTGCAATCTATCAGTGCCGACCACAAGACATTGGTTGTGCAAACTATCGATAATAATTCCACTGCAAGCGTTGGTGGCCTTGGTAGCGGTACTATTTATAAGAACGAATATGTTTCCGGTATGGTCTACGTCACGGTTGTAGGAAATTAACGTGGGCGTTATATTGACGACTAGCGAAGCGGCCGCTACAATGAGCCGTAAGCATTTATACTAAGTGAGAGGGTAGCTACATGGTGAAAGTGAAGGTGAGTGAAGCCGGTGCGCAGGAAGATGTGGCCCCAGCAAATGTTGTCATGACTCATGCGGCCGTGCAGGAACCGGCTGCGCGACGACACGGTCCGCTGGCTGGCAAAGGTCGACTGCTGTTCGAGGCCGTCTTGGTGGTGCTGGTTATTGTGCTGGCGGTGTGGGCCTGGAACTTGCGCGGTGACCGCAATAACCTCAACAGTCAGCTGGCAAGCATTAATGCCAACCCGCAGCTGGCTGTCCAAAAGCAGACCGATACGCTGCTGAGTAGTGTCGGCAAGCTGTTGCAACTACCAAAGGGCGAGACACCCACCATTGCGACCGTCAACGATGCCAGCAAGGCTAAAAAGCAGTCAGCTTTCTTTAAGAACGCACAGGATGGCGACAAGGTGCTGATGTACGCCAAAGCGGGTGAGGCCATACTCTACCGTCCCGCCGACAATAAGATTGTTCTAGTAGCACCGTTGACGTTCAGCGACAATGGCAGCAAGAAGTCAACCGGCAACACCACCACGTCCGCGACGACGGACTCTAATAGCTCGGCCTTAAGCCAGGGCCAATAACTCGGACAGCCCTACTCGGGCACGGTAATAGTGGCGGGCTGTGCGGCAGCCCGTACCGAGCGGTACGCTCTGCAGAAGCGAGATGGAGTCACCTGCCAGCTAGTGTGGCAGTTGAAGCAACGGTAATGTCGTTTGTCGGCTTGCTGGAGGCATTTGGTGCCACAAGATGGGCAAATACTACGGGCATGCAGCCAATCGCGGTAGGTGTCGAGACAATCTTGGACGTGCCCTTCGTCAATGACAATACCGAATTGCTGACCAATAGCCTGCGCTTGGCGCCACGCCGCCAACTCGAGTTTTAATAATTCGACATCGGCCTGGTAGGTTTGATGTTGCAATACGGCATGACCGGTTTCGTGTAGCAGCGACCAGAGGTGTCGGACATCGTCGGTCAGTTCCGGCATTTCCTTATACAACACTGCACCGGCTTCAGGCGACCAGCAAAAGGTATTGCCGGGCGTAAAGCTAATGTCCGGATAAGCTTGCCGGAGCTTGTTAAGCAGCCGTTCCATAAGTGGCCCTTGCAATGTCATAGCAACCGTAAACAACAGCTTTTTCCGGCCGGCTGGCGGCTTGCAGTGCCGGCAGTGGCACTAGTGGTGTCTCATACTTGGCAAGCTCATCATGCAGATAGTCGCCATAGCGGTCAAAATAGGTGCCCACGCTGCCGCCGAAAACGATTACCTCTGGTTCTGTTAGAGCGATCAACTCCTGAATACCGATGCTCAGGTCGCGGGCAATTGCCCGCCAAGTAGTCGCGTCGGTAATGTCATGAGCCTGCTTGCCATAGCGCTCTACGATAGCGTGGCCGGAAGCAAACTGTTCCCACGGCACCAGCTTGCCATGGTGCTCGAGCATAATCAGCCGGCCGCCGGCGTCACCAATATTGCTGTCGATATGTCCGTCGACAACTAAGCCCAGCCCAATGCCGGTACTGACGGTTACGTACAGCACGCGGCTAAATTTGCCCTTCAGCAGCATGGCCTCCGAAAGGGCACCCAGCTTGGCGTCATTTTCTACAACAACGGGGCAGGCGAGCAGCTTTTCTACATCACGTTGCATCGGTACGTTGCGCCAGGGCAGATTGCTAAAACTGAGGCCGCGACCGTGCGTTCGGTCGAGGCTGGTGGCCGGCATGCCGACACCCGCGGCCTGGAACTTTTTCGTCGTAAGAAATGCTACAGAGTGGCGTAGTTCTAATAGAAAATGCTTATAATCGCGCGGAGTGGGGAACTTGCGCGACTCGGTAATGACGCCATTGTCGTCCAGCGCCGCTACCAGCGTTTTGGTTCCGCCGATGTCTACCCCCGCATACATGAGCTTAGTGTAACATACCGTCGTCCCGGTTACTCTTTACGAAAAGAAGTAAAACCGCTATACTGGAGCTAATCTTACAGGTGTACTGACAGCAGGCTCTTGTAGCTGGCTGTCTGCAACCTGAGGAAATACACTACGAAGGAGGCATGGAAAACATGTCAAAAACCACTATTACTATGGATGAGCTGCTGGCTGGCAGCGATGTGCAGGCGTTGAGCGCCAGCGACATCGTCGAAGGCACGGTAGCATCGGTTAAGAAACACGAAGTCTGGATCGACCTCGGTGCCAAAGGCGTCGGTGTGGTCATGCGCCGCGAAATCGGCCACGGCCAGACGCTGGAACCGGGCCAAACGGTCACGGTAAGCGTCATCGACCCTGAGATGGACGAGGGCTACGCGCTGCTCAGCATGAAGCGGGCCGTCAAGGACCGCGGCTGGGACGAGTTGCAGCGGATGTTCGAGGCCCAAGAAATCGTCGAAGTCATGCCGTACGACGCCAATCGCGGCGGTCTGCTGATTGAACTCGAAGGTATTCGCGGCTTTTTGCCGGTGTCGCAACTGGCGGCCGGCCATTACCCGCGCGTTTCCGGGGCCGACAAGGACGAAATTTTGCAGAAGCTGAATGCGCTCACCAGCAAACCGCTACGGGTGCGCATCCTGGATGTCAGTCGCAAGGACAACAAGCTGATTTTCTCCGAGAAAGAAGCCGTCAAAGACGACATGGCCGCTCGCTTCGCCGAGCTGAAAGTGGGCGATGAGGTGGAAGGTGTGGTCACCGGTGTGATTGACTTTGGCGCCTTCGTCAACGTCGACGGCATCGAGGGTCTCATCCACATTTCGGAAATTTCCTGGGAGCGCGTCGACAACCCGCGCAACTACGTGAAGGTCGGCGACACCGTCAAGGCCAAGATTATTGCCATCGACAAAGATCGTCTGTCCTTAAGCCTCAAGCAAATGAGCGAAGACCCCTGGCTGGGCGAAGTCAAAGCCTTCAAGAAAGGCGACTCCGTTGAAGGCAAAATTACCCGCATCACGCCGTTTGGTGCCTTCGTGCAGCTAAGCCCATCGGTAGAAGCGCTGGTGCACGTCTCGGAAATGGGCGATGACGAAGCGGTTGACCCCGAGCAGATTTTCCAGCTCAACGAAAAGAAACAGTTCAAGGTGCTCGACATCGACACCGATAACCGCAAGATTGCCCTGAGTCTCAAGGGCGCCAAATAACAATGACTAAGTAGGCTTAAAGCCCGGAGGCGGGCTGGAAAGGAGTGCGGACATGGCAACTACCATAGAAATCGAAGATAACGTTACTGTCGGCACTCTGGCCGAAAAGTTGTCGATACCGGTGAGCCGCCTGATTGGCGAGCTCATGAAAAACGGTATCATGGCGACCGTCAACGAGCAGATCGACTTCGACACCGCGCAAATTATTGTCGAGGAGCTGGAGCTGGACTTTACGCTGACACGGCGAGCCCAGACTCAAGCCGCTCCGGCACGCGTCAAGCAAGCCGCCAGTGCGTCTGCGCAATCACGTCCGCCGGTCGTAGCGGTAATGGGGCACGTCGACCACGGCAAGACCAGCTTGCTCGATGCTATTCGTGGCGCCCAGGTGGCTAAGGGCGAGGCTGGTGGCATTACCCAGCACATCAGCGCCTATCAGGTGGCGCATGGCGAGCGCAAAATTACCTTTCTCGATACGCCCGGCCACGAGGCCTTTGCAGCCATTCGCGAGCACGGGGCGCTACTGACCGATATTGTCGTCATTGTGGTGGCGGCCGATGACGGTGTGAAGCCGCAGACCGTCGAGGCCATCCGTTTTGCCCGCAAGGCCGGCGTCAAGATAGTGGTGGCGGCTAACAAGATCGATAAAGAAGGCGCCGACCTCAACCGCCTGAAGCAACAGTTGGCCGAGCAGGACCTGCTACCCGAGGATTGGGGTGGCGATACGATTATTCAGCCCGTCTCGGCGAAGACTGGCGACGGCGTATCAGAGCTGTTGGACATGATTCTGCTGGTGACCGATGTAGAAGATTTGCGGGCTGACACTGATGGGCCGGCGCGCGGACTCATTATCGAGGCGCATGTCGAGCAGGGTCGCGGCGCGGTGGCGCACGCCTTGGTAGAAGCGGGCACGTTGCACAAGGGCGACTTTGTGGTGGCGGGTGGCGTGTATGCCAAAATTCGCAATCTCGAATCCACCGACGGCCAACCGCTGCAGCAGGCTTTGCCGTCTACCCCTGTTATTATTACCGGTTTTAAGCACGCTCCGGAGTTTGGCAACGAATTCCATGCCGTTGCCAACGAAAAGGCTGCCCGGCAGCAAGCCGAACAGACTGCCACGCGTGAGCGCAGCGGCGGCAACAAGCTCAATGTCAGCAGTAGCGAGCTCATCCGCATGATTAACCGCAACAACCAGGTGAGTGAACTGAATATCATTATCAAGGCCGACGTCCAAGGTTCGTTGACCTCAGTTATCGATAGTCTCAAAGCGCTCGATACCGAGGAGGTGGCTATTCGGGTGGTCGGTTCCGGGATTGGCGCCATTACTGAAAACGATGTGCATATTGCCAATACCTCAGGGGCGATTATTTACGGCTTCAATGTAGCGTTTCCCAGCGGCATCAAGCAGCTGGCATCGCGCGATAAAGTCGTGGTGCGGCTGTACAAGGTTATTTACGAGCTAATCGATGACGCCCGGCAAGAATTGGGTGGGTTGCTCAAGCCCGAAATCGTCGAAACCAGTCTCGGCCGCCTGGTGGTCAAAGGCGTGTTCAAGACCACCAAAACCGAAGTCATTTGCGGTGGCGAAGTTACCAAAGGCAAGCTGAGCCTACCGGCGCTGGCCAACGTGCTGCGCGGCAGCGACACACTGGCGGAGGTTGAGGTGACCAATCTCAAGCGCGGCCCACAAGATGCCAAAGAAGTCTTTGAGGGCGAACTCTGCGGCATGAGCCTCAAGACCACCAGCCGGCTGGAGTTAGCCGAAGGCGACCACATCGAGCTATTCACCCGCGAGACGGTAGCGAGACATCTCTAAGGAGAAGCGTAATCTTGGCACATTTCGACCGTTAGCCTCCAGTCCGCGCTCACCGTACCTGGAGGACGGCTCGCTTACGGGCTTCGGCTAGCAGCCGAACTGCACTCAAGCTAACACTTCTTTGCCACGGTGGCCGATTAATGTAAAATATGAGTAGATGTTAAAGATTGATGACAATTTATTGCAGCAGCTCGGCCTCGGTGGTTTGCCGGTGGAAGAGAAGCGCGGTTTGCTCAACCATATTTACGAGACACTGGAAATGCGGGTTGGCATGCGCCTGGCCGATCAGATGAGCAACGAACAGCTCGACGAATTTGAGACGTATTTTGAGGCCAAAGATGATGCCGGCGCTTTCAAGTGGCTAGAAACCAATTTCCCCAACTACAAAGACATCGTCAACGAAGAGTTCGACAAGCTCAAAGCCGAAGTTGGCCAGTCGGCGCCGCAAATTCTCGCCGCCAGCCAGGCCGGCAATTCGCCGCAGCAACCCCCACAGGCCTGAGAAAGCACGGCTTACTATTGTAATCAGTACAAGAGGGGGCTACTATGAGCAATAGATGCCTACGCCAGCACAAAAACCGACCATAAAATACCCCCAGCTCACTCAGGCCCTCCAGATGACCCATACCGATTCTGAGTTATTTAACACCATCGTCAACGCGCCGTTCCAGACGAACCAAATGGAAACGGCGCTGTTATTTTTGGGGATTATAGTACTGCTGTTGGTGAACAAAGAAACCGGTCAAATTGACCGCGTGGCGCTGTCGAATACCGAGCTGGCGCATAATACCGAGACTGTTTCGGCGATTCCGTTCATTGATATTAAGATAGCGCTAAACCACCGGAGCAATACCATTGCCCAGGCAATTGCTACCGGCGAGCCACAGCAGACGACCGACTGGAAGACGCTGTTCACACCGGCGCTCACTGCCGAGCAGGCGCGGATTAACCAGGCCAGCGGCGGCATTGCCTACAGTGCGGTTTATCCGCTGCAGGCGCGCGACGGCGGGGCCCTCATTTTTAGCTACTTCCAATATAGCCAGTCGATTGGCCGGTCGCAGAGCGCTTTCATGGAGCGTTACCGGGCCATCGTCGAGCAATATTTATAAATTGCGAGTATACCGCCGGTCAGTATTTTTATATATCGCTGGGCCGGGAAGGCTGGATGCCCAGGCTGCGGGCGACCGCTAGATTACCGATAGAGTTTTCAATGACGAAGCGGTGTCCCCGGCCAGTTTCAAGCGTATAGCGGTGCTGCCAGCCGAGGTCGGGCCGCGCATTATCGAAAACAGTGACAGTAGTGCTGTAAGCGCCTTGTTCGTCAGGAAATTCCATGGAACCGGTCGGGTCAATGCGCACATTGTCAATAATCATGATACGGCCGGTCTGCGGATTGGCGATCCGGAAGGCATTTTCGAGAAAGACGGCACGATCCGCCGGCGGGATTTCGTACAACACGAAAGACAGCAGGACAATATCGGCGCCACCGGCCAGCTCAGGATTATGACGGAAAAAATCTTCGCTATCGAGCGGCTGACTGCAGTCGGCGAAATAGTGGCTGTGCCCCGGCAGCTTATCGAGCCGGCGCAGCGTCGTGAACTCGGTAAGCCGTGGGGAGCCGGTTGAGCGTTCGTTAAACTGGAAAGAATCACCCTCGGCCTTCGCACTAACAAGTGTCTCGCGGGGATCCAATTGATCGATGCCGCTATAAGCCCTTTGCTCGTGTCGGAACCGCTGGACGATAGTATTCAGCTGGCCGGTTTCGGGCTTCACTGTGCGGTAGCGTACTCGGCCGTCATCATGCGGTTCAGGCGTGACAACTTCCAGTGGCGCAAACGCCAGGCTCCGCTTCGTCATATGCAGGCTTAGCTTGCGGCCATTAAGCATTTGCGAAGCGCCCAGTTCGGCGACGCTGAGCGGCTGTGGCAATTTACCCAGGATGGCTTCCAGTTTGACGAATTTGGCTCGGTCGGTAACATTGCTCAGTACATTCATGCGCAGAAATGTACGGAAGATAATGGTGTTCATGCCGCCGTCACGCGGTTCGTAGGCGTCGCTGATTAGTGCGTCGAAATCGGCCGGCTCATGAATATCGTGGATAAAATCTCGTTTGCGGAGCCATATTTGTTCGGCCGCGAGAGCGCGGGCATAGCTCCGGATATGATCCGAGGCGCGGTAGAAGGGATGACTATCGATGGATGTTTGGAATGACTCTCGTATCTGGGGGCCAAATGGGTTCTTGTCGCTCTCCAGATGCTCCACCATCCGCCGCGCCAGCATTTGCTCGTACCGGTCAGTGCTATGTGTTACCTGTTGCTCGTAGTCTGCAACAATATCATCGATAAGGGCGCGTGGCTCATCGGCGGGCTCGGGCAATTGATTGTGTAACTCACTAGTCATTCACTTCTATGTAACATCTTTTTGACGAGAATGCCAAGCGTGGCCGTAAAAATCAGAGCTGCTGCCCGTAACCGGCCAGGAAACTGGCGGCCGACATAGGTTTTTTGCCGGCGGGCGTAAGCGTATCAATAATAAATATACCATCCGAGGTATAAAAGCCTAATTCTTTGCCGCTGCGATACAAACTGCCTGGCTGACCCTCGCCGGACAGTACGCGGGCTTTGTTAATGACAACGGGCAGTTTACCGATGGTGGTCCGACTTTTAGGCCACTCCGCATAGGCCCGTACCTCACGCTCCAGCTGCCGGGCAGGTTTGGCGAAATTTAGTGTGCCGTCGGCCTTGGTGAGCTTGCGCGAGTACGACACCTCACGGCCGGTAATCGTTTGTGGTACGCCGTTAGTCTGTTCGGCCAGGTGTCGCGGCACATCGTGCTGCAGTAGCGCATCGCTGAGCAGGATTAGCTTTTGAGTGAGCTCCGGGGTCGTTTCCGTTCCGTCCAGCGGCTGCTCGCCGTAGCCGAGCAGCGGTCCTTCATCCAGGCCGGCAACCAGCAGCATAGTGCTGACACCGGTCATATCCTGACCGCTCAAAATAGCAAAACTAATCGGGTCGGCACCGCGCCACTCCGGCAAAATTGAAAAGTGGCTGTTGATAATGCCGAGCGGGAAGTAGTCGATGACCGCCTGGCTGACAATAATGCCAAAATCCACCAGCACCCCGACGCGACTCTTAACTGGCCGACTGGCAAAGAGTGTGTCGAGTGACCGCTTATCGGTTACCGGCAATACTTGTAGTCCCAAACGCTCGGCTGTCTCCAAAACCGGGAAACTGCCTTTGTGATGGGCCGGCTTGGGTTTAGTCACCACAGCCTCAATCGACGCCCACTGGGCGAGCAGCGCTAGTGATTCGGCTGCGACCGGACCGCTACCAAAGAATACGACTGTTTCTGATGTCCTTGTCATAGTCGAGCGGCTCCAGTTCGCCGTCTCCCTTGAGATGGAAAAAGGCGGCGGGATTATCCTTGATATGGTCGATAAAGACGATACCGTGGGTGTGGTCGATTTCGTGCTGAAAGATTCGCGCCAAAAAACCCTCGGCCGTCACACGGAATTCCTTGCCGTGGATGTCGCGGGCTTTGACCTTGACGCGGCTATGGCGGGGCACCTTGCCGTAAATATTTTTTACGCTCAGACAGCCTTCATAATCTTCGATGATGTCGCCCTCAAGCTTGGTAATCTCCGGGTTAATAAACACAGCGAATGAATGGTCGTCTTTGTTGTCATAATTATTACGAACTACGACAATTCTCAGGGGTTGGTCAATTTGAATTGCTGCCAAGGCGACACCGACTTCGTGGTCGCGGCTCTGCTCCCAGTCCATGGTGGCGTCCTGCATATCCTGAATAATTTTTTTAACCTCGTCGGTGACAATACCGACGCGCTGCGACTGCTGGCGCAAGTGTGCATTGGGCAGGGTAATGATGTCGTCTTTTGTCATGATTCGGTTTCAGTATAGCAGACTATAAGAGGTTAATCGGATCGATGTCGTACGACCAGCCACTGGCTGGCAGTAGTCCGATGGCAGCGATGAGCTGTTGGCGCTGCCGACTGCGCAGCACGAGCTGACACTCAAATTTACCGGCCGATTTTTCATGGAAGGCGGGCGCTGGCCCGTCGATACTAATCTCCGGGAGTTGGCTGGCGATGGCCTGCTTCAACTTATTGGCGGCGGTTTCGGCGCTCTGGTAGCTGGCCCGCCGGCAGCTGAGTTTGAGGAGGAAATAAAATGGGGGGAAATGAAATTTCTGCCGCTCGGCGAGCTCGTTCGCATAAAACGCATCCCAATCGCCAGCTTGGGCGGCTTGCAACACCGGGCTGTCGGGGTGGTATGTCTGGATAACGGCGTGGCCCGCCAGGTGACCGCGTCCCACGCGGCCGAGTGCCTGCGATATTAGTTGAAAGGTGCGCTCCTGGGCCGAAAAATCGGGCATATACAAACTACTGTCGGCCAGCACAATACCGAGGGTACTGAGCTTTGGGAGGTCGAGCCCTTTGGCAAGCAGCTGCGTGCCTACCAGGATATTGACGTTGCCATTTCGGATTGCCTCGTAGTGATGCTCGAAGCGCTCACTCGCTTTGTTGTCGGTATCAAAACGTTGTACCCGAGCCTCGGGAAAGAGTCGCTGTACCTCGGTAGTGACTGCCTTGGTACCGAATGATTTAAAGCTGATGGCCGGATTGCCACAGGTGGGACAACTGGCAAGCATAGGCTGGCTAAAGCCGCAGGTGTGGCAGCGAAAGCGACCACTGTCAGCGTGATATACCAGCGGTAAATCGCAGTGCGGACACAGTGCCTGCCAGCCACACCGCTCGCACAGCACAACTCGCGCAGTACCGCGCCGATTGAGGTAGAGCAGTGCTTGCTCGCCGCGGCTCAAGGCGCTGCGGATTGCCGCAATTAACGGCTGTGACAGATAATGGCTTCGGCTAAACTGTGCCCGGTCTTTCAGGTCGACCAATTCGGTTGTCAGCGCCGGCTGGCCGGTATCGGCAGCAAGAGCTGTCATCGGCAGAATAGGTTTTTGCCGATGCTCCGCCAGAAAATAATCGTTAATCGATGGTGTTGCCGAGCCGATGATAAGCAGCGCGTGGTGCAGCTCGGCCAGCCGGGAAGCGACGGTGCGCGCCTGATAGTACGGCGCTTGCTCTTGCTTGTAAGCCGGCTCATGGGCTTCATCGATGACTATCAAACCAAGCTCGTGCACTGGACTGAACAAGGCCGAGCGGGGCCCGATGACTATCAGTGGCTGGCTGGTTTGAGCAATTTGCAGCCAGGCGGTTTGCCGCTGCTTCGGGGTAAGTTGGGAGTGCAGCACCACTACCGTCTCGTCTCCGAAGGCGCTCCGAAAAGCCCGTGCCAATTGCGAGGTCAAGCTAATTTCCGGCGTCAGGATAAGCGATGAGCGGCCGGCTTGCCGCTGCTGGCTGGCGAGCTCCAGGTACACCCTGGTCTTGCCGCTCCCAGTTCTTCCGTGCAGCACATAAGTGTCGGGCTTTGTAATGTGCTTTACAACAGCCGACTGTTCGGCGGTCAGAGGAGGCGGGGGTACTTGCTCTGTCGTATTTACAACACTGTCTGAAACGGCCGGTATTGTTTTGGGCAAGGCAGCCGGCAATACTTGCTGGGTCGCCACGCCCACGGTGGTGGCGTAGTATTCGCGCAACCAGCGCAGCAGGTGCAAGGTGGCATCCGGCAGCGACTTGATAGGGGAGACGTAGGCGATGGCGCGGGTGGCAAAGGCAGGTTTCGTAACAGCTGCGTCAATGATGCCAGGTACCAGCTCGCGCTGCAGTGGTACTTGGACAATAGTCCCAGGGGCCAATACTCCACCACCATCGTGACTGTAAGTAAGCAGGGCTTTGCCCCGATACGCCTGGCTGCGCACCCAAACCGTGTAAAACCTCATACGCCTATAGTAGTACAAACTGCGCTCAAAAGCGCGGGAACTAGGCCTTGATTCATGGGCACAATGTCGCTATACTTTACGTTGTCGCAATAACAATAAGAGGCTCGTGTTAAACGAACGGGCGGAGTGGACATCAAGGGTTGCTATGCTAGATATTTTTATTACATCGCGTGTTCGCCGTAAAATCATCGTGATTTACGCCAAATATCCGGATTTTAAAACCCATGTACGCGGTCTGGCCAAGCTTATTAAGGAAGACGCCGGCAACATCCAGCGCGAACTCAAGCGACTTGAAAAAGTCGGCTTCCTTTATTCCGAAAAGCAGGGCAACACCAAGGTGTATTTCACCAACAAGCAATTCCCGATTTTCAAAGAACTGCAGAGTATTGTGCTGAAATCGCAACGCACTTCGCAGCGTAAAGTATAAAAGAGACTTGAAAAATTAACTTCTTACCCGTACAATAGCACCGATGATACAAGTTACGAAAAAAGACGCCAAGGAATCGACGGAGAATTTACTCCGCCGTTTTAATCGTAAGGTGCAGCAATCCGGTGTCGTCGCGAGCGTCAAGCAGGGGCAGTTCTTCGAGAAGCCGACCAGCAAGCGCGAGCGCCGCGTCAAGGCAATCGCCCGCCAGGAGCGCCGCCAGGCCAAAGCCAAGAAAATCAAGCTGGGACAGCGCTAAGCAACTACCGCTCATGCTCGAACAACGACTGGAGCAGGACCTCAAGCAAGCCCTCCTCGCAGGAGATAAGCGGCGGGCCACAACGCTACGCGGTCTGAAGAGTGTACTGCTGTATGCCAAAGTAGCGGCGGGCAAGCGCGATAGTGGCTTGAGCGATGATGAGGTTATCGCGCTTTTTGGCAAAGAGGCCAAGAAGCGGCAGGAAAGTGCCGATCTGTATACCCGTGGCGGCAGCGCCGAACGGGCGGCGGCCGAACTCGAGGAAAAGTCATTGATTGAAACCTACTTGCCGGCGCAATTATCCGAAGCGGAATTAAGCGATCTGGTAACGGCTGCCATCAAAGCGACCGGCGCCAGTAGCATCAAAGATACCGGCAAGGTAATTGGTGCGGTGCGGGCGCAAGCCGGCGCTACAGCCGATGGTGCGATTATTGCTAAACTGGTTAAAGCTCAACTGGAGGTCACCGCGTGATATTGTTTTTTGGCCCGCCTGGTAGCGGAAAAAGTGTGCAAGGACAACTGCTGGTTGCACGTAACGGCTGGAGCTGGCTGTCGACCGGTCAGCTATTCCGTGACTCTGGTGACCCTGAAGTCCAGGCTCGGTTAGCAACTGGTGAGCTTATTAGTGATGATATGACGAACAAGCTGTTGGACGATGCCCTTGCCACCGTGAAGGACAAAGCCAACATTGTACTCGACGGCTATCCGCGCAACCCGGCGCAGGCCAAGTGGCTGACCGGTCATTTACCCAAGCATGGCCGCGAAATCGTCGCCGTGGTGGTGTTCGAAGTATCGCCCGAAGAGCTGGTCAAACGCCTGTCGGGCCGGGGACGAGCTGAAGACTCGGTCGAGGTTATCGAACGCCGACTCAAAATTTATGAACAGCAAACCCAGCCGGTGCTGGAGTATTACAAGCAGCAAAACGTTCCGATCTGTACGGTGGACGGCCACGGCAGTGTTGGCGCGGTGCATGACCGAATCCAGGCGGCGGTCGAAGCATGCGCACTCGCGTAAAAACAGCGGACGAAATTGCTGCTATGCGCGATAGCGGCCGTATGCTGGCCACGGTGCTGCAATATTTAAAGCGTGAAACGGTCGCCGGCATGACGACCAAAGATTTGGCACTGCTGGCAGCCCGCGAACTTCAGGCGCTGGGCGGCCAACCAAGCTTTCTGGGTTATCAAGGTTTTCCCGATGTACTCTGCGTGTCGCTGAACAACGAGGTAGTGCATGGCATCCCCAGTGCGCAGCGCGTGGTACAGTCCGGCGATATCGTCAGCTTGGATTTTGGCGTGACCTACCGAGGAATGATTACCGATGGAGCGCTGAGTCTGATTGCTGGCGCGCCGCTGAAGCCGTCTCATACTAAGTTAGTAAAATTCACCGAAGAGTCGATGCTGGCTGGTATCGCGGCCGTGCATGACCAGGTGCGCACCGGTGATATTGGCGCGGCGGTTCAGGCGGTGTTGGCCAAGCAAGGCTACGGCATCGTGCGCGATTTGGTGGGGCACGGTGTCGGCCACCACTTGCATGAGGACCCGAACATTCCCAATTATGGGCGGCCGAATACCGGGCCGTGGCTCGACGCCGGCATGACGATTGCCATCGAGCCGATGGCAACGCTGGGCACCGAACGGGTTTACATGGCCGAAGATGGTTGGACGATCCTGACGCAAGATGACTCTTGGGCGGCGCACTTTGAGCACACCGTGCTGATTACGCCGGACGGGGCCGAAATTTTGACAACCGTCTAAATCAGTCTCAAATTTGCTATAACCGAAGAATAAGCGCTATACTACTGCCGGATGAACACGAACCATTTTGTTGGCATCGATATCGGTACGGCCGGGGTACGCTGCGTGGTGGGTATGCTCGACGAAAATGCGGGTAATAAGCCGTCTATTATTGGCCACGGCTCGGCGCCGAGTCTGGGGCTGCGTCGCGGCTCGGTGGTGCATGTGGATGATGTCGCGGAAGCCGTCGTGCAGGCGGTAACTGAGGCCGAGCGGATTTCTGGCTTTCATATTGCGCAGGCGACCGTGAACGTGAACGGGGCCCATGTCAGCGGCCTCAATTCCAAGGGTGTTATTGCTATCAGTACTGCCAACCGGGAAATCCTGCCGGAGGATCGTTACCGTGTCGAGGAAGCGGCCACCGTCGTGCAGCTGCCGCCCAACCGTGAGATTATTCAATTTTTTGCCAAGAATTACAGCGTAGATGGTCAGCAGAACATCAAAGATCCGGTGGGTATGCACGGTGTGCGCTTGGAGGTTGACGCTCACATTGTGACCGCGGCAACACCAAATATACGCAGTCTCGATATGGCACTCGAGAAAGCCGAAATTATCCCCACGCACCACACGGTTTCCAGCCTCGCTGCTACAGAGGCTGTTATGAACCGCCAGCAGCGCGAAGCGGGAACGCTGCTGCTCGATATCGGTGCCGGCACGACCAACCTTATCGTGGTTGAAGACGGTGAAATCCAGTATGTCGCCGTCTTGCCCATCGGCGGTATGCATATTACCAACGATCTGGCTATCGGCCTCAAGACCGATCTCGATATTGCCGAGCGGGTCAAGCTTGAGCACGCCACGCTCGAAACACCTGGCAAAGCCACGGCTACCATTACCATTGACAAAAAGACGCACAGCTTTGCCGCTGATGATATTCAGATGATTGTCGAAGCTCGGGTGGATGAGCTACTGGAGTATGTCGACAAAGAACTGCACAAGATTCGTCGCTCGCGTAAGCTGCCCGGCGGTGTTATTTTGACCGGAGGCACGGCGAAGCTGCCGGGCCTTGCGGAATTTACCAGGGAAAAGCTACAGTTATCGGCCCGGATCGGCAAGATTCGGGATGTTGGTGGACTGGTGGATACCGTTGAAGATCCGACGTATGCCACGGTGGTTGGGCTTATGCTGCTCGATATGTTGCTGCTTCCCGAGCACCCTGGTGCTCAATCGACCAAGGGCGCCCAGGCCGGCACGGCTGTCATGGGTATGGTCGAGAGCTTCATGAAGCGACTTCGCAGCAATCGCTAGCGGCGTATACATAATTTATTGCGGGCTATACGCAGCGCCCTAGGCTGCATACATTATTGAGAAACCCTTCAGCGCAGCGCAGACTGTGCGTATAACTTTATTGAACTTCTTGCCCAGCGGGGCTATACTACTACCTATATAAGTAGCCGGAGATTTAAGCATCTATGCCGCAAGTTGTTGAGCCAGCCATCGAAACCTTTGCCAAGATTAAAGTTGTCGGTGTTGGTGGTGCCGGCGGTGCTGCCATCAACCGTATGGTTGAGGCCGGCATCGAAAATGTCGAGTTTATTGCGCTGAACACCGATGCTCAAGCGCTGCACCACTCCAAAGCCAGCAAAAAAATCCATATCGGCAAGGACACGACGCGGGGGCTTGGCGCCGGCGCCGATCCGCAGGTTGGGCGGCACGCCGCTGAGGAATCACGCGAAGACATTCGCGCAGCCGTGACTGGGGCCGACATGGTATTTGTGACCATTGGCGCCGGCGGCGGCACTGGTAGCGGTGCCGGACCGGTAGTGGCGGAAGTTGCCAAAGAAGAAGGTACGTTGGTGGTTGGTTTTGCCACGAAACCATTTGCCTTTGAAGGTGAAAAACGTCGTCGAAACGCCGAGTCGGCTATCAACGATCTCCGCACCGCCGTCGATACCTTGATAGTAATCCCCAACGACCGGCTGCTGCAAACCATCGATCGCCAGACGCCACTCACCGAAGCGTTCAAGGTGGCCGATGATGTGCTGCGACAGGGTGTACAGGGTATCTCCGATCTCATTACAGTCCACGGACTTATTAATCTTGACTTCGCCGATGTGAAGGCGGTCATGAGCAATGCCGGCTCCGCCCTGATGGGTATCGGCCGTGCCAGTGGCGAGAATCGTGCCTTGCAGGCTGCCCAACAGGCTATCGAGTCGCCGCTGCTTGAAGTCTCGATCGACGGTGCCCGCGGTATTCTCTTTAATGTCATTGGCGGTAACGACCTGTCGATGCACGAAATCAACAGCGCTGCCGAGGCCATTACCTCGGCTGCCGACGCCGACGCCAACATTATCTTTGGTGCCACTATTAACCCCGATCTGGATGGCGAAGTTATCATTACTGTCGTGGCCACCGGCTTTGACGCATCGTACTTTGCCCAGCGCGAACGAGGAAGTACCGATACTGCCGCACCGGCTATGGCGAGCCAGGGCGAACCAAAGGCTGATGAAAAGGTCATGTCGGCAATTGATATGGACCTGGACGACGACAGCAGTGACGACAGCAGCGACTTTAAGTCGGACTCCCCGATGCCCAATATTTGGACAATCGACGATGAATCGGCCGATGACGATGACACTGGCAGCCGCGAAGCGGTGGTGTCAGACCACATGGAAGACGAGCTGGAGAAGCCGTCATTCCTGCGCCGCCTGGCCAATCGTCATAAAAATGACGACGAAACCACCCCGGAACAAGCCGACGATAACAGTGGTAAAAAATAGCCTGCTGTACTAAATAATACAGCAGGATTTTTCTTGCCAAGGCGCTATAGCTGGAGGTATGATTGAGCTAGAAAGCGCTATATATAGGCAAAAACGCAACATAGCGATAGCACATTTCACAAACTAACCGCTAAGAGTTCCCGCAAAAATGCCATTATGGTCGGCAAAACTTGTACAACTATTGTGTGCAAGCGAACGGCTTGGCTATTGGGAATGAGCACAAGGAGGTCTGCATGAAATGCAACCAATGCCACTATGACGACACCAAGGTCATAGAGTCGCGCGATGTGGCCGAGGGCCAAGCGATTCGTCGCCGACGTTGCTGCGCCAAATGCGGTTATCGCTTTACTACCTACGAGCGCCTGGAACGGCCGCAACTCATCGTCGTCAAACATGATGGAACACGGGAGTTATTTAACCGCTCAAAGTTACTCGCTGGCCTGTACCGGGCCTGTGAGAAAACTGCGGTTACCAGCGTGCAACTAGATAAACTAGTAAGCGATATCGAGCAAGAGGTGTACGCTTGCGGCGAAGCCGAAATCAGCTCGTCCAAAATCGGCGAACTGGTGATGGCACGCTTGAGCCGGCTAAACGAGGTGGCGTACGTACGGTTCGCGAGTGTCTACCGGCGCTTTAAGGACATCGCCGGATTTGAAAAAGAGCTCACGCAAATTAAAAACCGAAAATCAGCAGCATTCGTCAAAGAATAGGGAGCCTTTGACGGCTCGCTTCGGGCTTCAAACGCTTGAAACTCGCAGCGAGCTCACCGCCGAACCGCTTATGAGAGACAGCGGCTAGCGACGCGAACTCCAATAAAAATCAATTAAAATTAACCAACAAAGTGAGGGTAACACTATGGGACAAACCGTTAGTTTAGGGGCCGAGCGACTCTTTACACGACCGGGTAAAAAAGCCTACGACCAGCTAAAGTGGGCAAAACGCGACTCAATTATCGCCAACCCGATGACTAAGCAGCCGGTGTTCGAGCAAAAGGGTGTCGAATTTCCGGAAGGCTGGTCGCTGAACGCTATTAATATCGTAGCGCAGAAGTATTTCAGTGGTACGCCGGGTACTGCCCAGCGCGAAGGTTCGCTGAAGCAGCTTATTGACCGCGTGGTCGATACCGTAACCCGTCAAGGCATGCAAGAAGGCTACTTCGAGAACGACACCGAAGCTGAGAACTTCCGGGAAGAGCTAAAATATATCCTCGCTACACAACGCGCCGCTTTTAATTCGCCGGTCTGGTTCAACATCGGTGCCGAAGGCCGGTCGCAGCAGGCCAGCGCCTGCTTCATCCTGGCCGTCGAAGATACTATGCAGTCAATTCTTAACTGGTACACCGAAGAAGGCATGATTTTTAAGGGCGGCTCCGGCGCAGGGCTGAACATCAGCGCTATTCGCTCATCCAAAGAACGCTTGGGCAAGAGCGCCGGCACTGCCAGCGGCCCGCTCAGCTTTATGCGTGGCGCCGACAGTTCGGCGGGGGCGATTAAGAGTGGCGGCAAGACCCGCCGGGCGGCCAAGATGGTTATCCTTAACGTCGATCACCCCGATGTCGAAGAATTCATCTGGAGTAAAGCCATCGAGGAGCGCAAGGCTCGTGTCTTGCAAGGGGCCGGCTTCGACATGAATCTGGACGGCAAAGACAGCTTCAGTGTCCAGTACCAGAACGCCAACAACTCGGTGCGCGTTACCGACGCCTTCATGAAAGCTGTCGAGAATGACGACAACTGGGATCTCAAAGCCGTCACCACCGGCAAGACCGTCAAGACGGTCAAAGCCCGCCAGCTGATGCGCCAGTTCGCCGAAGCGGCCTGGGAGTGTGCCGACCCCGGTATGCAATTCGATACTGTCATTAATGACTGGCACACTACGCCGGTAGCCGGCCGCATTAACGGCAGCAACCCGTGCAGCGAGTACATGCACCTCGACAATTCGGCCTGTAACCTGGCGTCGCTCAACTTGCTGAAATTCTTGAACGATGACGGCACGTTCGACATTAAGTCTTTCATTCACACCGTTGAGCTGATTTTCACTGCTCAGGAAATCCTAGTCGGTTACAGCGAATACCCGACCGAGAACATCACCAAAAACGCCAAGGCTTACCGCGAGCTCGGCATCGGTTACGCCAACCTCGGCGCGCTGCTGATGGCGCTCGGCTTGCCCTACGACAGCGATGAGGGCCGTGCTCTGGCGGCAGCGATTACCGCACTGTTGACCGGCCAGGCTTACGCTACTAGCGCCAAACTGGCCCAACGGGTCGGTCCGTTCGCTGGCTTTCACAAAGACCGCGAGGGTATGCTGCGCGTACTGCGCAAGCATCGCGAAGCGGTGGCCACTATTGACGCCAGCCTGGTATCGGAGGAGCTACTCAATGCCGCCGCGACAGCGTGGGATGAAGCCGTCGAGCTTGGTGAACAGTATGGTGTCCGCAATGCGCAGGCCAGTGTGCTGGCGCCAACCGGTACCATCGGACTAATGATGGACTGTGATACTACTGGCATTGAGCCGGATCTCGGTCTGGTCAAGGTCAAGAAGCTGGTCGGCGGTGGCACTATGAGCATCGTCAACCAAACCGTACCGCGCGCGCTCAAAGCACTCGGCTACGCCAAGAAGCAAATCGACGACATCGTCAATTACATCGACACCGAAAAGACTATTACCGGTGCTCCTCACCTCAAAGACGAACACAAGAATGTCTTCGCCTGCTCGATGGGCGATAATCCCATCCACTACCTTGGCCACGTCAAGATGATGGCCGCCGTGCAGCCCTTCATTTCCGGCGCTATTTCCAAAACTGTGAACATGCCGGAAGAAGTGACCGTTGAAGATGTTGAGCAGCTGCACATCGACGCCTGGAAGATGGGCCTGAAGGCTGTCGCCATTTACCGCGACAACTGTAAGGTTGCTCAGCCACTGAGCATGGCCAAGAAAGAGGGCGACGCCAAGGCGGCACCAGCCGCGGCTGTTCAGCCAGTCGAGAAGATTGTAGTCAAGGGGCCGGCTCGCCGCCGCTTGCCACGGGTACGCAATAGCCGCACCTACCACTTTGCTATTGCTGACCTCAAGGGCTACTTCACCGTTGGCCAATACGAAGATGGCCAGCCGGGCGAGCTATTCATTTCGGTGAGCAAGCAAGGCTCGACCCTGTCCGGTCTGATGGATTCATTCGCCATCAGTGTCAGTCACGGTCTGCAGTATGGTGTGCCGCTGAAGAGTTACGTACGGACACTGCGCGGTACTTCGTTTGCGCCGGCCGGTATTACCGACGATCCGGATATCCGCACCGCCAGCTCCATCACCGACTACATTGTGCGCCGGTTGGCTCTCGACTATTTGAGTTTTGACGACCGCTTGGAACTTGGCTTAGCCGATCTAGATGCTTTGACCGACGAGCAAACTACCTTGCTGGAAATTGCGGCCGAGCCCGCAGCAGCAGTGGTAACCGAAGCGCCGGTTGTCAACGAGCTGGTTAACGATGTGCGTGAGGCTAAGGTGCAAGCTGCCCCCAGCGTGAGCACGACAGCGAGCCACGGCGACACCAAGGCCGCGGCTACCGACCCCAGTGCACCCCTGTGCTACAACTGCGGTAATCAGACGCAACGCTCGGGCAGCTGCTATGTCTGCACAAGCTGCGGCAGCACGACCGGCTGCAGCTAGGTCTCATCCGAAGGTTCGGATACGGCAAAACTCCCGGGGCTCGACCTCGGGAGTTTTGGCTTCTCAAAAGATGCTTATGCTACACTGATGGTATGAAAATCGTCGTGTTGTATCGACCTGATTCGGAGCATGGACGGGCCGTCGAGACCTTCGTGCGTGATTATCAATCGCAGCACGTCGATAGCCACCTGGAAGTACTCAACTACGACAGCCGCGATGGCACCGCCATGGCCAGCCTGTATGACATCATGCAGCATCCGGCAATTCTAGCGCTGCGTGACGACGGCTCGGTGTTAAAAATCTGGGAAGGCGCCGAACTGCCACTGACAGAAGAAGTCGCCTCTTACACGTTTTCTTGAGGTCAGTAGCGGAGGTTGTTGTCAAAAATCCGCCAGCAGCGTATACTTTGAAGTAGTAAACGCGTTCTCTAGCAACAGGCAGGAGAAAAGTGGCTATCACCCACGAGCGGCGGGAAGAACGGCTGACGCTAAGCTTACTAGAACCCGACGGGTCGCCCGTCACAGCAGTAATGAAGCGCTAAAAGAGTTGCGGCTCAGCAGGAGCCAACAATCACTTCTTTTGGAAACTGGATGGTACCGCCCGCACACACGGGTTCCAGTATTCAAAAGTAGTGATTTTTTATGTGAAGGAGTAGTGCATCATGAAATTTACCGCTGGCAACCGTCGCAAGGCTATCGATTATGAAAAGGATTTGGTGCAGTATTGGAAAACGCACAAAACCTTTGAAAAATCGGTTGAACAGCGGCCAAAGACCGATGCCTATGTCTTTTATGACGGGCCGCCGTTCATCACTGGTGTGCCGCACCATGGCACGCTGCTGAGCTCTATCGTCAAAGACGCCGTGCCGCGCTATTGGACGATGCAGGGCAAGCGGGTTGAGCGTGTCTGGGGCTGGGACTGCCACGGCCTACCGGCCGAAACCTACACCGAGAAGAAGTACGGCATCACCGATCGTCAGGATATCGGCACCAAAATTAGCCTCGAGGAATACATTCTGACGTGCCGCGAGAACATGGTGCAGACTGGCAACTTATGGGAAGATACCATCGACCGTATTGGCCGTTGGGTAGATTTCCGAGGCGCCTACAAAACCATGGACAAAGATTTTATGGAGTCGGTCTGGTGGGCGTTTAAGCAACTTTACGACGGCGGCAAGATTTACGAGGGTGAGAAAGTGCTGTTGTACTGCACGCGCGATGCCACTCCGCTCAGCAAAGCCGAAGTCACCATGGACGCCGGTAGCTATCAAGACGTCAACGATCCAAGTGTGTACGTGAAGTTCAAGCTTACCGACAGCGATGCTTATCTACTGGCCTGGACGACTACGCCCTGGACTCTCCCGGCGAACACGGCTGTGGCAGTCAATAAAGACGAGGAGTATGCCGAAGTGGCGGTCGATGGCCAAACCTTCATTTTGGCGAAGCAACTCCTCGATAAAGTGCTCACTGACGAAAAACACAACGTTGTACCATATACTATAAAGCGTAGTTTCAAAGGAGAGGAGCTAGTCGGAAAGAGCTACGAACCCCTCTTTAGCAATCGTGGTAAAAATGCCCACAAGGTCTGGTACGCCCCCTATGTGAGCATGGAAGAGGGTACTGGCATTGTCCATTTGGCGCCGGCGTACGGCGAAGAAGATTACGCGCTGAGCAAAGAGTATGACTTTCCGTTTGTCAGCATCATCGATGAGAACGGCTTTTACACCGAGGGCGATTGGCAGGGTCAGATCGTCTGGGAGGCCAACAAGCCGATTGCCAAGGAACTGCAGGCGCGGGGCATCGTTTGGAAAATCGAGTACATAGTGCACAGCTACCCTCATTGCTACCGCTGTGGTACGCGTTTAATGTATCGGGCTCATCCCAGCTGGTTCCTCAACGTGCAGGGGCAAAAGCAGCTGATGCTCGAGCAGAACGAAAACATCAATTGGTTTCCGGCTCATCTGAAGCATGGTCGCTTCGCCAAGAATATCGAGCAGGCACCGGACTGGAACCTCAGCCGCGACCGGTTTTGGGCTACGGCCATGCCGGTGTGGAAGGGCACCGACCAGGCCGGCATGGAGCACATCAAAGTCGTCGGCAGCTACGCAGAACTGAAAAGTTTAAGCGGTATGGAGCTGGAAGATTACCACCGGCCGTGGGTGGACGACATTGAGTTCGATCTAGACGGCGTACACTACCGGCGCATCGACAAAGTGCTCGATTGCTGGTTTGAGAGCGGCAGTATGCCATTTGCCCAATTCCACTATCCGTTCGAGAACAAGGAGAAGTTCGAAGCGAGTTACCCGGGCGACTTCATCGTGGAGTATATCGGGCAGGTACGAGCCTGGTTTTACTATGTGCATACGGTCGGGGTTGGTCTTTTCGACAGCTACTCGTTCAGGAACGTCATTACTACCGGTACGTTAGCCGGTAATGATGGTCGCAAGATGAGTAAAAGCTATGGCAACTACACCGATCCGAACGAATTGATGGATGCCTATAGCGCGGACGCGCTGCGCTTCTTGCTCATGAGCTCGCCATTGCTTAACGGCGAAGATTTTAGTCTGAAGGACAAAGACGTGCAAGACGTCCAACGCAAGCTGGCCATGATTTGGAACATGTACGATTTCTTTACCACTTACGCCGAAGTCGATCAGTGGGAATGGGATGGCAAGCTGACTGACCCGCTATCCGAGCTAACCAATCCGCTGGATATTTGGATAGTATCGCGGCTGCATCAACTACAGGCTCACGTAACCAAGCACATGAATGACTACAATATTCCTGAAGCACTCAGCGATGTTCTGCCTTTTTTGGACGATGCCAGCAACTGGTATGTGCGCCGCAGTCGCCGCCGTTTCTGGAAGAGCGGCGACAGTGCTGACAAGCAGTGCGCCTACCGCACGCTGCACTACACGCTCGTACAGCTGAGCCTGGTATTGGCACCTTTCACGCCATTTTTGGCCGAGGAACTGTACCGTAAGCTAACCGGTGGTGAGTCGGTACACTTATTGGATTGGCCGGCAGCCGGTCGGGTGGACGAACCGGTACTCGATGAAATGGCGGTGGTCCGGCAGCTTATCAGCGAAGGTTTGGCCGAGCGGGCTGCTGCCGGCCTCAAGGTGCGCCAGCCGCTGGCCTCGACTACCGTAACGCTGCCATTTGCTATTGCCGAGGACAAGCAAGAGTTTCGGACTATTTTGGCCGAAGAGCTAAACGTCAAGCAGGTACAAATCAAGCAAGCCGCCGAGTCGAGTATCGTGCTCGATCTGGAGCTGACTCCGGCACTAAAGCGCGAAGGGCTCATGCGCGAGGTGGTGCGCAATGTCCAGCAGGCACGTAAGCAGGCTGGACTACAGGTAGACGACCGCATTCAGCTGGTACTCCAAACCGAAGATGCGGAACTCAAGCAGGCTATCGATGAGTTTGCTGGTGCCATTCGGCAGGAAACGTTAGCTAGCTCGCTGGGTGAGGAACCGGGCGATGGATTTGCTACCGGGGTGCGTATCGAGGGTGCCGAACTGGCCATCCGACTGGCAAAAGTGTAGGGACGGCGCTTTACAGGGGCGAGCATATCTGATAAAATCTATCGGTAACATTCTCTAATTCCTGTAGGCAGGTCAAGTAAAACTATGAAAAAGGCTGTAATTCAGACTGGTGGCAAGCAGTACGTCGTGGCCGAAGGCGACAGTATTAACGTCGAACTGCTCAAGAGCACTAAGGACAAAATCTCGTTTGAGGCGCTGCTACTCATTGACGGTGAAAGGGTAACGGTCGGCGCGCCCATCGTTGCAGGCGTCAAAGTTAATGCGACCGTGGTCAATGAAGACGTCCAGGCTGACAAAGTCACCTCCATTCGGTACAAGTCGAAGAAGCGTGTACACACCGTTCGCGGTCATCGCCAGCACCAAACCATACTGAAAATCACTACCATCGCCTAAGGCGTGGTGGTCGATTGTTGATGATGCCAAAAGCACCCGCCCAAGCGGGTGCTTTTGGTGTAAGGCGCCAGTGAAACGCAGCCACACCTATAAGCACCTGTGGATAAAATCTTTAGCCCTACAGGATACGTTATTAAAATAACTACGATTTTTGCATTCTCGCCATATCTTAGGACAAGATACGCCGAGTAGCACAGGGGTTATTAAACTTGTGTAATAATTCATACAACGATTTTGCTTGCAAATTGCGCACCTCCACTCATTCGTATCGAACAGAAATTTTGTTCAAAAAACTCTTGAACGCCTCTTATCCGGCGGCAGATAATAGGTGTTAGGCAACGAGCAAAAAGCCCTGCCTCGAAAATCTCAAACCAAACAAAAACTACCAAATGCCCAGACAAACACCTGTCAAAAAGGAACTGTTTGCAAGCACCCTCAAGCGTATGGTCTTGGGGGTGCTTGTGGGCATATTTGGCTGCCTAGGTTTGGCATTGGCGCATCCGCAACCGACCAGCGCAGCCACCGCCGATACGATAAATTTCCAAGCCAAGCTGATGACCGCCGGCGGAGCAATCGCCGCCGATGGTGACTACAACGTTGAATTTAATTTATACTCGCAAGCCGCCAATGGCAGTAGTCTGTGGAAGGAAGATCGGCTCAACCAAAACGGCACTGGTGTACACGTCGCCAATGGCTATCTGACGGTTGACCTCGGGTCGGTCAATCCGTTCCCGAGTACGATTAACTGGAACCAAGACCTCTGGATTGGCATGACGGTTCGCGGTACCGGCTCATGCAGTTTTGGGAGCTGTTCGCCGCTGGATAGCGAGATGACACCGCGGCTGAAACTCACGGCGGTGCCGTATGCCATGTCAGCCGGTAATTTGTCGAACGTTAACGGCAGCATCAAGAGCACACTGACGTTTCAGGGTGGCACGGGGGGTGACCAGCAATTTGTGTTGCCGGACCAGGGAGCGGCTGGGATCTACAATATTCTGACGTCGGCCAACGCCGGTAGTTTTGTGCAGCTGCAAGCCAGTACTCCCGGCAATCCGCAAACGGGTAGTTTTAACATCAATGGCACCGGCATCGCCGGTGTGCTACAGGCCGGCCAGGCAAATATCATCGTGCCGAACGCCGGCAAAGTCGGCCTTACGGTGCAGGCGGCGGCCAGCCAAACAGGGGATTTGCTGCAGTTTAAGGGCAGTAACGGTACCAGTGTACTGAGCGGTTTCGATAGTTCCGGCAGCCTGTTCTTCAAAGACCAAACCAGTGGCTACGAAACCAAGATTGCCATCCAGGCCAACAGTACGGCCAAAAACCAGACACTGTACATTCCGGCGCTGAGCAGCGGTGCGGTGGCGACTATCTGTACTACCAGTGGCAACTGTGTTGGTAATGGTGGCGCCGGCGACGTGTTCAAGGGTGGACAATCCGGCCCGCTGGTTATCGGTACCACGGATGCAACAGACTTCACCTTCCTTACGGCTAATACGGCCCGCGAAGTTATTACCGGGGCAGGTAATGTTGGCATCGGCATAAGCACCGCTAATCCGGCACAACTGCTGAGCGTCGGTGGTACGACGGGCAATTTTACGGTCGACACCACTGGTCAGATTGTAACGGCCGGTGGCATACAAGCGGCCGGTACCGGTAAGTTCAAAGTGTCGGCCAGTACCGGGTATGTGACGGTGGCACTCAGTACAGACTCCACCGGTGCGACGCCGGTTTGTCAAAATGGCAATGGTCTGCTCTCCAGCTGCGCAACCAGCGGTAATGGTGCGGCCTTCGTCCAGGGCGGTAACACTTTTGGTGCGCAGGGAGTACTGGGCACACAGGATAATTACGGCCTGGAAATTATGACTAACAACACGAGCCGGATAACCGTGGACACCGCGGGCAATACCAATTTTAACGGTAATGTAGCTATTGGCACAACAGCAGTACCGGCCGCCAACCTGACAATCCAGGCCACCGCCGACACCTCACCGGCGCTCGCGCTACTCAATCCTGATGGCACTACGGCGGTGGAGTTCCGTACCGGCGGTAGCGGTAAGAGCAATCTTTACATTGGTTTGAATTCAGGGGGAAACACCACAACTGCAAGCGGCAATGTTAGTTTGGGTGCTCAGGCGTTGCAGCATACCACCACCGGCGGTAATAACGTTGCTATCGGCTTAACGGCGCTGGGGGCCAACACTACTGGCTACGATAACGTCGCCATCGGCAAAGGTTCACTGGGTGCTAACCAAGTAGGCAACTACAACTTTGCCCTCGGTGCCTATGCGTTGCGAGTCTCGACCGGCAGCGAGAACATCGGTCTCGGTGCTTCCTCGCTATGGTCAAACACAAGTGGCAGCAATAACATTGCTATCGGCTACAGTGCCCTGTACAGCAACACTACCGGTAGCAACAACATCGCCCTTGGCTACCAGGCAGATGTTGGCTCAGGTACGCTACAGAACGCCTTGGCAATTGGTGCCTACGCCGAGGCAGACAGCAGCAACACGCTGGTTTTGGGCTGTGTCAACGGCACCAACGGCTGTACAGCGAACACCCAAGTGGTTATCGGCAGTACGACGGCACCGGCCGACACCTCCATTCTGCTGAGTGTCGGCTCGGCCAACCAGTTTGGGGTCGATACAAGTGGCAATGTCGCCACGAGCGGCACGTACAACACCAACACCTTCACCAACAACACCCTGACCTTTGGCGATGCCGGTAATGCCGCTAATATTAACAGCGCTGCCGGGCAGGCTTTGAACTTGACCGGAAACAGCGACAGTCTCTTCTCGACAACTGCCGGTGCTATTGGCATCCAGGGACAGACCGGCGCATTCTTGTTTACGGCAGATAATGCCAGCGCGGAAAGCGGCACCGTATCGATATATACCGGTAATGCGACGACAACGGGCAATTCCGGTGACATCAGCATTCTGACCGGTGACGCCACAGCCGGCACAGCCGGGAGTATATACATTGATAACGGCACGAGTTCGACGGGTGTAGCGAGCATTGAAATCGGTACTGGCGATCAAGCGCACGACATTCAGATAGGCAGCAGCGGCTCGGCGACCCAGACAGTGGCCATAGGTAGCAACAGTGCCGACAGTACGACGACACTGCAGGGCGGTGCCTACAGTCTCAGCCTAAGTAACAGTGGCGTTGGCATTAGCGCCACAAGTGGTTTCCAGGGCAATATCGTCCTCGGTACCTTGAACCAGAACAGTACCTACACCTTGCCCGATCCAGGCAGTAGCGGTGCTGCTACGATCTGTCTGGAAAACAGTACGGATTGTGGTTTTGCCTTAGCGACAGATCTAGGTAGCTATGTACAGTTTGCGCCGGCCACTGCCCAGGAAGATGCTAGCACCAACAGCTCAATTTTCATTAATAAGACCGGTGCCAGCGGTAACCTCATTCAGCTACAGGCCGCCGGCACCGATGAGTTTGTGGTCAAAAATAATGGTGACAGTTCTATTACGGGCAAGCTGGGTGTCGGTATGGCTACACCGGGTTACCAGCTGGATGTAGCCGGTGATATTAATACAAGCGGCTACTACCGACAAGGCGGCTCGATTGTCATTAACGCCAATAACAGCAGTACCTTAAATAGCTTCTTTGGTGTCAATGCCGGCAATACCACGACTACGGGTATTGAGAATACGTCCGTTGGGGCTGCAGCTCTGGAAAGCAATACTACCGGTGGCTTTAATACCGCTATCGGTGCCGGCAGCTTGCAAGCCAATACTACCGGGACAGAGAATGTCGCTAACGGTAACTTCACGCTTAATGCTAACACTACCGGTGGCGAGAACACTGCTGCCGGTGCTTATGCGCTTTATAAAAATACTACCGGTAACAAGAACAGTGCCAGCGGCGATGGTGCTCTGGCGTATAACGCTTCCGGTAACTACAACACGGCGGCTGGTTATCAGGCAGGTTTTGGTGTTAGTGGCAGCTCCGACGTTACAGGCAACGCGCTATTTGGCTATGAGGCTGGCCACAGTCTGCAGACGGGAGCGGACTACAACACCTTGCTTGGCTACTCGGCCGGCTCCAGCCTGACCACCGGGGCACATAACATTCTTATTGGCGATAACATCCAGGCGGCGTCAGCCACCGGTAGCTACCAGCTGAATATCGGCAACGCTATTTATGGCGATTTATCAACCGGCCACATCGGCATCGGCACAGCTAGCCCGACTGAACTGTTTAGCGTCGGGACATCCAGTCAGTTCGGGGTAGATAACAGTGGTAATGTCACCACGAGCGGCACATACAACACCAACACCTTTAGCAGTAACGAGCTGACCTTCGGTGGTAGTACGGCAACAACCATAGAGGCGGCCTCCAACCAAGATCTGACGGTTCAAACGCAAGGAACTGGTGCGCTGACACTGCAATCCGGTAACGGTGTGGTATCGTTGGGAACCAGCACGGCGCTGACTACTGCTGGCGCGCTTGGAATTAGTAGTGGTGGCGCGTTGAGTCTACAGACGCAGGCGCAGACCGCGGCCAGCACTAATTCGGCAGATGTTACCATTGCCAGCGGCAATGCTACCGGAACAACCAGCAACTCCGGTGACATTACTATCGATACCGGTACGGCTACCGGTGTTACCGGTACTATCGCCATTGGCACCGCCAATGCCAGCGGCATTACCATTGGAAATAGTGGCATTACGACTGTTATCGCTGGTACGCTCCAAAACGCCACCAGCTCGCCAACCTTCCAGGTAAATACCAGTGGCAATGTCACAGCGGTGCTGGGCGCGAATACCACCAATGGTGCGCTGGTGTGCCAGAACACTACGAACAAGATGTTGTCCGGTTGTGATAGCAGCTATGAAGCGCCGACAGCTACGAACTTTATTCAAAATCAGTATAGCTCGGCACAGACCGGCAACTTCTTTATCCAAAGTGCTGACGCCGGACAGGTGACGGCCGTCATCCAAGGTGCGACTGGTCAGACCGCCGATATCCTGGATATCGAGGCCGCCAGTGGCGCCACGAAAGTGTTGCATGATGGCAGCCTGGCGGTGACGAGCGGTGCTAATACGACCTTTGTCGTGAATAACACAACGCAGAATGTCGGTATCGGCGTGGCCGCACCAGTGGCCAAGCTTGATGTCGGCACTTCCTCACTTGTGGCCGGCCAGTTCAACCAAACCGGCACCAGCGATATCCTCGACTTGCTCAGCAGTGGTACACCCGTGGCGACATTCGACGCCCAAGGTAACGCCACCATCAACGGTACGGTCAAGGGCGGCCAGGTAATTGTGACAGGTGCTAAGGACCAGGCCCAGCTGATCGTCAAAGCCAACAGCGGCCAGAGTGCCATCAACCCACTTGTGATGTTGCAAAGTGCCAGCGGGGCCGAGTTGGCTCGTATCTCGGCGCCCGATAACACAGACTTGTATATCGGCTACCTATCGGGCACCCAAAATAGCGGCGCAAACGAAAACACTTCTCTTGGTACGTATGGCATGTATTACAACACGACCGGCCAACAAAATGCCGCGCTGGGCTACGGTGCGCTGCTCTCTAATACGACCGGCTCCAATAATACCTCTACCGGCGCGGCATCACTCTTCTATAACACGTCGGGGGCACACAACACTGCCAATGGCGACGGTGCACTTTACAATAACAGCACCGGTTCCAATAATACCGCAGTCGGTTATGCCACTCAGCAGACCAATACTACCGGCTCACAGAACACGAACATCGGTTACTACTCTAATGTCGGTGCCAATAACTTGCAGAACTCTACCGCTATCGGCGCCTACTCGTATGTATCGGCCAGCAACAGTCTAGTGCTTGGCTGTGTTGCCGGCGTGGGCGCCTGCCCAACAACGACCAATATCGGCATTGGCAACTCTGCGCCGGCGGCGCTCTTCAGTGTCGGCTCGTCCAGCCAGTTCCGGGTCAATATGACCGGCAATATCCAGGCGCCAACTCTTGATACGGTCAGTGGCAGCCTGGGAATCGGCGGCACAAATGCCACCTCTGTAATAATCGGTCACGCAGCTGGCAACATTCAGACTACCGTCACGGGCGATTTGGTAGTTGGCAGTGGCAATGCCGGCAGCGGCACAGCGTTCCGCATCCAAAATTCAACAGGCACTAGTGGCTTATTACTAAGCGCCGATACGACTAGCAATCGTAGGGTTACTATTGGTAATACCTCGCCGATTAATCTTACTGACAGTGGTAATGGGGATTTAGTAGTAGCGGGTAATACTGAAGTTCAGGGCAACATTTATATCGGGAATAACAGCGGCAGCATCAAGACAACCAGCGCCGGTGGCCCATTGCGTTATACCGGTTCGGCTCGGCAAACTATCAAGGACACGCTGACGCCGGAATACGCCGGCGCCGTAATGACAGGTGATGGTACCAGCAACGTGGGCACGATGACATCAGATTTTTGTTCGGGCTCAAGCCTGCGCAATATCCCAGCTACGAATAACCCATGTGGTGCTACCGATCAGCACAACTACTATAGCTGGACCACTGGTCAGACAACGACGCAAGACTACGATATCTTCACACGCTGGCAGGTACCCAGTGACTTTGACCCCAATCAGGCGCCGGCTGTCAGCTTCTATGGCTGGGGCTCAACCAGCGGCGACAGCGTGCTGCTCACCATCTACAATGCGGCCGGTACTGCCTGCGGTAGCGCTACCATTTCAGGCACGGGTGCCTGGAGTAGTGCCAGCTTGAGCGGTGTCTGCAATGTTAACCCGGGCGATGTGCTGACCTTCGATGTGCATTTGACGGCCACCACCGGCAACACTGCGCGCGTTGGCGAAATAACCATTAATTACTACTCAGACTTCTAGGGTGCAATGATGAGCCAAACTATCAAGCATCGCAAACAGCAAGACGACCGGCTGCTCAAGCAATTGTCGCTTCAAGAGCGCCGCCGGCAGGAACGGCTGCGCCGGCTGATTGCCAGCGATACTATCTTCACAATTATATAGCTACCGACCAGCGACTTTGCACCGCTCGCGGCCGGTGTTAGTATAATAAGAGCATAGGCGTAATGGAGCGGCGGCGATTGCTGCCAGGGAAATGAAACAGGCAAGGATAATTGCGAAAACCGTACGAGCGGGCGCCGGACGCCTTAGCCACGCAGCGCGGGTTCTGGCGACGGGCGTTATCATTGCGGTACTCGGCTTGGCGTGGGTACCGATGCGGGCGGCGGCTGATTGCGGCACGCCCGGCAACCAAGTGCACATGTACCTATTCTGGGACCCGACCAGTAGCTACACTTTCCCCAGTAGCGAGGGTTGGGCCCTAACCACGGCCTACAACGGCCGCTTCATCCGAGGCGAAGCGCCGGCTAACTTCGCTCAAACTGGCGGCGATGGCAGCCGCCCGTTTACTCCCTCGGTGACGGCTACTGTTGACCCACCCAACCAGACTGAAGTTGGTGGCGGCAGTGGCACGTATGCGAGCAGCACTCACACGCACAGCCCTCCTACTTTTACAGTCGCTAGCGATAATAATGGCGACTCAAGCAACCCTGATGTGCCAGCTTTTCGAACACTGCAACTTATGGAGTATGCACCGTCTTCCGGGGCGTGTATTCCAACGACCATTCCTAAGGGCGCCATAGCACTATTCAATTCAACGACAATGCCGGTTAATTTCACGCTCTATAACGGCGAGAATAATAAAACGATACGGATTGGTAGCTCGGTAACAACCGGGGGTGGCGACACGGTCACGAATACAGTATCAAATATTAGTGGCCTGGGAGTTGATCCAAACGGTGGCACCGACGGTGCGGCGAGATTTAACTTTTTTAATTCCGGATCGGCCACTACGCTAGCCGCTACCCATACCCATGGTCCGCCCAGCCCTAATTACTTTACGACGACACCTACATCGTCTCTGCCGCCATATGTGCAGCCGGTTATGGGCCAGGCTGCTGCGGATATTCCAACACTTTCTCTGAACCTCATTGCGCTTTTTGACGGCGACCCAGGTAACATCTGGACCATATTATCGAACCCGGGTGGGGCATACTATCAAAAGTTCGTCCGGCCAAGCAGTACTGTTGATCTGAGCAGTGACCTTGGTAGCACAACGCATGCTGATCCGACCCAGACTGTAGTTAGCGGCACGGCTACGCCAGCTAGCAGCGACAAGTCATTCCAGCTCGGTTCTCAAACATTAGCGACGGCAGACCACACGCATAACATTAATTTTAATTTTGGAGCGGTCAGTAATGTGCCACCGTATGTCAACTTTGTTATCGCCCAGAAGGTGAGCTTTGTGCTCAACTCGTTTCGCTGGTATGTCGACCCGGCGGGTGCGAGCACACCGGCCGTGACCGATCCGTGGCCATCTGGTGGCTTGGATATCAATACCGATTCGATCTTGCCGGCCATACCGGCGCCTTTTCGTCCGCCCGATGACCAATATCAGACGCAACTGCGTCTCAGATTGCAAATCATTGTTACCGGTAATCCATTGGTGGCGAATGCGACGGCGTTCAAGCTGCAATACCAGGCTACACCCAACAGCGATTGCTTGAGCGGCGACTGGACCGACGTAGGTGCTAGCGGGGCAGACTGGCAGTACGGCACTAATAATGTTGCCGACGGCACTCAATTAGCGGCGAGTACTTTTACGCCTGCGTCAACCACGCTCGAAGTTTTTAGTAAATCAAATAGCGCCGGCACACCGAACGGTACCAATTCTGGTAACTCTATCGAATACGACTGGCTCATCCAAGATACCAGCGCGGCGAGCGGTACTGAGTATCACTTCCGGGTCATTGAAACCAATGGCACGCCTTTTGGCTCGTACTATAAGCTCAATACCACATCTCCGGAGTGCCCAGCAATCGTTACCCAGCCGGGTACCGAACAACAGTTGCGCGGCGGCAACTTCTTCCTTACCAACCCCGATGTAGCGAATGGACAGGGCTCGGAGCAAGGATTTTCGTGGGCCGACTAAAATATCGCCCCTCACGTAAATATCCAGCCGGCCGGCGGCGAATGGGCCGATTGGCGCGCAATTGGCTGGCGCCGTTGTTACTGGCTGTCGTGGTACTTGTTGGCATTAACACAGTGGTGCAGGCCGATTATTTACCGAAGACGTCAGAGCTGACACAGTACCTCAAAAGTCACAGCCTGGGCGTTTACAACCAAACCGTCAATAACTACCAGCAGGTTTTTTACCCCTATAACAACCGCCAAATCCAGCTGACCAACCAAGGCTACAACCACGTTTCGGCCATGAGTAGTGGCCCCTATGTAGTCTGGGAAGGGTTGATTGGCAACGGTGGCCAGATATTTCTCTATAACGTGCTTACCAAGGCAACGCTGCAGTTGACCTCGATCGGCACCAATGAATTTCCTGGCGTCAGTCAGAACGGCACGGTAACGTGGCAAACCTGGGATGGTCAGCAGTGGCAGGTCATGTACTATAACGGCTTGTTGGTGCAGGCGGTCACCAATGATGCGGATCACTCGTCCGTGCGGCCCGTCACCGATGGCCACCGGGTAGTGTACGCTACGCAGCTCGGCCCCGACAGCTGGCAAGCCAAAGCCTACGATATGGCGAGCGGCAAAACAACGACGATTAGCGAGGGCGACACCGCCAGCACAGCCTATCCAAACATTACACCCGATGGTGTCATCACCACGGCCTTCAGCCAGCTACCCCGCAGCTAGCGGCTGGCTGCTTTACTGCAGTTTTGCCAACAGCTTGGGTACGGTTTGCCGCATGTATGCCCGGTAGGTATTATCAAAGGAATGATTAATGACATCCTCAATAACGGCCTGCCGCAGGGTGGGGTAGGCTTTGACGCAGGCCTGGCGGCGCTTGTTGGCTGCCGCCGTTTGATGTTTCTGCAGCTCGGTAGTGAGCTGATCGAAACAATTGGCAGTCTGCTGGATGCGGTTTTGCACCGCTTGGCTGATGGCGGCATTGCCACCAGCAGGAATGATACCCGTGTTCCCGGTGGTTGCGGGTTGGCCGGCGGCGGTCAGGGCGTGGTGTAGGCCTTTGGCAGCGGCTTGCGCCCGTGTCTGTAGAGTGCTGCTCGCGCCGGTCAAATCGGTTGCCGGGTCGTAGGCAATAACTTGCGCCACTGGGGTATAGCGGGCCTGTAAGTTGTCGGCCGCCTGCTGCTGCCGGCTAATAATGGTCTGCAGGCTGGCGTATTCGCTATTCGATAAGTGGTAGTGGGCGGCTGACGTAGCCGACTTGAGTTTAGCGGTATCATCCTTAAACTGTGTCAGTAGACCACTGAGGTCGGTGCCGCTCAAGATGCCGCTTTCGTGGAAATTAGCGAGGCTGGTACCATCCACATAACTTTGGTCGAGGCTAGCGTGTACTGCAGCCAGTCTTTGGGTGACCGATGGCTGATTGCGCGACACGGTCTGGAGGATGACAACGGCGGCATAGATAGCACCGAGCACCAGCAAGCAGATGCCGAAACGTATCCCAAATCGTCGTACTGTCACCATATTCATCCCATCATTGTACATGAGTTTGCCAGCGGGTGGTCATTGGCAGAGGCCATATGTAACTAGCATTATCCGGCTATTTATCACTGAAGCATCGGGGCGTGCTATACTGAGGGCAAACGAGGGCAGGCGAACGGATGACACAAACAATTATTGCGGTAACAAACCAGAAGGGCGGCGTGGGTAAAACGACGACGGCCGTTAACCTGGCGGCCCAGCTGGCGACTGGCAAGCGAACAGTTCTGCTGGTGGATCTTGATCCGCAGGCCAACGCCACCAGCAGTCTCGGCGTTGACAAGGCAAATTTGCATGCAACATTGTACGACGTGCTAGTTGGGCGGGTTGGGACGAGTGATATAGTGCAGCAGACCAGCAACAAGCAATTGTTTTTACTGCCGGCGAATGCCAACTTGGCCGGGGCCGAAGTCGAGCTGGTGAATCTGCCCGAGCGCGAGTACCGCTTGCGGCAAGCGCTGGCTGCCATCGATGTAGATGTGGTAGTGATTGACTGCCCGCCGGCACTCGGACTACTGACTATCAATGCGCTGACCGCTGCCAAACAGGTGCTGATACCGGTGCAGGCAGAGTATTTTGCGCTGGAAGGCCTCGGTCAATTGCTCAACACCATCCAGCTGGTGCGTGGCGGTTTGAATCCGCAGCTGGAAATCCTGGGCGTGGTGCTGACGATGTTCAGCAAGCGCACGGTGCTGAGCGAGCAAGTCCAGGCCGAGGTAAAGAGTTACTTCAGTGACAAATTGTTTAGTACCGTCATTCCGCGCAATGTCCGCTTGGCGGAGGCACCAAGCTTTGGCAAGACGATTTTTGAGCACGATAAATGGAGCAAGGGTGCCCGGGCATATAAGCATTTTGCCGAAGAAGTGACCAAGCGCCTGAGCTAGTCGCTACAGTACTCAATCTGGTAAAACTACCAGGGAAATGGTAGGCTTATAGCAGTATGGCCAATAGCAAACAGACCGGGTTGGGCAGAGGGTTTGACGCCCTGCTGCCGCAAAATTTCGACAGCAGTCTGCTGGTAGAAGAACACGAGCGCATCCAACAGCTGCCACTCGACCGGTTGGTGCCGAATCCGCAACAGCCGCGGACAACGTTTGACCAAGCGGCGCTCGGAGAATTGGCACAGTCAATTCGGCAGTATGGCGTCGTGCAACCCCTGGTGGTGAGCCCGGATGGTGATACGTACATTGTTATTGCCGGCGAGCGCCGGCTGCGGGCCGCCAAGCTGGCGGGGCTCAAAAAAGTGCCCACGGTGGTGCGCACCAGCCAGGAGCTCGAACGGCTGGAAATTGCCATTATTGAAAATGTGCAGCGAGTGGATTTGTCGCCGCTGGAACAAGCCGTATCGATAGAGAAACTGCACCAGCAGTTTAATTTTGCCTATGAGACGATTGCCAAGCGGCTCGGCAAAGCCACTTCGACAGTGGTGAATATTGTGCGCTTGCTACAATTGCCTGAGGCAGCTCGCGACGCTTTGGCACGCAAGGCTATTTCCGAAGGTCACGCCCGGCAAATTTTGGCGCTGAAAGGCCAACCCGACAAGCAGGCCGAACTGCTCAAACTGATTATTGATCACGCCTGGACGGTGCGCCAGGCCGAGCGCTATGTCACCAGTCTAAAAGAAGGTGTCAGCGACAGGCAGCAGGTGCACGAGCGCGTGCACAGTGAGACGCCGGCTACCAAGGCCCTCAGCAAACGGCTCGGCACACCGGTGGCGGTCAAGCGCATGGCGCATGGCGGCCGACTAGAGATTACGTTTCGCGATGACGAACATCTGAGCACGCTACTCAAGTCGCTGGAATAACTATTGGCTAAAATGCCTGAGCGTCGTTAATCGGCAGGATGCGCAGGGCTAATTTACCGATAACCTGCGAGGTGTTAATAGGGCCAAAGAAGCGCGAATCGAGCGAGTTTGTCCGGTTGTCACCGCACATAAATAGCTGGTGCGGACCGAGTGTGACATCTTCATTTTGGATTGCCGGCTCGGTAATATCCTTGCCGTAGGGCAGCGTTTTATCAGGTTGAAAACCCTTGGGATGTTGCTTGTTATAAATAGTGATAGTGTTGTGGGCTACCACTACGCGGTCGCCCGGCAAGCCGATGACGCGCTTGATGAGCTGCTTGTGTGAGCCTTGGCCATAGGCTGATAAATCCTCGGTGAAGATAATAATATCGCCGCGCTTGGGTACGTACTGATGGCCGGTAATGCGCGCCCAGGTGCGCGGCAGCTTCCAGACAATCAGCCGGTCGTTGTTGTGCAGGGTTTGCTGCATGCTGGGACCGTCAACCTGGTACGACTGAAATACATAGGTAATAAGGCCGATTGCCAGCAGAACTGCCGCCACCAATATACCGACGGTCGAAAGGATTTCTTTGGTGACGCTGCGTTTGCCGGTTTTGCCGGTTGCATGCCGGTGGTGGTTTTTGGGCTCGGACTGGGGTGGCTCGACCGGCGGTTCAGGCGCGGCGGGCTTGGGGTGATTTGTATCCATTCAACTTCTTACTATACTACACTTTTGTATAAGCGCCCACGGAGCCGTAAGCATTTACGGGCTTGCCGTCAGGAGTTATACTAGGGACACGTAGTTATGGATAATTTTCGGACGGTCCAGCGGCGGCCAGCACCCCGAGCGGTCGATGGATTTGTAACACAAAGACGGCCCGCACCAACAAACACCAATCCCCTGAGGGGCGAAGGGGTAAGCTTGCCGCGCCCGGCGATAGTTGCCCCGGCACCACAACAGCCGGTGATTGCTCCGTCCATGCTATCGGCACCGGCGCGGCGGCTACCACCTCTAGACATGCAGCTGGACCCGGCCCCACCACGGCGATTGCATCGACTCAAAGCCCATCGGCATACCGTGCGCAAATGGGCTATGCGCAGCACGGCCGGAGCGTTTTGCTTGCTGCTATTGGTCGGTGGTTTGCTGTTTGTGCAAGGCTACCTCAAGCTACACAAAGTCTTTAAGGGGGGCGCCGGCCACGCTGTGGCATTGCAAGCGCACGTCAACCCGACGCTCCTAAAGGGCGAAGGCGACGGCCGGGTAAATATTCTGCTGCTGGGTAACGGCGGTCCGGGCCATGATGGCTCCGATCTGACCGACACCATCATGGTGGAGAGCATTGATCCGGTCAATAACACCGCTACCTTGCTCAGTGTGCCACGCGATCTTTGGGTAAAGATGCCGAACGACTACGTCGGTAGCATGCAGAAAATCAACGCCGCCTACGAGGCGGGTAAGTACGCCTATCTCGGCCACGACGATGCCAGCAACAAAAACACCAAAGCTGTCGAGGCCGGTTTCAAGGCTGCTGACAGCGTGGTAAGTGAGGTGCTCGGCATTCCGATTAATTACAACGTGGTGGTGAACTTCAGCGCCTTCCGACAGGCCATCAACACCGTAGGCGGCGTCAACATTAATGTGCCGGCCGAACTGTATGACCCGACAATGGCCTGGGAAAATCACTGGAATCCGGTACTGGCCAAACCTGGCGAGCAGGTGATGAGCGGCACGCAGGCGCTGCTCTATGTGCGCTCGCGCGAAACCAGTTCGGACTTTGCGCGCAGCCAGCGTCAACGTGCGGTACTGCTGGCACTCAAAGATAAAATCCTGTCGGCCGGCACCCTTAGTAATCCGCTGAAGATCTCCGAGCTGATGAGCGCTTTTGGCGACAACATGGTGACCGATATCAGCCTGTCTGACGCCACTCGTATGTATGACATTATGAAAAGCCTGGATAACGCCAAAATCCGCTCGGTCGATTTAGTCACCGGCCAGCACAAGCTCGTTACGACTGCTAACCTCAATGGCATTTCTATCGATGAGCCGGTGGCAGGGATGGGTAATTATAGTGCCATCCACGATTTTGTGCGCGGCCAGTTGCCGGACGGTTATATCGTAAAGGAGCACGCCCGTATCGGTGTGTATGATGGCGCCGTTGACCCGGCGGCCGCGCAGGCCGAAGCCGCCACCCTAAAGACCTATGGCTACAATATCGCCAAAGTTGGCAGCGTCGACAACCAGACCTTCAGTCAAACGGTGGTAGTGGACTTGACGGGCGGTCGTGACAAATACACTCAGCACTATCTGGAAAATCGCTTCAACACCCGGGCAGTTAGCCAGTTGCCAGCCGGGACCGATTTGGATACACAGGGGCTGGACTTTATAATAGTACTCGGTTCCGATCGCAACCAATCTTTATAATGAAACCGATTGTCGCAAAGTTGAAACCGGCCAGTGGGGTATCGTATGTGTTACACCTCGGTTTGCTGGTGTTATTGCCACTGGTAGTGTTTGTATTGGTGCGACTGGATTTCGAGTCGCTGGCGTTTATTTTTGTGTTGCTCAGCAAGTGGCGAATGTTTGCGGTGCGGCCGCGGTTTTGGCCGGCGATTATCCGAGCAAACGCGGTCGATATTATAGTTGGTTTCTCGATCGTGCTGTTTATGGTGCACGGCGGTTCGCTATGGCTGCAATTCTTGTGGGTGGTGGCGTACATCGTCTGGCTGGTTACGATAAAACCGGCTTCGGGCACGTTTATGACATCACTCCAGGCAATGATAGGCCAGTTGTGCGGGCTGATGGCGGTGTATTTGGCCTGGGCGGCAGCACCGCTGGTGATGCTGGTATTTATGACAGGGCTGGTATGTTACCTGGCTGCCCGGCACTTCTTCGATAGCTTCGATGAACCGTACGCGCGGCTGCTGGCGTATTTCTGGGCCTACTTCGGTGCGGCGCTCGGTTGGTTGTTGGGCCACTGGCTGTTGTTTTACAGCATTGTGTCGCAGCCGGTACTCATTTTGACAGTTTTGGGTTACGGCTTGGCGGCACTGTACTATTTCGACCACGAAGAGCGACTCAATAAGGGATTAAAGTACCAATTTATGTTCATTATGATTGCGATACTGCTGGTTATCATCACTTTCTCTGACTGGGGTGATAAAGCCGTCTAGGCCGGCAACTCCTCAGGATTTTTACAGCAAGCCGTCGCAAACTGTGCTATAAGCATAATGATTCAAAACTCAGGAGGACGGACTGCATGAGCGAACCCGACGAGAACCTAAATAAATCAACCCCAGTTGATGAAAGCGCGACCGAAAGCCACAGCGTGTCGTCGCGACCAGGGCGCAATGACGCCAGTACCGCTTCGCTCTATATCCGGATTCCTAAGCCACAGTTCCAAAAACTGCGCGCGGCGGCTACGGGCTGGCGGCGTTTTCGTGCCGTCGGTCTGGTAGCGGCGCTATTGATTAGCTTGGCAGCCGGTTTCCTAGGCGGTTGGTTGGCCTCCAGTCAGCAGACTGGGGTTGGCTTGTTTGCTAGCCCTGAGGCAAAGCAAAAGCAAGTGGTCACCAGCCAGAGCCAACTTATTAACCGGATTGCTAAAACGGTAGGGCCGAGCGTAGTGTCGGTGGATGTTATTAGCCAGCAGGGTAGCTCCAGCGGGGATCCGTACAATAATTTGTTCGGTTTTGGCGGTGGCTCGCAGCAAGTTGAGGACGCCGGTACCGGCATTATTATTTCCAAAGACGGACTCATCCTAACCAATCGTCACGTTGTACCGCAAGGTACTACCAGTGTTAGCGTCACCTTGTCGGACGGCACGCAGCTTAATAATGTACAGGTAGTCGGTCGTACCAGTGAAAACGACAGCCTTGATATTGCCTTTCTGAAGATTACCGACACCAAGGGTCACAAGCTGGAGCCGGCTGTCATTGGTGACTCCAGCAAAGTGCAGGTCGGCGATAGCGTGGTGGCTATCGGCAATGCACTAGGCCAGTTCCAAAACACCGTTACGAGCGGTATTATCTCCGGCTATGGCCGCAGCGTGCAGGCGGGCGATTCATCTGGTCTCAGTAGTAGTACCGAAAGTCTCGACGATTTATTCCAGACTGACGCGGCTATTAACGAGGGTAACTCTGGCGGGCCACTGGTAAACCTGAACGGCCAGGTTATTGGTATTAATACCGCTATTGCCGGCGACGGTGCCCAAAATATCGGCTTCGCTATCCCTATCAACGACGTGAGGGGATTGATTACGCAGGTTGAGCAGACGGGCAAGTTCGAGCGGCCATACTTGGGCGTGCGCTACATTCCGATTACTGCCGATGTAGCTAAATACTACAGCCTGAGCGTTACACAGGGTGCTTACGTGGCTCCGAGCGCCGACCCATCTTCCTCGCCGTCGGTGTTACCAAATAGCCCCGCCAAGAAAGCAGGCCTGAAGGCCGGTGACATCATCACGCAAATCAACGGCACTAATATTGACCAAAAACACAGCCTGACCGCTCTTATCGATCAACACAAGGTTGGCGACAAGCTAAAATTAACGGTTATGCGCGGTGGTAAGCAGCTGACGCTCACCGCCACCTTGGGCACCATGCCCCAGAGTAGTAATAACAGCTAGTTTAGACGGAAGACCTGTATAAAATCTGCCGCTTCCTCGAGGCTGTAACCAGCTGAGCCGGCAACGGTTCCCAGTGCTTCGTGCTGAGGAGGCAGCGACTCACACAAAATTAACAACGGCTTCTGTTGTAAATTTTGAATTTGCGCAAACATTTGCCGGTACACATCGAGGCCATCTGACCCACCAAAAATAGCAATCCTTGGCTCGGCCATTGCCGCCTTATTTATATGAAATTCATCTGGTACATAGGGTAGGTTACAGAGCAAAATATCATAGTTTCGGGGTGCGTCTGCCAGCAGGTTACTGGCAATAACGCTTATGCTTGTTGCAAATTTAATAACGTTCTTCTGGGCAATCCGTTGAGCTGCCGGATCAATCTCTAGCATATCCACCTGTGCGCTTGGTATTTCAAGCTTGGCAGTAATTCCCAGGGCGCCACTACCGCAGCCAACATCGGCGATTACAGACGGGGACCCCGGTAAGGCCGCTTGGGCGTACTTTTTAAGCAAATCTATCATCGTTTCTGACTCTGGTCGCGGCTCGAGTACTGCCGGTGTCACGATAAATTCACGACCGTAGAATTCGGTTTTGCCCCGAATGTAGGCGAGTGGCTCGTGTGTGGTCCGTCGTGCCAATTGATGCGTGAGCACCTTTATTTGGCGGGCAGTTAACATGATTTCCGGATGGGCCAACAAATGAGTACGAGATTTGTTCAGTTCATCTTCAAGCAGCACAAGCGCATCCAATCGTGCCGTTCCAATTTCTGCAGCCTCTAAGGAGCGCTGCGCCTGCTGCAACCAATCACTAACCTTCATTGCTGAGGAGTTCATGTTCGGCGGCCTGGAGGTGCTCGATGAGATCATCAATATCGCCGCTGAGTGCTGCCGGGATGTTGGAGCGGCTGTAGCCGATGCGGTGGTCGGTGATACGGTCTTGCGGGAAGTTGTAGGTGCGAATTTTTTCGGAACGATCGCCGGAGCCAATCAGTTTTTTACGCGCGTCGGATAGTTGTTTTTGCTCTTCTTCGATTTTCATTTGTAGCAAGCGCGAACGTAGTACACCAAGAGCCTTGTCCTTGTTTTTGATTTGCGATTTTTCATCTTGTTGCGTGACCGCCAAGCCAGTCGGCAGGTGAGTGATACGCACGGCCGAGTCGGTGGTGTTGACGCTCTGGCCACCGTGTCCGGAGCTGCGATACACGTCAATCCGCAAATCGTTCGGGTTAATCTCGATATCAGTTTCTTCGGCTTCGGGCAGGACGGAAACGGTAGCGGTGGAGGTGTGGATGCGGCCTTGCGATTCGGTCACCGGCACGCGCTGGACGCGGTGAACGCCGGCCTCAAATTTCAGATTTTTGTAGGCGTCGACCCCGCGGACGGCAAAGACAATTTCTTTGAAGCCGCCAACTTCATTCGGTGCTTCACTCAGCAACTCGAGTTTGTAATTGTGAGTTTCGCACCAGCGGGCGTACATGCGGTAGAGCTCGCCGGCAAACAAGCTGGATTCATCGCCGCCGGCGGCGGCGCGGATTTCGATAATAACATCGCGCTCGTTGTTGGGGTCCTGGGGGGTGAGGGCTTCAATGAGCTTCTCCCGGTTGAGCTCAATTTTTATTTCTAAATCTTCGAGCTCGGCCAAGGCCATTTGCTGGAGCTCGGCGTCTGAACTACTTTTTAGTTCAGTTGCTGCAGTGCGGTCTTTTTCTAATTTGGCGCGCTCATCGAACAGCGCCACTAAACTATCGAGCTCGTTTTTGCGCCTGGCAAGCTTAGGATAGTTTTTGTCGCTAAAAATTGCCGGATCCTGGAGCTTTTGCTCCAGCTCGGCAAGTTCGTGGCGGATGGCTTGTTCTTTGGCTTCCATAGTTGACTCTTATTATATAGACAAAATAAAAACCGCCGGCAATAGGTGCGGCGGTTTTGTTGCAGGTAATTCGCTATTTATCGGCTTGGTCGGCGGCCTTTTCGGCCTTGGCAGCGGCGCGCTTGGCTTGCTTCTGAGCAGCAGCAGCGCGCTTTTCCTTGGCGGCAGCACCAGCGGCGGCGCGGGCCTTAAATTTGTCAACGCGGCCTTCGATGTCGATAATGCGCTCCTCACCGGTAAAGAACGGGTGTGAGGTGCTGGAAATGTGCACCTTTACGAGCGGGTATTCGACGCCATCGAGCGTAATGGTCTCCTCGGTGTCAACGGTGGAGCGCGTCAAAAATGTCGAGCCGTTGTTGAGGTCTTGAAACACAACAGGCCGGTAATTGGTGGGGTGTAAGTCTTTCTTCATAGTCAACGGCATAGTATACACATCTGTTGGCAATTGGTCAAGACAGCTTGAGTTATGCCGCCGCCACTGGTATAATGAGCCAGTAATCAATCTAAAGCAGGTCGGGGTTTTATCCTCTTGGCGATAACCTTTGTAGGGCTCACCAGGTACCCGGCTCAAGATAAAGGATAAGGAAGGATTCATATATAACTATGGCTGCAGTTGATGTAGACATTAAAAAATTGCTCGAGGCGGGTGCGCATTTCGGGCACAAAACCAGCCGCTGGCACCCCAAGATGGCGCCGTATCTGCACAGCAAGCGCGGTGGTACGCATATTATTGACCTGACGCAAACGGTCGAGCGACTCGAGACGGCGCTCAGCTTTTTGACCGAGACGGCGGCGGCCGGCAAGCAGATTTTGCTGGTAGGTACCAAGCGCCAGGCGCAGGACATTATTAAGAAAGTTGCCGAGGACACTAACCAGCCGTATGTGACCGAGCGCTGGCTCGGCGGCATGCTGACCAATGGGAACACCATTGGCGGCCGGGTGAAGCACTTGAAGGACCTCGAGGGCAAAATGGCCTCGGGCGAGCTGGCTGCCAAGTACAACAAGCTGGAGGTGCAGCGCTTCCAGGAAGAGATTGACGAGCTGAACCGCCTGTACGGCGGTATCAAGGAAATGAACAGCCGGCCAGGTGCGGTCTTCGTCGTCGACATCATAGACAACGCGCTGGCGGTCAAAGAAGCCACGAAGATGAAACTGCCCATCGTGGCGATTGTTGATAGCAATGCCGACCCGACACTCGTGAACTATCCGATTCCGGCCAACGACGATGCCATCAAATCGATCCAACTGATTGCCGACTATGTGCAGCAGGCTATCGAGGCGGGCAAGGCCAAGGTCAAGGCTGCCGACAAAACCGAAGAAAAATAGTTCAACACTCCCGAACTAAAAATTACAGCTTAAGAAAACAGGAGGACTGTATGGCAATTGATATTGCAGAGATTAAGAAATTGCGCGAACTGACGGGTGTCGGTATGACCGACGCCAAAAAAGCGCTCGACGAAGCTGCTGGCGACTTCGACAAAGCACTGGCCGCCATGCGCAAAAAAGGTCTGACCAAGGCCGAGAAACGCGGTGAGCGCGAAGCCCGCCAGGGTGTCATCGCCAGCTATGTGCACGACAACCGCATCGGTGTGCTGGTAGAGGTTAACTGCGAAACTGACTTCGTGGCGCGCAACGAGAATTTCACTGCCATGGTACGCGACCTGACACTGCACATCGCCGCTTCGGCGCCACTGTATGTGAGCAGCGATGAGATTCCGGCCGACGAAAAAGAGCGGGTGAGCAAAGAATTTAGTGAGAAAGCCGCTTCCGAGGGCAAGCCGGCCGACATGGTTGCCAAAATTGTCGACGGCCAGGTCAAAAAATACTTCGCCGAGCGCTGCTTGCTTGACCAGCCGTTCGTCAAGAATCCCGACCAAACCGTCGGTGATTACATCAAAGAAAATATCGCCAAGCTTGGCGAAAATCTGGTGGTGCGACGCTTCGAGCGCCTCGCGCTGGGCGAAGTCGCCTAAGAAGCACTTGATAAGCTGCTTCGTCGCGCGCATAATATCTGCGGCATCATAAAACAAACAGGGTACGATATGACAGAATCTCGAAATAACCTTGAACGTTCCGGCGAAGACGCAGCGTTGCGGGCGGCCGCTATTACGCGCATCGTGGAGCAACTGCCGGCCATTGAACTGCTTGGCAGTGCGCGGGTGCCGGTGAGTCCGTACGACTGGGGCGGCCAGCTGGCACTGGCGCACACCGAGCCAGTGGAAGCCGTATTGCGGCCCCGACCTGGCGGATCGGCGGCTTAGGATCCGAGGATTTCTCGTGGAAAAGACGGTGGCAAACACCGCCTTTTTTCTTTACAATAGGTTATATAAAAGAGGGAGTTTTCGTGAATCCACAGCAAGCGCTCGCTGACGCTCAGGCCAAATTTACTCAGGCTGCCGAGCATTTTTCGGTCGAACTCAAAAAGCTCCGTACCGGCCGGGCCAACGCCGGCATGCTGGATGGAGTGACTGTAGAAGCCTACGGCAGCGATATGCCGCTGAACCAAGTTGCCACCATCGCGGTGCCGGAAGCGCAGCTGCTGCAGATTACGCCATTTGACCCCAACAATTTGCAGGCGATTGCCGCCGCCATCCGCAACAACCAGAGCTTGGGCCTCAATCCGGCTGACGATGGTCGGGTGGTGCGGGTACCGATTCCGCCGCTCACCGAAGAGCGCCGCCGCGAACTAGCCAAGCAAGTCGGTCAAAAGCAGGAAGATTGCATGGTGAGCCTGCGCAACATCCGCCACGACGCCCTGGGTGCAATTGACCGGGCCAAAAAGGCCAAAGAAATCGGCGAGGACGAGGCCAACCGTCTTGAGAAGCAGGTGGACGAAGCCATGAACGCTACTCGTGCTGAGGCTGAGGCGGCGGCCAAGGCCAAAGAGCAAGAAATCCTGTCGCTGTAGCTCGCACATTTGCTTAATTTTCGCTTTAACCGCAAGTCCTCACAAACGCCGGCCTGGCCCGGCCACCTTCTTTTGGCATTGCCCAAAAACCCTTTCATACTTTTGGCTTGAACCAAAAGTAAGGGAGAGAGTTTGGGTGGGTGGCTGGCAAAAGCACAGGCTCATTTTATTCTCAGCGTCGAAAAGATATAATAAAAACTAATGTCTGTACCGCTTCTGATTTTGGGCCTGGTGCTGTTTATCGGCCTGGTGGTCGTGCACGAGTGGGGGCACTTTATTATGGCGCGCCGCAATGGCGTGGAGGCAGAGGAATTTTCGATATTTTTCCCGCCCACGATTTTTAGGAAGCGTATAAAAAGCAAGCGCGGTGATTACAATTTTGCCATCGGCCTGCTGCCGCTCGGCGGTTACGTCAAAATGAAGGGTGAGCACGATAGCGACACCGCCAAAGGAACGTTCGGTGCCGCCAGCCTGTGGGCCAAAAGTAAGATTATGGCGGCCGGCATTGTGATTAATCTGCTGGTCTGCGTGGTGCTGCTGGCGATTGTTGCCGCCATCGGCATGCCGCAAGTGGTACCGAATCAGTTCACTATCAAAAGCGACACGCACATTATCAAGCAAGAGGTGCTGGCGGTGCAGGTGGAACAGGGCTCGCCGGCAGCGAAGGCGGGTTTGAGTGACGAAGATCAATTGGTGGCCATTGGCAAACCGGGCCACGCCGTAAAACTAACCAGTAGTGATCAGCTGCGTACCTTAACTGATAAGTTTGCCGGTCAGAAAGTCGCGTTGGTGTACGCGCGCAAAGGTGTGCAGCACCAGGCGACCACCACTCTGCTAAGCGATAAAATCGTCAATGCCAGCCTCAAAACCAATAACCCCAAAGGCCACCTTGGCGTGGTGCCGACGGAATATGCCTTGCAGCGCTCCACCTGGTCGGCGCCGATTGTGGCGGTTGGGTTGACCGGTCAGCTGACGGCCTTGACGTTTCAGGGGCTCGGTCATGCCATTGGTGGCATCGGCAGTGCCATTGCCGGCGCGGTGACGGGTAATCACACGGCGCGCGAGCACGGACAAAGTAGCGCCTCGTCGCAAGTATCGGGGCCGGTCGGCATTTATTACATTTTGCAGAGTGGCAGCTTGCTGGGGTATCAATTTATCCTGTTTATTGTCGCCTATATTTCACTGGCGCTGGCCATCATGAACGTTCTGCCCATCCCGGCACTTGATGGCGGCCGGCTGTGGATTACGCTCTTTACGCGCGGCATTAAAAAGCCGCTGACACCACGGCGCGAGGAACTTATCACGGCTGGCGGGTTTGTATTTTTGCTGGCGCTGATTACTGTAATTACTATTGTCGATGTCCAAAGATTCTTCTAAAAGCGCCGAGGGGCAGGCGCTCGTGAGCGGCCGGCTGGCCAAATCACCGGCCGAGCCGGGGGTAGCCATTGTATACGCCATTGTGGTGTACTTGGTGGCGCAAATAGTGGCCAGTCTTGTCGTCATCCTCTACCCGCACTTGCGGGGCTGGAGTCCGCAGCATGCCCAGCAGTGGTTGGCGCACACCGTTCTCGGGCAATTTTGGTACGTGTTACTGGCCGAGGCGCTGACGGTACTTGGTGTGTGGTGGTTTGTACGCAAGTATCAGGGCGGTCTGCGCTCGATTGGCTGGCGGAGCATTCGCTGGCGTGATGCCGGCTTTGCGCTGCTGGGCCTGGCGGCGTATTTTGTCGTGTACATTATTTTGTATTCCATTGCCGTGCATATTTTTCAGGGCGATCTCAATGCGGGGGAGAAGCAAGATCTTGGTTTTAGCAATACCAGCGGTGCATTTAATCTTGCGCTGACGTTCATCAGCTTGGTGATATTGCCGCCGCTGGCCGAGGAGACGCTCTTCCGCGGCTTTTTATTTACGAGCTTTCGGCGGCATATGAAATTGCCGGTTGCAGTGCTGCTCACCAGCGTGCTGTTTGCGCTGCCGCACTTGTTTGAATCGGGCAACGGCAGCCTGCTGTGGGTGGTCGGTATCGATACTTTCACGCTGTCGGTGGTGCTGTGTATCTTGCGCGAGAAAACCAACAGCTTGTGGCCGGGTATTTTGCTGCACGGGCTGAAAAATACCATCGCCTTCCTGAGCCTTTTTATTTTTCACGCCAGTTAAGCTACAATTTTATGAGGTAAAGCCATGAGACTATCGCAGTTATTCACCAAAACCAGCAAAACCGCACCGGCCGGTGAGGAAGCCCGCAACGCCCAATTGCTGATTCAGGCCGGCTTCGTACACAAAGAAATGGCCGGGGTGTACGCCTTTTTGCCGCTGGGGCTGAGAGTATTGGAAAACATCAAGCAGATTGTTCGTGAAGAAATGAATGCCATCGGCGGCCAAGAAGTGATGATGACGACGCTGCAGCCGAAAGACATTTGGGAAAAAACCGATCGCTGGGACGATAAAAAGGTCGATAACTGGTTCAAAACAAAATTGAGCAACGGCACGGAACTCGGCGTGGGTCTGACGCACGAGGAGCCGATTGTTGACGCGCTGAGCGCGTACGTCGATTCGTACAAAGACCTGCCGATTTACGTCTATCAGATCCAAAACAAATTCCGCAACGAGCTGCGGGCCAAGTCCGGCCTGCTGCGCGGCCGCGAATTCGTCATGAAAGATATGTACAGCCTGGCACGCACGCAAGCCGAGCACGACGAGCTGTACGAAAAAGCCGCCGAGGCTTACCACCGGGTCTACGATCGGCTGGGGATTGGCGGGCTGACATACCGGACGGCGGCGGACGGCGGCATTTTTACTGAAAAATTCAGCGATGAATTCCAAACGCTCAGCGACATCGGCGAAGACACGATTTATGTCGATGAAAATAAGAAACTTGCTATCAACAAAGAAATTTACACTGATGAAAATTTGGCCAAGTTAGGGCTCAAAAAGGAGGACTTGGTCGAAAAACGTGGTGTCGAAGTCGGCAATATTTTCCCGCTAGAATCCAAATATACCGACGCGCTCGATGTCTATTACACCGACGAAAACGGCCAGCGCCAGTCGATTATCATGGGTTGCTACGGCATCGGCGTCAGCCGGCTGGTGGGTGTCATCGCCGAGCACTTTTCCGACGAGCGTGGGCTGGTCTGGCCAGAGGCCGTCGCCCCGGCCAAAATTTACCTGGCGCGGCTGGGCAACGACGCTGCTGTGGTGGCCGCCGCCGATGCGTTATATTCCCAATTGACATCCTCGGGTGTTGGAGTACTATATGATGACCGTGATGAGGTCCGGCCTGGCGCCAAATTCGCCGATGCCGACCTGATGGGTATTCCGCTCCGAGTGGTCATTAGTGCCAAAACCGTTGCGGAAAATATTTACGAAACCAAACAGCGAACCAGCCAAGATAGTGAGCTAATAAACCACAACGAGCTGCTGAAGCGGCATGGTGTTTAGTAGCTTTTTAGTACAATAATAGGTAAGTAATTTCCTGAAAACTGACACTAGGAAAGGGGAGACAAATGGTTCAGAAACAATACCGACTGACGAAAACCGGGGTGGCAGAACTGCAAAACGAGCTCGACGGGTTGCTGGCCAAACGGCCGGAACTAGCCGAGGCTATTAAATCTGCCCGCGAGCTGGGCGATTTGGCCGAGAACGCCGAGTATCAATCGGCGCGTGCCGAGCAAGAAAAGAACGATGCCCGCATCGCCGAGATCCAGTACATTTTGCAGAATGTCGAGCTTATCAAGGCACCGCGCGGCGACGGCAAAGTAGTGCTCGGTGCGACCGTTAAGCTCAAAAATGATGGCAAAACTAAAGAGTTCCAGGTGGTTGGCACAGTCGAGGCCGATCCGCTGAGCGGCAAAATCTCCGACGAGTCGCCCCTGGGCCAAGCGCTGCTCGGCAAAAAAGTCGGTGACGACGTAGAGATTAAAACGCCGGCCGAAACCAGCACTTATAAAATCATAAGTATCGCGTAAGGGGTGGCCTTTGTCTGATATCGCAAAACTCATTATCGGTATCGTCCTGGTAATCGTCGGTCTCGGCATTGTGCTGGAGGCTGGCGCCGGCATTTGGCCGTTGCTGGGCGGTGCGATTGGGCTGGTGGGTGCCGGGCTGACGATTTTTACGATTATCACCGGCCACTTCGAATCCCGCTGACATTGGCCAGGCGCTAAACATTGGTTATACTAAGGTTTAACTATGGCAACACTGCAAGATTACCGCGACGAGCGGCTGCGTAAATTGGATGAGCTGAAGCAGCTTGGCATCAATCCGTACCCGGCGACGGCTGAACGTACGCACGAGCTCAAACGAATTAGTGATGAATTCGAGCAATTGCAGGGCCAGGAAGTCAGCGTAGTGGGCCGGATTGTCAATATCCGCAAGTTCGGCAAAATCGCTTTTATCGTCATTAAGGATATGTCGGGGCAGGTACAGCTATTCTTGACGGCCGCCAATGTGGCGCCGCTCGACGCGGCCGCCGGTCGGTTGGGGATGGAACAATTGCCACTGCTGGATTCCGGCGATTTTGTGGAGGCGCGCGGCCCGGTTATCAAGACGCAGACCGGTGAAATTTCAGTAGAAGTGCACGCGCTGCGCCTGCTGGGTAAGGCGCTCAGGCCTATGCCGAGTCAGCAAGATGGTTTTACGAATAAAGAAGAGCGTTTCCGCCGCCGTTACGTGGATATGGCGGTGAATCAAGATGTGCGCGAGCGGTTTATTCGCCGCAGTAAATTCTGGCAGGCGACGCGCGATTTTCTGAATGAGCGCGGTTTTTACGAAGTCAATATTCCGGTGCTCGAGCACACCACCGGCGGCGCCGACGCCACTCCGTTCGTCACGCACATGGATGCGCTCGACCAGGATTTTTATCTCCGGATTAGCCACGAATTGCCGCTGAAACGGCTACTCGGCGGTGGGTTCGAGAAGGTGTACGACATTGGCGCTCGCTTCCGCAACGAAAATTATTCCGACGAGCATTTGCCCGAGCACGTGGCGATGGAATGGTACTGGGCCTACGCCGACTGGCAAGAGGGCATGGCACTGCAGGAAGAGATGTTCAAGTATGTGCTCGAACAAACCTTCGGTACGCTGCAGTTCAAATTGGGTCAATTCGATGTCGATTTGAGCCAGAAATGGGAACAGTGGGATTACGCCGAAACTATCCAGAAGCGGTACGGGCTCGATCCGTTCAATTGCACGCTCGATGAAGTCAAAAAAGCACTTGCCGACAATAAACTGGAGGTCGAGCAGACCGAAAACAAAGCTCGCGGTATCGACAAGCTCTGGAAAAATATCCGTAAAGATGTCGCCGGGCCGGTCTGGCTCATCAATACGCCGACGTTCATTAGTCCGCTCAGTAAAACAAACCCCGACCGGCCGGAAACTACCCAGCGCGCCCAGGTGGTCATTGCCGGCTCAGAACTCTGCAATCTATTCTCAGAATTGAACGACCCAATCGACCAGCTTAACCGCTTCAAAGAGCAGCAGCAAATGCGCGACGCCGGCGACGACGAAGCGATGATGCTCGACATCGACTTTGTGGAAATGCTCGAATACGGCATGCCGCCAGCCTGTGGCCTCGGTTATTCCGAGCGTGTTTTCTGGATTTTCGAAGGTGTGACCGCCCGCGAAGGCGTGCCGTTCCCGCAACTCCGCCCCGACATCGACGCCACCACTCGCGCGCTTTACCCCGACGTCAAGCTGCACTAGGCTTTCATTACACTTTTGGTTGACTGTCGGTAATTGTCGATTTATGCTGAAAGATATGAGACGAGGTAGTGATAGGGCGCCCGAACGCAGCCAGTACGGCAGCACCGTTCGTGGTCAGCTTTTGCAAGTAATTCACGAGGTCAGCGTGGCCGGCTATCCTGCCGGTGTTGCGCGGCAGCTCAAAACCGGTACCGTTGACTGGAAAATGAATTCAGTTGATGGCCGACGGGGGGTAATTGGCTGTGCGTCAGTCATTAAAGGAACATTCCCGCAGGACTTCAGTATCGTGGAAGGGTGGTTGAATATTGATAGTGATCAAACTAGTTTGCATGTCTCGCGCAACATGCTGGCAAGTTTCAACCATGATCCTTATGCCCATGACTTTCTGGAAGTGGTCAGTGCGGCGTACGAAGCGCACGAAGCGGAATTTTGCCTGGCGGCACTCAGGCAAGCCGAGCGCCAAAAGGAGTCTTTGGTGACATTACGGGCTGCTTCAACCGGTGAAATCCTGGCGCTCTAATTTCTGCTATACTTTGTATAGTCATGTATGAAATTTCCGACGAACAGTTTCAGGAATTAATCGACCGGGCGTTCGATAGCTTGCCCAAAACTCACCGCGATAATGTGCGGAATGTGGCGATATTGTTTGCCGACGAGCCGGATGCCGAGCAACGGCTGGAGCTGAAGCTGCGCCACGACCAGACACTGCTTGGTTTGTACCAAGGCGTGCCGCTGAGCAAACGCCAAGGTCAACAGCCGACGTTACCCGATCGTATTACGCTTTTTAAGTGGCCGCTGCTGGCCGCCAGCCATGATGACGCGTCGCTGTATGAGAATGTCCGGCACACACTGTGGCACGAAATCGCGCATTATTATGGGCTAAACCATGCTAAAATTCACGAGTTAGAACAATAGTTATGGATGATAAACTAACGATTGCGGTTTTGGCCGGTACCACGCGCGAGCAGCGCGAATCTATAAAGGCGGCGCACTGGGTGGCGGATTTTATCGCTAAATTGCCGGATGTAGAAGTAATTTTCGTCGACCCGAGAGATTTTAACTTCCCGGGTGATGGCAACGACCCGGAAGGCAAAGACCCGCGCTACAGCGACATCGTCGAACGGGCCGATGGTTTTTTCATTATTACGCCAGAATATAACCACAGCTTTCCCGGCAGCCTCAAGCGTATGCTTGACAGCGAGCTGCAGCTGTACAATCACAAACCGGTGGCTTTTGCCGGCGCCAGCAATGGCAATTGGGGCGGCACGCGCGCCGTCGAATCGCTGGTGCCGGCAGTGCGCGAAACCGGGCTGGTGGTAATGAGCTGGGACATTTACTTTCCGTACGTGCAGAACATTTTTGATGAAAATGGCGGCATGAAGCCAGACTACGTCGAGCGCTACGAACGCGAGCTCGGCAAACTGAGCCGCGAATTGCTCAAGTATGCCAAAATGCTGAAAGCCGCCCGCCGAAATTGGGATAGCTAGCCTGAGAGCGCTTGTGGCAAAGCGGCATTTTCGCTAAGGTAGTAGCTATGCACGAACTCGATACCGCTACCGAAATCGCCATTGTTGTCCTAGGGGCAATTGTCGTGCAGCTGCTGGTGCGTTTTAGCATTAATGACATCGTGCGCCGGGTTGTTAAGAGCAATAGCTACGCCAGCGAAATCGAGGAAAAGAAGCGTGAAGATACGCTGCTGCACGTCTTTCGACCGCTCAGCCGAGTGCTCATTTGGGTGGTGGCGCTCATTATTGTGCTGAGCCTATTGGGGGTCAATTGGGCGGCGCTGCTGACCGGCGCCGGCGCGCTAGGCTTGGTTTTTGGTATTGTGGCGCAGAGCGCCTTTAAGGATTACATCGCCGGTATTTATATTATTCTGGAGAACCAATACCGGGTCGGCGATGTGGTAATGCTGGCCGGCACGACGTCGGGCGTAGTCGAGGATATTACCATTCGCATCACCAAAGTGCGCGATCTCGACGGCAATCTGCACTTTGTGCGTAATGGCGACGCCGGCGTTATTACCAACATGACCAGCGAGTGGTCGCGGGCCAATGTGGAGCTGCATGTCGGCTGGGATAGCGATCTCGACGTGGTTGAGAAAATTATCAATAAGGTTGGCAGCGAGCAAGCGCGCGACGAGGCCTGGCGTGATCTTATCACCGAGCCGATTCAATTTTACCGGGTCGACGGCTTCACCGAATCGGCCATCATCGTCCGGGCACTCGGCCAGACGGTGCCGATCAACCAATGGAATGTGGCCGGCGATTTCCGCCGCCGCATCATTCGCGAGTTCGACAAGCACGGCATCGAGCGGCCATTCCCGCAGCGGATTGTGCAGCAAGTAAAAAATAAGGAGGGCAAATCATGAAAGCAACATGGAACGGGCAAGTTATCGCTGAAGCCGACAAAGACGAGCTGATTTATATCGAGCAAAATTGGTATTTTCCGCCGAGCTCAGTCCGGCAGGAGTTCCTGCGTAAATCCGACACCCCGTACACCTGCCCATGGAAAGGTGAGTGCCAGTATTTCGACGTCGGCAGCGGCGACAATTGGTCCAAAGACAGTGCTTTTTGCTACCCCGAATCAAAGCCCAGTGCCATCGACCGCGTGCATAAAGACTTCTCGGGCTACGTTGCTTTCTGGCGCGACGTGCAGGTGAGCGAATAATGGAGCAGGCAATTTTGGCAGCTGGATGCTTCTGGGGCGTACAGTATTATTTTGATCAAGTGCCGGGTGTGACGAGTACGACGGTTGGCTACACTGGCGGCATGCTTGAAAATCCGACATACGAAGATGTCTGTAGCCACACTACCGGCCACGCTGAGGCGGTTTTGATTGAATTTGATGCGGCGCAAATTAGTTACGAGACATTGCCGAAGCAATTTTTTCGCATGCATAATCCGACAGAGTTAAATCGGCAAGGGCCGGACGTAGGTGATAATTACCGCTCGGCAATTTTTTATGTCACCGACGAACAAAAGGAGATTGCCGAAAAAGTATTAACTGGGCTACAGCCGAAGTACGACGGTAAAATCGTCACCGAAATTACCCAGGCCGGACCGTTTTACAAAGCTGAAGCCTACCATCAAAAATATACCGAAAAAACCGGCCGCGGTATGTGTCATGTGGCATATAAACCAATCGGCTAAGGTGTGCTAGCAATACAATGGCAGCGATAATTTTCGATTTCGATGGCACAATCGCCGACAGCGTCGATGTATTCATCGATATTGCCCGCAAAATCAGCGGTGACAGTACCAAGATCGAAGCCGAGGAACTACGCAGTTTGCGCGGGCTGATACGGTTCGGCCAGAGAATCAACGCGCCGTACTGGAGGTTGCCACTGGCGCTGGCGAAAGTGCGTTCGATGGTAGAGAAACACATTCGGGAAATCGAGCCGTTCGAGGGCATGACGGCGGTTATCGAAAAGTTGCACGCGGATGGCCACGAGCTTTTTATTGTTAGCACCAATTCGGTGCCGACCATCAACAAATTTTTAAAGCTCAACGGGCTGGATAGTTATTTTAGCGATGTTTACGGCAGCCGCCAGTTGGTGAAAAGCAAAGTGCGGTCGCTGAAGACGCTGCTCAGGCAGGAAAAGCTGACTTCGGCCGATTGCATTTTTGTCGGTGACGAGCCACGCGACTACGAGGCCGCCAAAGCGGCCGGCATGCCCTGGGTTGCGGTGACGTGGGGCTTTGCCAGCCGCGAAACTTTGCAAAAACTAGAGCCGGCGGCGCTGGCGGAAGTGCCGGCTGACGTGTTGCGTGCGGTCGAGCTGCTACAATTAAAGTAATGAGTTATTTGCGTGAGCGCTCGGCGCCGTACCAGCCCGGCCAAACCAAACCGTTCAAAGTCAGCCGCAGCAAAATCGAGTTGTTTTGTCAGTGCCCGCGCTGCTTTTGGCTCGACACGCGGCTGAAAATTACCCGGCCGAGCAGCCCGCCGTTCAGCATCAACAAAACTATCGACGAGCTGTTCAAAAAAGAATTCGACGTGCACCGCGCCGCCGGTACGCCGCACCCGATTATGCTCGAGAACAAGCTAGAGGGCATCGTGCCGTTTTCGCACAAAGACCTCGACACGTGGCGCTACAACTTTACCGGTGTGGTGGCACTGCACGAGCCGACCAATTTGCATGTTTTTGGTGCCATCGACGACGTGTGGGTGAACCAGGACGGCGAATTAATCGTGGTTGATTACAAAGCCACCAGCAAAGCGCGCGAGGTTGGCATCGACAGCGACTGGCAAATCAGCTACAAGCGCCAGGTTGAAGTGTACCAGTGGCTGCTGCGCCAAAACGGCTTTATCGTCAGCGGCACGGCGTATTTCGTTTACACCAACGCCCGTATCGACGTCGATGGCTTCGCTGACCGCCTGGAATTCAAAACCAAACTCATTCCGTACACCGGCAACGATGCCTGGATCGAACCGACACTGCTCAAAATGAAAGCTTGCCTGGAAGGTGACATGCCCGCCGTCGGCACGGCAGCCATGGGCGGCCCCTGCGAATTCTGCACCTACGCCAAAGCCCGCACGGCTCTCACGCTCGAAGCTGTGCAAACGAAAGCTGCCAAAACCAAGAAAGCAAAGGTATAATACTCGCATGTTAGATATTCAGTTTATTCGCGACAATGCCGAGCTTGTCCAGAAAAAGTCTGAAGAGAAGGGTTACAAAGTTTCGGTGCACGAGCTGTTGGCACTCGACGAAAAACGCCGTGAACAGCTTACTAAAATAGAAGAACTACGTGCTCGGCGCAATCAGCTCAATACCGAAATGAAAGGCGGCAAACCGACGCCCGAACAGATCGGGCAGGGCACCGCGCTGAAGAATTCGATCGCTGAGCTCGAGCAGGCGCTCGGCCAGATCGAAGCGCAGTACACACCGCTGCTCATGGCGGTACCGAATGTCACGTTCGACGATGTACCGGTCGGCGGCGAGGAAGACAGCGTGGAAATAAAAGTCGTCGGCGATAAGCCCACCGGCGCCAAAGACCATCTGGATTATGCCCTCAGCCGGGACTGGCTGGATTTTGAGCGCGGCGCCAAAGTGGCGGGCACGAAATTCTACTACCTGAAGGGCGACCTGGCGTTGCTCGAAAACGCCATCACGCAGTACGCCTTGCAATTCTGCTTAAGCAAAGGTTTTACGTTCATGACCGTACCGCATATGGTGAACAGCCGGACGGCGACCGGTACCGGTTTCGCGCCGCGTTCCACTGATGATAACGATCAATATTTCGTCGAGGGTGAAGATTTGACGCTGATCGGCACGGCCGAGATGCCGCTCACTGGTTTCCATGCCGACGAGATCATCGATGAAAAAGACCTGCCGAAATTATACGTGGGCCTGAGCCCTTGCTACCGTAAAGAGGCGGGCACCTACGGCAAACATACCCGTGGGTTATTCCGGGTACACCAGTTCAACAAGCTGGAAATGTATGCCTTTACGCTGCCGGAGCAGAGTACGGAGATGCACGAACGGATTTTGGCTATCGAGGAAGAGCTATGGCAATCCATCGGTGTTCCGTACCACGTCATCAATATTGCCAGCGGTGACTTGGGCGCGCCGGCAGCCAAGAAATACGATATTGAATACTGGTCGAAAGTGGACGGTGCCTACCGTGAGCTGACGTCTTGCAGCAACTGCACCGATTTCCAGGCCCGGAACCTGAACATCCGCGTGCGCCGCACTGACGGCCGGATAGAAACGCTGCACACCTTGAACGGTACGGCCGTATCGCTCGCCCGCTCGCTAGTAGTGGTGCTGGAGCATTTCCAAAACGACGACGGGTCCTTAACAGTGCCGGAAGCTCTGCGGCCGTTCATGGGCGGACGCGACAAAATATAAAAATTTCACTGCTGTAAGATTTGGTCGGCGGCGTAAAATAGAAGTATGGCTCCGTGCACTTAAAGCCGAGCCAGAAAGCGAGGGTTTACATGATTGAAAAATTCGAAATCAAAGGCGTGCACATGGACATCGACGATAACCTTCGCAAATACGCCGGCCGGAAAATCGGCCGGCTCGATAAGTACCTGCCACGCCACCACCGCGAAAGCGTTCATGCCGTGGTTGAGCTCAAAGAGGGCAAGGCCAAGGACAAAAATCGCTTCACTTGCTCAGTGCTGATGAAGCTCCCGCATGGCGGCAACCTGAGCGTATCCGAGGCCACTGTCAATATTTACGCCGCTATCGACATCGTCGAAACCAAGCTGAAACAACAGATTAAAAAGCATAAAGAATCGCACGCCAGCGGCAAATTATCCCGCCACCTGACCGGCCGCTTCCGCCGTCACTCAACCGCCGCCTAAAACAACCTGCTTTTAAAGCGGACCACGGTTTATTTTCCTTCATAAAATCGCTATACTGGATAAAATACTGTTGAAAATTACCGCAAGCAGGGAGGATAGTTAGACGTGCGCATTTCATTCCGAAAATATTTAGGTGACTCTCCGGCCAAGACGCTGAAGCGGCTCAGGAAAAAAGTAGGCGAAATTAATGCCCTGGGCGACAAATATGCCAAGCTCAGCGACAAGCAGCTGCAGGCGCAAACCGACGTGCTCAAAAAGCGGCTGAAGAAAGAATCGCTCGACAAGATCCTGCCCGACGCCTTTGCGGTGGTGCGCGAGGCGGCTACGCGCGTGCTGGGCATGCGGCACTTTGACGTGCAGCTGATGGGCGGTATGGTACTGCACGAAGGCAACGTTGCCGAGATGAAAACCGGTGAAGGTAAAACACTGGTGGCCACGCTGGCGATGTACCTGAACGCGCTGACTGAAAAAGGCGCCCACCTGGTGACAGTCAACGACTATTTGGCGCAGCGCGACGCTGGCTGGATGGGCGAGCTGTACAATTTCCTGGGCCTGAAGGCCGCGGTCATCATGGCCGACCATTCATATATTTATGACGACACCTACATTAATGAAGAGCACGACGACAAGCGTTTCCGCCACCTCAAACCATGCAGCCGTCGGGCTGCTTACATGGCCGACATTACTTACGGAACCAACAACGAGTTTGGCTTCGATTACTTGCGCGATAACATGGTGCGCGAGGTCGATCAGCTGCGTCAGCGTGAGCTGCATTTCGCTATCGTCGACGAGGTTGACTCTATTCTTATCGACGAGGCCCGTACGCCGTTAATTATCTCAGCGCCGAGTGTCACCAGTGGTAATGCCTACGCCCAGTTTGCCAAAGTTGTCCGCCAGCTGCAAAAAGACAAGCACTACGAAACCGATGAGAAGCGCAAAACCGTCATCCTGACAGACGCCGGCGTCGAGAAGCTTGAGAAGGCGCTACACATCGATAACCTCTACGCCGCCGAAAATATCCGCACCATTTACCACCTGCAGCAGGCCTTACGTGCCCAGGCGCTGTTTCACCGCGACAAAGATTACGTGGTCAGCAAAGACGGTGAAGTGGTGATTGTCGACGAGTTCACCGGCCGTATGCTGCCGGGGCGGCGCTACAACGAAGGTTTGCACCAGGCTATCGAGGCCAAGGAAGGTGTCGAAGTGCAGCAGGAAAGCATGACCCTGGCGACGATTTCGTTCCAGAATTTGTTCCGCTTGTACGAAAAATTGTCCGGCATGACCGGTACCGCCATGACTGAAAGCGAGGAGTTCCACCAGATATACAAACTCGACGTGGTGGAGATTCCGCCGAACAAAAAAGTTGTTCGCGACGACCGCTCGGACCGCATTTACCGCTCCGAAGCAGGCAAATTCAAGGCTATTGCCAAAGAAGTCAAGGCGCTGCACAAAAAGGGCCAACCGGTACTGATTGGTACCGTTTCCATCGAGAAAAACGAAGCCCTCGGCAATTTATTGACGAAAGAAGGCGTGCCACACCAAGTGCTGAATGCCAAAAACAACGAACGCGAAGCGAAAATCGTCGAAGCTGCCGGCCAAAAGGGTGCCGTCACGCTGGCAACCAACATTGCCGGTCGCGGTACCGACATTGTGCTGGGCGAGGGCGTGAAGGAGCTTGGCGGTCTATTTGTGCTTGGCTCCGAGCGCCACGAATCGCGGCGTATCGACAACCAGCTACGCGGTCGTTCCGGCCGTCAGGGCGACCCTGGTACGACGCAATTTTTCGTCAGTACTGAAGACGACCTCATGCGTATTTTTGGCGGTGAGCGGCTGTCTGGCATCATGGAACGACTCAAAGTCGACGACAACACGCCGATAGAAAACCGGCTCATCAGTAAATCGCTCGAAGGTGCCCAGAAGAAAGTCGAAGGCTTCCATTTCGACCAACGTAAAAATGTCGTGCAGTACGACGACGTGATGAACCGGCACCGTAAGGCGACCTACGCCATGCGCCGCGAAATATTGAACCAGCCGGAAATCCGCAAGCGCATTACCATTTTCCTCGAGGACGAAGTGAAGGCGCTGGCTAATTCGCCACTGCTGACCACCGACGAATTCGAAGATGCTATCCGCGAAATTTTCCCGTTCGACGAAGCCACGCTGGATCGGCTGTTCGATACCGAAGCCGATAAATTTGAGCCGGTGCTGCTGGCTGCCAGCAAAGAATTATACGAGGCGCGCGAAGCCGCCTTTACACCGGAAATTATGCGCAAAGTCGAGCGCGATATTTACCTACAAATCCTCGACGACCTCTGGATGCAGCACCTCGAAAATATGGATCACCTGCGCGAGGGCATTCACTGGATGAGCGTCGGCCAGCAGGATCCGCTGGTGGAATACCGCCGCCAGGGTCAGCAACTGTTCGATGCTATGCAGTTCGATCTGCGCCACACGGTGCTGCGTACATTATTCCATGCCGAGCCGGTGCCGGCCGAAGCGCTCGAGCAGCCAATCGAAACCGAGCTGACTCGCGCAGCCCGGGGTAGTATCAACAACGCCGGGCAGATTATCGAGGGCGAAGCCGAATTCAGCGAAGCCGATTTTACACCGAAAAAGGTTGAGCAGCAGGCTAAAAAAGCTGCCCACGACAAGCAGAAAAAAGCCCGGAAGCAAGAACGCCAACGCAAAACCAAAGCCCGGAAAAGGAAATAGGGCCGCCGCAGGATGCACATTTTGAGCGAAAACCTGCGTTCCGCACTCACCGCACCACTAAGTGCGGCTCGCTTACGGTACTCGCTTTTCACCCAAACTGCACTATCCTGCAACACCCCTCAGCATGTCGTAAGGGCACAATTTTAATGAAGCATACGGTTAGCGAAGTCAGTTTAAGCAACGGTGCCAAGGGCTTGCTGGTGCACATCCCCGATGCCAGCGTCATGACATTTGATATCAATTTCCGGGCCGGCGAATATTTGGTTGACCCGAAAAAATGGGAAGTGGCGCACCTAATGGAGCACGTCCTGCTGGGTGCCAACGAATTGATCCCCAAAGCCCGCGCCTTCCAGGCGGAGCTCGAGAAAAACGGCGCCTACAGCAACGCCAGTACCGGTGTGTACGATATTACTTATGAGGCCGAATGTGCCGATTTTGAGTGGGACCGCGTGCTGGGCTTGCTGCTGATGGCCATTAGCAAACCGTTGTTTTTGGAAGAAGAATTTCAGGCCGAGTTCGGCAACGTGCAGGAAGAAATGGTGGCCCGGGCGAACAATCATTTCCGGCGTTTAAGCCTGGAAATGCGCCGCAACCTAGGCATGATTGTCCGCACCGATACTGAGCGGCTGGAGCTGATGAGTAACGTGCATGTCGAAGATGTGCGTGCCCATTACCTGGCCACACACCACACGCCGAACCTGCGTTTTGTTATTGCCGGAAATTTGAACCGCAAACGCCGGGCTGCCATCGAAAATTTGTTCGAAACCATCGAACTGCCGGGCAAGGGCAAACGCTTTGCATTGCCGAAAGAAACACCGCACAGCCTGCGCCGACCGGTTTATGTGCACAACGACGCCGTCGAGAACCTCTACTTTTACATCGACACCTTTATGCAGCGCCGCATGAGCGATCCTGAAACCGACGCGCTGAACCTCGTTAATACCATGCTGACCGAGACGCTGTACAGCAAAATTCTCGGCACCGCCCGTGAGCGCGGCCTGGTGTACGGCATGAGCAGTGGTTTGAGCCAGACGCGCGACGCCAGCAATTGGTGGTTTGGCGCGCAGGTGTCGGATAAAAACGCCCAGGCCCTGTTCAAAATTATGGTCGATGAGCTGTTCAAAGTCCGTCGTGGCGAAATTGCCCAGGCCGAAATCGAAGCCACCAAACTGTATGCGCTCGGCCGCTTCCAGCGCGGCGCCCAGACGGTCGGCGGTACTGCCACCGGCTACAGTGGCCGCTACTTTTTTGACGAGCAAATCGACGAATATTATAAAATCCCCGAACGTATTCGGGCCGTCGGCAAAGATCAAATTGTGCAGATTGCCCGGGCAATGTTCGACGACAAAATCTGGGGTCTGGGCGTGCTGGGTGACTGCGGCGAAGATTTCGCTGCCGAGCTGCGCAGCCAGTTGTCGGCGCTGTGGACCGTGCCGAAAGAATAGGCTATGGAAGAATCGCAGAAAACGGCTGAGGCGCTCGCGGCAGATATCGCCCAGGCGGCCGAGCGGCTGGAGCTCGGCAAGCACGAGCGGGAGCTCGCGGCGCTAAAAACCGCTAGCCAGCAGCCGGATTTTTGGCAGGATAACCGCCGGGCGCAGGACGCCATGCGCCGTATCGCCAAGCTGGAAGACCGCTTAGCGCCGTGGCAGGATATCCGCAGTCGGCTGGCCGACATTACTGAATTGCTGCGGCTGGGTGACACCAGCATGGCCGAAGAACTGCGCGCCCAGCTAACAGACATTGCAGCGGCCTTTTCGGCCCTCAAAGAGCAATTAAAATTGTCCGGTCCCTACGACGACCACGACGCAATCGTCAGTATTTACGCTGGCGCCGGTGGTACCGACGCGCAGGATTGGGCGCAAATGCTGCTGCGCATGTACCTGCGCTACGCCGAAAAATCCGGCTTCAAAACTACCATGATAGACGAATCGGTCGGCGACGAAGCCGGCATCAAAAGCGCGACTTTCGAAGTCGATGGCAGTTTTGTGTATGGCAAATTGAAGGGCGAGCACGGCGTGCATCGCCTGGTGCGCTTAAGCCCATTCAACGCCGAAAGCCGCGAAACCAGCTTTGTCAAAGTCGAAATTATCCCGAAAATTGACCAGCCGGAAGACGTCGCCATCGACGACAAAGACCTGCGTATCGACGTGTACCGCAGCGGCGGCCACGGTGGTCAGAGCGTCAACACCACCGACAGCGCCGTGCGCGTGACGCATCTGCCGACGGGCATCGTCGTCGCCATCCAAAACGAGCGCAGCCAGCTGCAAAACAAGGAAACCGCCCTGACGATTTTGCGCTCCAAGCTGGCCCAGCTGCAGCAGGAGCAACATGCCGAGAAAATAGGCGAGCTGAAAGGCCCCAGCCAGTCAGCCGAATGGGGCAATCAAATCCGCAGCTACGTCCTGCATCCCTACAAGCAAGTCAAAGACCTCCGTACCGAGCACGTCTCCTCCGACCCCGACAAAGTCCTCGCCGGCGACCTCGACGATTTCATTAACGCCTATCTAGACCACAGCCTCGGCCAGTAGCGTTGACGGATAATCATAAATACTATATAATATACCAATGAGTGAGTTTTCTGGTGACACTACCGAGACATATATTGCGGCTAACCGTAATGCTTTGATCGGTTTGCTTAATGCGGCTGAAGAGTTGCCGTTATTTCATCAGCCAAATGTGACTTTAGAAGAGCAAAATGGGGTATATACGCCATCCGTGGGTGATGGTATGCCACTACCGATGGATGCACCGGAAGAAATAAATGAGACGGCGGTTAGCATTAGGGTTGGTGAGATAGCAATTATTACCGCGGCCGCACGGACTATCATGCAGCTCGGTTGCGACGCCCTAGAACAAGCTGGAGGTGACCAGGCCCAGCAATCCGAAACAGAAAAACAAGCTTTTATGCAGGCTACCTTTGATACCACCCAAGAAGCTGTTAATGCTTCAAAGAAAACATATGCTCTGACTTTATTTGCCGATACTGCCAGCGGTGAGCAAATTCGAGTGGAAACCGTCAGCATTGACGGTAGCAGTCATGAATTTAGGGCTCGTGAGTTGAAATTAACAATTGCCGATCAATTAGTGGAGAGGAAGTTTGCTGTAAGTGAGGCTTACTGGGAGGGCGAAGCATTTGCTCGCATGTCAGGTAGACTGACATTGTCTCAGACAGTCGAGCCGATTGCAGACCAGGAGCTGCGGGAGATGACAACATTTTTTGTGGCGCATCAAGACACTGAAGGCAATGCAGTTTTGCAACGAATTTTTGCGGATGCTCTAGTTGGCAAGCAAATAGAAGGAGTTGAGGAACTTTGTGCTCGGTACGATTATGGTGATAGGCAGATTATCGAGGGTTTTGTTGCGCAAATGCAGCGCCGAGCTGAAAGAATCAAGGAAGATGGCGCTTTACGAAGCGCTAATCCGGAACTTGCTTTGCCGAGCGCCCAAGAGCTCGAAGATTTTACTGCTATTTTGGCTGCTGCACGCGGGTAGTTGCACCATGCAATAGATAGCTTTCAGTGCTTGACAGGGCATGCTTATGGTTGTAGCGTGGGGGTAGGTAGCGTAAACAAACATTTGCCATGCCCGTTAATGTTTATCAGCAACCGGTCGAAAGTTTATCGCCAACTACAACAGCTGAGCGGGTGCTCGGAACGGCCGGGAATATCGGGCACATAACTCTCAGAGAAAATTTAGAACCTGAAGTGCCGGGCGCGGCCGAAGTCGAGCGATTCATTAATGATGCCGCGCCGGACTTATACCGTGGAAGCCTAGCCTACGACACGCTGCGAGATAAAGGTAGCCACACTGTATTTTTCCGCGCCAGCAAAGCCACGACGGCACAGATTATTGCCGCCAATTGGCGACGAGAAGTGTCGGAAACTACTGAAGACACCCATGTGATGACGGAAAAGTTATTGGCTATTTTCGAGGCCGTGCCGGCTGGCAATTTGCGTTCGGCCGATGCATCATTCCGCAAATTGCACGAGCAGTACGCCTATCGGTACAATAGTGAGACCGGTAAAAAGTACCTGCCGCCCGGGCAGGATACAACCTTTGGTTTTTTGGCGATGCTCGAAGGCCGCTCGCTGCCGTCGATGGTGAAGGCGACACGCGACGGCTCAGCCTATAACGAGGCGCACCGCAGTCTGAATGATTTTCTGGATGAGCGGCAAGTCGATCGCATTTTAGCCCTGCAGAAAAGCTTCAAAAATCCGCCGGCCGCCCGCGCTGCCGGCCGGCAAGTCGTCGCCAGGACGGTCACCCGGCAGTCGCGCCGCGCCGCCTGAATTTGCCGCGGCCCGCTTGTGCTAAAATATAGCGGTAATGATTTTACTCGACCGAGTAACGAAGACTTATAACAAGAACTTGGGGCCGGCACTCGACCGCATTTCTTTGCATGTCGAGCCGAAGGAGTTCGTGGTACTGGTGGGGCAGAGCGGCGCCGGTAAAACCACGCTGCTGCGGCTGCTGACCCGCGAGGAGCGGCCGACTAGCGGCAAGATTATCATCGGCGGGATTGATTATGACAAATTAAAAGACCGCGACATCCCACTATTAAGGCGCAAAATCGGCACCGTTTTCCAGGATTTCAAGCTGCTGCCGAACCGCAATGTGTTCGAGAATGTCGCCTTCGCGCTGGAAATCGTCGGCGTGCCGCAGCGCGAAATCCGGCACACCGTGCCGAAGGTGCTCGACATCGTCAATCTGACCGGCAAGGAAAAACGCATGCCGCGTGAGCTGTCCGGCGGTGAGCGCCAGCGCGTCGCCATCGCCCGCGCCATCGTCCGCCAGCCGAAAATCCTCATCGCCGACGAGCCGACGGGCAATCTCGACCCGAAGCACGCTTGGGATGTTATCAAAGTGCTGGAAAAGATTAACAAATACGGTACCACCGTGCTGCTGACGACGCACAACGTCGAAATCGTCAACAAGCTGCAGCGCCGCGTAGTAACCCTAAAGGGCGGCAAGATTGCCGCCGACCGAGCCAATGCCCAGTACAAAATCTAACGTCCGCACCAACCGGGCGAGCCTGAGTCGCCGCTACCTGACAACGCTCCGGATTATTAAGGCCGGTGCCACCAATTTCGTCCGTAACATGTCGCTGGCGATTGCCGCCATGGCGGTGATGATTGTGACGCTCACCATCGTGCTGTTTTCGATTATCGCCAACACCACTTTTTCGCACACCATTGCGCAGATTACCAGCAAAATTGACATTTCGGTCTACCTGAAAGATTCGGTCACCGCGAAGCAGACCGACCAGCTGGTCAGCCAGATTAAGCAGCTACCCAATGCAGAGTCGGTGGAATATCTCGACAAAGCTGCCGTCCTGAAGCAATACGAGCAGCAAAATGCCGGCAACAAGCAGCTGCAGGCGGCCATTAACCAGACCTCCAATCCGCTGCCGGCCACCATCCATATCAAGCCGCGCGACCTCAACAAAATTCAGGATATTAAAGACTTTCTGAGTAAGCCGGCGGTCGAGAAATTGGAATCCGACCCGCCGAGTTACTCCGGCAGCCTGAAGCAGGCGATTGATAACATCACTCATGCCACCAATGTGCTGCGCGAAATCGGTGTGATTGCGGTGATTATTTTCGCGGTGGTGAGCGCGCTCATTATCTTTAACACTATCCAGATGGCGATTTTCAACCGACGCGACGAAATCCAGACCATGCGCTTGCTCGGTGCCAGCACTGCCTTCATCCGTGGTCCATTCGTGGTGGAAAGCTGTATTTATGGCGTGGTAGCGGCGCTGATTTCGGTGCTGATTGTGCGCTCCATACTGGTGACGGCCGCCAGCACGCTGCAGGCATCGACTTTTGGCTTGCTCGACATCAATTACGCCACCAACTATTTCGAAACCCGCTTTTGGCAATTTTTGGGATTACAGCTGGTTATTGGTATACTTATTGGAGCCATTTCGTCTGTCATTGCGACCCGGCGCTATCTCAAATTCCGCAGCAAATAGTCTGCTCCTCCAGCACTTCCACGGCTCTAACATTAAGACAATAAAAACCAACTTTATTACGGCTTGGGCTGTTTTTACTGCGCCCAGCAAAATCCTAAAAGGAGGGAATTTACAAACTTGATGTCGCGCGCTATAATATTCTCGCGTCCTACTAAAATCAAAAACATGGTCACAAAAGTTACGAAACGTACCAAAATGATTGCTCGGCTGCGCAGCACGCCGGTCCTTGTCGCCTGTAGCTTAGTAGTCGTGGGCGGCACCATGCTGTCGCCGCTGGTGCGGGCCGACCAGTATGATCAAAAAATCAATGCGCTCGAGCAGCAAAACTCCAGTGCTCAGGACAGCCTCAACTCACTGTTGTCGCAGGCGAGTAGTTATCAAGATACTATCAACAATCTGCGCCGTCAGATTGACGCCATGAGCGCCAATATTGCCACCAACGAAGCCAAGCAAGCCGATTACAGTCGGCAAATTGCTGCCGCCCAGGCCGAGCTTAAAAAACAGAAGGCGGTGCTCGCCACCGACATCAAGGCTCTGTACGTAAGTGGCCAAATCACCCCCGTGGAAATGCTGGCGACCAGCAACAGCATCAGCGATTATGTCGACAAACAGGAGGCCTACTCGGCCGTGCAGGACAAAATCCAGACTACGCTGGCCCAGATTCAGGCCTTGCAGAAGAAGCTCAAGGCTAAACAGGCGGTGGTACAGCAGCTGCTGAGCGAGCAGCGCCAGCAGGAAAATCAGCTGACGGCGGCCAGAGACAAAGAGGCCAGCATGCTGTCATACAACCAGAGCCAGCAAGATTCATATAATTCCGAAATCAGTTCCAATAAGTCCAAAATTGCCGAGCTGCGCCAAGAACAGATCGAGGCTAACCGCAAGCTTGTCGGTACTGGTCGGGTCGACTACAGCGGCAGCTGTGGAGGTAGCTACCCAGCGGCAGCTAGCGGCCCGTATGGCACCTGGGGCTGCAACTATGCCCTCGACAATACCATCGACAACTGGGGGATGTACAACCGCGAATGCGTTAGCTACACGGCCTGGATGGTTTACAAGACCTACGGTTACATGCCGTATTGGGGTGGCGTTGGCGACGCCAATCAATGGCCGGGCGATGCCCGTGCCGCCGGTATTCCGACCGGCTACACGCCAAAGGTCGGCTCAGTCGCCATCTATATGGGTGGCGCCAGCGACCCATGGGGTCACGCCATGTGGGTCAAGAGTGTCAATGGTGACGGTACCATCACCGTCGACCAGTACAATCTCTACTACGACGGTAACTTCTACGAAACCACTATTCCGGCCGGCGGCCTGACCTACATTTACTTTGGCGACCGCTAAGCGGGCCAGATATTTCTGATATAATCACTAGCAGTGAAATTCAGAAAAAAACTGGTGGAGGGTGCGGCGGCGCATACTGGTCAAAAGCGCGGCTGGCGGCTGGCCGGTAAAATCGGCGGCGGCGTGTTGCTGCTGGTGGTGGTTTTTGGCGCCGGTCTTGGTATTGGTGACGGCCGCATCCACTTGGGTGGTAGCAATCCGCGCAGTGTGCTCGGCAATCTGCCGGCGCAACTGAACTACGCCAGTGTCGATACGGTCTACGATTCGCTGAAAGAGAATTACGATGGCAAGCTTACCACCACCCAATTGCTCGACGGGCTGAAACATGGCTTGGCCGAAGCCACCGGCGACCCGTACACCGAATATTTCACCGCCCAAGAGGCCAAGCAGTTTGCGGGCGAACTCAATAATTCTTTCAGTGGCATCGGTGCCGAGCTGAGCCAGGACAGCGACAAAAATCTCATCGTCATCGCACCACTCAAAGGCTATCCGGCCGCCAAAGCCGGTCTGCAGCCGCAAGATATCATCGCATCTATCGACGGCAAGAGTACAGCCGGTCTATCGGTCACGCAGGCTGTCAACAAAATCCGTGGCCCCAGCGGCACTACGGTCAAGCTCGGCGTCATCAGGGATAAATCCCAGACGCTCAATCTCACCATCACCCGCCAGACTATCCAGATTCCAAGCGTCAGCAGCAAAATCCTGCCGGGCAATATCGGTTACTTGCAAATTATTTCATTCTCCAACGACACGGCGCAGCTGGCGCAGAAAGCTGCCGACAGCTTCAAACAGCACCATGTTAAAGGTATTATTGTGGACTTGCGCGACAACCCCGGCGGCTTGCTCGACGCGGCCGTAAAAGTTTCCAGCCTGTGGCTGCCGGCTGGTGACTTGGTAGTGGAAGAAAAGGGCACTATCGGCGACATCCAGCATACCGCGCTCGGCGGTGATGAGCTGCACGGCATACCGACGGTAGTGTTGGTGAATAACGGCTCGGCCAGTGCTGCCGAAATCACCACTGGCGCTTTGCATGACAACGGTGCAGCATATGTTATCGGTCAGAAAAGCTTTGGCAAAGGCATCGTGCAGCAGCTGATTAACTTCGGTGATGGCAGCGAATTGAAGGTCACCGTTGCCAAGTGGTACCGGCCCAACGGCAAAAATATCAATCACCTCGGTATCACGCCAGACAAAGCGGTCAAACTCACTCCGGCCGAAGTCAAAGCTGGCACCGACACCCAACTAAAAGCCGCCGAAGCTTACTTGCAGGACAAATAAGCTTGCCCCGGCAGCTTACCTCGGGTAGTATATAAGTAAACTAAGAGGTGTGAAAAGCGCGTGGCCAAACCCGCAAAGTTTGTGTTTGTAACTGGTGGTGTACTTTCCGGACTCGGAAAGGGCATCACCGCCGCCTCTATCGGTAATCTCTTAAAAGCCCGCGGGCTCAAGGTCAACCTCCAGAAATGCGACCCGTATTTGAACGTCGACGCCGGGCTGCTCAATCCGCGCGAGCACGGCGAATGTTTTGTGACGAAAGACGGCGCCGAAACCGATCTGGACCTGGGCCACTACGAACGCTTCATCGACGAAGAATTAACACAGAAGAGCAGTCTGATGGCCGGCAAAGTTATCAATAAGGTCATCAGCGACGAGCGCGCCGGCAAATATGCCGGCCAGACGGTGCAGTACATACCGCATGTCACCAAAGCATTTCAGGATGAGATTTTGGCGGCCGCCGAAGGCTTCGATGTACATATCGTCGAAATCGGCGGTACGGTGGGCGACTACGAAAGCCTGGCGCTTATCGAGGCGGTGCGCGAATTGGGCTACAGAGTCGGCCGCGACAATTGCTGCTATGTGCACGTGGTGTATCTGCCGTTTCTGGGTGCCAGCCAAGAGGTCAAAACCAAGCCGGCCCAGAACGCCGTGCGCGAGTTGCGCGGCTTCGGCATTACACCGGACGTGCTGGTGGCCCGCAGCGAAAAATCGGCGCCGCAGAGCGTTATCGCCAAGCTCAGCATGCTGAGCGGTCTGGCCGAGGATGCCATCGCGCTGCTGCCTAATGCCAATAGTATTTATGAAGTGCCACTGACGCTCGAGGACGAAGGCATCGGCCGGGTTATTTGCGAGCAGCTGGGCGTCGATGCCAAGCATGCGGCCAATCTCAAAGATTGGCGGGCGATGGTAGAGCGCGCCGAAACTAAATTTGCCAAGACCGTCACCGTCGGCCTGGTCGCCAAATATCTCGACAATGCCGACACTTATTTGTGCGTTTTTGAAGCCTTGAAAGCCGCCGCCTGGTGGCGCGAGGTCAACGTTGATATTCGTTGGATTGACGCTGAAAAACTGGCCGACGATACCGATATGCTGCAAGATGTCGACGGCATTGTGGTGCCCGGCGGTTTCGGCAGCCGCGGCGTCGAGGGTAAAATTGCCGCTGCCCAGTACGCGCTGCAGACGAAATTGCCGTATCTCGGCCTCTGCTACGGCTTGCACATGGCCGTCATTGCCGCTGCTCGCAGTGCCGGTCTGAAAGATGCCAATACTACCGAAGTCGAGCCGGACACCGCCGACCCAGTCATTACGACAATGGAAGGTCAGCAGGGCAAGGAAAGCACCGGTGGCACGATGCGCCTGGGCGATTACAACTGCGATTTAGTGGCTGACAGTCTGGCGGCAAAAACCTATGGTGCCGAGCGCATCGTCGAGCGTCACCGCCACCGCTTTGAGTGCAATCCAAAATACCTCGATAAATACGAATCGTGGGGCTTGCGCGCCAGCGGCATCAACCCCGATAATAAGCTGGTCGAAGTTATCGAAGCCGTCGACCACCCGTTTTTCCTGGCCAGCCAATTCCACCCGGAGTTCAAGAGCCGCCCCAACCGAGCCCACCCGATGTTCGCCGGCTTTATAGATTCACTCCTAAAATGAATGTACTAGTTGCCAGTTTTAGGGGAATGCGTTAGCATTATCGGTATGGATACGCCGCAACCGGCCGCTGACGCTGCCCAAAACTTTCAAGCGCCCGCTCACGCCAAGCGGATTTTGCTGGTGGAAGATGACGAAGCTCTTGCTAGCGTGTATCTCATGCGCCTGCAGACCGAGGGCTTCGATGTGCGCCACGTACCCAACGGTGAAGATGCCCTGGCGTCGGCGCTCAGCTACAAACCCGACCTCATTTTGCTGGATGCCATGATGCCCAAAGTCAGCGGCTTTGACGTGCTCGACATCCTCCGTAACACGCCCGAAACAGCCAATCTCAAAATTATTATGCTCACCGCGCTCAGTCAAGACAGCGACAAAGCCCGCGCCGAATCGCTTGGTGTTGACGATTACCTCGTAAAATCCCAAGTAGTCATCGCCGACGTCATTGACCGCATCAAACACCACCTCGGCACGGAATAGCTCTCCGCACTTTGAGTATAGGAAGCAATCGCCAGAAGTGCGATTGTTGTTCCATGCAATTGACTTTTAACAAAGCTTATGCTAATGTATAAGAAGTTATTATGACAGAAATACCTCAAGCTAATGGCTGGTCGCCAGCAACATACTACGAAGCGGGCAATCCGAATCCGCTTGGAAGCCTAGGTGAGCCGCAAGTACACGAGGCAATGAGCTCGGTGCCCGAAATAGTTACTGAGGTGCCAGCGGAGATTTTGCATGCCACCGGTGAGATGGCGCTGGAAGGGGCGGGCTTGCCACATACTGAAGTACAAGAGGTTGAGTCGGCCCGCGAGAAGCGCAACCGGGAACTGTTTGCTCCATTACCATATTTCCAGAAGCCAGTCGCCGAGCAGGCGGTAGAACCGCAGAGCTATGATTATTTATTTGCGGATGAGGCTACTTTTTTCAGTCAACCACCAAAAGTAGATCGGTTTGGCAATAAGGAGCGGCAATGGTTGCCAACCGAACAGACCCGCAAAGCGGCGTCAGAGCGGCTTATTACGGCTGCAAAGCGTGACGAAGAACTAGTTGAACTCATACAACGGCAGGCAAAAGAAATTGATTTGAGTGACCCCATGAAAGTTGTCGACGCACTTCGCTTGAAGCCGGACTTTCGCCTAGTTGTGGGTAATCACTTACTTGAAAAAATGGACGCATTTGCTGCTATGCCGGGCGTTATGCCCGACCGCATAGCCCGCAATACTGATAAGAGCGCAGACAAGGGTGGCTACCCCATACGAACAATGACAAGTCGTGAGTATGCTACGTTGCTGGCGTTGTCTATGATTGATGGTACCTTTGACGAGGGCCAAGTGGCCGGGAGTGATAAAATTGAGCGTCACTATGGGGAGGTTCGCCAGGGGCAGCACCGTGCAGCGGCGCGCGAAATCCTTGGCTTACCAGATTAACTTGTCACTGAAGGTGTCTGTATTTTATAAAAAGCCCCGACGGAGCTTTTTATAACGGCAAGCGAAGTGTTTTCGTAATTTTTATTCGACGGTGACTTCGGTGCGGGGAACTGAGCGGCCGGTAAAGCGTTTGACGCGGCGAGTTTGCATCTTCACGATGCCGTCTTTGGCAGCGTGGATGGTGAAGTTGCGGCTCATGGTCGTGCCTTTGCCGGCACGCTTGGTGGCGCCGACTTGGCGGACGATAATTTGGCCGGTCTTAACTTTCTGGCCGCCAAACAGCTTCACGCCGAGGCGCTGACCCGGGCTGTCGTGGATATTTTTGGCGGTACCGCCGGCTTTGACGTGTGACATATTTACTCCTTAAGCGCGCCCGTATTCTGGCGGCGCATTGCTGCGTTATCAGCTCCGGTGCTCAGCCACCGTACCTTTTGTACGGCTCCTTTCGCTCCTCGCTGCTGCCTTGCACTGCATCCACCAGGATACGGCCTTAACAGTGGCTAGCTCAGTCCTTATTTAACTTGTAAAACGAGCAGCTGGCGGGCGACGATTTGGTCTGCACGGTAGTACAGCAAATCTTCACTCCGAGTGTGCTCAAAACTTAATCGATTATAGCCCAAATCCTCAATCTGGTCAATAAGGGGTAAGTGCTTAAATTTTCCAGGCGAAACTTGCCAGGCGGGGATTGCCAGGCACAGTCGTGCACCGGGCTGCAGCTGGCCGTGCATGTTTTGCAGGAATTTTTTGAGAATGGCATTGCATTCGCTGATGGTTTTTGCCAGCACTTCGGGGTTGGGGGCGCTGGTAAACGGCCGGCCGAGGTAAGTCTCGGAAGCGACAAAATCCACGCGCTCACCCCAGGTATGACTGGTGGCATCGCCGGGCTTGAGCAAGGCCGTCGGCTGGCTGACGTGCAACGTGTCGCGCAGCCACTGCAGATTGGTATAGCTGTAATCTATCATCCGCTTTTCCAAGTCTGTGCCGTAGGTGTGAAAGCCCATCAGCATGGCTTCTTGCAGCACGACGCCGGTGCCGCAAAACGGATCGAGAACGGTTTTGTCGCCCGGCGCGGTGCTGGCGGCGGCGAGATTGATAATAATTTGCGCCAGTTTCGGCGGCAACATGCCGACCCGGGCGTCGCGCTTGGGCCGGCCGCGGTCGCGGCGGGTGTAGCTGGTAATGTCCTGCACGCCGGTGGTGCGGGCGATAATGGTCTGGCCGTCGTCGCTGGCAATCAGCACCAGCTCGATGCCGTTTTTGCCGGTGAGGTGATTATGCAGTACCTGCGCGGTATTGAGGTACGTTTCGGAGTTGGGGATGATGCGCACACTGCGGCCACTATGGGCGCGCAAAGTTTTTTTCAGTGTCAGCCCGGCGGCGTTCAATTTGGCGGGCGACAGCGGCAGGCCAAACGCACTCAGACCGAGCTGGATTTTACCTGTGGGCACACTTTCCGCCAATTCGCAGGCAATGTCGGGTAGGGCTGGGGCGATTTTTTGCCAATTGGTCGTGGGTAGGATAGCCAGTACCTGGGCGAGCCGGGTGCTGCCGCCGAGGCGCTTGAAATCAACTTTGTCGGCGGCCACATCGAGCCCGGCAACCTGCGGTGCTACCGCTGTTATGTGCGCCGCGCCATACAAACTTTCCAGCTCCGCCAGACCGAGTGCCGGCTGCCGGCCAAGAATACAAACCGATTGCAATTGCATATCTGTATGACCTTTCAGGTTTATGGCGCAGGGCATGGGGAAAGGCAGCAAGCTCCCTTTTCTCTGCGCGCTGCTTGTATAATACTTGAATATGGCTGAAACTTCATACCTGAAGCGCAACTGGAAGCTGCTCCTCAATGTCATGACGATTCTGGCGCTGGTCATTCTGGCCATTGCCGTTCGCAAGCAGCTGGTGCAGACGGTCGAAAACCTGGGCAATGTCAATGGCTGGGCGCTACTGCTGATTATCCCGATTGAGGCGCTCAATTATCACGCGCAGGCCAAGTTGTACGAAGGACTCTTCGGTGTGGTCGCCGAAAGATTCGATTACAAGTTTTTGTACCGCGTCGCGCTCGAGCTGAATTTTATCAATCACGTCTTTCCGAGCGGCGGCGTCAGTGGCGTGTCGTATTTCAGCCTGCGGCTGCGCAGCAATAATGTCCGGGTGGCCAAATCTACTTCGGTGCAACTCATGAAATTGGTGCTGGTCTTCGGCTCGTTCGAGGTGCTGCTAATATTGGGGATGCTCATCCTGGCAGCGGTCGGTAAGGCCAACAATCTGGTGGTGCTCATCGGCGGTTCGCTGACGACGTTGTTGCTGGTCGGCACCGGGCTGGCGGCATACATTGTCAGCAGCCGGCAGCGGGTGCAGGCGTTTTTCCGGATAATGACGCGGATTCTAAACCGGTTGATTCATCTTGTCCGGCCGCATCACCCCGAGACGATTAGCTTGGAAAAAGCCCGACCGGTGGTCGACGAGCTGCACGATAATTACTCCTTGTTCCGTACCCGGTTGAAGCAGCTCAAAGCACCGTTTTGGTATGCCATGCTGATGAATATTACCGAAATTCTGGCAGTGTATGTGGTGTATCTGGCCTTCGGGCACTGGGTCAATTTGGGCGCAGTTATTCTGGCGTATGCGGTGGCAAATTTTGCCGGGCTGGTGAGCGTGCTGCCGGGTGGCGTCGGTGTGTACGAGGCGCTGATGACGGCAGTACTGGTGGTTGGCGGCGTGCCGGCGGCCATCAGCTTGCCGGCGACCATTATGTACCGCATCCTGAACACATTGCTGCAAGTGCCGCCGGGCTACTACTTTTATAACCAATATTTGCGGCGGGGAGGCAAACGGCCGGATGAAGCAGCTGGCGTTGAGTGAAGACCAGCCCGAACTGACTATGAGCGTCAGCGAGTTCGTGGCGCTGCTGAACCAGACGCTGGAATTCGCTTATCCGAACGTCACGGTGACGGGCGAATTGGCCAGTTTCCGGGTCAGTAAGAACCGCTGGGTATATTTTGATATCAAAGATGAGCTTGCCAGTGTGCGCTGCTTTGGCACAGTGTATCAGCTGCCGGGGCCGCTGGAAGACGGCATGTTGTTGCAGGTGCGGGCCCAGCCGCGACTGCATCCGCTGTATGGATTTAGTTTAAATATTATGTCGCTGCGGCCGGCGGGCGAAGGCTCGATTAAAAAAGCTGCCACGCTGCTGGAAGCCAAGCTGGCCGCCGAGGGATTATTCGAGCCGTCGCGCAAGCGGCCGTTGCCGTACCCGCCGGCTCGCATCGGGCTGATTACTTCCAGTGAATCGGCCGCCTATGCCGATTTTACGAAGATTTTGCGGGCGCGCTGGGGCGGCATCGACGTGCTGCTGGCCGACGTGCAGGTGCAGGGTGAAGCGGCGGTTGGGCAGCTGGTGCAGGCGATTGAGCAGCTCAATGCGCTGGCGACGCCGCCGGACGTTATTGTTGTTACCCGCGGCGGCGGCAGTGCCGAAGACCTGCAGGCTTTTAGCACCGAGCAGGTCACCCGGGCGGTTGCTGCCAGTCGGGTGCCGACGCTGGTGGCCATCGGCCACGAAATTGACCTCAGCCTGGCCGAGCTGGCGGCCGACAGCCGGGCGAGCACGCCCAGCAACGCCGCCGAGCTGCTGGTGCCCGACAAACATCAGGTGCTGGCGCAATTACACACCGGTCGAGCCGAACTGCGGCGCTTAATGCTGAGCGCTATTGCCGAGGCTCGGCAGGCCATCGGCCAACAGTCGGCCAATCTCAGCGAACTAGTGGCGCAGACAATTACTGCGCGCCGGGTAAGTCTGCAGGCCCAGCGGCAATTGCTGGCCGCGCTCAGTCCGCAGACGATTTTGCAGCGCGGCTACGCCGTGGTGCACAAGGATGGTGCAGTGGTCCGGCAGGCAGCCGAACTGGCCGCGCATGATACCATACGCATAAGCTTTGCCGATGGCAGTACGAGGGCAATTGTAACTGAAAGCGAGGACTAATTATGGCAGCCAAAAAAGCTGATTATCAAATACTTCACGCCGAACTCGAAGCGGTTTTGGCCGATTTGCAGCGGCCCGATATTGCGGTCGACAGCGCCATGCAGCGCTACGAGCAAGGGCTCAAGCTGGTGACGCAACTCGAGTCATATCTCAAAGAGGCTGAAATCAAGGTGACCAAACTGGCCAGCCAGGCTGGTGCCGCGCAGCCGGAGGCAGACGACAAATAATGGGCTGGCTGGGGCTAGTCGTGGCGGCGGTAATACTGTGCTTCGGCTTTGTGCTCATCTTCGGGGCACCGTACTTGCCGACGCTCAGCAAGCAGTTGCGCATCGCCTTGGATTTAATTGAGCTGCAGCCCGGGCAAACCTTGCTTGAGCTTGGTTGCGGGGACGGCAAAGTATTACTGGCCGCCGCCCAGCGCGGCTGGCAGGTGGTGGGGTATGAGCTCAACCCATTGCTGGTGCTCCTGTGCAAATGGCGTACCCGGCACTATCGGCGGCAGGTGAGGGTCAAATGGCGCAATTTTTGGACGGCCAGTTGGCCGCCAGCTGACGGTATCTTCGTGTTTGTATTGCAGCGGCAAATGGGCAAACTGAACAATAAAATTGTTCAAGAAAAGCAACAGAAAATCAAACTGGTCAGCTTTGCCTTCACGGTGCCGGGCAAACGGCCGCTCAAAAGCCGCGACGGCGTGTATTTATATGAATACCGCTAAGTATTGCAAGCCGGCGCTAACTTCGCTACCATTAGCGGTATGAAACGCCACAACGAGGCCGGCGCCATAAATGTGCTGCTGATACCGCTTATTCTGAGCATCGTACTGTTTATCGTGGCGGTTATTTTTGGGTATTGGGCATTCAGCGGCCGGCAAGATTATAAAAATCACGTGGCGCAAAAGGTTGATGTGGCCGTTGCCGCCAATACGAAAAAGGTGCAAGCAACCGATGCTGCCAACTACGCCGAACAGGCCAAGCAGCCGCTCAAAAGTTATCAGGGCCCGGCCGAGTACGGCAGCCTGAAGGTGATGTATCCGAAAACCTGGAGCGCGTATGTGGATGAGACCGGCAACGGGCAGGCGACAGTCGATGGCTACTTCAACCCGGGTTTTGTGCCGGCGCTGAACGACCAGAACAGCGTCTTTGCGCTGCGCGTACAAATCTTGAGCCAGAGCTACAGTCAGGTGATGCAGCAGTATGCCGGGAGCGTGCAGCGCGGCGATCTGAAGTCCAAGCCGTACAGCTTTCCGAAGGTGAAAAGCGTCATCGGTACACGTCTGGACGGCGCCATTGCCAACAACAAGCAGGGCAGCATGGTGATTGTGCCGTTCCGGGCTGGCTCGCTGGAAATCTCGACCGAGTCACAGCAGTTTGAGCACGATTTCGATACATATATCTTGCCGAATGTGACTTTCACTCCCTAACATAAGCGTTCGTTTAGCGGCTCATTTGGTGCTACACTGGAACTGAACTAAGAGGGTTTTAAGCAGTGGCAGAGCGGACAAGTGTGCAGGCGGCATTGTCGGAGCAATTGCTGCTGGCGGTGGTCGAGCAATTGAAGCTACCTCTGTTGCAGATTGCGCGGCGGGCCGAACTGGGTGATGCAAAAACTCTGCCAGAAATTCAAACAACGGCCGATGCGGCGGTAAAACTACTCGATAATTATCTCTTTGGCGCGCGGCTGGCGCTCGACGGACAATACGAATTGGAATTGGAGCCAGTGTCGGTGGCGTCGGTACTGTATGACAGCGGCCAGCAGCTCGATGCGCTGGCAAAGTTATACGGCGTCGAGCTGGAACTGTCCCTTGGCGGCAAGTTCGGCCCGGTGATGGCGCACCGCAGTGGGTTACAGTCGGCGCTGGTTAGCCTGGGCTACGCCATGATTGAAGCTTTGCCGGCGCAGGAAACCAGCAAGCTGCGGCTGCAGCTGGCGGCGCATCGCTGCCGCTACGGCGTGGTGGCTGGGCTGTATGCCGATGCCGACCAGCTGACGACCGAAGCGCTGCGACTGGGCCGCCGCCTGCATGGCCAGGCCCGCCAGCCGCTGACTTCCGTCAGTCACACGAGCGGTGCCGGCGTATTTGTGGCCGATGCCATTTTGCAGGCCATGCACGCCCAGCTGACCGTCTCGAAGCACCATCACCTCAAAGGCTTGGGCACGGTGCTGCAGCCAAATTTGCAAACCCAATTGGTCTAACCGCATGCATATTTTATTCATCGAACCCGACCGCCTGCTGGCCCGAACTTATCGGCAGGCGCTGGAGCTGGCGGGGCATACGGTGCACGTTGCCGCTACCGCGCAAGCGGCCGTGCAGGCTGCCGACGAGCAGCGCCCCGATGTGGTGATACTGGAATTGCAACTCGTTGGCCACAGTGGCATCGAATTTTTGTACGAGTTTCGCAGCTACGACGATTGGCAAGCGGTGCCGGTGGTGGTACTCAGCCTGGTGCCGCCGGGCGAGTTCGCTGGCAGCAGGCAGTTGCTGGCCGAGCAGCTGGGTGTGCACAATTACCTCTACAAACCACACACCAGCCTGGCAAAATTGCAGCGGACAATTAATCAGTACACCCCAGTGGCATGAAGCAAATTGTCACCCGGGCGATTGTGCTCGGCCGCACCGATTTCGGCGAAGCCGACCGGATTTTGACCCTGCTGACACCCGACTACGGCAAACTGCGGCTAATGGCCAAGGGCGTGCGGCGGCTGAAATCGAAAATGGCCGGCGGCATCGAGCTGTTCAGTGTCAGCGACATTACATTTATCGAGGGGCGCGGTGAGGTCGGCACGCTTATCAGCACCCGGCTGGTCAAGCATTACGGCCATATCGCCGAAAATATCGATCGCACCATGCTCGGTTACGAGCTCATCAAGCGACTTAATTATGCGACCGAAGACCAGCCGGAAACCGTCTATTTCGACCTGCTCGAAGGCGCGTTTGCGACACTGGACGAATCGGCGGCCCGCGATGTGCTCATAAAAGTCTGGTTCGATGCGCAACTCCTGCGCCTGGCCGGCCACACACCAAACTTGACCCACGAGGTGGCCGGCGCTCGGTTGGTGCCTGAAAATGCGTACGAATTTAGCTTTGACGACAGCGCCTTTCGTGCCGATGCGAACGGCAATTTTACAGCTGCCGACATCAAATTTTTGCGGCTTGTTTTTGGCTCTACCTCGCCGGCGGCGCTGGCCAAGATTAAGGATGTAAGTACGCTTGCGGAGCGTGCCACACCGCTTGTCAACTTCATGCGACAGCAGTATATTCGGTAAAAAGGAGCGTGCTATGAGTAAGCGAGAGTCCGAGTTGCCAAAAGACCCAAAAGGGTGGGCGGAGTATGTCCAAAATATCAACTATGCCGATCACAAAAAGGCGCTGTTGGGCCTGGGCGCGGCGGCTGCTTTCGGAGTGGGGGCAGGAGCTGTGGTACTCGCCAAACACAAAAAACTGAAAGTGGATTTTGCGGATCGTTGGTATGAGAAAAAAGAAGTAATTAGCGTGGTTGAGCCGGGCGAAGACGGCAAGATTGCTGTCGGGCTGCCGGTTTCCGAGGCGGCCTTCGAGAAAGTTTCCGATGGCCCTGAAATTTTTATCATGGATGCGGCAGGCGTTAGCCATCCCAACCGTGATTTGTCGGTCGACGAACAAAAGGAAGGCACTCTGCGCAAGATTGGCGGTTGGTTTATGGAGCACTTTACGTCGCAAGCGGAAGCGCAGCAGTAGCCTCGCCGGGATAAACCCGCTATAATCGGACGCATATGAGCGATGTAAAACTCGAAGATATCGTGTCCCTGGCCAAGCGCCGCGGGTTTATTTATGCTGGCAGCGACATTTATGGTGGCCTGGCCGGTACGTACGATTACGGCCCGCTCGGCCAGGCGCTGAAGCGCAACATTACCAATCTCTGGTGGAAAATGTTTGTCGACGAGCGCGATGACATTTACGGCATTGATACATCAATTCTGATGAACCCGAATGTATGGGTGGCCAGCGGCCACGTCGATACGTTCAACGACCCGCTGATTGAAGACGTCAAGACCAAAAAACGTTACCGGCTCGACCACATTTTGGAAGATGCCGGCGTCGAAAACGTCGCCAGTATGAACTTGGAACAAATGGTTGCTACCATCAAGGAAAAGCAGTTGAAAAGCCCCGATGGCAACGAACTGGCCAATCCGGCGAAGTTCAATTTGCTGTTCAAAACCTCCATCGGCTCGGTCGAGGACGAAAAAAGCGCCGTGTATCTGCGCGGCGAAACTGCGCAGGGCATGTTTGTGAATTTCAAAAACGTCGTCGATAGTTTTTCGCCGGATTTGCCATTTGGCCTGGCGCAGATGGGTCGGAATTTCCGTAATGAAATCAGTCCGCGCGACTTCATTTTCCGGGTGCGTGAATTTGAAATTATGGAGCTCGAATATTTCATTCGGCCTGATGCCTGGGAAGCGGAATTTGAGAAATGGCTAGAATTTACTGATAAATGGTTCGAGGCTATCGGCTTGCCGCTCGACAAAGTCCACCGCTTGGAAGTGCCGGAAGCCGACCGTGCCCATTACAGCAAGCGCACGGTCGATTTTGAGTTCGAGTATCCGTTCGGCACCAAAGAAATTGCTGGCTTGGCATACCGCACCGATTTCGATATAACTCAGCACGAAAAGCACAGTGGCAAAAATCTGAAATACATTCCGAAAGACGGCGGCCCGGCCTTCATCCCGCATGTCATCGAGCCAACCTACGGTATCGACCGCAATGTGTTGGCGGTGCTCAGTAACGCCTACATGGTAGATGAAATCAACGGCGAAAAACGGGTCGTGTTGAAACTGCCGAAGCATTTGGCGCCCATCAAAGTCGCCGTTAGCCCGCTGCTGAAAAACAAGCCGGAGCTGGTGGAAAAGGCCAGGGAAGTTTACGCAATGCTCAAAAAAGAATTCGGCGCCGTCATGTGGGACGACAACGGCAATATCGGCAAGCGCTACCGCCGCCAAGACGAAATCGGCACGCCGCACTGCGTAGTAATCGACTTCGACACTCTCGAAGGCGCCACCAAGGACACAGTAACCGTTCGCAACCGCGACACCACCGAGCAAGAACGAGTTAAAATTGCAGACTTAGTGGCAATTCTAAAAGCCTAGGCTACATAACTTCGCCAGTTTCCAGCACGTGCAAGATGCCTCGCATTTGTTGCGCGGCTGAGCGGTAGCTGATACCTTGGTCAAAGTTACTGCCAAACGGTTCGACAATTGCCCAAAAGCCGAGGTTGGCGATGACGTTCTCGGCCGGTGGTAAGCTTTCGTGCTCTATCGGTGCGGCCACGAATTGCCGGTCGACGTTATCCTCGGATTCGATAGGTGCAATGTCCGTGAAGGTACCGCTGACGCCGTACAGCACATCACCATCGGATGATTCATAAATAATATCGTCGCCGTAGCTGAGAGTGTAGGTTTGGTTGGCACTGATTTCCCGCAGTTCGTGGTCAGAGGTTTGTAGCTCGATGGCGGTGGCCTCGCTCAGCGCACCTTCATCCAGCTCGGTGAAATCGCCGTATTCCTCCAAAATATCGGGAGCGAGCAGCCTCAAGTGGCGATCTTCCAGAACGGGCAGGGTCCGTTCAATAGCGGCCGAAAGCGTATACGAAAAGCTCCGCTTATTGCGAACACGTGGTACTTGAAAGATGGCAAAACCAAACGTGCTTTTGCAAATTTCGCGGCTGAATCTGTCCGTCAGTGAAGCGGGTAGCGGGTCATTATGGTAAAACGCCCGATTTTCTTCGTAGCCGGTCTGGTCACTCTGCCGCAGGCCCGGGCTGCGCCGAAATGCAAAGCCTTTGAGTTCGCACAGCAGGTCCTGCGCCTCGACCCGTTTCACCTCGTACATACTGCGATGATACTCCCGCCGGCCCGCTATTGCCAAGTGTCGTGCTAGACTAAATTTATGAAACGCAGTGAAGTGCTGGCATTTGTTCGGGGGCATGATTTGATGATGCTGGCTACGGCTGATGGAGCGGGGAAGCCGCAGGCGGCGGTGGTGGAATTTGGGGAACTCGATGGTTTTACACTTATTTTTGATACGCTGAGCACTTCGCGTAAATATAAAAACCTACAATTTAACCCGAATGTTGCTGCGGTGATTGGCTGGGATGAAAATGTGACCGTGCAGATTGACGGTGTCGCCGAATTGCTTGCTGGTGAAAAATTAGCTCAGGCCAAGCAGGCTTATTTCGCCAAAAATCCGCGGGCAGGCAAGTGGGAAAATCGGCCGAACATCGCTTATTTTGCCATCAAGCCCATCTGGCTGCGCTACAGCGACCTCAATAAAGACCCGTGGTATACCCAGGAATTTACATTCTGAGGCCGGGTTGGGTATGAAGACGGTATTCTTGGTTTTGGCAACGATAGTTACCGTTGGCTCGGTGTTGCCGTATGCGCGGGATATTTTGAAGGGCGTGACCAAACCGAATATCGTGTCATGGATTACCTGGACATTGCTGACGGGCATTGCGACGGCCGCGGAAATCGCCGCGCACGAGTATGTAACCGCCATTTTCACCGGTTCGGCAGTGCTCGAAACGGCTATCATTGTCGTGTTGGGGTTGCGCCACGGCTATGTGAAATACACTACCTTCGATATGGTTTGTCAGACTTCGGCAGTCGTTGGCATTATTCTGTGGCAGCTCTTTAATTCACCAGTCATCGGCGTATTAGCGAGTGTGGCGATAGACTTCATTGGGGCGCTGCCGACTATCCGGCATTCCTGGAAAAAGCCAGGCGAAGAGACATGGTCGACCTATGCTTTGGCGGGATTGGGCGGTGCGTTAGCCATGGTGGCATTGACCGACTACAACTGGATTAGTTTGCCGTATGCGGTTTACCTTGTACTCATCAATGCAGTGTTGGCGCTCATTATCGTTAATCGTACTGGTGTGAAAGCCGAAGTGGTAGACTAAGAATATAAAGCAAGGAGGGTTTTGTGGCGACGCTAAAGTTTTTATCGAGTTATGACGAGGTGGGGAATGTGCGGACGTTTGTGTTCGAAACGGCCGGGTTGACGTGGGTGCCCGGGCAATACCAGACGTATATTTTGGACCGGGTCGAGGGCGGCGAGGATGACAAAAAGCGATTTTTCACGATTGCATCAGCACCGAGCGAGGGCGAAATCCACATTTCGACGCGCGTGACCGACAGCAAATTTAAGCAGGCGCTTAATAGCCTGCAACCAGGCGACACCATAGAAACGCGTGATCTCGAAGGTGATTTTACCTGGGAGGACGACGAGCCGGTGGTGCTGGTGGCCGGCGGCATCGGTGTGACGCCGTACCGCAGTATGCTGCTGGAGCGCCACGCAACCGGCAAGCCGCTGAACGGCACGCTAGTACATTTCAACCGCGAAGAAGCCATTCCATTCAAAGATGAATTCGAAAAATTAGCCGCCGAGCACCCGGAACTCAAGCTGCACTATATTGTCGGCCAGCCCATCACCGCCGACGCCATTCTGGAGGCTGCCCCGCAGGCCGCCAGCCAAACGACGTACTTGTCCGGGCCCGAGCCGATGGTTGATGCTGTCGGCGGCGAGCTGCAGAAGCGTGGCGTCAACCTGAAACAGGATTGGTTCCCGGGCTACGACGAGCAGAACTACTAGCGGCCTGGCCGCGGCGCTTGCTTGACAAAGCGCTTATGGCTTGATAATTTAGCTTTATGTAAGCGTAAATCCAAAAGAAATACACTTACAAAAGCTTTCGGCCAAGCAAACCTAAAAGGAATGTGAAAGCCAAAAAGCAAACTCGTCCTTCTTGCAAGAGGAAAAAGCAAAAAGTGCTGGTCTGATCAAGCCAGCACTTTTTCATTATCAATGACGCTTCGCTCGTGTCTCCAAAAGATGCCAGTGGCATCTTTTGGGTCTGATAAACCAGTATTTTTCATTTTATTAAGCGCGAATTTGGACAAGTAAAATCCCCGCGGTGAGGATGCGGGGATTTTTATGAGAGACAAATTGCTTGGGCTTGGGCAGGCGATTAGACGCCGGCTTTGACCGAGCAGACCGGCCAGGCGCCCCAGCCTTGAGCGGCTTGGGTGGCTTCGGCGATTGCGATTTGCTGGTCGCGGGTGGCCAGATCGGCGCGCGCGGCGTACCTACCGCCGCCATAACCGAGCCAGGTTTGTTCGGTGAACTGCAAGCCACCGTAGAAACCGTTGCCGGTGTTGATGTGCCAATTGCCGCCGGACTCGCAGGCGGCGATTCTGTCCCACACGCTGCCGCTGGCAGCGCTGGCAATCGGTGTTGGCTGGCTGACCACCGGAGCGGCTGCCGTCTGAGCGGCCGGTTGGGCGGCCGAAGTTGTGGCTGCTTTAACTGCCGCAGCGGGGATGACCGAATTTTGTGGAACGGGCCGTGTGTCCAGTTTCTCGTCGGCCGTTGGCACGCGCAGCTTTTGGCCCGGATAAATCAAGTCCGGATCTTTGATGATGCTGTTGGCGTAAAACAGCCGCAGCGCCGTGGTATGGTTGGCGGTGGCCAGTTTTGTCAAATAGTCGCCGGGTTTGACCGTAATATATACGGGCTGTGGCGCAACGGGTGTTTCCGGCTGCGCTTTTTGAGTGTTGGTTGTGGCAGCAGTCTTGCTGCTGATTGTGTCCGTAGCTACGCTAGCGGACTGAACGCTGTGGTGTTGCTCGTGTTGAAGCGGTGCGTGCTGCACCGCAGAGCCACCGGCTAGTGAAATTAACCCACTAGCAAACACAGCGGCCGTCATTGCGACCGGTCGCATGCTAATAAATCCTCCCTACTTACCCCGGTAGGTTACCCATTAGTTAGATTGTATTTCGTAATCGTTTTTGCGTAGGCAACAAGGGTAGTAATTTGCGTATTTTTCCACCTCACTGAAAAAACACACAAAGACCAGCCTATAGCATGAGCAGATTTGTGTCAAGCCTAGCCGGAGCGGCGCCACATGTAGCGGTGGGCTCGCAGAGTGCCTGTGTAAGAGGTATTTCGGCCGCCGCGTAAAAGCACGAGTGGTATCATGGATGCATGGCAACGATTTTTATAATCCTATCGAGCTTACTGATGCTGGCCAGCGTGTGGCCATACCTGCAGGAGGTGCGGGCCAAAAAAGTGCGGCCGCGCTTGGCGGCGTGGGAAACACTCAGTTTGCTGACGGCGGTGGCGGGCATTGCTTCGCTGACGGACGGCCGTTTTGCGGCCGCGGTGCTGATGTTTGTGATGACGTGCAGCAGTTTGAGTGTGGTGTGGTTCGGCCGCAAACATGGTGACCGGCGACTTGAAACCTATGATCTCGTGAGCCGCGCGATAGTCATCCTGGGCATTGTGCCGTGGTTTATCTTTAGCGCTCCGTCGATTACGGTGCTTATCGCCTTGCTGCTCGACTTCGTTAATACGCTGCCCAGCGTGCTGCACACCTGGGAAAAGCCGCACGGCCAAGCCTGGCGAGTGTACTTTTTGGCGGCGCTGGCCGGTGCATTTACCATATTGGCTGCCAGTAGTTGGCGGCCGACCGCGATTGCGTACCCGATTTATACCGTCTTGATCAATTTCGTGCTTGCCAGCATCATCTTATTGCGACAAAACCACGTTATTACCAAAAAAGAGCCGTTCGAAATCCGCGAACTGTAAACGGGATGCTATGATAGTGCCATGAGACGACGAAAAGCGCCGAGCGGCGTATACGCCTTTATCGACAGTCAAAACCTCAATGTCGGCACCCAAAAGTACGGCTGGAAAATGAATTGGGCGCGGTTGCGGCAATTCCTCGAAGAAGAATACGGGGTCACCAAAGCTTTCATGTTCATCGGCTACATCCCCGAGAACGAAGCGCTGTACGAGCAAATGCACGACGCAGGCTACCTGGTGGTATTGAAGCCGACTTTTGACGTTACGAAGCCACGGCCGGAAGAGAAAAACGGCAGCGATAAAGCCGACGACAAGCCGGTGAAGGGCAATATCGACGCCGATCTGGTGCTGTGGGCGATGAAAGAGCTGCCGAATTATCAGCAGGCCATCATCGTGTCGGGCGATGGCGATTTTTACAGCCTGGTCGAATACCTGGAAAGCAAGCAACGGCTCAAGCACGTGTTGACGCCGAACGGCCATTACTCGCAGCTGTATAACCGCTTCGAGAAATACTTAGTCAACCTCGACCAGCACCGGCACACGCTCAAATACCACGACCACAAGCGTGCCGGCAAGCCCAGGCCGAAGAGCGGGACTTAAGGTAGTGCCATAAAGACAAAGTAACGGAGATTATTCGAATGAAGGCAGGGGAAGCATTAGCAATAATCGGTACGGCAGCAGCAATCGGCGGAGGAATAGGCGCTTACGTTGAGCTCGGGCATGAAGTGGACGCTAGAGAGACGGCCATTGGTGCGCAGGCGTGTGTCGATACGTATGGTCAGGACAAAAAAGGCAACATTTCTCAGGCGACACTAGATTGCCTAAAGAATGGCTGGGTGCCCGGAAGCCATCCGGTTTCGCTAGATCACAACCTCAAAGCCGGCAACCCGAGCGGCTTCTACACTGGTTACATCAAAGAAGAGCGGGCTAAAGGCTCGCATCTGGACGTGCCGCCAATTTTAGGTTTTGCCGCAATCGGCTTGGCTGCAGGCTTATATATTACTTACAAGGTCGCTGTGGATGAAGCCGAAGAAAGCAAAGGTTCAGAAGAAACTGCATCTTTACCGCCTCGGCACAGTGCCGCAACGCCAGCTGTGAATGGTGGCCATGTCGTAAGTCTCGCTAAAAGCCAGGCGCAGCCAGAAAATTAACCGCGATTATTGTTATAATAGATAGCCTATGAGGCAAGCGCAGGCGCTGAGGGTAATGCTGGATGGTGACTCGGTTTTTCTAACCGGCGCGCCGGGGGCGGGCAAAACATATGTACTGAATGAATTTGTGCGTAGGGCCGAGCGTACCGGCAAGCGGGTAGCGGTAACGGCCAGCACTGGTATTGCGGCTACCCACATCGGCGGTACGACCATTCACTCGTGGTCGGGGCTGGGCATTCGCGACCAGCTCGGCTCGTACGAACGACAGTGGCTGGCCAGTAACGACCGGCTGCGCAAGCGCTACAACGCCACTGACATTTTGGTAATCGACGAAGTTTCGATGCTGCACGGCGCCCGGCTTGACATGGTCAACGAAGCTTGCAAATTGTTGCGCGAAAACGAATTGCCGTTCGGCGGGTTGCAGGTGGTGCTGGTCGGCGATTTATTTCAGCTGCCGCCGGTGATGCGCGGTGGTGGCCCGGACGATTTCGTGCATCTCTCGGCGGCCTGGCGGGAGCTGGCACCAAAAATTTGTTATCTTACCGAACAGCACCGTCAGCAGGGCGACATGCTGCTCGAGCTGCTCGAAGCTATGCGCGGCGGTGAACTCGATCCGCAGCATGTGGAGGCGCTGCAGGCCCGGCTCGGCGAGCGACCGGCCGAAGCGGCGGTGACGAAGTTATTCACGCACAATGTTGATGTTGAAACCATCAACCAAAAACAATTGGCCGGCCTCCTGACCGAGTCAAAAATGTATACATCAAGCGCAAGCGGGGCAGCCGCCAAGGTAGAGCAATTGGCCAAAAGTATTCTGGCGCCAGAGCAGCTGACCCTGAAAGTTGGTGCCGAAGTGATGTTCGTCGCCAACGATTTTGCCAAAGGCTTTGTGAACGGCAGCCGGGGTCAAGTGGTGGATTTCGAGAATGGCTGGCCGCTGGTGCGGCTGGCCGCTACCGGTCGTACCATTAAGGTCGAACCGCACGGCTGGACGCTGACCGAGGATGGCCGCAAGCGGGCAGAAATTGCCCAGCTGCCGCTCAGACTGGCGTGGGCGATTACGGTGCACAAAAGCCAGGGCATGAGCTTGGATGCTGCCGAAATTGACCTAAGCAAATCGTTCACGCCGGGCATGGGTTACGTGGCGCTCAGTCGGGTGCGCAGCCTGGACGGCGTGTATTTGGCGGGTATGAACCGCCTGGCGCTCGAGCTGCACCCGGCGATTTTTGAAGTTGACCGCGAGCTCAAGCGGCTGTCGGCCGAGCTGGCAGGGCGAACGGCCGATGCCGAGGCTGAAGCCGAGCGAGCAGACGAAATGGCGGCGGCAGCACTGGCATACGATGAGGCATTGTTTGAGCAGTTGCGCGCCTGGCGACTGCAGCGCGCCCGACAGGAAAAGGTCGCGCCATTCATCATCGCCCACGATACCATGCTCAAAGAATTGGCCGCGCATCGGCCGCTCACCGAGCAGCAGCTGCTCGGCATCAAGGGCTTTGGCCCCAAAAAGCGGGCGGCATACGGTGCCGACATGCTGGCGATTATCCGCGAGCACAGCAGTGACGCGCCTGCCGCTAGCGGGGAAGCGGCCCTGGCCGATGTGCGCAACTCTATCGATGTTGTTGACCGGCAGTTGCTGGAGCTGCTCAAACAGCGCCAAGATCTGGTGACGGCGATTGCCGATATCAAGCAGCAGTATAGGCTGGCCGTGCATGATCCGGTGCGACAACAGCAAATCCTCGACCAGGCGCTCGCGCAGGCCCAACAGCTGGGATTGGCCGAACCCTACATTCGGCAACTTATCGACCTGTTGCACACACAAAGTGTTCAATTTCAAACGGCTCAGCACGCAAAGACCGAGTAGTTTATTTTACAGAGTTCACCGCAGGCTATCTGTTAGTATGGCAGCAGTAGGTGGTAAGAAAGGAGGCCCTTAGTGGCAATCATGGCGGAACAAAATATTTCGGCAGAGCGCGCCGGTACACTCAAGGTTGGTAATTTTATCGTCAACCGGCTGGGCTTTGGCGCCATGCGCATCACCGGGCAAGGCATTTGGGGCGCGCCGGCCGATCCGGAAAATGCCAAGCGGGTACTCCAGCGGGCGGTCGAGCTGAATGTCAATTTTATCGACACGGCGGATGCGTATGGCCCGGAAGTGTCTGAAAATCTGATCCGCCAAGCGCTCTATCCATACGAGGGATTGATAATCGCCACCAAGGGTGGCATGTTGCGCGGTGGGCCGGGTAATTGGTTCCCAGACGGTTCGCCGGAGCATCTGCGCGCCGCTTGCGAGGCCAGCTTACAGCGGCTGGGCGTGGAGCAGATTACACTGTACCAGTTCCATCGACCGGATCCGAAAGTGCCGTTCACCGATTCGCTCAAAACACTGCTCGAGCTCAAAAATGAGGGCAAGATCCGCCACATCGGCCTCAGTAATGTCACCTTGCTGCAACTGAAGCAGGCGCTGAAGCTCACGCCAATCGCCAGCGTGCAGAATCATTACAATTTCGAGCACCGCCGCGACAGCGAAGACGTACTAAACTTTTGCGAACAGCAGGGTATTGCTTTCATCCCGTATTTCCCAATTGGGGGTGGCCAAAGTTCGTACAGTCAGCAGACCCTCCAGCGGGTGGCGCAGCGCCACCATGTCAGTGCGCAGCAAATTGCCTTGGCTTGGCTGCTGGCACGCTCGCCGGTGATGCTGCCAATTCCCGGCACCAGCTCCATTGAACACCTGGAAGAGAACGTCGCCAGTGCCAATATCGTGCTTGACTCCGACGACTTGGCGGCACTCAACACGCTTAGCGATTAGCCGACACCACATGTAATAGAGGAGAAAGCTGTGAAGATTACCAAATTTGTCCATTCCTGTCTGCTAGTGGAAATGCCGGCGCCCATTAACCGCACGGCGCTGTTCGACCCGGGCAGCATGAGTGCGCCGGCGCTTGATATCGGTCAGCTGGAATTTTTGGACGACATTATCATCACGCACGAGCACAACGATCATTTTCATCTGCCGCTCATCCAGCAGCTAGTGGCGAAATTTCCGAGCGTGCGCATTACCGCGCCGCCGAGCGTGGCACAGACACTACGCCTGGAGGGCATCGAGGCTGGCAGTGAGCCGAGCGAGGGCATCGTCTTCTTTGATTCGCCGCACGAATCGGTCGCGCCGTTGTTCCCGCAGCCACCCGAGGAGATCGGCGTGCATTATTTGGATGCATTAAGCCACCCGGGCGACAGCCACAGCTTTCACGAGACCAGGGCGGTGCTGGCGCTGCCGGTGCAGGCCCCCTGGGGCTCGACCATCAAGGCAATCAACCTGGCGCTGGAGCTCAAGCCGCGCTTCATCGTGCCGATTCATGATTGGCACTGGCGCGACGAAGCCCGCCAGCAAATGTACGACATGATGGCGCACGTTTTCGCCGAACATGATATAACATTCTGCAAACCAACTACCGGTGAGCCTTTCGTGCTGGATGTCTAAACCATTTCGTACATATTTATTTAGTGGCGTGTAAAGCCGACGCCGACTGTCTACCCGCCGTGAACTCAGGGATAGCAGAGGGCAACCAGTGTATTATTTAGTGACAGAACATTGACAAAATGCAAATATTTTGCTAATGTATAACTCGTGGGCATCAAAACACAAATCAAAAAAGAATTAATCAAGCTTGAGCGCTACGAAGTGAAACAGCGCAGCAAGTTCGAGCGCGGCAGCGTGCTGCTGCTGGTGCTGGCAACACTGTTTAGTGTGACCGAGCTTGGCGCACACAGTCCGCAGAAGCAGGTGGCGCGCCACGATGTGGTTGCCCAGCCCAGCCAGGTGCTGAACCCGGCCGAGAAGAACGAAACCGTGCGCATGCCGGTAAAGTTCGACCAAGGCCTCCGCGCCGTAACAACCACAGGACAATAAGGAATAATCAGCCATGAGTGAGCGCAATCAAACGTATAACATTACTTCGTTACCCAAGCAGCCGGGCAATACAGCGGTGGATGCCGAACTGTTCCGTCACCGCGGCAAGCGGCAAGCGCGCCGTGAGCAGCCACGCCAGGGCAATACGGCCAGTGATTGGGGCGAAGCTACATTGCATACCGCTAAAAAGGCGGCCGAAAAGCTGCCGAATTATAAATTACGACGTTTAGTGGTGGGCGCCGCTATCACTTCACTTGCAGTAACCGGTGCCTTTGAGGGCGGCAAGGCGTTATTCGGCCATGACAAGGTCAGTGCAGTCGATACTAGCCATCCTCACCGTGAATATACCGTGAAACCGGGCGATACTATTTTTGATATTTCGACGCGGGCGCTTGGCAACCAGGATCCGACGCATTTGGAAGATGAAATTGCTGCCACCCTCGAACTCGAGCACAAAGACCCGAACGTGATTTACCCAGGCGAAAAGATTGAGCTGCCCGAAGGGGCGCTGATTGGTAGTAAAGTACCGGGTCAGCCGCAGCCGGCTGATAATAATAAATAATTAACGTAGCTGTTTAACTAGGGCATCGACGAGTGCCCCGTACGCTATATGTTGAGTTTTTATATAGTTTATTGCAAAACTGTGGATAAGTGGTGTCAGAAACACCACTTATTTGCTATAAAACTACTTGTAAGTGGGTAGCAGTGGGGATAAACTCATGGCAGTGGGTAAGCGTAGGTAGACCAAAATAGCCTACCTGCAAGAAAACAAAAACCACTAGCAGTATTAACTAATCAACGAGATGGCCAAGGTAGACTTCTTCGAAAGGAAACTGGACGACAAGCGGCGGCTCACCATTCCGCCGGAATTGCGCGGCCGGTTTGCCGACGGAGCGGTCATTACCCGAGGCTTCGGCAAGTATCTGCACCTCTATCCGAAAGATGTGTGGGACAACTTGGTGGAGCCGCGCCTGGCAGGAGACGTCCTCGACGAGCGCGTCGCCGACCTCAACATCCAGTTTCGGATGGGCAAGATCGACGCCGAGCCCGACGACAAACAGGGGCGTATCACGCTCGACCAGCATCTCCTCGATTATGCCGGCATCAAGCGCGATGTAGTCGCGGTTGGGGTAGGCAACCAATACTGGCGCTTACTGGCACCGGAAAACGCTTAAATTCCCAAGCGAATCCGGCAGGCAGTTCCTTAAAAATTCAAAACCCAGAACGATTAGTAATCAAGAAGCTCAAGCCGTCTTCGGACGGGGAAGAGCAGCCCGACAAAATGTATTTCATTTTGCCGGCGCGTCGAGAAACCCACGATAGTGGGTGTCTCGAAATTCGAGCTTAGCTAATCAGCAGCCAGCAGGTGGTACGAGGGCCCACCTTATAAAAACCCTAGCACCTTTCTTTAAACACCTCCCAAAACTCCACCTCACACATAAGTCTCTCAAACACTTTGCTGGTAAGAAGTCAGAAGTTTTAAGATTTTTCAAATCTTGGCATCTTTGCCATCTTCTATACATACGACTTACCGGCTTACAAAAACAAAAACTTTTTCAAAACAAAAAGCTGACTGCTGATTAGGTGATCTCGATGTACGTTTGCCGAAACGCTTCAAAATAAAGCGCTTTGGCCAAAACAAAAACAAAGAACACCAAAACAAACAGTGCATGATGCACCAAAACAAACACCAAAATATACCATCACCGCATCTGCCCGTACTTCTGCCCGAAGTGCTGGCGTTGCTCGCGCCGGAGCCAGGTGAACGCTACCTGGATCTGACGGCCGGCTATGGTGGGCACGCTCGAGCCATACTGGAGCGTACATGCCGGCCGGAGCAAGCGGTATTGGTCGACCGCGACGAGAATGCTATCAAAGCACTCGCATCGCTGGCCGAAGCCGGCGCCGATGTGCGACACGCTGATTTTCTCAGCGCCAGCCAGGCGCTCGCCACCCAAAAGCGACGATTCGATATTATTTTGGCAGATTTGGGGGTATCATCACCGCACCTTAACGAGGCAGATCGTGGTTTTTCCATCGCCGCGGATGGGCCACTCGATATGCGGATGGATCAACGCCAGGGTTTGACTGCCGAACAGCTAGTCAATACCAGTGGTGAAGCCGAACTGGCCGACCTCCTGCGCCGCTATGGACAGGAGCCGAAAGCCCGGCAGATTGCCCGGCTAATAACGGTCAACCGGCCGTTCCATACCACCAGCCAATTGGCGGCCGTGGTGAGCAGGGCCTGGCCCGGTCACAGTCGTGTGCATCCGGCGACGCGTACGTTTCAAGCGCTACGCATTGCCGTCAACGACGAGTTGGGGTTGCTGGAGCGCAGCTTGCCCGTGTGGCTCAACGAGCTACTAGCACCCGGCGGGCGCATCGGCATCATCAGCTTCCACAGCCTGGAAGACGGTCTGGTGAAACGGGCGCTGGCTGAGCAAAGTGGCAATCGCTACGATGCCAATTTGCGGCTACTGACCAAACGACCGGCTACCGCCGACGCCTCAGAATTAGCTTTTAATCCGCGTGCCCGCAGCGCTAAGCTGCGAGCCGCAGTGAAAATAAACAAAGAAAGGGATACGCATGCCAATTAAGGTCAAAAGCGCCTCCCGGGCGTACAAAATCCACGTTACAGTCGTGGAATAATTGTACGAACTGCTGGGTGCCGGTTCATTTGGACCGGCACCCGGACAAAAACAAACATAAAAACAGAAATAAATATATATGACATATTCAAGTTCCATCGCCATGAACCGCAGCCGCTTCGCTGGGCGCAATCAGAATGCGGTCAGTTTTCGGGTCACCGAGCGCCGGCTGGGGCCGATTAGCAACACCATCGTGCTGATTGTGCTGGCGTGCCTGCTCGGCCTGTTATACCTCACGCAGGTGACCAAAACCAACGCCTACGGTTATCAAATTAACAGCTTGCAGCAACAGGCCAATACCTTGCAGCAGCAGCACAGCGACCTGGAAGTTGCCTCAGCCCGGCTGCAGTCGATGTCGCGTACTCAGGCTAGTACCGTCGCGAAAAACATGGTTGCCGTCAGCCCCAACGCGACCGTCCAGCAATAGCAGTTTGGCGCCAGCGGTTATAATAGGAGCGTATGGCTTTTAACCAAAACAAAGCTAATGCCGGTGCCGGCGCGGTGAAACGCGTGCAGGTGTGGTTTGGTTTGCTGGTGTTGATTGTCGGCATTTTTGGGGTGCGATTATTCTATGTGCAAGTGATCCGCTACGATCACTTCAAGCAAGCGGCGCTGCACAATCAGCTGAAGCAGAAGCAAATTCCGGCCAGCCGCGGCATTATCGAGGCATACGACGGCAACAGTGTGGTGCCGATTGTGCTGAATCAGACGCTGTATACGATTTTTGCCGACCCGGTGGACATGAAAACCTACCATACCGATCCGCAGAAAGTTGCTGCCGCGGCGGCCAGCGTGCTGGGTGGCAAATACAGCGATTACGAACAGGCGGTGACGGCGCAGCACACGCGTTATTCGATTTTGGCCAAAAAGGTCAGTAAGGCGCAGCGCGACAAGCTCATGGGTTATAAATTTGCCGGGCTGTATAGCGAGGCGCAGGATTACCGGATTTATCCGCAGGGCGATCTGGCGGCGCAGACACTCGGCTTTGTTAATGCCAACGGGCAAGGGGAGTACGGCGTCGAGCAGGCCATGAACAAGCAATTGGCCGGCCAGCCCGGGGAACTCAAAGCGATTACCGACCTCAATGGTGTGCCGCTCGCGGCCAGCAGCGGCAATGTCCAGCGTCCGCCGGTAGCTGGTGATACGGTAACGCTGACGCTTGACATTGGTATGCAAGCACAGATGCAAAAAATTCTAAAAGATGAGTACAAAAAAACCGAGTCACAGGGTTTGAGTGCGGTCATTCTCGATGCCAACAGCGGCCAAATCAAAGCCATGGCCAGTTATCCGAGCTATAACCCCGCCAATTATGGCAATACCGGCAACCCCAAATACTTCGAAAACGGCGCCGTTACCGACGCTATCGAGCCGGGCTCGACCATGAAGCTGCTGACGACGGCCGCCGCCATCGACCAAGGCGTCATCGGCCCCAACACGACTTTCTACGACCCGGCGCACTGGATAGTCGACGGCTTCAATATTACCGATATCGAAGAAGACGGCGGTGCCCGCGTGCAAAGCATTAAAAGCCTGCTGAACTTGTCGCTCAACACGGGCGCCACCTGGGAATTAATGCAAATGGGCGGCGGCAAAATTGACGCCAAAGCGCGCGATGCCTGGCACGATTACATGGTCAACCATTTTCTGCTGGGCCACCCGACCAATATCGCCCAGGGTTATGAATCGGCCGGCTATGTGCCCGGTCCGGAGCAAAATGGTGCGGGCATCAATCTGACCTATGCCAACACGTCGTTCGGCCAAGGTGTGCTGGTAACGCCTCTGCAAATGGCGGCTGCGGACGCCAGTATTCTCAATGGCGGCACCTACTATCAGCCGCACGTGGTGGCCAAAATTACGCACGCTGACGGCAGCAGCCAAACTATCAAGCCGAAAGTTCTGGTGCAGCATACCGTCAGCGCCAAAACCAGCAGCGACATGCCGGGGCTGATGGAATACGTCGTGCAAGGTCACCTTGATTCAGGCTATGAGTATTTGCGCTTCAGCTCCAAATACAGCGTGGGCGGCAAGACCGGCACTGCCCAAATTGCCAAGCCGGGCGGCGGCTACTATGCCGACAAATTCAACGGTACCTACGCCGGTTTTGTCGGCGGCGACCATCCGCAGTACGTCATTGTCGTCTATAACATTCAGCCGGGCGTGGGCGGCTATGCCGGTAGCAATGGCGGCCAGCCGGTGTTTGCCGACCTGGCGCACATGCTTATCGATGGCGGTTACGTTATGCCCAAATCTCAATAAGGCGCTCAAGCACTGCTCGAAAATGCTATAATGAAAAGAAAATAAACAGCCACACAATACTTCCCATGTTTGCAACTTCCAATCTTCATTTTATTGTCCAGACACACACGCTCGAGCATGTCTTTTTGCTCGGCTTTTTCGGCTTTTTGCTGGCGATGGCGTTGACGCCGGTTTTTACCACCATTGCCTACAAGCAACAGTGGTGGAAAAAGCAGCGTACCGACGCCTGGTCGGGCGGGGAAGCCACCGTTTATAACCAGCTGCACGCGGCCAAGCACCGCCAGCATATTCCCAACATGGCCGGGCTGATTTTTGTGTTTGCAATTGCTATCGTCACGCTGGCCACCAACCTCGACCGCAGCCAGACCTGGCTGCCGCTGGCGGGCATGCTAGGGGCGGGGCTGATTGGCCTGATTGACGACATCATGAATATCCGCGGTACGGCCAAAATTGCCGGCATGCGCGCCGCCACTAAATTCGGTTTGTACAGCCTTGTGGTGCTGCTGGGTGGCTGGTGGTTTTACGACAAGCTCGGCGTGCACTCTATCTACTTACCGTGGACGCACCAGGTGACGCTCGGTATCGGCATTATTTTCCTGTTCTGGTTTGTGGTAATTGCCACCGCCAACTCGGTTAATATCACCGACGGACTCGACGGCTTGGCGGGCGGCCTGCTGACGTCATCGTTTGCTGCCTATGCGGTGATTGCCGGCATTCAGGGCAAATACGGTCTGGCGGCGTTCTGTCTGACAGTGGTCGGTGCGCTGCTGAGCTATACGTGGTTTAACATTTATCCGGCGCGGTTTTTTATGGGGGATGTCGGCTCGTTTGCGCTGGGCACGGCGCTCGGGATTATTGCCATGCAGACCGATACTATTTATGTGCTGCCGATAATCGGTTTTGTGTATGTGATGGAAACCGGCTCGGTAATTATCAACCGGACTTCGCGCAAGCTGCGCCACGGCAAAAAGGTGTTCTTAAGTTCGCCGATTCACCACCATTTCGAAGCAATTGGTTGGCCGGAGACCAAAGTGACGATGCGATTTTGGATTCTCGGCCAGGTGGCGGGTGTACTTGGCATCGTCGTATTTCTGCTGGGAGGGCGCTAAACCATGGGCTGGCAGGACAGTGGCCGGCGCCGGTCGGTTGTCTATGCACCAGCCGGTGGCAGCACTAGAAATGATGAACTTGGCCGGCGACATAAACCGGATTATTGGCTGGCGGCACTGTGCGTGCTGTTGCTGGCTATCGGCCTGGTGGTGATTTACGCCATTAGCCCGGCACTCAGCGCCTCGGCCAACGTCAGCAGCAATTATTACGTCATGAAGCAATTGCTGGCGATTGGGTTGAGCATTGTCGCCTTTGCCATAACCGCGCAAGTACCGCTGGCCAAGTGGCGACAGTGGCACAAGGTGTTGCTGGGAGCGGCAATTGTGCTGTCGCTGGTGGCAGTGGTGATGCCGGTGAATCCAGAGTATCCCGCTCACCGTTGGGTGCGGCTGGGCGGCCTATCATTTCAGTCGGTTGAATTTCTAAAGCTGGCATTTACTATTTGGCTGGCGGCGTTTCTGGCCAAACGCTTGCGTGAAAGTACGATTGCCAACACCAGCAAAACGCTTAAACCGCTGCTGATTGCACTTGGTGCCATCGGTATCGGCGTGGCGTTTTTGCAGAGTGACCTTGGCTCGGCCGGTGTGATCGTGCTGGTGGTCGGCACTATGGCATATGTGGCCGGGTTGCCGATGAAGCGTATTCTGATGATTGCCGCCATTATTGCCGCTGGTCTGGTGCTGGCGGTGGCAGTGACGCCTTACCGCCGGGCGCGCCTGGCGACGTTTCTGAACCCTGAATCGCAGTGTCAGACCGCCAGCGGCTACCAGGCGTGCCAGGCGCTGATTTCGGTGGGCTCGGGCGGCATGATTGGTCTGGGGCTTGGCCGCAGCGTGCAAGCCTACGGCTACTTGCCGGAGGCGGCCAACGATTCAATCTTTGCCATTTATGCCGAGAAATTCGGCTTTATCGGTGCGGTAGTGCTGCTAGCGGTTTTTATGGCGCTGTTCAATCGGTTGAAGAAAATTGCCGAGCGAGCGCCGGACGATTTCAGCCGGTTGCTGGTGGTTGGTGTGCTGACCTGGCTGGCCGTGCAGACGCTTATCAATATTGGGGCGATGATTGGCCTGCTGCCGCTGAAGGGCATCACGTTGCCGTTCATTAGCTATGGTGGCACCAGCGTAGTATTTACGGCGGCGGCGATTGGGCTGGTGTTCCAAATTTCGCGCTACACATCGTACATTACCCCGGTAAACACAGAGAGGAGAGGCTATGAAGATAGTCGTGACCGGCGGCGGGTCAGGGGGGCATATCACCCCAATCTTGGCAGTCGCGAGCGAGCTTAAGCGGCTGCAGCCAGACGCGCAAATTGTCTATATCGGCCAGCGGGGCGATAACTTGCTCGATGTACCGGCAGCCGATCCGCATATCGACGCGGTCTATGCAGTGCCGGCGGGGAAGTTACGACGCTACCACGGCGAGGGTCTCAAGCAACTACTGGACCTGTCCACCCAGCTACGCAACCTGCGCGACATGGGGCGGGTGCTGCTGGGCCTGTGGCAAAGCTTTTGGCTGCTGCAGAAGCTCGAGCCAGATGTTATTTTTACGCGCGGCGGCTTTGTGAGTGTGCCGGTGGCGCTGGCCGGCAAGCTGCAAAAGATTCCCTACATCACTCATGACTCCGACAGCACGCCGAGTCTGGCCAACCGCATTATTGCCCGCTGGGCAGCGCTGCACGCGGTGGCTTTGCCGGCCGAGCTGTACCCGTATCCACCGGCTAAAACAGTGGTGGTCGGCATTCCGCTCAGCCGTCTGTACCGCCCGGTAACGCCGGCCTTGCAGCAGGCGTATCGCAAGGCGCTGAAACTCGAACACTACAACCATATTTTATTTGTAACTGGCGGCGGCAATGGCGCCAAGCAGTTGAACGATGCGATGATGGCCAACGCACCGACGCTGCTCAAGCGCTTTCCAAAATTGCTGATAGTGCACGTGGCCGGCCGGAAATTGATGCACGACGTGGAGCGCGCCTATGATGCATTGTTGCCGGCGCCGGCAGACCGTGAACGGGTGCAAGTGAAAGATTTTATCAGCGATCTGTATCGTTACAGCGGCGCGGCCGATATTATTATCGCCCGTGGTGGCGCGACGAACCTGGCCGAATTTGCCATGCAGGGCAAGGCGTGCATCATCATCCCGTCTAAACAGTTGGTTTGGAATGTTAAAAACAGCGAGACATTGGCTAAAGCTGGGGCGATTATTGAACTGACCGAGTCCCAATCGGAGCAAGAGCAGCGGCTCGCGAGTGTGATTGGTGAGCTGCTGGATGATAAGGCGCGCCGGCAGAAGCTGGGCGAACGATTGGCAAGCTTCGCCATACCCGATGCTGCTCATCAGCTGGCGGTGTTATTATTAGAACAAGTCGAACACAAACAACCCAACCAACCGCATGAAACCATTGCTCCGTAAGAAATCTGCCACACAGCCACGCCGTCGACCACCGGTCGCTGGCACTAGCCGGCCGCAATCATTCTCGTATCGCTCGAGCCGCTACGATCAAGATTTTAATGTCGGCCGTGCCCAGCCGCGCCAGCAGGACAGTCGCCGGCGCGAGCGGCTGATAAAAGAACTCAGACAGCGCTTCGGACTGGTGATAGCGGGCGTGGTGCTGCTGGTATGCATCGGCTTCATGCTGCACTTGTCGCCGACGCCAAAAGTTGAGCCGCTGAGCGCCTCATCGAACGCCTATTTTCTGCGCAGCACGAGCGCCTACCAGCAAGCTGCCCGTCAGCTATTCGCCAGCTCACTTTTCAATGGCAATAAAATTACCGTTAATACCGCCGGCATCGCAGCCAAGCTCCAGCAGGAGTTTCCCGAGCTCGCCAGTGTGTCAATCAGCCTGCCAATAATGGGTCACCGTCCGGTGGTATATATTGCGCCGACGACGCCCAGCCTGCTGCTTCAGACCACCCATGGCACGTACGTGCTGGACGACACCGGCAAGGCGTTGCTCAAGGCCGACGCGGTGGGCGGCATCGACAAAATGAACCTACCGACGATTATCGACAACAGCGGTCTGGCCGTGCAACTCAATCACGTTGCACTGCCGGCCGACACTATCAACTTTATTCGTACGGTGGCCGCTGAGCTTCAGGCCAAAGGTATTACCCCCAGCAAGCTTGTTTTGCCGTCGGCGGCGTATGAGCTGGACGTGACGCCTCAGGGCGCCGGCTATTATATTAAGTTTAATCTGCACAGCGGTGATGCGCGGCAACAAGCCGGCACCTATTTAGCGGTGCGTCATCAGCTGGCGGCACAGCATATTACACCGAAGCACTACATCGATGTACGGCTCGATGGCCGCGCGTATTATAAGTAGCGGCTATTACCTTAACCGTAATTCCTCGCAAACACCGTGACGGCCACCCACTTCTCAAGCTAAGCCAGGGGTAAGGGGAGGGGCTTTGTGATGTAGCCACATATCGGAGATGTGCGGTGGTAGGGCAGGCTCGCGCCTGTAGTTGCTCTCGAAGAGCTGCTGCATAAAGCATCGCTTGCCGGTAGATGCAGGCTGACAGTAGTTCTCAACAACTGGCTTGCCCACTGCCCGGCTTGTTCGTCTTTTGTTCACATGGTAGTCGTATGTGCCTATAGGCTAAAAAACAATATAAATATATCAGCAGGGTAGAAAGTCAAATTTTTCGCTAAGAGGGTGAGGGCCAGGGGATTTATATATAAAAAGCATAAACAGTCAAAAAAGCAAGTTTTCACGACATAGCTGTGGAAAAGTCAAATTGTGTTCCAAATCACAGCCAGACACTAGGCGGCTGGTGGCATGAGCGGTCCAAGTGGGCTTGGCCATCGGGGCCCGATAGTGCCAACGGCTTAAAAGCTTATTATTTATTTGCGAGCAAGCGCTTCGTGTACCGACAGCCATTTTTACCAATAAGTGCCCTGTTCGGGGACGTATCAATAATCATCTATAATTCAAATATTAGAGTCGTAAAAGATATATTGTGCGACGTCGTGTCTATGTAAGATTTTGTGCTCTGCTACTGCTGCTGGCTGCAAAATTTTTTAGCCTGCCGTTTTATTTTTTATTTTGGATTAACAATCGGCTGCTATTTTCTGCCCTGCATGGACAAAGCCGCATGATTGATGGCCCAGGCACTTGCACTAGCCTAAATGTCCTCACTAAGAGTGTTCGTAAAATGTTCATTTAAATATACACAACCCGGATCTAATCAAAGGCAGCGTAAAAACTAATTCTAAAATAACAATCGCCTACTCGGCAGCTGGTTCGTCGAGGGCGTAGGTGGCTTTGGCGACGCGCTTGAACTGGGATTTGCCCTGGAGGTTCAAGAGAATAGTGGTTTCCTTGACGAAGCGGCTCTTGAGCACTCGCTTGACAATTTCGTCGCGGTGCAGCGGCTGGCCGGCTTCTTTCAAGACTTCGGAGATGATATCGGCAACGGTGCCCTTCTTGTAGCCCCATTCTTTTAGGGCGTAGATGCCGCGGCCGATGAGGACGAAGCGCTTGTCTTTGATGAGCTCGTTATGAATGGCCTGAGTGGTGACATCTTTACGCTTGAAGTCGCTGGCTTTGATGGCGTCGGCGATTTCGGAAAAGTGCATGTGCTTGCCGTGTTCCTTCAGGATGACGTAGATTTTGTCGCGGATGTTCTTGGGGTTGACCATCGGCCATTTTACCAGGCCCCAGCGACCGTTCAGTGTTGCCAGCTGCTTGGAAGTGCTGGCCAGAGCGGCGGCTTGGGCGGCGTCTTTCAGGCTGGCACTGGCCATGAAATCTTCAATGGCTTTTGGCTCGCCCTGTTTCTTAATAACATCAATTAGTTTCTCGACGCTGCGCTTGATGGACTTTTCGTCGTAGACAGCGCGTACCGCAACGGCGGCGTAGTAATGGTCGTCTTCGTCGATGACCGCCAGCTCCGGGCACAGACGTGCCAGGAAGGCCACCCTGGCCTGCTCCAGCTTGCTGTCGTCGCCAAAGGCCTTGGCCAGGTTGCTGACCCGGGCAACTTCGCCCAGACCATGCAGCGTGTCGATGAAGGTGCGCTCGGCCTCGCTAATGTGCGGTAAATTGCCCTGCTCTGCCGCTACTTTCAGCCGGGTCACGACGGCTTTTTCGAGCTGGCGGACGCGTTCACGGGTGATGCCCAGCAGTTCGCCGATTTGCTCCAGCGTCTCTTTGCGGTCGAACAAGCCGAAGCGGCGCGACACAATTTCGCGCTCGCGCTCGCGCTCGATGGTGGCAAGCGTGTCGTTGATAAGTTGTTCGGTATTCAAATTGTTGGTGCCGGCGTCGGCCATAGGACACTTCCCTATCTGCTACATTGATTATTCTTTGGAATAATTATATAACTTTGATTTTTAAATGTCAAACACTGGTAAGTCTTGCTGGAATTATTGTAGCACGAAATAGACTTACGCGCATAGTTTATGTTGTACAAATATCGCTATGGCACAACTTGGCAATCTGTAAAAAGGTGGATAAGTAGTTATTTCTTAGTGCTGCGGCGGCGCGTGAAGCGCTTTTTCTTGGCCGGGGCGGCTTTGAGCAAAGCGGCGGCTTCGGCTTCGGTGAGTTTGGCCGGGTCGGTATCTTTGGCGATACGGGCATTTTTCTTGCCATCGGTGATGTATGGGCCGTAGGGACCGTTCAAAATTCTGAGAGCACCAAAGTTCTGGATGACTTTGGCGGCGTCGGCCGCCAGCTTGTCTTTATATAGTTGCTGGGCCTCGGCTTCGGTAATAGTCAGCGGGTCGTGTTCTTTGAGTGAGACATACGTTTTGCCAACCTGGATGTACGGGCCGAAACGGCCGATGGCGGCTTTAATTTCATCGCCGGCTTCGGTTTGGCCGACGCGGCGCGGCAATTTGAAGGCTTCGAGCGCCTGCTCAAGAGTTACGGTGTCGATAGTGGCGTCCTTCGGTAGCGGTGCAAAATCAGGCTTTTGCTCACTCTCGGTTTCTCCGCGCTGCAGCATCGGGCCGTAGCGACCGAAACGAGCTAAAATGGGCTGGCCGGTTTTGGGATCCTTGCCAACTTCACGGGCCTGGCTGACTTCTTCGCGGCTGATGTTTTCGGATTGCTCGACGAGCGGATGGAAGCTGCTGTAAAACTCGCTGATGGCTGCGTTCCAGGCACGTTTACCCTCGGCAATGTCGTCGAATTCTTCTTCGGCCCGGGCTGTGAAGCCGTAGTCGACGATACGCGGGAAATGTTTGACGAGAAAATCGGTCGTCACTTCGGCGATGGGTGTGGGGATAAGTTTACTGCGGTCGGCACCGGTAATCTCGGTGCGGCTTTCAGCGGTAATGATGCCGTCTTCCAGTGTCAGTACCTGGGCGGTGCGCTCCTTGCCGGTCAGATCTTGTTTTTCGACGTAGCCGCGGGTTTGAATGGTGCTGATGGTCGGCGCGTAGGTGCTTGGCCGGCCGATACCGAGCTCTTCGAGCTTTTTCACGAGTGCCGCTTCGCTGTAGCGGGCCGGTGGCCGGCTGAAGGTTTCGCTAGCGAGGATGGTTTGCGCGGTTAACGCATCACCAACGGCCAGCGGTGGCAGCAGCGTGTCGTCTTTGCCGCCGCCGTAGACTTTCATAAAGCCGTCGAAAGCCAGCACCTCGCCCTTGGCAATAAACTGCTCCTTGCGGCCGCTGATGTCGATAGTAACCTCGGTGCGCTCGAGCCTGGCTTCGCTCATTTGCGAAGCAATCGCCCGCTGCCAGATTAATTGATACAGCTTCTGAGCGGCGCTGTCGGCACCGGCGGCGGTGCGGTTAAAATCGGTCGGCCGGATGGCTTCGTGCGCTTCCTGGGCGCTCTCACTCTTGGTTTTAAACTGGCGGCGTTGGTGATAATTGGCGCCAAACGTGTCTTTTATATAGTGCTCGGCCGTGCCAAGTGCCAGCGTCGACAAAATGGTGCTATCGGTACGCATGTAGGTGATGTCGCCGTTTTCGTAGAGGCGCTGGGCGAGCGTCATGGTCTGGCGGACACTAAACCCAAGCCGGCGCGAGGCTTCCTGCTGCAGCGTGCTGGTGGTAAACGGCGCGCCCGGGCTGCGCTTGCCTGGCTTTTGGGCAATGTCTTTAATGCTAAATTTTGCTGCCTTGACGGCTTCCAGCCAGTCGCGGGCGGCCTCGGCGGAGGTAAATTTTGTATTCAATTCCGCCGGCACGTCGTCTTTATTATTATGCAAAAAGGTAGCGGTGACTTTGAATGAACTCTCAGGGGTAAAATCGCGAATTTCGCGCTCGCGCTCGACAATCAGCCGCACGGCCACTGACTGCACGCGGCCGGCGCTTAGGCCGGTGCGGACTTTCTTCCACAGTACCGGGCTGAGTTCGTAGCCGACCAGCCGGTCGAGCACGCGGCGGGCTTGCTGGGCGTCCACCAGGTGCAAGTCGACGGTGCGCGGATTTTTGATGGCGGCTTCGATGGCCGGCTTGGTAATTTCGTGGAAGACAATACGCTTGGTGGCCTTCGGGTCGAGCTTGAGTGCCTGCGTCAGATGCCAGGCAATCGCCTCGCCTTCGCGGTCTTCATCGCTTGCCAGCCAGACTTCGGCGCCCTTGGCGGCAGTTTTCAGTTCGCTGACGGTTTTTCGTTTGTCACTCGAAACGGCGTAGGTCGGCACAAAGCCGCCTGCAATATCAATATTAAGACCTTTTTTTGGCAAATCACGGATATGGCCGAAGCTGCTCTTCACCACATAATCTTTGCCGAGATACTTCTCGATGGTGCGGGCTTTGGCCGGTGACTCGACGATAACTAAATTTTTTGCCATAAAATCCTAGTGCTTATTAACTTGTCCCTGCAAAGCGCTAGCTTACCGTCTTTGCCCGGCAAATGCAAATGCTATGTTAATTTGCAATTTTATGCACCTCTGGCAAAATACTGTGATATTCATCACACAAAAGTGCTTGACAGCAAGTTGGGCAAGGAGTAAAACTAAAAAGTAAGCAACTAAATAATCTCTTCACAAGGAGGGTCGCCTACAGCGGGCGGCTTTTCAATGTGGGAAAGGAAGTAAAATGTCAAAAGTATGTGTAGGTGAAGGCCCGATTGGTCAGGCTTATGTCACCTTGGGCGAATCTGCCCCTGGCCAGCAAGAGCAGGCAGTTGGGCTAAGTAGCTTGGTTGATACCAAGTGGCGCACCTATGAGGAGAGTGCGGAATATGCTGAGTTCGTGGCTCGCTTGGCGGCCAAGCGGCAAGTTGTTGCCGAGCAGGTCACAGGCTTGCAGCCGGCCGCGCGCGCCTAAGCTGGCGCTTGCTTAGCAATAATGTAAAACAGCCCGTCCGGGCTGTTTTCTTTTTAGTATAGCTTGCCGATTTTGTAGCCGGCCCAGATGCCGGCGAGTGAGCCAACCAGGGTTAGTAAGATGCTCCAGCCGCCCAGGCCAAGCGCGAAGAACGATTGATGATCCATCATATTGCCGATGCCGCCGCCGATTGTCCCGCCGACCAAGATGCCGATGGTAATCATTGCTTTCATACGCTTAAGTCTAGCATAAGCTCTTTTGCTCCGTTTTAAGCCTTCCCTGTTCTTTTGGCCTCACCCCAAACACCCTCCCCGTACTTTTGGCTTAGCCCAAAAGTAAGCAAAAACCCAAGGCCGGCGCTTTGGTTCTCGGCAGAATGTTGTCAAACCCAACAATGCAAAGCACGACTCGCCTAAAGGCTCA